>Ga0268284_1000066_pt1 | contig 96832 bp, 79 predicted proteins | sample saktaG_14_FD_190137 | JGI IMG/M metagenome (GOLD analysis project Ga0268284, IMG submission 190137) | Saline water microbial communities from Sakinaw Lake, British Columbia, Canada - sak_2013_06_06_40m | ecosystem: Environmental > Aquatic > Non-marine Saline and Alkaline > Saline ...
TTATACTCTGTCTTCAGGTACTGCTGATCAGTAAGCCCAAAGGCATGATGAAGCAAACTTGTACTCATTGGAAATCAGATTTTTCTTTCAAATATATCTATAAGTACGCATTATTGTGATGAACCATATTTTCTGGTTATCCTGAGGGAAGACCATCAATGGTGTAAAGATCGTCAATTTACTTATCAAACTGTATGCTGTTTATGCCGAAATATTAAGTTGTACAATCTAACTTGATCAACAAGCCTTTGCCGGTGTAAAAATGAATATTATTCCTAAGGGAAAACGTATTGTTGAATAGATAGGATGATGTTTTTATGAGAATATACTTAACGTAATCGTAATTTGTTGAAGGGTATTGAAATACACCTTGGAAAAAACAGATCAAGGGACTCAGGTATAGCCACTCTTTATTTTTTTAACCAGATAAAAACATCGTATCATGAAAAAGCAAACTTTAGAAATCATTATAGCAATGGGAATTTTATTTCAGTTTTTTCCTTCCTCAAAATTGCATTCCCAGGGATTATACCTTGTTAGCGATACGATAGATCTTGTACCAGGGATACCTAAAACTGTCGACATTCTGGCCAATGACTCAATCCCGCTTGGTGATTCAATAAGAATTGGCATTGATGTTTACGGGACCAATGGCTATATTCGCATTTTAGGATTTTCCGGTGGCAGTTACACCTTTGTTGCCAACCAAGACGGAGCTCAATGGGGAGCCGCTTCCCAGTATAGGGGAGGTTACACGGTCGTTGATTATACTACAGGTAATTATGCCGGGACTGGTCTAATATTTCGAATCCGTGACCTGAGTTATGATTCCCTCTATCTGAATAATATCAATGCCCGATTCAATGCCTGTGGAAACCATTTCTGGGGGTTAGGCCAGGAGTACCCAAGGTTTGAGGTTCCAAAATTCAGCGGGAAGACTACGATATTTTCATCTGCTTTATGGATCGGTGGGTTGGATCAAAATTCAATCCTTCATCTGGCGGCTGAGCGGTATCGTCAGGCAACAGGATCTCACACTTGGCGGTATGCTGATTACTGGGCCGGTCCAGTGATGGATTCAACTGCTTATTCTATTTATCAGGACACCCTGTGGAACTATATTTGGAACATTAAAAAATCGGATATCCTTTATCATAATTTACATTGGGCAGATCCTGGTTACCAGCCCATCCATGACATCCTAACCTGGCCCGGGAATGGAGATGTCAGTCTTGGGCAGGCCGCTCAACTGGCGCCCTATTTCGACCGGTCAGGTGATGGGATTTATAATTCCATGGATGGAGATTATCCATTGATCAGGGGAGATCAATCCCTGTTCTTTATTTTTAATGATGACAGAAATCTTCATGCCGAAACAGGAGGTGTTAAAATGAAAGTTGAAATTCATGGAATGGCTTATGCTTTCGACCTGCCTGAAGATTCAGCATTCAATAACACCATTTTTTTAAATTACAAAATATTTAACCGTTCCGATAAAACTTACTACAATACCTATCTTGGAATTTTTACCGATCTTGACATCGGATACGCCAATGATGATTTTACAGGATGCGATGTGGAAAGAAGCATGTATTTTGGTTATAATGGAGTTCCAGTTGATGGATCTGGTATGCCAGAAGCTTATGGGGCTAACCCCCCGGCCCAATCGGTATCAATCATCGGAGGACCTTTCATGGATGCCGATGGATTGGATAACCCCCGCTTTAACGGAAACGGTGACCAGCTTTGTAATGAAAGTGTAAACGGGATAAATTTCGGAGATACCATCATAGATAATGAGCGATTGGGGATGACAAAATTTATCTATTTATCTAATGCCACTGGTGGTACTCCTTATTATTTACAGGATCCTTCGTACGCTCCGCAATATTATAATTATCTCAAAGGAATCTGGTTGGATAGTACTCAGATGATATACGGCGGAAATGGACATTTAAACGGAGGAGGTAATGGCCCTGAATGTAATTTTATGTTTCCCGGCGAATCGGATTCACTCAACTGGGGAGTTGGCTGTATGCCTCCAAATGGTTGGGTTGATTGGACTGAGACGACCGCAGGAAATTACCCCGGTGACCGTCGTGGTTTGGGTTCGAGTGGGCCTTTTACGTTTCAGGCAGGAGCAGTGCAGGAACTTGATCTCGCATTTTCTTTCGCTCGCGATTATACTAGCAAGAGCGCATTGGGTTCTTTGGCTAAACTCAGAATTTTTACAGATACAATCCGGAAATCTTTTGCCTCCAATACCCTCCCAAATGGAAATTCATTCAATGGAATATATGAAAAAACGGGAGTTCGGCCTTTATCTGTAAAACTTTTCCCAAACCCGGCATCAACCAATGTTAACCTTCAGTTTGACCGGACTTTAAATGAGCCAGTAAACGTACGGATTTATAATGAAACCGGTTTATTGGTCAGGGAAAAAAGCAGGTCATCTGAAGAAAATATGATTTCTTTAGACCTGGGAGGATTATCTTCAGGCTTGTACCTGATTTTAATTGAAACCAAAAATCAGGCGGTCACTAAAAAATTGTCAGTAGTCAGATAGAATTAGGAAACTTTATTTACTTGGGTTAAATGTTTCTTGGAATGCTCACCCTTACCCTTGTTCCGGAAGCATGTCCTTCAGGATCGTAAAGATCGGTAATTTCAGAATGCACCCGTATGCGGGTTATTTTATAATAAAGTTCAAAAAATTCGGCCATGATCTGCTGACCTTTTCCGGTGGATGAACTTCCTTTCCGTGAGGCCTTGTCGCGACCCATCCCGTTATCGGTGATCTCAAGGATCAGCTCATGGCCGGAGGTTTTGGCGTGGATGGTCAGCAGTCCTCCGGAGCTTGTGTTTCGGAATCCGTGTTTCACGGCATTTTCCACCGGCGACTGTATCACCATCTTCGGGACTTCCCAGGATTGTTCCACCGATGGGTCTATTTCGATCTGATAGGAGAATTTTTCATTGTTTCGAAATTTCTCCAGCGCCAGGTAGTTTTCCGTGAACTCGATCTCTTCCCCCAGGCTGCGTTTAATTTTATCAGCCGAAAGGATCAGGGAACGGTACATTCTGGAAAAATGAAGCAAATTATCCCGGGCATCTTCTTTTGCCTCACGGTTAATGGCATCCACAACCGCATTGATGGCATTCATGGTGAAATGCGGATCCATCTGGTTACGCACGATCTTCATCTGCAACTCGGTGATTTTCTTTTCGGTTTGCTGCTGTTTTTTTAACTGAATGCTTTGTATCCGCCTGATCAGGAGGATGAAAAGGTAAATGGAAAGGGAAATTGCCAGGTACACAGCCCAACGGGTGTAGTAATAAGGGTTGTGTTTATAAGATAAAATGAATTCACTGGTTCCGTTGAAAACAGATAAAAGAGGTGCATTGCCCGGTTTTTTTATCACCGAAACCAGCATGCCGGACCATATCGCCGGATGAAATGTTACTGAAACAGGATGGTTTAAATCCTGGCGAAACACGGTAAATATATTTCTGTTTTCATCCATCGAAAGAACTTCACATACCCCATCAGAATCAATATCGAGGGTGTCAGGACGATGAAACATTCCCTTTTTGATTTTAATCTTGAAGGCCTGATTAAATGCGGTGTCAAAGCAATAAATTTCATTTTCTGAAACACTGACGGCAAGGTAATTTTTCCTGTTTCGATGGAAAGTATAAAATGGAACAAAATTCCCTAAAGTATTTCCGGGAATTGAACATGTTTTCATGATTTGTCCCCTGGGGTCGAAATGAATCAGGCAAAGATTTTTTTCTGAAGATTCCGGAGGTATGTAACAAGCAAACATTTCAGATTGAGCTTTTTTACCTGGCATTAACAAGGTTGTGAGTACGCTGTAACCGATATCCGGAAACTTTCGGGGAGGGAATAAATAGTTCAGATTGTGGTCATAAACGATCAGCCAGCAACAGCGATCGTGTATTGGAGTTGCAAACGTGTCGGTCACATTCTGGATGGCATACCCGTTTAATATGATTTCATTATACCCGTCACCGTTAATATCTCCGATGGCAGTGGGCCTGCCGAAATACCCTTTTTTAGGTGAAACTTTCAGGGAATCATTTTTAATATCATAGATAAAAACACTTCTGGGGTCTGCCGAAAATCCTGAATTTATCGAAAATACCATGTCTTTGAATGAATCCCGGTTCATATCAACAAGATTCATAATAATGATTTCAAAATTGGGTTTTCCATTCCAGGGTTTGAAAGTCGTAATAAATTTGCTTTTACTTACAGACCCGTTTGCTTTTATATCACTTATGATATTTAAAAAGATGGAATCTGCAACCACCGTGAAAACATAGACCTCTTTTTTTTCGTCATTATTATAATCACCCGTGATTAAAAACCCCGGAATGTCAAATGAGTAAGAACCCTTAAAACCCCAATCATTAAAAAATTTATAGGGATTACATTGGATTAACAGGGATGCAATACCGTGTTTTTTTGCATAATTCTGGGCCTCTATTTTATCACTGTACCCATTCCCGTCCAGGTCGTCATAAATAATTGAATTCGTCTTTATCGGAAAGGTTTCATCCACAATCTTAAGAGAATACTTATCCGGTATGGGTATAAACAAGAGAACAATCAATGTTGTTACAATACATGAAATAAAAACCGGATGAATCAGAAATCTGCTGATTGTTTTTTGAATCGACATCAGTTGGTGAACGGGTTTTCTATTTACAAATATAGTTTTTTAATCACCCTTCACCAACCCTCCCAATGGACCTTCTCTGCCCTGAACTTGTCTTTGGGTTGCTCGTTTCCCCCGGGATGGCCGATGGGAATGATGGAAAACGGAATGACAGGCGCCGGCAGGTTCAGTATTTTCCTGACGTGATTTTCTCTTTCCGGATAGGGGTAAAGCGCACTCCAAACCGCTCCCAGGCCCATCGCTTCAGCAGCCAGTAAAATATTTTCAGTGGATGCGGCGGCATCCTGGTACCATAAATCAGTAGCTCCCTGTTCAAGATCAATGGTGGTGTCCCCACAAACAAGGATGGCAGCCCCGGCCTTAAACAACATTTTGGTAAAGGGAAGTCCTTCTCCCATCGCATCCAGGATTTTTCTTTCCGTAACCGCAACAAAGGCCAATGGCTGTCGGTTTCGGGCGGAAGGAGCAGCCATAGCGGCTTTTAACAATACCAGCAAACAGGATTTAGTCACCGGCTCACCGGTAAATGTTCGTACGCTCTTGCGGTTGTGAATGTTTTCAAGGACAATGCTGAGTTTATCCATCATGGTAAAAAGATTGACGAGGTAAAGTTAAATAATTTACCCCACAGAAACTTTTCTCCTTGTAAAACGGGTGTACCATCTCAATTGGTCAGGATTTGCAGGAGCGACCTTAGGTAAGAGCTTCGGCTGTGGGTGGATTTGTGTGGCTCGTCCGTCAGTCGTGGTGCAAATCCTGACCAATTGAACAGATTCATAAAACCATAGATTAATGTTTTTGAAATGCCCTATTTAGCTGGTTTAAAGAATTATTTGTAATTTTGCACGCCTTTTTAATTATATGAAGACGAAATACCCGGAATATAAAAACCTAGACCTGACCCGGATCGGAAAAGAAATCCAATCCTACTGGCAAACGCATGACACTTTTGAAAAAAGCCTGAAAAAAACAGAAGGCAACCCGCCTTTTATTTTTTATGAAGGTCCTCCTTCTGCCAATGGCATTCCTGGCATCCACCATGTGATGGCAAGAGCCATCAAGGATATTTTCTGCCGGTATAAAACCATGAAAGGTTTTTATGTGAAGCGCAAAGCGGGATGGGACACCCATGGACTTCCCATAGAAATCGGAGTTGAAAAGAAACTGGGTATTACAAAAGAAGATATCGGGAAATCCATCTCAATCGAAGACTATAACAGGGAATGCAGAACCGAGGTCATGAAATACAAGGACCTATGGGATGAGTTGACCATCCAGATGGGCTACTGGCTGAACCTTGACGATCCGTATATTACCTACGACAATAAATATATTGAAAGTGTATGGCACCTGCTGAGCAAACTTTATGAAAAAAACCTGATTTACCAGGGTTACTCCATTCAGCCGTATTCACCTGCCGCCGGAACCGGTCTCAGTACCCATGAACTGAACCAGCCGGGCACGTATAAAATGGTAAAAGACAATACCGTGATTGCCCAGTTCAAGGTTGTCAGGAATCCAAAATCGGAATTTCTTTTTCAGGACCTTTTCGGTGAATTGTATGTCCTTGCTTGGACTACCACGCCCTGGACCCTCCCTTCGAATACCGGACTTGCAATGGGCAGGAACATTATTTATGTATTGGTTAAAACATTTAATCCGTATACCTATACTGAACAGACGGTAGTTCTTGCCAAAGAATTGTTACACCAGTATTTTCCTGAAAAGAACGGCCAGCCGGAATTAGAAAACTATCATGAGGGCGATAAAAACATTCCCTACCAGGTAATCGCGGAATTCAGGGGAGAACAGTTTGAAGACGTGCGCTTTGAGCAATTATTGCCTTATGCATGGCCTGAAGATGGCGATCCTTTCCGGGTGGTACTGGGTGATTTTGTGACCACAGAAGATGGTACCGGTATTGTGCACATTGCTCCGAGTTTCGGGGCCGACGATTTCCGGGTCGGAAAGCAATACGGACTGGGATCACTGACCCTGGTTGACAAACAGGGAAAATTCACGGAGGAGATGGGCGAATTCGCGGGTCGATACGTGAAACCTGAATACGATGCCGATTGTGTAACCGGAAATTGTCCCCCGGTCGATATAGACATCATTGTCAAGCTGAAGCATGAAAATAAGGCTTTCAAATCAGAAAAATACGAACATTCTTACCCGCATTGCTGGCGCACCGATAAGCCGATTTTATATTATCCGCTGGATTCCTGGTTTATCCGTACCACCGACTATAAGGACCAGATGATCGCCCTGAATAAAACGATCAACTGGAAGCCTGAATCCACAGGAACCGGCCGTTTCGGCAACTGGCTTGAAAACCTGGTTGACTGGAACCTCAGCCGTTCGCGGTTCTGGGGAACTCCATTGCCGATCTGGAAAACAGGTGACAGCCTTTCTGAGATCTGCATCGGATCTATGGAACAACTCAAGAATGAAGTTGAAAAATCAGTCATTGCGGGGTATATGGAAACTAACCCGCTGGCCGACTTTAAACCGGGTGATCTGAGTGATGAAAATTACCAGGTTTTTGATCTTCACCGTCCGTTTGTTGATGACATTATTCTGGTGTCGGATGACGGAATGCCGATGTACCGCGAACCCGACCTGATTGATGTTTGGTTCGATTCCGGCGCCATGCCCTATGCTCAATATCATTATCCTTTTGAAGACACTTTAAAGCCGGAGGACTTTTTCCCGGCTGATTTTATTGCCGAAGGGGTGGACCAGACCCGCGGCTGGTTTTTTACCCTTCATGCGATTGCTGTCATGTTGTTCGACAGCGTTTCCTACAAGACCTGTGTTTCCAACGGACTGGTCCTGGATAAGAATGGCAATAAAATGTCGAAACGTCTTGGCAATGCAGTAGATCCTTTCGAGACGATTAAAAAATACGGTCCGGATGCCACACGCTGGTATATGATTACAAATTCCCAGCCCTGGGAAAACCTGAAGTTTGACCTGGAAGGAATTGCAGAAGTCCAGCGCAAATTTTTCGGCACCCTGCATAATACCTATGCTTTTTTTGCCCTTTATGCCAATATTGATGGATTCACTTATGCTGAAGAAGAAATTGCCCTGAAAGACCGACCGGAAATTGACCGGTGGATTTTATCGGAACTTCATTCCCTGATCAGGTTCGTGGAAGAATCTTATGCCGATTATGAACCAACGCGGGCCGGCCGGGCTATTTCAACCTTTGTGGATGAGCACCTCAGTAACTGGTATGTAAGGCTGAGCCGACGCCGTTTCTGGAAAGGGGATTATTCGGGCGATAAAATATCGGCCTACCAGACCCTGTACCGTTGTCTGGAAACCATTGCCCGGCTTGCTGCGCCCATTGCTCCTTTTTTCATGGAACGCTTGTTTGTCGACCTGAATAAGGTAAGCCGGAACCTGGAGGAAGACTCGGTTCACCTTACCGTTTTCCCGGAAGCCGACATTTCCATGATTGATCAGGACCTTGAAGAGCGGATGGAGCTGGCTCAGAAAGTTTCCTCCCTGGTATTGAGTATCCGAAAAAAAATGAACATCCGTGTTCGTCAGCCACTTCAGAAAATACTGATCCCCCTGCCGGCGGACCGTATGAAAGAACAGCTGGAAGCGGTGAAGAAGCTGATCCTTTCAGAGGTGAACGTAAAGGAGATGGAATATATCACGGATACCTCCGGCATTCTGGTAAAGAAACTGAAGCCTGATTTTAAAAAGCTTGGGCCCCGTTACGGTAAGATGATGAAGCACCTGGCTGAAAAACTGTTGACCCTGGGGCAGCCGGAAATCCTATCCCTGGAAAAAGAAGGGAAGCTGACCCTTTCATTGGACGGACAGCATGCTGAGATAATGCTGGATGAGGTGGAAATTCTATCGGAAGACATCCCGGGGTGGCAGGTTGCTTCCCTGGGAAACCTGACGGTGGCCCTTGATATCTCGATTACTCCTGAACTCATGGAAGAAGGACTTGCAAGGGAAATGATCAACCGGATTCAGAATATTCGGAAAGACAAGGGATTTGAGGTAACCGACAAAATTAATGTTAAAATTCAGTCTCAGCCCGGGCTCGATTTAGCAGTGAATCACAATATTTCCTATATTTGTGCGGAAATACTGGCTCAATCGTTTGATGTTGTTGACACGATTGAGGATGCTGACAAAGTCAACATAGAACTGACAGATACGATTTCAACATCTATATCGATCCGGAAGATTGATTAAAAATACCAACGACATGAAAGATACTTTCTGTCGTTATTTATTTAAATAGTATTTTGTTGAATTAAAAATGGCAGGTATGAAAAAAGCAGCTGGACCCATCGAAAAGGAAAAAACCCGTTATTCTGACGAAGAACTGGAAGAATTCCGTCAGATTATCCTGAAAAAACTTGAAAAAGCCCACAATGATTTAAAACTTTTAACCGAATCGTATACCACAGGGAATGATCATGACACCAATGATACTTCACCTACGTTTAAGGTGCTTGAAGAAGGGTATCAGGTCTTTTCCAAAGAGGAGAACAGTAAATTTGCCGCCCGACAGGAGAAATTCATCAAATCACTTGAAAACGCCCTTATCCGGATTGAAAACAAAACTTACGGCATTTGCCGGGTTACCGGAAAACTGATCCCCAAGGACCGTTTACGCATTGTTCCTCATGCCACTTTAAGCATGGAAGCGAAATTGGTTCAGTCGCATGTTACTGCTCCTCCCAAGCCTTTTGAGCCCGATATGGAGTAATTTCATTTTAATTAGAAGGGTTTGAAAAAAGCGTTCCTGATTGTTCTGTTGATCTTGATTCTTGATCAGGTTTTAAAGATCTGGGTTAAGAGTACCATGTACATCGGAGAAAGCCATGCAATTTGCGGTCAATGGTTTTTCATTCATTTTACCGAGAATGAAGGAATGGCTTTCGGCATGAAACTCGGACTCAGTTTCGGGAAATTATTACTGAGTCTTTTTCGCATTGCGGCTGTCATCCTGATCGGGATATGGTTGTATGTGTCAATACGTAAAGGGGCTGGTAATCTTTTAATTATCTGTATTTCCCTGATCCTTGCAGGAGCGCTTGGAAACATCATCGATAGCGCTTTTTACGGGATCATCTTCAATGAAAGCACATATATGCAGGTTTCTTCCCTGTTCCCAAAAGAAGGAGGCTATGGAGCTTTTCTGCATGGCAAGGTGGTGGACATGCTTTATTTTCCCATTATACAAACGCATTATCCAAACTGGGTCCCCCGGGTTGGAGGAGAAGAATTCATCTTTTTCAGTCCGGTTTTTAACATTGCCGACTCGGCAATTACAACCGGTGTTTTAATGCTGATTATTTTCCAGAAAAAGATCTTCAATCTACCCAAGGCGGTTTAGGCGGAGTCTTAGGTTTTCCCGGCTTTTTAAGAGGCTTTGGCTTAGGAGGTTTTTTTGGTTCCTTTGAGGTTTTTACTTTTTTAGGATGGGGGGGCGTGGGTGGCTTGTGAGTGGGTGGATTGGGAACGGGTGGCTGGGGAGTGGGTGGATTGGGAATAAGCGGCTTGGGAGGGGGAAGCGGTTTCTGTGTACCCGGCAGGATCAGATCAGAGGCAGCAAAGGCCATCATGGTACCTGTGCCAAGACTGATTATAAAAATTATTGTCAGCGCTAAAATGTATCTTTTCATATTTTTTAAAATTAAAACATAAAAGTAAGATTAATCTTTTATTTAACACGAAGGTTACGTCCGATTTTTAAATTTGTTGTCGCTTTAATTTTATTCATGGCACAAATCTCTTTCACGCTGGTATGGTATTTTCCTGCCAGTTTGCCAAGCGTGTCGCCGTTTTTGATTTTATAATACACGGCATTTTCAACATAATCATTCGGATAAAACACTTTCCGGATGACAGGGAAAGTGTTGGAAATCAGTTTCTGGTTGTCGAAATCAAGCATACGCAAAGGATCAAGAGGTACGTCCTTGTAACGGATTTCAAAATGCAGATGCGGCCCCCGGCTCCTCCCGGTGGATCCTCCCAGCGCTATTTCTTCTCCTGATTTGATAACCTGGTTGACTACCACAAGGATTTTGGAAAGATGGGCATAATAGGTTTCAAGTCCGTTATAATGACGGATGATCACGAGGTTTCCGAATCCTCCCCGGTTATATTTGGCATAACGGACCACGCCGTCGAAGGCAGCCTTCACGGTATCTCCCTTATTGAGTTTGATATCAAGCCCTTTATGGGTGTACATAAATCCCCTGAAAAGTTTTCCATAAATGGGCATGGTAAAACCACGGTCAGAGGAAGTGAGCATCAGTACCGTATCCCTGACTGAATCCGGCTTATTCCGGTAAGCGAAAATCTGATCGTTAATCCATTGATTGCTGAACAAACCGGTAGAATCTTCATCAGGCACCATCATCAGGGGCTCATCCTGAAGGTATTCCCATGTAAAATTTCTGTACAGCAGGACCGGGCCGTTGGGTGTTTCCACCGTGTCAATGATGGCCTCGATGTTGCGTTGTGAAAAAGCAGACAAAGGCAATAATCCAAAAAGAAAAATCCATCGTTTAATAAACTTCATGATCAGGATATCGGGTTTGTTTTTATTTTAACGGCAAAACTAACTTAAAATTTTCCCTCATCAAACATTTACTCAGGTAGATATTTTATATTTGCATAAATATTCAAGCCTGCTATGGAAGGAAAAAAAGTTGGTAAAATTTCTCAGATTATCGGCCCTGTAATCGATGTGGTCTTTGATGAAACAACAACCCTGCCCAATATTTATGATGCTCTTGAAGTCAAACATGAAAATGGGGAGGCCGTCATTCTTGAGTGTCAGTATGATATCGGAGAAAACACGATCCGCACCATTGCCATGGATTCCACCGATGGTCTTCGCCGCGGGATGGATGTGGTGGATCTGGGAGCGCCTATTTCAATGCCAATTGGAGATCAGATCAGGGGACGGCTTTTCAACGTAATCGGGAAGCCCATCGACGGGTTAGCCCCGGTGGCTGCCCAGCCAAGTTATCCCATTCACCGGGAACCTCCCTTATTTGAGAATTTAAGCACCCAGAATGAAGTATTGTTTACCGGAATCAAAGTCATTGATCTCATTGAACCATACGCGAAAGGGGGGAAAGTTGGTTTGTTTGGTGGTGCCGGAGTTGGGAAAACGGTCATCATCATGGAACTGATCAATAATATTGCAAAAAAATATGCGGGATTATCCGTTTTTGGAGGGGTGGGTGAACGAACCCGTGAAGGAAATGATCTTCTGCGGGAAATGATAGAATCCGGTGTGATCCGTTATGGAGCGGATTTTCTGAAAGACATGGAACAAGGAGGATGGGATCTTTCCAAGGTTGACCCGGAAGAATTGCTTAAGTCGCAGGCAACGCTTGTTTTCGGGCAGATGAATGAACCTCCAGGAGCCCGTGCCCGCGTTGCCTTATCAGGTCTTACCCTGGCTGAATATTTCCGCGATGGCGATGAAGAAACCGGTGGGCGGGATATCCTGTTTTTTATTGATAATATTTTCCGTTTTACCCAGGCCGGGATGGAGGTTTCAGCTATGCTCGGACGTATGCCTTCGGCAGTGGGCTATCAGCCGACTCTGGCCACGGAGATGGGGATCATGCAGGAAAGAATCACTTCTACCAAACGGGGTTCCATTACCTCTGTACAGGCGGTTTATGTGCCTGCCGACGATCTCACGGATCCTGCTCCGGCGACCACCTTTGCCCATCTTGATGCCACCACGGTGCTTAGCCGAAAAATTTCCGAGCTCGGTATTTATCCGGCCGTCGACCCCCTTGATTCCACTTCCCGCATTCTGACTTCGGAGGTGGTTGGCAAGGAACATTACAATACAGCGCAGAGGGTAAAAAGAATTCTACAGCGATATAAGGAACTTCAGGATATCATTGCCATTCTGGGAATGGATGAATTGTCGGATGAAGACAAGCTGGTGGTTTCCAGGGCCCGTCGTGTACAGCGGTTCCTTTCACAGCCTTTTCACGTGGCAGAACAATTTACAGGAATTCCCGGAACTTTTGTAAATATTGAAGATACCATCAAGGGGTTCAATATGATTATGGATGGAGAAGTGGATGAGTACCCCGAATCTGCGTTTAATATGGTCGGAACCATTGAAGAGGCTATTGAAAAAGGCAAGAAAATGATGGCTGACAGTTAACAAAGGATCATTTACCGAATACTATGAAAGTTGAAATCATAACGCCGGATGCCGTTTTATATACGGGCGATAAAGTTCAACTCGTGCAACTGCCCGGGATCGATGGTTCTTTTGAGGTAATGACAAACCATGCCCCCATGATTTCTATTCTCCGGGAGGGAAAAATCAAATTGCTGGACAAGGGTGAAAAAGAAGCACATTTCGTGGAAATCAAAGGAGGCGTTATTGAAGTGCTTAACAATAAAATACTGATCCTTGCGGAATAATTTCTGTCTGAAAACAACCTCCATGAAAATCCCAAAGATATTTTATGCTTTGTTATTCCTTCTTCCTGCAATAACGGCTTGTTATAAAAACGAACCGATCCCTTCGGCCGGGTTCTCATATGCGGGTAATAACCAGTTCAAGGTTCCGTGTACCGTAATGTTTACCAATCAAAGTGTGAATTCATTTTCATGGGAGTGGCGGTTCGGGGATGACTCCACCTCTGTTTTTAAAGATGCGGTTCATGCCTATACAAAACCTGGAAGCTATACCGTATATCTCCGCGCCTACACCGAGAGCCGTAACGCATGGGCCTCACAGATTCAGGAAATTGTGATTAAAGATACCCTGAAGCGGGATTAAAAGAACCTGATGCGATTGTCAACGATCTTGGCAGTCTTTTTCAAATTAGAGTAGAGTGAACTGACCTTGCTTCCGAATGCTTGTTGTAACTGCATCTTTTCATAATTGAAATCTTCTTTGGCGCCAGGTTCATTGATTTCATCAATTACCAGGCAGTAAGCTCCGAAATTTCCGGTCAGCGGACCAACAAATTCTCCCTTTTTCAAGGTGAAGATTTGTCCGAGCACAGTAGCTTCACGGCCCAGTGCTGAACGGCTGTAACCGGAAAAAGTGAGGATGGTGGTATCCACTTTTGCATTATATTTCGCAGCAAGCGCATAAAGGTCTTTGCCTGAAGCATCTTTTTTCATTTGCTCAGAAAGAAGTTCCACTTTTTTATAATTTTTTACAGAAGGCTCTATGTTTACCTTCACAGCCTCCAGGGGCTGTTGTCCTTTATCGGCGGTCTTTTTAAGAACAGCCACCGCATATTTGCCTGAAAGGTCGAAAACCGGGGAAACTTCACCCACTTTTGTGTTTTCAGCATAAGCCCATTTTACCATTTCCCTTGCGGAAGGAAGACCCATGATATAATAATCCATTTCTTTAACATTGGCAGCCTGTTTTTTCTGAAGGCCAGCTTTAATGGCAGCCTGTTCAAAGGCCTCCGAGGTTTTATTTTGCCCTGCAAATGTACTTGCAAGCAGATAAGTATCCTGGAAAGTCTGGTTGCTCGGCTCAATTGCCCGTGTGAGGACAGCGCTTTTAACTTTCTTTACAGGTTTTGTTTTATTGGTAACCTGAAAAATGGCATATCCGATGCGTGTTTCAATCAATTTAATTTCTTTCGGCTTCATGATCATCCCGGCTGTAAAGAAAGGTTCGAAATTGGGATTGCCATCGGTGAACCATTTCAAATCTCCTCCATCCTCTTTTGCAGAGGGGTAGTCGGAAACAATTTTTGCAAGGTTTGAAAATTGCTCGGGGTTTTTCTTTAATACGATCAGAAGACTGTCGGCTTTGGCTTTAGCCTGTTCCTTGGTGCGTTTGATTTCTTCACTGCCCAGCCCTTCATAGGAAATCAGGATCTGAGATCCGTCCATGGAATCGGGGCGCTCCTGTATGGCAAGTAATTTCCCCATGTACCAGACATTGTTAAATTCAAAAGGAGGAACCATCGTTCCCACGGCTGAATTAAACATAATCGAATCAAGTTGGCCCGGCAGACTGCCTTTTTTCATAAAGTTGGAGTCAGCTTTGCTGTCGGAGTTTGCGCTTGTAAAATTTACCGCCTCAGTAGTTCCGAGAAAATCTTTATATAACAAGGCCACATCTTCGGCAGTTCTTTTGCGATCGGCCTGGGAAGGAAGAACGTCAAAGACCACATAATCAAGATCCCTGTATGCTTCATCGTTATAAAAGAAACCTTTGTTCTTATCATAAAATTTCTGATAATCTGCATCGGTCAGTTTCACCAGACTGTCGGAAATGGTAAAGACGGATGGAGACACAAAGCGGACCTTAATCGTTTTTGCCTGCTGGGCATACGTTTTTTGGAGGAAGGCTTTGGGTTGGTAATAGGCTTTGGAAAACAGGTTGTTGAATTTTGCCTCCAGGCGGTCATCCTTGATTGCTTTTTCAAAAAGCAGCCATTGATTTCTGGCTTTGGCTTCCATTTTGTCGAGATTCTTCAGATAATTGATCACCAGCGCCTGGTCATATTGTCCTGTTTTAGGATCTTTGAAATACTGAAGGATATACCGATGTGGTTGCTTTCCCTGAACCTGGTCAAATAATTCTTCCGGTGAAACCGTCAGTCCGAGCTTATCATATTCATCGCCCATCAGGATTTGTTTTACCATCAGATCCCAGGTGCTTTCCCTGGTGGCATTCGTTTCCTGATCGGTGATTTTTTCGTTTCCTGAATTTTGCTTCTGGGCTTCAATGGCCTCTTCAACTTTTTTACTGAACTCAACATAAGGAATTTCTTCCCCGTTAACCGTTCCGATGTTGTTGGTACCTTTGGTTCTTTTCTTCCCAAAATCTCCAATTACAAAGGCAGCAATTGCAACACCCACAATAATGACAGCAAGTCCTGAGTGCTTTCTGATTTTTCCGATAATCGCCATTCTACTAGTTTTTTATTTTTAAAACAGGGTGCAAAAGTAGGGATAATTCACGAAACTACAAAGAGTCTTTCTTCACGGTCATTTGCCCGCTTGGATTCTTGATGGTGTAACGTGTAAACGACTCATTGGATTCCATCCCGTCTCCATAAAGGACTTTATCAGGGGTGGTGATTTTTACCCTGACATTTGACCAGATGGTATGTTTGTTTTCATCCCAAACCAGGTATTCCGTATTTAATTGTTTGTTTTCTTCTTCGTTACGCACGATCACATTCCCTTTAGCTTCCATTCTGCGGCCCAGTTCAAACCGTTTACCGTAATTCCCGGTAATGGTTGATGAAACCTGTTTAACCGAGTCGTAAATATAAATTTTGAATCCATCCGGAAATTCAAGGTATGATTTTTCTCCCGCATACCGTTTCAGCAGGGGGCTGATCAGGCGGGCCTGCAGATGGCCGGAGTCGCTGAAGATCACATCAATCTTGTTGGCGGTCATCATGGGGTCGTCTTCGCGGGAATTCGGGATGGATGCCATCTCCTGTTTGCCCGTGCATCCCGGAATGGTATAAAGGATCAGGATGTAAAACAGAAGAGAAAGAATCCGTGAAGCTGAAGGTTTCAAGGCTAATAATACTTTCGTTTGACGAACCAACGCTCATAGATGGAAAATCCTATAACCAGCTTCAAATAGCTTTCGCGGATCAGATCCGACTGGGTGGTTCCGCGGGTGCCAAGCTGTGCCCCAACATTCAGGGCAGTTTTTATCCCCCGCAGGGGCAATCCGAACCCAATGGAAATCCCATATTCGGTAAGCGTTTTACCCCTGAGCCTGAGGTAACTGTTGTCGTAAAAGAAACCAAAGCGGTAGTGAACCCGGCTAAGATAATTGTTGAAATTATTCGCATTGGGAAGTATTTCCGCTCCCAGACTGATCCGCCAGCTGTTGACCAGGGAATCACTCATGTCAAAAGCTGTAAATTTTTTCCAGTTTTGCCACCGAAAATCAGCTCCGACCAGCCATTTGTCTGTTTTTTCCAGCGCAAGTCCGCCTCCGAACATGGTAGGGATGACAATGGTGCCTTTGAATCCTTCGGCCATGGCAATGGTGTCCTTGATAATTTCCGTATCGCTGGAGTTCAGCAGGAAACTCTGGGCAAGCAGATTTGTTTTGGCGTTCATCCGGGAGGTATTGGCATAAACCGCCCCCAGATTAAGTGAGAGATTGTTTTTTAGTTTTACCCTGTATTGTACGCCAAAATTAAAATACAGGTCGCTCATGATCACATAATTGTCGACTTTAAAATTCATGGAATAAGCCGAATCAGGGAATATTACCATGGCCTGGCGATCCATATTCCCGAAAAGATAAGAGGCATTAACGCCTACCGATAAGTTTTTGGTAATCCGGAAAGCATTTCCCCAGAAAAAGCGGTTGATACCCCCGCTTCCTGAATAAACCCTGAGCACAGACCCGATGTTCTGATAAACCTCATAATTCGCAACGCTATAACCTACATCACTGAAAGGAACAAGTCCCAGGGTGGTATGCCACCATTTGGTCACCGGCAGTCCGAATAAAAGATATCCCAGGGAAGCGTAATTGCGGTTTGTTGTCTGGAAGTTTGAACTCAGCTTCACCATGTCAATGTTAAAACCTCCTTCAAAAACGAAAGAAGAGGAATCAAAAGCCATGTAAGAAGCCGGGTTGGAGTAATTGATATGAAAAGGGGAACGGAATGCGTAACTGGTCTGACCCATGGAAATGTTCCATGCGTTATTATTGTCGCTCAGGTCGCCAATTCCGAAACGTGAATAAGGAGATGCAATCCTGATTTGGGAAAAAAGGGTTAAGGTTATAAGAATAAGGAGGGTTGTGAAGAGCAGGCGGAGGCTATTTGGCTTTTTTGACATTAAATTCAAGAATTTGACTGAGTCCGTGAATGACGATATTTGGAATTGCAAAGATGCTAATTTTTAGCCGTTTATCAAAATATTTCAGGTCGCCGCCGCTAAGAATGACCGTAATACCAGGAAACTCTTTCGCATAACGCTGGGCAACTCCCTCAATTTCAGCGGTTGCCCCGTTAATGACTCCGGATTTTATGGAGGCCCCGGTGCTGTTTCCGATCAGTCCACGATAACGCTTTAAATTAACTAACGGGAGTTTATCCGTAAAAGTATGCAAGGCGCGAAGGCGCATATTCAAACCCGGAGAAATAGCTCCCCCGAGGTACTCATGATGTGAATTTACGAAATCATAAGTGATGCAGCTTCCGGCATTTACAACCAGGACATCCCGGCCGGGAAAAAGATTACTCCCGGCAACGGCAGCCGCAATGCGGTCTTTGCCCAGGGTTTTCTTTGTGCTGTATTTGTTGATAACCGGCAATTTGGTTTTTTCATCCATTTCAAAAAACCGGAAATTTTCCGCAAGGAAATTCCGGAGCGAAACCGGATAGTTTACTACGGAAGCCAGAATGCAATGATGGATGCCGGGATAGCGCCGCATAACTTCTCTTACAATCCCGGTACGGATGGAAAGGTGTTGCTCCAGTTTAAGCAAGCGCCCTTTGCTGAAGACCGCTAATTTTTTATTGGTATTGCCAAAATCAAGGATCAGGTTCATCGTGAAACGTAAATAAATACAAAGGTATTGGTTTTTTGAAAAAACCTCGTAAATTTGCCGTCCCTAAATGATGGCATCGTAGCTCAGTTGGTAGAGCAGAGGACTGAAAATCCTTGTGTCACTGGTTCAATTCCGGTCGATGCCACAGAAAATTCAAAACAAAACCCTGATTCTTAAAAGTTTCAGGGTTTTTTATTTTAAAATTCCTGACCAAAGCGAAAAGTTTTTTCCGGGTTATCCATTTCATTCAGAAAATCTTTTGCCTGAAATTTCTACAACCGGTTATTAACAAAAAAATATAAAAGTATTTTAAATGTGAAAAAAATAATGTTATATTTTTGTCATGGATTCGAAAAGATTAAATAATCAATATTTACATATAACCCCAAATTTTAGTTTTAACCTTAACTCTGATCAGTATGAAGAAAGCTTTATTGGTTATGGCATCTGCTGCCGTGGTATTATTTGTGGCATTGACAATTTCATCCTGTACTAAAAAGACGTATACCTGTAAGTGCAGTTATGGCGTTACTGCTACCATTCAGGCAATTTCAAAAAGTGCAGCTGAAAAGGCCTGTAAGGATCTCGGAACAAATTGTTCTCTTCAATAGGGATAAACGAACGGGTAAGGATTTTAAAACTGCCCGTTCGTTTGTTTACTGCCTCCAATAAAATTCCTTTTTATAAAATTTGCAGAATCTGTGTTCCCTGAATTATGATTGAGGTCAACGGCCTTTCATTGAATTGAAGAATGTCATTAAAAATACAGCCCTCTATACGCTCTCAACCTTATTGGGCTTTCTGTTTCTGAGTTCAGCATATTTCAAAGTAATTTCCATAGAATTATTCGAATTAAATCTTTTTGAAACCGGGCTAATGGGTTGGGGATTGACTCCGTGGATTGCCCGGCTGGTAATCGGGATTGAAATCTTTTTAGGCATCCTGATCATCCTTAATTTCAGATTGCGGGGTTTTACGCTTCGGATTTCCTTCGGCTTGCTGTTTTTCTTTACCATTTATTTAGCGGTGATTTTTTTAACCAAAGGGAATCGTGAGCATTGCAACTGCTTTGGTTCTTTTTTAATTTTAAACCCGGTCGAATCGATTTTGAAAAACATTGTTTTACTTGTGGTCACTTTTATCCTTTACAGATATCAAAAGGGCTTGGATTGGGATTATCCGAAGCTGATCGTAGCAGTGAGCCTGACCATCGCCATGGTTCTTCCTTTTGCAATGTTTCCAATCGCTTCAGCCAGTTCCTCTGTTAAAAATAGCGGGTCAGGGTTAAAAAAATTAAATCTGGAGTTGCTTTATTCAGGTTCTTTTTATAACAAACCTGCCCGGGAATTAAGGAAGGGGAAACACATCCTTGCATTTCTTAGCCTTGCTTGTCCTTCCTGTCAGATGGCGGCTTATAAGTTCCATTTGATTAAACAGGATAATCCTGCAATCCCCATTTATTTTATTCTTTCCGGAACCATCAACGAAATTCCCCGGTTTCTGACCGAAACAAAAACGGCCAATATTCCACACACGCTTCTACTCAAACAGGATTTTATTAAGCTGATTGGCATGGAAGTCCCTGTAATTTTATATCTTGATGATGGGGTTATATATAGAGAAATCAGTTTTCTGGAGATAAATCAGAAAGACATTGAAGGTTGGAGCAATAATTGACACCTATAATATTATCTTTGTCCATTCTCAACCTCCATGAATCAGAGAAGCGTTTACTTTTTCAGCGCATTGATACTGTCTGTTACGGCATTTTTCTCTGCTGGCTATTTACACCCGGATGAACATTTTCAGATTCTCGAATTTGCAGGGCTTAAATTGAATCTGACAGCAGCCGGCAATCTTCCCTGGGAATTTCAATATCAGATGCGGCCAGCCATACAGCCGGTTATGGTTGTATTGGTTTATCGCTTTTTTGGCTTATTCGGGGTTCCGGATCCTTTTTTCATTGCGTTCATTTTAAGGCTCATGACTGCAGCCTTTTCTTTTCTCGGCATGTGGTTAATATACAGGGTTTATGAAAATGGAATTGTAAACCGCATTCTTAAGAAATGGTTTTTGTTTTTATCCTTCTTTCTTTGGTTTGTTGTTTTCTTCAATGTCAGGTTTTCATCCGGTTCCTGGGCAGGCAGCGCCTTCATCATTGCATTTGCCTATTTGCAGTATAAAAAGCAAAAGATCCGCCTGACTGATTTTTTTCTTGCCGGACTCATTCTTGGGTTTTCTTTCCTTTTCCGTTTCCATTCCGGCTTTCTGATTCTCGGAATGATTTCATGGATGCTTGTCATAAAAAAAGAACCGGCCATAAGGATCCTGTTCCTTTGCTCCGGGATCTTCGTTGTCCTTGGCATCGGGTTTCTGCTTGATCGCTGGTTTTACGGCGAATGGACCATGACTTTCTGGAATTACTTTCAGCAGAATTTGTTATTGGATAAGGTATCGGGATTTGGACGTCAAGCCTGGTGGTTTTATTTCAAGGGTGTTTTTTTTGAAGCGATTCCTCCATTCAGCCTCGTTTATATACTCAGCATATTGCTGTTTTGCGTTTTCAAACGCAAAGATATTTTAACCTGGACGTTATTGCCTTTTGTCGTGGTTCATTTTTTAATCGGTCATAAGGAGATGCGTTTTCTGTTTCCCATTGCAGGCTTTTTACCCATTATTATCATTCAATCTGTCGACCTGCTCAGGCAAAAATGGCTTCCGGATCTTTTACAGAAAAAAGCAGTCCGGTATTTTGTGAAAACTTTCTGGGCGGCCAATCTTGCATTATTGATTATTGTTGCGTTCAGTCCGGCGGACACAGAGATAAACCTGTTTAAAAAGATATATCGGGATTATCCCTCCCCGACAACCCTTTATGTTATCAATGAAAATCCTTATCGCCGTGCCCTGGATATTTATTTTTATAAACGGAAAAATCTGAAAATTGAAGTTATGGATTCGTCCAGTTTGATACGGCCGTTGCCCGGCCGGATTTGTCTGGTGGTGACAAGGAACGCAAAAGAATTAAAGGATCTGGGGATACAAAAAAAATTAATTTACAGCTCCTTCCCTGATTGGATGAAACACTTTAATTTTAATCATTGGATTGAGCGAACCAATTTCTGGTATGTTTATCAATTGGAAAGATAGGAAATCACGGTGGTTTACCCTGTTTGCCGTCATCATTTTCATCCTGAACATTACGATGAATATGATCAATGGCCGGTTCTGGCTTTCCGATTTTAAAGTGTACTACTTTGCCGCCAGCAATATGATTTCCGGCTTGGAGGTTTACCATTTGTCTTTCGGGGATGTGTCGGGTTTGTACAAATACAGCCCCATCAGTCTTTTTTTCTTTTTCCCTTTCACCCTGTTTTCTTATACCGTTGCGAGCATCCTTCATTTTTCGTTGCTTTGTTTTGCTTTCTGGTATGCCTTTCTGCTCATCCGTAATTTGCTGGAAGAATATTTTTTCCCCGATTATAAAGGGAATACTGAATGGATTTTAATTCTGTCGATGATGTTCATTCTTTTATACCTGGTAAAAGAGCTGTACCTGGGCAACATCAACATTCTTCTCCTGCTTCTTTGTTTAATGGTGCTGCAAACCATATTAAAAGGAAAACCCGTTCAGGCCGGAATCATTTTCGGGCTGGTCGTCCTCACAAAACCCTTTTTTCTGATCCTTATCATCCCCCTGCTGCTCCGAAAAAACGTGAAAATGCTGGTTGTGTTTGTAATCACCCTTGTCAGCGGACTGGTTATCCCGTTCATGGTATTTGGGTTGCCCCGGGGGCTTGCATTAACAGAGAATTGGCTGGGCACCATGTTGCAGCATGGGCAGTCCTATCCGGGTGTGAATGACCTTGTATATATACTGAAGTATTACATTTCCCGTGACCTGCCATTTTTTACCGGGTATCTGATTATTATTTCGGCGGGCATGCTGATCACCTGGTTTGTTTGCAGAAACCTGTCGATGGAAAGCGGAGACGAACAGGCTGAAAACCTTGCAGGGAAAAATTTCATCTTTGAATGGTTTTTGATTCTGGGTGTTTTACCCGACCTGGTGTCCACAGATTCAGAGCATTTTCTTGCAAGCGCGCCCCTGATTACTTTCATCCTTTTCTTCGTGGCCCGGTTTAAATATTATCGTTTGATCCCGTTGCTTGTGATCATTTTCTTCTTTTTCGGAGGAAATTCCGATGACCTGCTTGGGCACCGCCTTTCCAATCAGCTGTATATTATGGGATTGCTGGGAATCAGCAACCTGGTGTTGGTATCCTTGTCGGTAATTTTATTCCTTGATTTCAGGAAAAGGGTTCAGGAAGAGGGGAAACTGAAATTAAATTCCTGATTAGCGGTCGATCTGTATCAGGTGGTCGAAAACATCCTTGGATTCGTTGATTTTTTCGGCATTCCCGTATACGCAAATAGTATGCTTACCGGTCATATCTCCGATCATCTTCGCAAACCCGCGCAAATCTTCCGGTTTAACTGAGAGCACGGCATCCCGTTCATGCTGCAGGTCTTCGGCTCTCCGCCGGGTGAAGAAATAGTTTACCGCCTGATCGCCCCTTTGGGCATTCGTCAGCGGCATATCCATACCGGCGATGGTTCCAATGATATAGCGTGTCATGACCGGTTCATCCGCTTCGAATCTGGCTAAATAGTCTTCGGTTTCCGAAAATGTTTTAAAAGTTTCTTTCAGATTGGGGTCACGGTAAGAATAAAACAGCAGGGTTCCTGCGGGTGAAATGCTGGAACCAGCGCCATAAGCCCCGCCCATCACGCGGATCCGGTTTCTCAGCCAGTCTCTCGAAAGAACCTGGTTCAGTACGCGCATTTTCCCGTTCCAGCTATATCCCAGTTTTTTAAAGTTGTAACCTTCATAAACGTATTGGACTTTGGAGGCAGTAAGGATGCCTTCATTTTTCGATTGGGGTTTCAACGACCAGGTTTGAAAGACCTGTTTTTCCGTGGGCAGGGTAGCAACTACGGAAGGCAATCCTTTACCGAACGCTTCCATTTCTTTTGTGGAACAGGTTGCGGTTGCAACCAGATTTTCTTTTGTAAAGAGCAGGCTTGCGGCTTTCTTTAGGTTTGCAATGATCTGATCTGAATTATTTTCGAATCCCCTGGTCAGATTCGTAATGAACCAATAATATTCAAGGCCGTTGGTCAGTTCATTGAACATGCCTGAATTGCTGAAATAGGAATTAAGCCTTGTTGCCGCCACACCGGCGCCTTCCTGTTTTTTTGAGGCTTCGAGCTGGGATTGATGGCGGACCAGCAGGGTTTTTAACCTTGACGTATCGGTGAACTGTGTATGGTTCAGGATTTCGGCCGAAAGTTCATATGCTTTGCCGATTTTATCTTTCATGGCTGAAGATACAACCACAAATTTCGGGATCAGGTTTTCATCATTCAGGTTTTCAAGGTAGGTCCTGAGGGTAGTATACAGAGCGCCGGTATTGATATTCATTGCTTTGTTCAGGTCGCCATAAGAATATTTTTCCGTACTGAGAGCGCCCAGGAGGTTTGAAAGAAGGGATGCATAGGGGATCATTTCCTGAGGCAGGGTACGCATATCGAAATACAGGCAGGAATAAATGATATCATTGGTAAAAGTTTCGTGTTGCAAAACCGGAACTCCTGAAACCTTTAATTGGGATACTCCGTACCAGGTGGCTTTGGGATCGATGTCCTTCAGGGTCAGCAACGGAATGCTGGCAAGCGCCTGAGGAGTGTCCTCGCGCTTCTGGAAGTCAATCAGATCCCTTGTTTCGGTGACCAGGGAATCAATTGCCGTTTCGTCGAGTTTTGACTTATAAAGGTCCAGGCCTTCCTGAACTACGGCATTCCGCTTGTTATCCAATCCGGGATCAGGCACGAGTGTAAGTAAAATTGAATGCGGATTGTTCACAAAATATTTCTCAAGAATGTTTTCAAGGTAATGGGTAGTCAATGATTTTTTTACTTCCGCAAGCGGTTTTTCGTATTCAAGCCCCAGGAAAGGATCACCGGCAAAGAACCAGCCCGGATAAATCTGCATCAGGTAAACAAGTCCTTTCTGAACATGATTTCCTTCCCGGAGATGGAATTCAGCCCGGTTCAACACCCCCTGGATTTCGCTTTTATCGAACCCTTTTCTGATCACATCCCCGATGGTTTCCATGAGGATATCGTAGAATCTGGTTTTATCCCCCGGGTTTGCGTTCTGAACCGTTATCTGGAAAACATTTTGCTTATAGTTTGCGACGGAAGCGGAGATATCCTGTCCGATTCCGGCTTTCTGCAAAGCCAGGCGAACAGGGGCCGATTCCTGGTTCACAAGCAGTTCAGCGATCACATCGAGGGCCATGTTGAGGGCTCCGTCGGTATTATGTCCGGCTACCAGTGTAAACGTAAGAAAGGTTTTGTTGAGGGTGTCGGAACCTTCCATAACGGGGTAAGGGGCGGTGATGTCTTTCATTGAAGCAAATGGCTTTTGATCATCAATGACTACCTGCCTGTTGGCCCGTTTAAAATCCGATAAATATTCCTGATCGATGAACGCAAGTTCTTTATTCAGATCGGCATTGCCGTATAAAAGGATATAGCTGTTTTCCGGGTGATAATAACGCCGGTGAAAACCAATGAAGGATTCCTGTGTAAGTCCCGGAATCGCAGCCGGATATCCTCCCGATTCAAATCCGTATCCGTTATCCGGAAAAAGGTTTTTATAGATCTGGTAACTGAGTTCTTCATGGGGGTCAGAAAAGGCTCCTTTCATTTCACCGTACACCACTCCTTTATAGGCCAGCGGGTTTTCTTTAGCGGTTAGTTCATAATGCCATCCTTCCTGTTTCAATATCCTGGGATCGGAATACAGCAGGGGATTAAAAACCGCGTCAAGGTAAACATTCATCAGGTTAAAATAGTCCTTTTCATTCATGCTGGCCACCGGATAAAATGTGATATCCTTTCCTGTCATGGCATTCAGAAATGTTTTAAGTGAACCTTTCGATAATACATCGAAGGGGCTTTTTACCGGGAATTTTTTCGATCCATTCAATACGGAATGCTCCAGGATATGAGGCGTTCCGTTATCAGAATCCGGAATTGTTTTAAAAGCGATGCCAAACATTTTATTGGGATCATCGGCTGCGATTTTCAGCAAACGGGCTCCGCTGTTCACATGTTCATAATAATAACATTCCGCGTTCACTTCTTTGACAAACCGTTTTTCGATCAGTTTGAATCCGTGATTGATTTCTTGTGCATTTATTCCATTCATCATAAAAAGCATACCAGTAATTGTGATCAGGAAAACAAATCTTTCAATTAAGATTTGTATCGCATTTGTTTTATTCTTTTTCATTGGTTTCAGGGCTAAAATTTTTCCAGTCCATAAAAATAGAAATGGAGTGAAATATAGAAAAAGAAATTAGCCGTATCCTACCGGAAACTCGATATAAAGACTTGATTTAACGATAAAAAATTTAATATGGTGTTTTATCCTGTTTTGTTTTCCATTCGCTGAACAGTTCAACCGCTCTTGAATGACTCAGTTGCTTGAAGGTGAGCTCCCTTTCTTCGGGCGGCTTTCCCATTTCTTCATAAATATGATTGTCGCGGAAACCTATTTCCTGAGCGTCGTAACGGGTGGAACAATAATAAACGGTTTGGATGTTCGACCAGTAAATTGCGGAAAGGCACATGGGGCAAGGTTCACAGGTGGCATAAAGAACAGCGCCGGAAAGATCGAAATTATTCATGTTCTTACAGGCATTCCGGATGGCGACTATTTCTGCATGGGCAGTGGGATCATTCTGGGAGATCACCCTGTTACCGCCTTTACCGATTATCTTATTCTCTTTAACGATCACTGCACCGAAAGGACCCCCGATATTGTTTCTGACAGATTGAAAAGCTTCACTGAATGCTTCATTCAGAAATTCTTCATGAGATTTCATAAGGCATAAAAAATTTATTTTATGATTTCAAACAGCTCCATTGCTGCAAAAATAAGGCAAAATAATGGCAAATCCATTACTTCTCCGACTTAAACCCTTAATTTTGCGCTTTCAAACCGGTATAAAACGAACAGTATTTTGTCTGACAAGTTTACTCCTTTATCCCTTCCGCGACTCCTCCAGCTTTCCCTTTCAGGAATTCGCAGCAATGATTTTATGGGCATCCCTTCCAGCCTGTTTTTTCGCCCTGACGGCGCCGACACTTTCCGAATGAAACGATACGGACAGATTCTTGTTACACCGGTCGGGGTGGCAGCGGGACCTCATACCCAGCTTTCCCAGAATATACTGGCAGCCTGGCTTTGCGGTGCGCGTTATATTGAACTCAAAACCATCCAGACACTGGATGAACTGGAAGTGTCAAAACCCTGTATCGATATGCAGGATGAAGGATACAATTGCGAATGGTCGCAGGAACTTAAAATCCGGGAGTCGTTCAGGGAATATCTTCATGCCTGGATGCTGATCCATATCCTTCATAAGGAACTCGGACTCGAAGGGAACACGGGCACTTTGTTCAACATGAGTGTGGGATATAATCTTGAAGGCATACTGAAAGAAAATGTGCAATGGTTTTTTGATAAAATGCAGGATTGTACCATGGAACTTGCTTTGGCAAAAGATGAAATCCGGCCGTTTTATCCTTCCATTGATTCTCTGGAAATTCCGGCCTGTATTTCCAACCATATCACCCTGAGTACCATGCATGGATGTCCTCCCGAGGAGATAGAAAAAATCGGAATTTACCTGATACAGGAAAAGAAGCTGCATACCACGGTCAAGCTGAATCCTACGCTGCTGGGGCCGGTGGAATTACGTTCCCTGCTCAACGCGAAGCTTGGATTTCCCACAGAAGTCCCCGACCAGGCTTTTGAACATGATCTGAAATATCAGGATGCGCTGAAGCTGATCGGTAAACTGTCAGATGTTTCGGAAGCGGGCGGGCTTCAATTCAGCATCAAGCTTACAAACACCCTGGAAAGCCTTAATCACAGGGACGTTTTCGGAAAAAAGGAAACCATGATGTACATGAGCGGGAAAGCACTTCATCCCATCAGCATCTGGCTTGCCAGCAAACTTCAGAACGAGATGAAAGGAAAACTGGATATTTCTTTCTCGGCCGGAGTGGATTGCTTTAACCTTGCCGAGGTGCTGGCATGCGGACTTAAGCCGGTCACGGTTTGCAGCGACCTTCTGAAGCCTGGGGGATATGGACGGTTATGGCAGTTCATGGATATCCTGAGAAAAAAATCAGCAGAATTTAACTACAATCCGGATCAGGAAACTGCATGGCAGCATCTTAATGATTATGCGGAACGGGTGGCTGAAAATCCGGCCTATCATAAAATTTCCTCTCCCGATCCGGGTATTAAAACCAGTCGCCCGCTGGGATATTTCGATTGTATCCATGCCCCCTGCACCGATACCTGTCCCACGAACCAGGATGTTCCGGAATATTTGTACCATACGGCCAAAGGAAACACCGGAGCAGCGTTTAACACTGTTTTTAATACCAACCCTTTCCCATCGGTGACCGGGATGGTTTGCGATCACCCCTGCCAGTTCAAATGTACCCGTATCAATTACGACGAAGCTTTACATATCCGTGAAATTAAACGTTTTATCGCTGAAAATGCCTTGTCTATAAACCCGGAGCCTGAAAGGGGAGTGGTTCAGGAAGTAACTCCCGGGAATTTAAAAGCCGCCATAATTGGCGCCGGTCCGGCAGGATTATCCTGTGCCTGGTTTCTGAATCGCGCCGGATTTGAAGTCCATGTGTTTGAAGAAAAGAAAGTCGCCGGAGGCATGGTTTCTGCAGCCATCCCATCTTTCAGGCTGACCGGTGACTGCATTGAGCGCGACATTCATCGTATCCTTGAATCAGGCGTGAACCTGCACGACCATTACCCGGTAACCCAAAAGAATTTCGAGAGCATCCACAAAAAGCATGATGTCGTATTTCTGGCAGCCGGAGCACAAAAGTCGGCTTCACTGAACATTGAAGGGATTCATGCTTCCGGCGTACTCGATCCCCTGGAATTTTTATATCAGGTTAAGGAAGGCAACCCTCCCGGGCTGGGAAGACATGTGGTGATCATCGGAGGGGGGAATACTGCCATGGATGCCGCCCGTACCGCTTTTCGCCTGGTGGGGAAAGAAGGCAAGGTGACGGTGGCCTATCGAAGGTCCATTAAGGAAATGCCTGCGGATAAAGGAGAAATTGAAGCAGTCCGTGAAGAAGGAATTGAAATTATTGAACTGGTGAATCCGGAACGTGTCGTAGCGACCGACGGATCAGTTAAATCCCTTATTTGTTCACGTAATATACTTGAAAAGAACAGCGGGCATCAACGTCCGTCGCCGGTAAAAGTCGCGGATTCAGCGTTTGAGATACCATGTGACACCCTTATCCCGGCCATCGGGCAGGAATTAAAAATTGATTTTGTTTCTTCCCGCTTATTAAATACAACCGCAGGAACCTATAAAACGGGTGTTGACGGTTTATATATAGGGGGCGATGCCCTGAGAGGCGCGTCCACGGCCATCAATGCCATTGGGGATGGGCGGAAGGCGGCGGCTGAGATTCTTTCTGATCTTGGGTTGCCTTTCCTGAAACAGCCCCATCATGCAGAAAAGGATCTAGACACGGCCGAAATGATCCGCCGCAAATCCATTCGCCAATACGGGATTTCGCCCTCTGAAACTCCTTTAAAGGAAAGGAAGAATTTCAATCTCGTGATGGGCACATATAAGGCGGAGGAAGCGGAAAAAGAAGCTTCCCGCTGTCTTTACTGCGACGAGATCTGCAATGTTTGTGTGGGGGTTTGTCCGAACCTGGCCAACTTTTCATATCGCATTGAACCGCTTAACTATCAGCTGCAAAAAGCAGTGATGAAACCCGATGGCTCGATCGGGTTTGAAGAGGACCGGGCGTTTACAGTGGATCAGAAATTTCAGGTCATGAATATCCGCGACCTATGCAACGAATGCGGAAACTGTACCACTTTCTGTCCGGGCAATGGTCGTCCGTTTGCCGATAAGCCCGGACTTTGTCTTTCAGTTGAAGCATTTAAAAGGGAAGATCAGGGATATTTCCTGAGCATGCTTCCCGGTAAAAATATCCTGATCCATAAGGAAGAAAACAGGATCAAAACCCTGAGTCTGGAGGGGGGACAATATTTTTTTGAAACAGAACAGGTTCAGGCCGTTCTGGATCCTATAACGTTCAGATTACGGGATGTAAAGTTCCTTTTTCCCTGCATTCAGGAATATCACTTTACCTTTGCAGCTGAAATGAGTATCATTCTGAAAGGGGCGGAACAATTATCAGTTAGGAATTAGGAATTAGGAATTAAATTAGCAATGATGAATTAATACATTTAAAAATGATTCCAATTGTAAAAAAAGTTGTTGATCAGACGGTATTACAGAAAGCCGTTGACCGTTACCGGGAAAAAGGCATCATTCTGCCCACTTTTGCCCAGATGCAGAACCCGGAACTGATTCCGGACAGGATAAAGGAAAAGTTAAAAGACATTGGGTTATGGGATCTGCATCCCCTGAATCTTTTTCGGATTACCTGGAAAAACGAACCCAGGTCATCGGGCGGACTTTTTGGCCGGCCCAACTTCCTGGAACTGCCCCGATCGCTTACCGGCGTTGATGCCCGCATCATTGTCATGCTCGGAAAATGGTTTCCCACCGGGGCCCACAAGGTAGGCGCCGCTTATGGTTGCCTCGCTCCACGCATCATCACCGGGCAGTTTGATCCCACTTATCATAAAGCAGTATGGCCTTCGACCGGAAATTATTGCCGTGGCGGAGCCTTCGATTCTTACCTCATGGATGTGACTGCGGTAGCCATCCTTCCGGAAGAAATGAGCCGGGAGCGGTTTGAATGGCTGAAAGAGATCGGCGCTGAGGTGATTGCAACCCCGGGTTGTGAGTCGAATGTGAAAGAAATTTATGATAAATGCTGGGAGATCCGCCGTACCAGAAAGGATTGTATGATCTTTAACCAGTTTGATGAATTCGGTAATTCCTGCTGGCATTATGAAGTTACAGGCCATGCCATCGAAGAAGTTTACAGGCTGGTTTCAGGGAAAAACTCCCAACTTGCAGCTTATATTTCTGCTACCGGTTCGGCTGGTACCATTGCTGCGGGTGATTACCTCCGTACCCGTTTTCCGCATCTGAAAGTGGTTGCTTCCGAAGCCCTTCAATGTCCGACCCTCCTATGTAACGGTTTTGGCGGTCACCGGATTGAAGGAATAGGCGACAAGCACGTACCCTGGATCCATAATGTAAAAAATACGAATGTGGTCACTGCCATCGATGACGAATACTGCATGCGGCTATTAAGGCTTTTCAACGAAAAAGAAGGAAGAAAATATCTGGCCGGCAACGGAATCAGCAAGGATTTGATTCAGGATCTGGATTCAATCGGGATTTCCGGTATTGCCAATGTGTTATCGGCCATTAAGACTGCCAAACATTTTGACCTTACTTCCGACGATGTGCTCCTGACCATTGCAACCGATTCTGCTGAAATGTATACCTCCCGGCTGGAAGAACTTACCGCCCAGCGCGGGGCTTATTCCATGCTTCAGGCAGCAAAAGACCATGAAAAATGCATGCTGGGGACCACGACGGACCACATGAAAGAGCTGACTTATGAAGATCAGAAAGTCATTCATAACCTGAAGTATTTTACCTGGGTCGAACAACAGGCAAAAGATGTGGAAGATCTCAGGCAACTCTGGGACGACAGGAGTATCTGGCTGGAAATTTTCGATCAGCCTGCCCGCTGGGATGAACTCATCATTGAATTCAATGAACGAACAGGTTTAATGAAGTAATATGCCTTTATCAGGGACCCAATAACCGGACTATGATGGAGAAATTTCATTATATATGCACCGACTGCAAACAGGAATATTCTGCAGACAAGATCAGGTATCTCTGCCCTTCCTGTAAGATGGAGAATGTCGCAGATCAGCCTCCCAAAGGGGTTCTGAAAACAGTTTACCCGTACGAAAAGATAATAAAATCGGTTTCTGCAAAGGAAAGGTTCCGAAGCCTGGCCCATGATGGGTTTTTGTCTATTCTCCCCTTGCGTGATCTGAAGAGCTGGCCGGGATTAAAGGTAGGAAATACGCCCATGTACAGGTTTGAAGGTTGGCCGGGCGGACAAGAGGACGAGTTAAAAGGTAAACTGGATTTTGAGTTATATCTGAAAGATGATTCCCAGAACCCCACTTTTTCATTTAAAGACCGGGCCTCCGCCCTGGTCTCAGCCTGGGCCAAGGAACAGGGAATCCATACTATTATTGCTGCTTCCACAGGCAATGCAGGGTCTTCCCTTGCAGGTATCTGTGCTTCCCAGGGACAGCAATCGGTCATCTTTGTTCCTGCTGCCGCTCCCCCGGCTAAACTGACGCAAATCATGATGTATGGAGCCCGTATCCTGCCGGTGAAGGGAAATTACGACCAGGCATTTGAATTAAGCGTTAAAGCCACGGAATTATTTGGTTTTTATAATCGCAACACGGCCTATAATCCTTTGACCATTGAAGGCAAGAAAACCGTTTCTTTTGAATTGTTCGCACAGATGTCGCAGCAACTTCCCGACCGGATTTTCGTCCCCACCGGTGACGGTGTTATTCTCACGGGGGTTTACAAAGGGTTTGAAGATCTGCTGAGGCTTGGAATCATTGGCAACATGCCGGTTATTGTGGCAGTCCAGGCGGAAGGCAGCGACAACCTGATCCGGAATATCGGATCAAAGACGTTTACAGCAGTTCCTTCCCAAACCCTGGCTGATTCAATTTCGGTGGATGTTCCAAAGAATTTTAATATGTCGGTAAATTATTTGAAGGAATATGCCGGAGAGTGGATAAGCGTGAATGATGCGGAGATTCTGAGTGCGGGAAAAAAACTTGCAGTTTCCACCGGTATTTTTTCAGAGCCTGCGGCAGCTGCTGCTTTTGCGGGAATGTTAAAGTATCATAAGGAAGAAAGAATTCCCGCCAGGTCGAAAAACGTGGTTTTGCTGACCGGTAGCGGATTAAAGGATTTCAAAGCCTTTCAAACATCCTTCCATATGCCTCCTCCCATCGATCCCGATATCCATGCGCTTGAAAAAGTTTTCCAGGGGATGATGAAGAAAAATAAATGATGAAAATCTTTCTTTATGATAGTCTTTTCGCTGAATGACAGGGTAATAGAGTACGGTGGTGATGAAAACCGGACCTTGTTGCACTTTCTGCGTGAAGAAGAAGGGATCACTTCGGTCAAAGACGGTTGTTCCGGTCAGGCTGCCTGTGGCGCATGCATGGTGGAGATCAACGGTCAGGCCAAATTATCCTGTACCCGGAAAATGAAATTCCTCGGAAATGCGAAAGTTGTCACCATGGAAGGAATTCCGGAAAAAGTCAGGGACATTATTGCCCAGGCTTATGTGGAGAAAGGTGCTGTTCAATGCGGGTTTTGTACGCCCGGATTGATCATGCGCACCAAGATTCTCTTTGACGAAAACCCGCATCCTTCCAGGGCTCAAATCAAAAAGGCCATCAACCTGAACCTTTGCCGTTGCACCGGTTATATCAAGATTGTGGATGCCATTGAAGAAGCGCTTAAAAATCTTGAGGGGAACTGTATGCCCCCAGTCATGGAAGGTTTTTCCGGAATCGGACAGCCCCTGACCAAATATGATGCCTTTGAAACGGCAAAAGGGAAGCGCTTATTCGTGAATGATATGAAGGTTGAAGGGATGTTGTTTGCTGCGCTCCGTTTCAGCGATCACCCAAGGGCCAGGGTATTGGAAATAGACCCTTCCGAGGCGGAAAAGCTTGAAGGAGTGTTGCAGATTTTCACCTCAAATGATATTCCCGGAGAGCGGTTCACCGGTTTGATCATCAGCGACTGGCCCCTGATGATTGCCCGGGGCGAAATCACCAGATACATTGGCGATGTGATTGCCGGGGTGGTAGCCGTAGACGAGGAAACTGCCAGAAAGGCAGCGAAACGAATCCGGGTTGAATACGAGGTGCTCGAGCCTGTTTCAGATCCTGAAAAAGCGATGGCTCCGGGAGCTCCGGAGGTACATACAGGGAAGTCCAATCTTCTTGAAACATGTCGGGTCTGCAGGGGAGATAAGATTGAGGATGTATTCCGAAACGCTGTACAGGTGGTTTCGGGAACCTATGAAACCCAGAGGATTGAACATGCTTTCCTGGAAACGGAAGCTGCTGTTGCGGTTCCGGATGGAGAAGGCATCCATCTATACTCGCAGGGACAGGGCATTTACGTGGATCAGCGTCAGATAGCATCCCTGCTGGGATTGAATGAAGAACAGGTGAGGGTCACCCTGGTGCCCTGCGGAGGAGGATTTGGGGGAAGGGAGGATTTAAGTGTGCAGGGACATGCAAGCCTTTTTGCCTGGCTTATGAAACGACCGGTGAAACTTCATTTATCCCGTGAGGAATCCATTATCATGCATCCCAAAAGACATCCCGTATCAATGGACATTACCCTGGCCTGCGACGGGGAAGGGATGCTTACGGGCTTGAAACTGCGTGCTGTCGGAGATACCGGCGCGTATGCTTCGGTAGGAACTAAAGTGATGGAAAGGGTCGCCGGTCATGCCAGCGGAGGATACCATGTTCCCCATGTGGAGATAGAATCGCTGACCGTGTATACCAATAACATACCTTCCGGCGCCATGAGGGGATTTGGAGCGAACCAGGTGACTTTCGCACTTGAAAGCTGTATCGAAGAGATCTGCATAAAAGGGAACTTTGACCGCTGGAAGTTTCGTTTTGACAATGCCCTGGAGGAAGGGAAAATGACTGCTACCGGACAGGTACTGGGGAAAGGCGTTGGTGTAAAAGCTTGTTTACTCGCCCTGAAAGATCAGTTCTATGAAGCCAAATATGCAGGGATTGCCTGTGGCATCAAGAATTCCGGAGTCGGAAACGGAATGACCGATTTCTGTGATGTAAAAATCAACATTCTTGAAAATGGCCGGGTACTGTTGGAACATGGCTGGACTGAAATGGGACAAGGTGTGCAGAATATGGCCATACAGACGCTTTGTCAGGAAACGGGAATAAATTCCGGGCTTATTGATGTTACGGTTGATACAAAAGCGGAATTGCCTACGGGGATGACGACTTCCTCCCGTGCAACTGCTTTGCTGGGCAATGCCATCATCGATGCTGCCCCGGCTTTGAGGAAAGATCTGGATCCGTTTACTTCCGGTTGCCGGGAATTGAGTGAAAGTGAAATGCAAAATGCTTTGGTTCATCTGGGCGGCCGCAGCTATTCAGGTAAATATTATTGTGACTGGACCACCAAGCCCGGGGCCAGGGTAGACAGGATTATCACACATTATTCGTACGGCTATGCAGCCCAGTTGGTTATACTGAATGATCAGGGGGAGATAGAGAAAGTCATTGCTGCCCATGATGCGGGAAAAATCATGAATCCGATGTTGTTCGAAGGACAGATCCACGGGGCGGTACATATGGGACTGGGGTATGCGCTCACGGAAGATCTGCCTATGAAAGACAGTCGTCTGATCAGCGCCCACTTACGCGACTGTGGTGTTCTGAAAGCCACAGAAACACCCGAAATAGAAGTGATCGGCATTGAAGAAGCGGATCCCGTGGGGCCATACGGCGCCAAGGGCATAGGGGAGATCGGTCTTGTGCCAACAGCGGCCGCCGTGGCCAATGCCCTATGCGCGTTTGACGGAGTAAGGAGGACAAGATTGCCGATGAAACGGAAACAAAAAGGGTCCTCCGGGATCGAAAATGAGTAACAACAAGTTGAATAAAACTTCGCCTTGAGTGTAAACCACAACATTTAATGAAACCCAAATATAAATCCATGGAAACAATCAACCGTGATGCCATCATCGTTTCTGCAAAAAAATCGCTCATCAACTGGGTGAATTCTATTGACAGGGAACATCCAATAGAATTCCGCGATCCTTTGACCTCCGACGAATCGACCATCTACCTCATTGAGGAACTTAATACCGAAGAAGATTTTAAAGAATGGCTCAGCGAAAACTACACGGAAATTTTCGAGGAGGTGCTTTTAGGCTGGATCACAGATGAGTCCCTGTGGCCTCAGCAGCGTACCTTTGAATTGTTCAATGAATGGGTCCTGGTATCCTGGCAATCAATGGTCGTTGATTTGAATCCCGATGTGTCACTGGAATATGATGAATGAGATTTTCAGATGCCCGATCTGATTATGTTTTTTGGTTAATGGTGATCACATTTTCTTCTGCCTTGATGTACAATAAGTCAATGCGCTCCTGGATTTTTATTGTTCCGGCAATGGCAGTGGCAATTTTGCAATAGGTGGCCGGATCGCTCATCTGCCGGCCTTTGCGGTCTTTCAGGTATTTCTCCAGAACCTGGTAACCACCAATGTGGTACTCCCACATTCCGGGTTCAATGCCTTTAAAATATTTTGTTCCGTTGATGAAAACGCAGCTGTTTTTTTCATCATACTTTGGTTTTTCAATCAGATCTTCTCCAAGTCTCTTGTATTTTACCATGGGATTGTTCAATGATTTGCTTTTAAGCAGGTGAAGCTGGGCAAGTTCTTCACCCAAATCAGCCAGTTGCAGAAACAGCTTGTAATCACTGGTAAATGGAATGCGCGGGAAATCAATTTTAAGGAATTCGGCATATTTCTGCCGGTAGGCATTGCTGTATAAAACCGCGTAACAGTAATAAAGGATTTGTTCCGGTATCACCACACCCCCTGCCCCTCTCCTGAAGGAGAGGGGAGTGTAGGCTTCTTGCAGCATTTCAAAAACTGTGGGCGCTATGTTGGGCTTTTTGCCTCCCTTTCCATATTCCTGCTCCGGTTCAAACAACATCATGCTCTGAGAACCATGTCGCTTTTTCTTTTGCTCGGGTTGGTAGAGGTAGAGGGGAAATGAGTAACAAACTTCGCTCGTTTTATTTGAAATATAGCAACTTTCAGTAATTTCATCTGAGATTAATGAATGCATCCATTCATCGGATGCCTTAACCTGTCTAACAACATTAATTGCCATGTTCCCTTTTAAAAAATGCTGCATGACTTCTCTTCTTGGCCTATCAATGAGATCGTCAGAATAAATAATAAAACGTGAATCGAAAGGGCGATATGAAATTGGCGTTATTTTTTCAAATAACTCTATATCATTGTTTAAATTCTTTCTTGCTATTTCAATTTTAAAGGTTGCTGTTTCCTTGATATTATATGCTTTCTGAATAAATTCTTTAGGAAATTTCATGTTTTTGAATTGTCTCAATTTATTCTCTAACTCAGATGCTTGAAAAGCAATCACAAAATCATCCCGATGCGTTTTTATCCCTGTTGAATTAATCGGAAATATTTCGGGGATACTCATCCATCGGTTATAATGCTCGATTTCCTTTGTGTCCCTTTTAATAAAGAAATACCAGGGAGTTACGGGTGTCAATATTTCGTAGTCCTGAATATTGAGCTTATTCTCATCAAGCCATTGATATTTTTCTTCCCGTAATCCAAAAATATCCCGGTGATAAATTGTACATCCTTCAGTATCGGGCTTTTTTACAAAAATTGCTATGGCGGTTCCTTTGGTAATATCAAATACATTTTCATCTTTCCCGCCATCAGGTGTTTTTTCTTTCTTCTGGCTGTCGCCGTGCAAATCCAATATGAAGATTTCATTGAATGTGCGCATTAAACTTTGACGCATCCCGGGAAAAGTCACATTACTCAGATAACCATGATTTGTAATCATTCCGACAATTCCTTTCCCCGCTTTATGTGTTTTCCATTGGGCAAAGCGTAAAAATTTAACATAATCATCCTGCAATAATTTTGGATTGTGCTCTTTTAAAGGGGCTCCATCAATTTTATAATAGCTCTGAGCTCCATCCAAATCTTCTTTCAATAGTTTTTCTGTCCAGTCATTGTAATTGGCAGAATTGGCAGAATATGGTGGATTCCCCATGATCACCAGGATCGGTTCATCTTTTTTTATTTTTCCTGCTTCATGGCTTTCGTCGCTTAAGCTCTCGAGTCCCGGGATCTGCGTCTGGCTGAGGTCTTCGATGTCGAGGGTGTTGGTGAGGTAAAGCTTGAACCGCTCGGTGTCCTTCATGGCATACCCCAGTTCTTCCAGCAGAAAACTCATCTTGATATGCCCGATGGCATAAGGCGCCATCATGAGTTCAAAGGCGTAAAAATTCTTCAGGATGTGTTCGCTCAGCAGCTTGTTCACACCGCCTTCACCATATTTACCGGTGTATTCCTTTACCGCCAGTTTAATGGCTTCGGCAGGAAAAGTAAGCGTTCCGCCGGCGGGATCAAGCAAGGTAACTTCCCGGCTGGCAAGGCCATCGTCGAGGTTGAAACGGGTTTTCAGAAGTTCGTGTACGCTGCGCACAATGTATCGCACCACCGGTTCGGGCGTATAATAGACCCCGCGTTTTTCGCGGGTGGCGGGGTCGTATTCGCTCAGGAAGGTTTCATAGAAATGTACGATGGGATCTTCCCCCTTTCCGGCTTTGTAATACCCTTGCAGAATATTTTTGACATCAGCGGCATTCAATACTTCGGCAATGTCGTCGATCATCACTTCCATATGCGTGGGTAAATCGCCCTGGGAAACGAATCTGAAAACATTACGAAGTATGCCGATGGTTTTGGGAATCAGATCATAGGCAAGCTTTCGGTTGAAACCGCCGGCGCTTCGGGTTCTTGCGGCAAACATGCCGTAAGTAATGGTTTGGGAGAACAGGTCGGCAAAATCTTTTTCGGTGAGATGGGAGATGAGAAATTTTTTGAAGGTTTCAAAAAAGCCATATAATTCACCTTTCCCCTTTTGCTGTTGTTCCATTTCTACGGAAATCACTTCATCACGCAAAAACCTGGTCCTTATGGCAAGTTCCCTGGCCAGTTGTTCGGCTGTGGTTACTTTCGGCAGCGAGAAGGCAAAGAATTTTGAAAGCAGGGCAATGAATTTTTCTTCATTTTCAATCGGAGGATGAATTCCTTTTCTGGCCAGGGCCGAACGGGCAACAAAGGTTTTATCGATCAGTATGCCCGAACGGTAGAGACGGAATTCGTAGAAATCAGTTAGAATTACATTCGGGAAGGTTTTTAAATAGCGCTTCAGTTGTTCCGAATCCTCAATCAGATTCAGGTTTTCACCTGGTTTCTTTGCTTCAATATAACCGACAATGTTTTCTTTCCCGTCCCATACCCTGAAGTCGGGGTTGCCTGCCTCTGTTTTCTTGGGCAGGGTGGTGATTTGCGTTTTGGTCCTTCCAATACTTACCGCGAAATCATAAAGGAAATTGGAAAAGTGAGGATAATAGCTTTCTTCCCGGGCGTCGCCCTGAGTCGTCGTTTTTATTATCTGGCTCAGGTATTCCTTAATCATAAATGATCATTTTTTAATCAAAGTCATCATTGCAAGTTAAACAAATTAAATCTTCTCCTTACTTTTGGAAAGAATTTAATTCTTATGATACTTCTAAAAAACGGCACATACATCGACTGGCAGACCCTGGAATTCCGGCAGACGGATATCCTTGTCGAATCTGGAGCCAGGGGTGGTTTGAGATTTTCAGCATCCCTCACCCCCGGCCCCTCTCCCGGAGGGAGAGGGGAGCATGACGGATCCGTCATTCATACCATCGACTGCACCGGAAAATTCATCACCAAATCCTTTGCCAACGGGCACCACCATGTTTATTCGGCGCTTGCAAGGGGGATGAAAACCCCAAAGAAAAATCCAGCTAATTTCCAGGAAATATTACAATATGTCTGGTGGACCCTCGACAAAGCGCTTGACCCTGAAATGATCCGTTCCAGCGCCCTGGTCACCGCCATCGCCTGTGCCAAAAACGGTATCACTTTTGTCATCGACCATCATGCCTCTCCCTTTGCTGTCAGCGGAAGCCTGGAAATCATCGCGCAGGCTTTTGAAGAGGTTGGCATAGGTCATCTGTTATGTTATGAGATCTCCGACCGGGATGGCGTTGAGATCGCCCGGAAAGGATTGGATGAAACGGCTGATTATCTTTCAGAAAGACAGGGATTGGTTGGATTGCATGCTTCTTTCACCGTGGGAAATGAAACCATGAATAAGGCGGTTCAGCTGGCCGCGCAAACAAACTCGGGGATCCATATCCATGTGGCGGAGGATAAATCTGACCAGGAGCATTGTATCAGCAATTATGGCTTCCGGGTGGCAGAAAGACTTCATGCACAGGGGGTCCTGCAATTTCCCAAAACCATTCTGGCCCATTGCCTGCATCTGGATGAATATGAAAGGGAAATGGTCAGTGCTTCGCCGGTCTGGGTGGTGGAAAATATGGAGAGCAACCTGAATAATTCAGTAGGTCTTTTTAATGCTGAAGGGCTTGGCCAAAGAATTATGATGGGCACCGATGGCATGCACAGCGACATGCTGAGGTCGGCAAAAGCTGCTTTCTTCGCCGGGCAAGCTATCGATCCCATCGGTTATGACGGAATTTACCATCGTTTCCGCAATGTGCATCATTACCTCTACGAAAACGGATTCACCGGCGATGGGGAAAACAACCTGCTTGTTCTTGATTATGATACGCCAACACCTTTCGGGACAGATAATTTTTACGGACACTTTCTGTTCGGGATCGAGTCGGGGCATGTGAAACATGTAATTTCGGACGGAAAGCTCATGGTTGAAAACGGCCGGGTCCTTACGGTGGATGAAGATAAAATTCTTGCGAATGCAAGGATTCAGGCACAAAGACTCTGGGATCATATGCAATAATAAAATGATAAAACCCACGCTGATCGTTAACGGGACCCTTGTCAATGCGGGTAGCAGCAGGAGGGAGGACCTTGTTCTTGAGAACGGGATCATTTCCCTGAAAGGGAACTTCGATCCCCTCTTGTTTCCCGAACATGAAATTCTGGATGCCCGGGGAAAACTTGTTTTTCCCGGGGGCGTCGATCCGCATGTGCACCTGGCATTGCCTACTCCGTCCGGTAATTCCTCCGACGATTTTATATCGGGCAGTAAAGCAGCCATTGCCGGAGGGACCACCACTTTCATTGATTTTGTAACGCCCCGGCGCGGGCAATCCCTGAAAGAAGCTTATCAGATGAGGAATGCCGAAGCTTCTGTCAGCCCCGCAAATTACCAGCTTCATATGGGTATCAGCGAATGGAATCCAAGGGTCAGGGCAGAGTTGGTTCATTGCGTTGAAAAGAAACAGATCAAATCTTTCAAAGCGTACCTGGCTTACCGTGAATCGATCGGTATCAGCTATGCCGCATTGAAAGAAGTCATGGAAATTGTGGGGCAGGCCGGCGGACTCCTGATGGTTCATTGTGAAGAGGGAGATATGATCCATCGCCTTCAGCGGGCTTTTTTAATGGAAAATAAAACACGGGCCACTTTTCATGCACTTTCCCGTCCGTCGTCGACAGAAGTTTCAGCCATTGAAAAGGTGATTGCATGCTCGGCCAGGGCTTCCTGCCCGGCATACATTGTTCATGTTTCCACGCGCGGAGGTGCAGATGCCATCGCTGCGGCAAAAAAATCGGGTGTTAAGGTTTTTGGTGAAACCTGTCCGCATTATCTTTTGCTTGATCATTCCGTTTACAATGAAAACCTGGAAAATCTGAAAGTATTACCCTTCATTGTGTCGCCGCCCCTTCGTTCGCCGGATGATCAGAGCCGCTTATGGGAAGGATTGTCGGATGGCACTTTCGATGTGGTGGCTACCGATCATTGTCCCTTTAATTTATATGGACAAAAAGACAGGGGGCTGGATGATTTTACAAAAATTCCCAATGGGGCCGGGGGGATTGAACACCGGCTTGGTTTGCTTTATACCTATGGCGTGCTTCGCAATAAAATCACCATCAACCAGTTTGTGAACCTTGTTTCCACACGGCCGGCCGAGATTTTCGGAATGGGTCACCATAAAGGAAAACTGGAGCAGGGCTATGATGCCGATGTGCTAATCTGGGACCCTGAATACCAGGGAAACATTTCCGTAAGCAACCATGTTCAGCACTGTGACTCGGAAATTTATGAAGGATTTCAGATTCAGGGCCGGGCTGAAACCGTTATTCTGGGAGGAGCGATCAACTAATTGAACAAAACCTTATCGGTTATATTTAATAATCCGGATTTACCGGTAATTTTGACAATGTATAGTCCATTGGGAATGCCATCCCTCTTTAAAACATATGGATTCGACTCCATCTGATCCCGAAAAATTTTCCTGCCGAGAAAATCGTATAAAATAATTTCTGCTGTTTCTCCCGGCCTCAATCCATTAACTTTAAATTCAGCATGAGTATGAACCGGGTTAGGGGAAATTGTAATTCCCGGACTTTCAGTAAGCGATGGAGATTCTTTGATGCCGACAAGTGTTTCACAATCAGGAGCCAAGGGGGTTCCCCAGGTTTCTGTTCCTTTTCGGTAATAAACCAGTTCTTCTTTATTTGTTACCACATAAATGTAGAATTCAGAATAAAACAAGTATTGATAGAAATAATATGTTTGACCAAGTCCCTTTGAATAGTCATATGCGGGATAGGAGCAATGAAAGACCCAGCAATTTAAAGATGGGCTAAATTGATAATAGTCTTGATAAAACCTTTTCTTGGATCTACTATTAAAGGATTCACCATTCTTGTAAAATTCATGGCTCTTACCGTATTGTCCTGGAACGAATTCATGCGGTTGTTTGTTAAAACTCAGATTAAAAATATTCTTATGCAGGAAAATGGAGTCAGTGATTGTATCATGGAAGTTCACATAGGAACCTGGAGGGCCATCAAATCTCTGCATACATCTTCCCGAAGTATAAACGATCGTATCTCCTGTAACTGAAACATTTTTAGAGAGTATTATCCTAATACTTTTTTCATCCCTAACATACAAAGAACAACCATCAAACTTGTCGTAATGAAATTCATCACCAACATCGTAATTGAAAGCTTCCTGAATGGAAAAATCCTGTAAACCGATGGGCGGACTGCTCTTCCCTTCCAATGTATAGGAAGTAGTATCGGAAGGAAATTTAACCATATCATAGATACGGATTAATCCGTAGTTCTTCGATAAAACTATTTGTTTGTTGTTGAAAACGTGATCAATATTCTGATTTGTTGAATCTTTTGCCTGGAATGTAATTACTTTAATCACATCCGGCATTCCACATACGGAATCACCAATAATCTCTGAAACAGTGGCAAGGATATACGCCGAATGGAGTAGAGAACAGAATTTCCAGGATTGTAAAAGATTTGCGTTGGTCTTTAAAAAAATGGAGTCTCCCCAACGATTAAAGAAAACGAATGTTCCGTTGACTTTTCGGTATATGTGATTACCCAGAATGGAGCCAAAATCCGTATCATAACAATTTTGATCATCCAGTATCTTGCGAATAGTATGGAATGACCAGTATACCGAATCCAGGGGGTTTAAGGGAGCAGCTTTAACTGAATCAAGGCGAAAAGAGGATATGTTATGAATCGAATTACCAAACAGGGTAATTCCGGGGGAACAGATATTTTGCCAATTCTGTGCTTCAATTGATAGGGGAAGAAGCAATAACCATAGAATTTTCAAAGATTTCATTTGAAGATCATTTAATAATCTTATTTGTTTATCCATTGAAATTTGATCGATGGTGCAGTACCATCTATCAAATATACAAAAATCTGAAATATCTAAGATTAACCTCAACCCCCGGCCCCTTCTCCTTCAGGGGTTTGAGGTGGTTCACTCCACCACCACCTTCTGATTGCCTATTTCTTTGACGTTATACAGCAGCCAGAAGAGATACATTCCCCTTCGATTCTTACAGGTGATACCCACGGCTTATTTCCCGGATTCAAAATGACCGGATTGATTTTTCGTGCTGTCCCGGGTAAGGATTATACCTGGAAGATTTAAGTGTTCAGAGCACCCGGTTTCTTCCCCGGTGCTCTACGTTTCTGAGCACACCGGCCGGGTTCTCAAAACGGTTGGTGAGCATCATGGAAGCAATGATATAGGGTTTAAACCCAGCCTGCTTGTATAAAGGAACCCGGTAGGATTCAAAAACAGTATCCGCCACTTCGCCTTCCTTACAGGAAACGCCGGAAATATCGGCGGGGAGACAATGCATATACAAGGCTTGGCCGTCTCTGGTCAGCTTCATTTTTTCTTCGGTGCATTCCCAGTTTTTGAATCTGGCATTATTGTCAAGACATTCCTTTTCCAGGTCTTTTAAGCCTGAATGATCATTGTTGCGGAGCAGATCGGTACGCCGCTGCATCACATGAAAAGGAGCCCAGCTTTTTGGGTAAACAATATCAGCCTGTGCGAATGCCTCATCCATGGAATTGACCACGCGGAAATTTCCGCCGCTTTCTTTCGCTTGTTTCCCGGCAAGTTCAACAACTTCAGGGATCAGTCCATAGCCTTCAGGGTAAGCCAGATCGACTTCCATTCCCATGCGGGTCATCAATCCGATGATACCCTGTGGAACCGAAAGCGGTTTGCCGTAACTGGGAGAGTAAGCCCAGGTCATGGCGATCTTTTTACCCTTCAGGTTTTCCAGGGAACCGAAAACAGTTTTCAGGTGAAGCAGGTCGGCCATGGATTGGGTGGGATGGTCGATGTCGCATTGTAAGTTGATGATTCCGGGTCGTTGCGGAAGAACGCCATCGGCAAATGCCTCGTCAAGGGCCGCTCCGACTTCGCGCATATAAGCATTCCCGGCGCCGAGGAACATGTCATCGCGGATGCCGATGACATCGCTTAAAAATGAGATCATGGCTGAAGTCTCCCTTACGGTTTCCCCATGGGCGATCTGCGACTTTCCCTCATCGAGATCCTGAACCGCCAGCCCGAGGAGATTCGCGGCAGAGGCAAAGGAAAACCTGGTACGTGTGGAATTATCGCGGAACTGCGAAATAGCCAGTCCCGAATCAAAACAGCGGACAGAGATATTCCGGTCACGCAGGTATTTCAACATTTCTGCAACAATCAGAACGGTCTCCAGTTCTTCATATGTTTTCTCCCAGGTCAATAAAAAATCCTTTTGAAACAAACTTGAAGTTCTCTCTTCAGTCTTATTTAAATACTCCTTCAATATCCTATCCATTATAAATTAAATTATTAATTCCTAACTCCTAATTCCTAATTCCTAATTGATATAGTACGCCATCGCCGCATAAAACGCCGAAGCGGCAACCAGGTCGCTCACCGGGACTTTTTCATCGGGGGCATGGGCCCATATCTCATTTCCCGGACCGAATCCGATACAGGGAATGTTGTAATAGCCATTGATGGTCACCCCATTGGTGGAGAAGGTCCATTTATCCGTGAGGGGTTTTTTACCGAAAACACCCGTAAACGCTTGCTGTGCCTTAACCAGCAATGGTTCTTCTTCGTCTGTTTTCCAGGTGGGATAGTATTTTTCCATCCCATACCGCATGCCGGTATAAGCGGTTTCTTCATACTGAAGCACCTGGATCTCAGCATCCATTCCCTGAAGGACTTCCCTGATTTCTTCCAAAGCAGATTCCCTGGTTTCTCCCCAGGTCAGGCGGCGGTCGAGGTGGATCTTTGCATAATCGGCCACGGCGCAAAGCGAAGGACTTCCCGAAACGAATTCGGAGATGGTCACGCTGCCTTTACCCAGAAAATCATCGGTTTTCAATCGTTCGTTCAGTTTCTCGATTTCAAGACAGGCACGGGAAGCCATGTAAATGGCATTTTTTCCGCGTTCCGGTGCGGATCCATGGGACGAAATACCACGGAAACTGATTTCAATCTCCATCCGCCCCCTTTGACCCCGGTAAATATTGAGGTTTGTGGGTTCGGTAATGACCACGTAATCGGGTTTGATCTTCTCCTCTTCAATGATGTATTTCCAGCAAAGGCCGTCGCAATCTTCTTCGATCACGGTTCCGGTGAAATAAATGGTCAGGTCGCGGTCGAATGCCAGCTCTTTCAGAATTCTCCCTGCGGTCACGAAAGCGGCTGGCCCGCCTTTCTGGTCAACGGTTCCCCGTCCATGAACAAAGCCATTTTTAATTTCCCCCGAAAACGGGTCAAAACTCCAGTTTGCAGGGTTCCCCACATCCACCGTGTCGATATGACCGTCAAAAACCAGTATTTTACTTCCTTTCCCTATCCTTCCGATCACGTTTCCCAGTCCGTCGATGCGTGCTTCATCAAAACCAGCTTCAAGCATTTGTTTCTGTAAAGCTTCAGCCACGGCTTTTTCTCCGGTACTCAGGGAGCGTATTTTTACAAGTTCCGATAAATTCCGGGCGGTGTACTCGGCGTATTTTTCCGCCAACTGGTTAATTTTTACTAACAAATCTTTCACAATAAAAATATTAGGTTAAAAAATGAAGCGGCAAATTTACAAATCTAAACGTAAAGTCATGAAATCAATTGCCTTTCAGGCTTTCCGACGACAGCAATATAACCTCATGGGTGGCGGGTAAAGAAAAGTCAGGTTCGGTCTGATGGCCACCCACCGCGGAAATGGCGTCTTTTATGGCCAGCCAGACGGAGATTCCGAGCATCAGGGGAGGCTCTCCGACAGCTTTGCTCCGGTGGATCGTTCCCGGATTCGGGATCTGCCGCATCAGTTCGACCCTGAAATCTGCCGGGATATCGTTTATGGTTGGAATTTTATAAGTATCGGGAGAATGGGTCATCAGGTTTCCATGCCGATCCCATTTGATCTCTTCGGTGGTACACCAGCCAACTCCCTGAATAAATCCACCCTCCACCTGACCACGGTCAATTATTTCATTGAGTGAATCTCCCACGTCTTGGAGGATATCGGCGCGGATTAAACTGTGCTGCCCGGTGAGCGTATCGATCATCACTTCCGAAACTGCCATTCCGAAAGAGAAATAGTAAAACGGATTTCCCTGTCCGGTTTCACGGTCGAAAAAAACGCCCGGGGTTTTATAGAATCCGGTGGCGCTCAGGCTGATCCGGTTTAAATGCGCCAACTTACACAGTTCATCAAAAGGAGTGTCGGTGGGAAGGTTCTCTTTTTCAGCCAATGCCGAAAGCCTTGTCTTGATGATATCGATGGCGTTTTTTACCGCCATGCCGTTGATGTCGCTTCCTGAAGAAGCCGCTGTGGGAGAGGTGTTGGGAACTTTCGAAGTATTGGTGGCATTGACTTTGATGCGATCCGGTGAAATGCCCAGTTCCGTGGAGGCAATCTGTTTTATTTTTGTATGCAGGCCTTGGCCCATTTCTGTGCCCCCGTGATTTACCAGAACCGTTCCGTCGGTATAAATATTCACCAGGGCCCCCGCCTGGTTGAGGAAGGCGGTGGTAAAAGAAATTCCGAATTTGACCGGCATCAGTGCCAGTCCTTTTTTATAAAACTCATTTTCTGCATTGAACTTCCCGATCTCCTTCCTCCGTTCGGTATAGGAAGCGGATTTCATGAGGCTTTCATACATCAGGAAAAGGCGGTTGTTTTCTACTTTCTGCCCGTAGGGGGTCAAATTGTTTGTTTCATGCCGGTAGAAATTCAGGAAGCGTATTTCTGCTGCATCCTTTTTCAGGAACCTGGCTACCTGGTCTATGGCATTTTCGATCACTGCCATGCCCTGGGGGCCGCCGAAACCGCGGAAAGCCGTGTTGGAGGGAAGATTCGTTTTCCAGGCTTTGCCGGTAATGCTGACATCCGGAAGATAATAGGCGTTTTCGGCGTGTAACATGGCTCTTTCAAGGATGGCCCTCGAAAGATCTGTGGATGATCCGGCATCGGAATTCAGCTCGAGCTTATAAGCCAGGATGAGACCCTGCTCATTAAAACCGATATGGTAACGGGATAAAAAGCGATGTCGTTTCCCGGTCATGATCTGGTCGTCATCGCGAAAGAGATGGATTTTTACGGGTCTTCGGGTTGCAGCTGCCAGCAAAGCCGCCCAGGCAGCTACATGGTTCCCCTGGGTTTCTTTTCCCCCGAATCCTCCGCCGATGCGTTTCACTTCCACCTCCACCTCGTTTTTTGCAATGCCCAGCACTTCCGCCACGATGGCCTGGGTTTCTGAGGGATTCTGGCTGGAAGCGAAGATCTGCATTTCCTTGCCTTCTCCGGGGACCGCCAGGGCGGTTTGTGTTTCCAGATACCAGTGTTCCTGGGCTCCGGTTTTCAATATTCCCTGCAGGACATGCGGGGCGCTTTTCAAAGCCATTTCTGCATTGCCTCTTTCAATTTTCCGCACAGGGGCGATCAGTTCATTTTTTGTAATGGCTGATTCAATGTCGAGAATGGCATCGAGGGGTTCAAATTCAATATGAATCAGCTTTTCGGCCTCCATGGCGGCTTCATCATTTTCAGCAGCGATCAGGACAAGGGCTTGTCCGATGAAAGTGGTTTCAGATTCCGCCAGGCAGGGTTCATCATGGAAGACCGGCCCCATCTGATTTTTACCGGGAATGTCCGACGCCGTAAGGATCGCATGAACCCCTTGGATTTCCAATGCCTTCGTGACATCCAGGCTGGTAATGCGGGCATGGGCGAAACGGCTGTAAACGATTTTCCCGGTGAGCAATTCCCGGTTTACGGGCATGTCGTTGATGTAAACCGATTCTCCGGTTACATGATTTACCGCGCTGTCATGGCTGAGGGGTGTCGACATAAAATTTCAATAAAAGATTTTTCGCCACACTCTTTCTGAACAAGGCTCCCGAGCGGGCATCCGATATAGGCTGGAATTCTTCATCCAGCAGTTCCATGGCTTCTTCCACAAGGGCACGTGTCCATTTTTTTCCGGTCAGGAACTTTTCCGCTTTCATGGCCCTTTTGGTCATTTCCGCCATTCCACCATAAGCAATGCGCATTTCAGAGATCATCCCGTCCATGGTTTTAACCCTGAAAGCGCCGCAAACCGTTGAAATATCCAGATCCTTCCGTTTCGATACCTTGAAGGAATCAATCCGGGTGTGAGCTCCGGTTTTGGGAATCCGGATTTCCGTGATCACTTCATCCTGGCGTAATTGAGTCTGGCGGTACCCGGTGATGAACGATTCAATGGGCAAAGTCCGTTCGGAGGATACAGACCGGAGAACCAGACTGGCATCGCAGACAAACAGCAGGGGGAGCAGGTCGCCGATGGGTGAAGCCGAACCAACATTTCCCCCGATGGTGGCGAGGTTCCGGATTTGAAGCGACCCAAAAACGCCAAGAATTTTATGCAGGGCCGGAAGCTTTTCTGAAGAGAAGGTTTTCAACTGTTCCAGGGACAGTCCGGCTCCAAACACAAACTGACCGAGGTCTTCGCGGCAGATTTTCAGTTCGGCTACCGCAGAGAGATCAAGGATTTCTGAAAGAAATTCTTTCTTTTTCGTTTGCCTCAGGGCGGTGTCCGTGGATCCGCTGATCAGAATGGCTTTGGGGTAAAGGCTTCTCAGTTTCAGGGCCTCCGGTAAGGTAAAAGGCTTCAGGTAAGTTTGCCCGGAAGCGCTTATTTCAAGGGTTTCCCTGTTTTCCAATATGGTATTTAGCAGTTTGACGGTTGATTTTTCTTTTTCCGAGAAATGATCCCTTCCTTCATGGGCGCATACTTTCTGCGCAGCTTCAAGAATGGGCTGATAACCGGTGCAACGGCACAGGTTGCCGGTAAGGGCATCTTCAATGATTTCGCGGGAAGGCTGGGGATGGTTTTTATATAAGGCGAAGAGTGACATGATGATCCCCGGGGTACAATATCCGCATTGGGTTCCGTTTGTGTCAACCAGCATCTGCTGAACAGGGTGGAGCATTTGCTTTCTGTTTTCCCTGGTGGCAAGGTTTTCCACGGTGATCAACTGTTTGCCATGGATCATGGGTAAAAAAACCAGGCAGGAATCCAGGGCTTTATAAATCATTTTCCCCTCATCGCCGGGTTCTGCCACCACGATGGTACAGGCGCCGCAGTCTCCTTCCGCGCAGCCTTCCTTGACGCCTTTATGGGCCGGCAGGGAGCGGAGGTAATTCAGCACGGTGGTGCTTGGTTTCAATCCGGGAGATTCCCGGAAGTCAACTTCCACTGTTTTTTCATCCAGAACAAACCGTATTGTTTGTTGACCCATCTTAGCTCAACTGTTGTTATTCATGACGCTGTTTCTTACATCAATCAGCCTGGCCAGAATGCTGACGGCGATTTCCTGGGGTGTTTGCACCCTGAAAGGAATTCCTATCGGCATATCTATTTTTTTAATTTCTTCAGCCGTGAGCAGGTTTTCGTCGAGAAATCGTTTTTCGGCCATTTCAACTTTCCTCCTGCTTCCCAGCATGCCAAGGTAAGCATGGGGTTTACGGGCCACTTTGACCAGGATTTCTTCATCATAGATATGTTTCGGGGTCACGATGACGATGTAAGTGTTTTCATCGAAAACCGCTTCTTCAATGGCCTGGAAATAGTCCTTGCGGATACAGTTGCAGACGTCAAATACCGGGTCGCTGAAAATATCTTCACGGGGATCAAAAACGCTGATGGAGAAATCAAAATCCCGGGCAAATTTTACCACCGCTTTGCCGATATGCCCCCCGCCGAAAATATACAGCTTCTGCAAAGGATTGATGGGTTCGATATATACTTCCATAAACCCGCCACAATGCATCCCGAGGTCATCCTCGAGCTGAAAGGAGAATTTTGCAGGTTTCCCTGCTGAAATCAGCTCCACAGCTTTAACCGCAACATCCTTTTCAACCGATCCGCCTCCGATGCTTCCGTAAACGCTGCCATCCGGGAATACAATCATTTTTGATCCTTCTTTCCTCGGGGTGGAGCCCCTGGTTTCAATCACGATACAAAGGGCTGCGCTGCTTTGCCCTTTTTTAATTTCCTCGGCTTTTGAAAAAATGCTTTGCATGAAACAATATATTATCCGTGAGTTTCCCGGAATCGAAATGTAAAATTACAGAATTATTTTCAGAAAGCGCTCGTAATCCTCTGGCGTGTTAATATTCAGATGAATCCTTTCATCAGGGAAAGGAACTTCTATCCGTTGAAATATTTTTAATTCATCCCTGAGATCCTGTATTTTTTCCTTTCCGGAAAGATGTTGCACCACTTGTGTACCCAGCAGGATGGGATGCCCGCCTTTTCCTTCCTGCACCGGCAATACATACCCTTGCGGCAGGATTGCTTCGCACATCTGCGCCAGCAAAGCGGAGGTGATAAAAGGGTTGTCGATATTCTGAAGAAAACAGGACGAGCCGGGCGGGATATGCCGGATCCCGAGCATCAGTGAATGGGCGCGTCCCCATTCCGGGTGTCTGTTCAGGATACATTCAACCCCATCGGGAAACGGATCTTTGTGAATAAATCTCTCGTTCACCACCATCATTACGGGCCTGAATCCGGATTGCGTGTATGTTTTTATAAGCTGTCCGGAAAAAGTCAGGCCGTTGCCATAAGGCAGATGGGCCTTTTCTCTTCCCATGCGACCGGAGTTGCCGGCTGAGAGGATGAGGACAGAAACCGGTGAATTTATCATTGTTTTTTCTGCAATATTATTATTTATTTTTATTTTTACCTTTCATTCAAATCATTTCTGCCATGACAGATGATCATTCTCTCAACCGCCGCCGTTTTTTAAAGATCACTTCCGCCATAGGAGCAGGGGCAATCGTAGCCTCCGCCTTGCCCAAAGAAGTATTCTCTCAGGATGTCAAAACGCCTGATAAGCCGGCTACAAACATCCAGGATGCCATGAAGCATCCCCGTGTTGAAAATTCCATGCCGGGAAAATTTCCAGGAAAGGTGGTGGAAGTAATCCATGATAAATCAGTGATCGAAAACAAACCAGAATCCAAAGCCGTAAACAGCATGGTCAGCGCCGGTATGCTCGGGCTGACCGGCGCTTCCGATCTGAAAACGGCCTGGAGAACTTTTTTCAATCCCGGCGACCGAATCGGGATCAAAGTAAACCCTGTGGCGGGAAAAGAACTTTCTACCAGCATTGAAGTGACCAGAACGGTAATCGCACAACTGATCGATGCCGGCATCCCCGTGGAATATATCATGATCTGGGACAGAAGGGAGTTCGAACTTGAAGAAACCGGGTTTACGCCTGCCAATTTCCCCGGAATTGCCATTAAAGGAACGGAATGTAAAATTGATGGTTCTTTTACCGATGCTTCCGGCAAACTTTTTTCCGAACAGCGCATCGATAAAGACTGGTACTACTGGGCGGATGTGGAAGGAAAATATGATGCAGAGACCTTGCCCTATATGGTGAATGAGGGGAAGTATTCTTATTTCTCTAAAATCTGCACCCGGGAAGTGGATAAAATTATCAATATCCCCATTCTGAAAAATGCAGGCGCTTCGGTAACCCTTTGCATGAAAAACCTGGCTTATGGAGCCATCACCAATACCGGCCGCCTGCATAAGGAACTCTGGTCGGAAACGACGGCCGAAGCCTGCGCATTTCCGCCACTCCGCGATAAAGTTGTGCTGAATATCGTAGATGGAATCAGGGGTTGTTATAATGGAGGCCCCGGATACAATCCGCAGTTTGTCTTTGATTTCAAATGCATGTTGTTCGGCACCGATCCGGTGGCTGTCGACCGCATCGGGTATGAAATCATCCAGAAAAAAAGGAAAGAGGAAGGCGTGCAGAAAGACGAGTCACCCCGTGGCCGGCAATTCATGATCCTTGCCCAGCAGCTTGGGCTTGGGACACAAGACCTGGATAAAATTGAATGGAAGAAAACAGAACTGACCTAAACTGAGCATGCCATGAAATTCCTGAAATGCCTCCTGATTGTTTTCTTTTTTCTTCCCCCGGGGATGAAATCACAGGGAATCGTCCCGCTTTCGATCACCGATATTCCACAGGCCATGATTGACCGCGCCGGTACCTATGACGGAGAATCTTTATGGGGCTACATGGACGGAGGAGCAGATATCTATTTGGAATATGGATTTCAATCCCTGCTGGTACAGGAGCTTACCTGGAACCATGAAAAACTCAGGCTGGAAGTATATCTTATGCAAACGCCCGAAGGCGCTTTCGGAATCTACTCCACTTCTGTAATTAAATGTATGCAATATGACACCCTGAGCCCGTATGACTGTGTGTCGCGTTTTCAGTATCAATTGGCTTATGGAAACCTCTATATCGCAATTACCAGTGAATCGGGATCCGCCGCTGCCCGCCAGCTGTTCTTCCCGATAGCAAGGATTCTCATTCAGAAAAATCCGCAAACCACCCTGAAACTGCCGGAGGTATTCACACGGAATCAACTTCTGGATAACCGGAAAAACCTGGTTTACCTTCAGGGTTCACTTGGGCTGCAAAACAGTTTGTTTCCCTGGCAGGACCTTTTTCTGGATGTTCATTTCGGCATGTATGCCATCATGATCCCCAATCCTGAATCGGACATTTATTTTGCGCAGATCACCTTTCCTTCCCCTGCCGACAGGTTGAGGTTTCTTACCGCGGCCGGACTGGTAAAGCAACTCATTCCGGTTCCGAATGTTACCACTTCGGAAGGTTTATACCATGCATTTATGCAGGCAGATTCCACGGCCATTTATTTTCTGGAAAGCCAGGAACCTTATCCCATTGATGCACTCATCCGTAAAAAGGAGAAATTATGAAGATCAGGGGGTTGTTGAAATGGGTGTACGGAATTTTTTTTGTGCTTTTGGCAGGCATGCTTTTCATGGTATTGCTTCTTTACACCAATCAGTTGGAGATAGAGGAACACTTAGGGGCGCTGGCAAAGCAGGACCCGGATCTGAGTCAGGCTTCTGACTATATTAAAGAGATCATCCTGCTTTTTATTTTTCTCGTTTTACTGCTGTCAGGTTTGTTTATAATGCTGAACCGGAGGATTTCCCGTCCCATTGCTGCCCTGCTCCAGCAAACAAATCAGGTTAAAAAGGATCTGAACCGTTTAACGGAAGCAACCATTGAAATTTCACAGGGGCAATTGCTTCCTGATTTTACGACTGAAGCCATTCCCCTGAATTTTAAATGGAAAGATGAATTCAATGAGCTGGCGCAGGCTCAGAATGAAATGCTATCCAACCTGAACGAAACAGGCAGCGCCATTTCCCTGATCACTGCTGCCATAAAAGCCAGCCGCGACAAACTGCAGGCTGTGAATACATGGCTTGAAGCGGCGGTCAACGAACGAACGCTTGACCTGAAGAAAGCCAACGAACAACTTGAAAAAGCCCATAAAGAACTCCAGAGCCTTGACAAGGCAAAATCAGACTTCCTGAGAATGGTCAGTCATGAGATCCGGACCCCCCTGAATGGCATCCAGGGATTCACTTATCTGATGAAAGACATGCCCCAGGCGCCGGAAGTTGCTGAAGTCTTCGATCTGCTTGAAGTTTCGGTAAAGCGGCTGGAGCGATTTTCACTGGTAGCCTTGCGGATAACGGAATTGGAAGCTGGGAACAAAGATGTACGCAGGGAAGCGATTAGTCCGGGCGAACTGATACTTCCTGTACTGAAGAAACTGGAAGCCAAAATTCAGCAGAAAAATCTTCAGGTGATTACCGAAGGCGATATCGAATCATATGCCATACGGGGCGATAAGCGCATGCTGCCGATGTGTGTGGAAAGTATTCTCGACAATGCCGTCACGTATTCAAATCCCGGAGGGACGATCCGGATCCTTTCCTGTCAGGACCAGGTTTCCGTAAATCTTGAATTCAAAGACCAGGGACCGGGATTTTCAGCAGAAGCCCTGAAAAACCTATTCAAGACTTTCAGTCCTGGTGAAGAGCATATCGACGAAAACGTCGGACTTGACCTGGCTCTGGCAAAAATGATCATGGATGCACATGCAGGGAAGATCGAAGTGGGCAACAATCCTGAAGGCGGAGCCTGTGTACGCGTAGTGTTTGTAAGGGGATAGAAAAATATAGAAGAATCCTTGACAATTCATTCCGGTTGTTGTATATTTATCCCTTCAAAGGGGAATTAATTTTATGCAACCCCTGGTTAGTAAAAAATGATGCGCCGCTTTGGCGAAAAAAAGGTTCGGAAGAGCCTGCGGAAGACCTTCAATGCGTTCTTCCATTAAAAAGCGAGGACTCGGTCAAAGAGGACTCGCTTTTTTTTACCTCTTTATTTAATAAGCGAAAGTCCTTCCAGGGCAGAGGTGTCCTTTGGTCTGTTCATGAGCGTTTTATTGAACAACACCTGGGCTTCGCGTAGCTTACCAAGTTTGAAGTTGGTCCAGGCATAAAGGATCATACTGTCGTAGTCAAACGGATAGAGGTTAACCACTTTTTCAAGATATTTTTCAGCTTTTGCATAATCTTTTCTACCATAAAAGATGGATCCCATACGGTAATTGGCGAGGGTATTCTGAGGATCAATGGTCAGGATCTCATTGTATTGGGCAACAACCTGGTCCCAGTTTCCAAGCGCCGAAGCCGGATTCGCAAACCCTAATTTGGCTTCGATAGAATAGGGTTTCAGTTTAATGGCTTTCTGGTAATAAGCTGATGATTCGGTAAAAAGTCCGGCCAGGTATGTTACCCAACCCAGGCGCAGGTTGATCTCATAAGAGTCTTCCTGATAAACTTTTTTCATTTCGGCAATGGCGTCATTGAAATTTCCCCTTGACTCATATGCCTGGCTTTTAGCAAAGGCCTCCTGTTGTATGGGGTAATTAGTCTGGCTGAACACCGTGAAGGCGTAAAACAGAAATAACAAAGTAACAAGACTTCGCTTGAATGAAAATACTTTTTGACTTTTTATAGTTTCCATGTGATTCCTCCGATTATTGAGTTTGTATGATAAGGATTATTTTTGGTTTGCAGTATTTCTTTAATGGCATTGGTAACAGGATCTTGTGTTTTAATGTAGTAAACCTGCTGGCTTTCTTTTCTGAAATACTGATAAATAAGCGACAACTGAACATGTTTTCCGATCAGAAAAACAAGATTGGCTCCGGCCCGGTAATCAATTTTATCGCTGTTGTTATAAACGATGGCGCCATTGAAAATATTAGCGTTGGTAAAGTCGCCATAATAAAAGGTTCCTTCAAGCCAGCACCAGGGGGTGACCTTTGCGCCAACGATCTGGCTTAATAGAAGGCGTTTATCTTTCTTCTGGAAAAATCCTGCCACAGATGTGGTTCCATAAAAATTCAGGTTGCCCAGGGGATAATAGGTCAGCGAAATACCGGCTTGTTTTTGTGTTTTTCCGTTCAGGTTCGACCAACTTCCCTGAAGGGCGATATTGAACCTTCCCAGATCTTTCGAAATCCGGATTGAAGCAACGAAATTATTGAAAGAAGTGTCCTTTTCAGAAAATGAATAGACCAGAAAAGGGTAACGGAAAAAGTGATAGGAACCATCAATGTAGGAATAAAATAATGTATCGCTGATGCTGTCGGTCCGATAGGCTGTACTGATCGTGGTATAATTGACATTGAGCCAATGAAAGGCTGGTGTTACTTTAAGTCCCCATGGAAGTGTTGCGGTAGCACTGATGTACGCTTCATGCTGGCTGACATGGTATCTGAACGAGGTATCACGGCTTTTCCAGGGAAAGGAGTAGAAGTAGTCCCTGCTGAAGGGGTTGTCAATAATGGAGTCACGCCGGGCTTCGGCCAGTCCATATTGTATGTACTTTGTTTTTGAGAAATTCAGGTAATTATATGCCAGGGAAATACCGATACGCTTTGATAACTTTAGTTTTAGCCCAATGTTTTCATAAATGCTGTTGCCATAAAGATCCTGCTCCCCGTAGATACTGTCCTTCCCCATCAGGTTGGCGAGATTTTCCGGAGTCCGGTCACTGCTGAGGGTAAAGCCGCTTTCCACATGAACCTGCTCCAGAAAGCCGGAGGTTGTTTCTTCATTCAGCCATGATTCTTCAGGGATGGACGATTTCAGAATTCCTGCTTCTTCCGGGTGATGGGTATAAAGATAAGCCCTGTAAAGATAATCGTTGGTAACCGGATCTCCGGCGTTGAATTTCCTGGCTCTGGCAAGGTGTGTGATGGATGGAATATATTCCTTTATTTCAAAATAAGCGATTCCAAGCCGGGCCCTCAAGTAATAGTAATCAATGTCCTGACGCAGGGCCTGCTTGCCGACCATAATCACACTGTCCCACTTTTTTTCATTGAAACAACGGTAAGTCAGCAGGTCAACCGTCTGGAAGTCCAGTTTCCTGGTTGCCTGGGATGGGATCGTAAAAAGCAGGAAAAATATGAACGGAACCGGTAGTATTAAGCCTTTCATCAGTCTTTAAGCAGTTTCACATTTATTAATTTTTCATTTTCCTGAATGAGAAAATGTTCCAGACCCCGGGAATTGATAAACATTTCACATTCCATTTTTTTAACATTCCGGGTTCCTATCCAGGCAGAAGCAGAAGATTTTAACCGGATATTGGTTTGTAAAAGTTCATCCTTCATTTCGAGGTAGCTGAGCGTATATTCAGAACGGATAAAAAGGTAAAATGGTGCAAGGAAATCCTGTAATATGCAAATAATGGGATTGGTGAAAGTGTGGAGGGGGAAATTGTCTTTTACAAGTAAATCCGGATAATATGCCATCATTATTTGATATGCTCCCAGATAGAATCGAAAAAGCAACGATGAACGTGCTCCTTCAAAATGTGTAAAGTAATGAATGTCTCCGTCGTTACGGAAATATGCTTTTGAATTCGTTTTTTGACAAAATAAATAAGTCACATTCAAGGCACTGACCTGTACTTCCCAATCCAGAAAATATTCTTTTGCGCTTCCGGGATTCACCTTGAGTTTTAGTTTCTGACCAGGAATAAAATGAAATGCTTTTTCAAGCGATTTATTTTTTCTGAGATTGGAGACTTGTGCATCATTTTCCGGCGATTCAAAGGATTGGAGATTGTAACTTCCTTTTTCATGGCAGATATAATGGCTGATTGGATAATTCAGGGTTTTTGAACCAATGAAAGGAGTTTCCTGTATCTGGAAATGAACATGTGGAGCAGGCGACCGGCCTGAGTTTCCGCAATGGGCAAGAACCTGTCCCTTTTTTACGGCATCCCCTGCAGTTACTTTGAAACTTCCTTTTTTCAGGTGGGATATTTTTGAGTAAAGCAGATCTGAATGTCGGATGACAATGGTATTTCCCCAGTTGTTTTCAAGGTCAAGTTCCCCAATCTCATTTTCCTCAATATCGTCAACCAATGTCTCCACCCATCCATCACCCGGGGCAATGACAGGCTTGTTATAGCAGTAGTATTCCTCCCGTGTGATCCCTTCTCCGCTGTGATTTGATCCTTTTTCATCGGAAATTTCAAAATCCCAGGCATGTCGCCATTCTCCCTGGTGGGTCACTTTTCCGTTATGCCCCTGGGTTACTTTCCATTCCCCCCAGAAGGGCAGCACAATGGGGAAATAAAATGACTTGCCGAAACGGGCCCTGTAGTTGAGATGTGAATAAAGGTTTTTTTCGGGTGAATATTGCTGGTAGCTTACTAATTCGGGTTTGTCAAAAAAACGTTCGCGGAACTTCAGTGAATAAAGAAACATCAGTACGACCATGTTAAATGGAAGGGAGTAAACCGAAAGCTGGAATAATGAAAAAATAGCCTGGGTACTGGTCAGGATGATGGAAATCAAGGGGGTGAGAAAAATCACCCAGAGGAACGACCATCGGGAAGGTATGATAAAAAATCCCCCGATTGCAATGGCGGTGAGGATGAAGTTAAATCCAATGAAACTGTAGCTGAGTTCGTGGATATCGGCGCCAATAAAATTGTAATAAGCATATGCCGAGAAAAACCCCACCAGGGAGAGAATGAATCCTATGCGTGAATAGATCAGCAGTCCGATGCTGACCAGTATGCCGGCAAAAAGATGATACTGGAAAAAGATAGCTCCGAGAGAAGTAAAATAAATTCGCAGGGATTCATGAATTCCAAGGGTTGTAAGCCAATTATAAGAGTCGACCATCGTTGTACCTCCAAGCGAAAACATCTCATTGGTCATGTGGATTCCGCGTTCGCTGACTTGCAGGGAAGTAAACTGACGGGTGGCCAGGCTTACCAGCCAGGTGCCAAATAGAAATGACAGACTTAGAAAGGGGAGCCCGTATTTTCCTATAACACCTTCAACCCACAAGGTTATAAAAAGGGTCAGAAGGGCAGCAAAAAAGAGGATAATGAAAAACTGTAGTCCCGGCTGATAGAAAACGCCCAGTCCGAGACCAACCAGCAGACTGTTGAACCCGTAATATCCCTTTTTAATGTTACTCCGGTTGAATCCGATCAGATATGCCAGGATATTGGAGACCATTACTGCTATGACCCCGCTCAGTCCGGAATAGAAATCGAAAAACGTAACCGCTATTAAAATTACAGCAAATATTTTGTTGTTCGAAAAGAAGATCTGGGTATAGCTGTTGACTATACTCGACAGAAAAGAAGGGAAAGTGGATTTTATTTTATACATCAAACTTTTTCAGATAAGGCGGAACTATTTCCATGTTATTCATGTTATCTATCGTTTCTGCGATCCGGATCACATGGGTTTTGGAATCGAGGTCAATCAGTACCACCTGCGGCCTCAGAGAAATAAACTGCATCCATTGTGTCATATTATAAGCCCCCACATGGTGAATAACCACCTGATCACCCCGGTTGAGCAGGGGCAGACTTATACTTTCCCGGATCACGTCAATGTTCATGCAAAGTGGTCCATATACACAGGTGTCTTCTGAGTATTGGGTGAATTCCTGTGCGGGGGTGATTTTATGATCATACCAGAATGAGGTGAACAGAATGTTAACGCCAATATCAAGAATGGTATTGCGGCGACCGGTACTCGAACGCTTGTTTGAAATGACAGACCCCAGCAGATATCCGGCTTCATCGATCAATGCCCTTCCGGTTTCCAGTATGAGCAGCGGGAGTTTGTCTTGTTTAAAATTACTGTTGAGCAGGGCGGTTGAAATGGCTTCTGCAAAGTCATCAAAGGTCGGATTGGTGTCGGATCCCTGAAGATATGAACCTTTCAGCGTGTTCCTGGAAGCAAATCCTCCCCCAAGATCAATATAGGTGATTTCATGTTTGAATTTTTGTTCCACAGACAATACCAGTTCAGCCAGTTTTGAAGCAGCAATCCCATATGCAAATGGGGAAAGCATGAAAGTGCCGATATGGCAATGAAGTCCAACCAGATCCATAACCCCTGAATGCATGATTTTGTTAATGGCATCCCATGCCTGACCGTTTTCATAATTAAATCCGAAGCGGTCCCACATAGGATATACCCCTGTATCCATGTTTACCCTGACGGCAACCCTCGGATGTTTTTTTAGCTTTTCAGCAATTTCCTTGATGGAATATAATTCATCCAGATGGTCAATATGGATAAGGGAATCGTTTTTGATTGCTTTAGCGAGATCCGCTTCACTCTTTTCGGGCCCGTTGAAAATGATCTTTGTACCATCTACCCCGAGGGCAATGGCTTTGTCGTATTCAAACCCCGAAACCACTTCAGCCCAGGAACCTTCCTGATGAAAAATGCTGCAGACCGCATTGAGGTAATTGGTTTTATACGACCATGCAAATTGAACACGGGGATACCTTGTTTCAAAAGATTTCTTAGCTTTTTTAATGGTTTCGCGAATGGATCTTTCCGAGATCACAAAAAGAGGGGATCCATATTCTTTAATCAGGTTTTTTACAGCCACCCCGCCTATATGGGTTATCGGCTGATACTCTGTTCTGGTGCCGAATTTATTAGGCATTCCGGTTTCCAGCTTTTTGATGACCGGACGTTCATATCTCATTTTACTCATATATTATGGTTTTTCAAAAAAGTAACAAGGTGACAAAGATTATTTTGTATCGACACATTTGTACATTGGTGCATTCCTGGTGCATTGGGCATTCGTTCAGAGTTCCCCATACATGCTGATCTGTTCAAATTCTTCACGATCCACGATCATATCCCAGGCATAACGGATAAACATCTTTCCCACATCATAGCCGGGAAAAGGATCTACCTGCTGCCCCATGGCCAGGTTGACCAGGGCTTCCGGGATATTTTGTCCGACGCCCACCGCAAGGTATATCCAGGCCGGGAGACGGGGATTTATTTCCAGTAAATATAATTCTCCGTCTTTGTTCTTCATCAATTCCAGCTCAAATCCTCCCCTCCAATGTGTGTTACGCAAGAATTTTTGCGTCATTTCGAGCATCTTCTCATCGGAAATTGAAATTCCACCCCAGGCTTTACCCTTGTCTGTGATATATTGCTTACGCATTGGAACAGCTGCAATGGTGCGACCCTTCCCGTCTCCGAGTCCGGTCACATTAAATTCTGTGCCATGGATAAACTCCTGTATGATGATGGGCAGTCCCCATTTTGCGCTGATCTTGTTAAAGAAGCTTTTTACCTGTTCGATGCTGTAAGCGATGCTAGCATCATAGAATTTTCCCTTTACGATCATTGGAAAAGAAAACTCGGAAACAAGACTATGCACCGTGTTCAGGTCGTAGATTACCTTGCTTTTGGGAACAGCCATGCCGTATTTCTTTCCAAAATCATTCAGATTAACCTTCTGCCGTTCTTCAAACTGGTGCAAGGTCGGAAGAAACATATGGATGCCCATCGCTTTGAGTTTGGGCTCCAGTTTAATAAATGGAAACAGTTCTGCATCGAAATTCGGAATGATGACATCCAGCTTTTCTTTTTCATGGATGTATTCCAGACGGGCAAACAGGGTATCGGTACCTGCGTTCGGATAAGGGATGGAATAGGTCCGGTCGATAAGGTCATGCATGTAAATTCCCGGTTCGAGCGACTCATATGAAAGCCCGATGATCCGGGTATCAAATGAAACGGCCTCCCGTAAAGCCCTGATCACTGAAACACCGGGGCCAGGGCTGTCGATGGCATTCAGGCCGGTAACTCCTATGTTAAGCTTTCTTTTCTTCATGGCTTTCAAGAAGGTTAAAATGAGAAAGGAGGCCTATGAAATCCTGGTAATCTTTTTCAAAGGTAGGCCTGTCTGTGTTGTATTTTGCCACAATGACATCACAGATTCCTTCCTGTGTTTTCTCTTCACGGATGAGGTCAAGGATTTCAACGCCGATGGGATTCAATGAATATGATTCCCCGGATACCGGGTTGAAAAGCAATCCTGCTGCGCTGACAGCTACATTTTTTCTAAGTTTCATAAAAAGGAAATTTTTACCATGCAATATTAAACGTATACAGTTTCCTGCATGTTATGAAATTCAATAAATAATGTATGAAATTTTACAGTGCATTGAGCGACTTCCGATCGGAAAGCGGTCTGGTCTTGTAGTCTGTGACAGAAACTCCGGTAATGGTTTTGAATTGCGTGGAAAGGTATTGCACGCTGCTGTACCCCATCATATATGCTATTTCGCTAAGTGTCAGGTCGCCGTATCCGATGAGTTCTTTTACTTTTTCGATTTTGTGAAGGATGATATGTTTCTCAAGGGTTATTTGTTCATGCCTGGAAAACAGAGCAGAAAGGTAGGGATATGACATATTAAATCTTTCAACCAGGTAGTCGGAATTACGGACCATGGCATTATACGTTGAATGATGTACAAGCTCAATAATAGCTTGTTTGATCTGTTCTACCAGGATTTTATCTTTATCTCTGATCACTTCAAAGCCGAAATGCTCCAAAATGCTGTCAATTTTTCTCCAGGTGATTTTCCGGGGGTTTATGGTAAGGGAGATTGCTCCAAGCTTTATTTCATCAATGGTGATACCATCCAAGGTCAACTCTTTCCTTAATAAATAAATACAACAGTTGCAAACCATGTTTTTAACGTGGATCGTTCTTTGTCTGGATGGTATTGGCTTTTCCCCTTTCATGCTTAAACCAGTTCGTATCGGTAGGAATCCTGGCGAATAAAGATAAACAATAAAATGGTAAAGGCCCACAGTGAAGATCCTCCGTAGCTGATAAAAGGCAGAGGAATGCCGATGACAGGCAATAGTCCGAGGGTCATCCCAATATTAATGGCAAAATGGAAAAACAAAACGGCAGCCACCCCATAGCCGTATAACCGGCTGAATTTGGATCGTTGCCTTTCTGCCACGAGGATCAGGCGGGTAAAAAAGGCAAGAAAAATAAGAATCAGGATTGAACTCCCAATGAACCCCCTTTCTTCTCCAATGGTACAAAAAATGAAATCGGTACTTTGCTCGGGAACGAAGTTGTACTTTGTTTGAGTCCCCTGCAAAAAACCTTTTCCAGATAAGCCGCCGGAGCCAATTGCAATGAGGGATTGGTTCACATTATAGCCGGCGCCCTTTAAATCGGTATTCATGCCCAGCAATACGTTGATGCGTTGACGCTGGTGTGGTTCAAGCACATGTTTGACGGTATAATCGACCGAGTAAACAAATCCGACAGAAGCTAAAAATACAGACAGGATAATGAGGATGTTTTTCAGCTTGCGACGGCTTCGTAAGTAAAGAATCACAGCAATGACAAGAAGCAATCCGGCCAGGATGGCTTTTGGCATCAGCAGGGCCAGCACGCCCAGCATAGGCAGCAATATAAACGCAAGCGGAACAAAACCGGTAAGTCCTGCCCGGTAAAGCACAATGATTAATGCAAGAAAGACAATGGCCGAACCGGTATCATGCTGAAGCAGTACGATCAGTGCAGGAGCCAGAATGATGACCGATGCGATGACCAGGGTGGAGAATTTCCGGATGTCGATATCGATGTTGCTGAGATATTTGGCAAGGGCCAGACAGGTGGCCATTTTTGCGAATTCCGCGGGCTGAACTCCGAATCCTCCGATCGCGAACCAGCCTTTGGATCCTGCAATTTCACGCCCCGAAAAGATCACTACGATCAGCAGCATCAGGAAAATGCCATAAATAAAATAAGAAAACTGTGAGAAAAACTTAGGATCAATAAGCAGGATCACCATGGCCAGTAAAAGGGACGCAAGGATAAAAACCATCTGTTTTCCATATTTCTGTGTAAAATCGACAATATGATGATGGTTCTCATCATACACAGCGGCATAAATATTGACCCAGCCGATGATTACAAGGGCCAGGTAAAGTCCGAGAAGAACCCAGTCAATCTTGTAAAATATTCCCTTGTCCTCTTTCAATTTCTATAAAATTACCGTTAATAAGGTTCCCGTTGATCATACGGTCTTCAACATCCTTACGCTTAACAACCCGGTTCAGATATTTTTCAATCATTAAACTCGCGATGGGCGCTGCCCAGGTTGCCCCGAAGCCGGCGTTTTCAACCACAACCGAAATGGCAATCCGGGGATGCTCCCTCGGAGCGAATGCAATAAATATGGAATGGTTCTTTCCGTGCGGATTTTGAGCAGTGCCTGTTTTACCGCATATCACCACACTGTCTAGCCTTGCATTGGTGGCGGTTCCTCCTGTGATTACATTGGCCATCCCCTCAATGACTACATCAAAATACCGGGGATCAATATCCGTGTATCGTTTGTTTAGATAATGCCCGTTCAGGCTGTCTTTGTTGCCGATAGCCCTGATTACATGCGGGGTATAGAAATAGCCCCGGTTTGATATCAGGGCTGCCAGATTGGCCAGCTGAACCGGTGTAATGCCAATTTCTCCCTGCCCGATGGCAAGCGAAATGATACTCATGGATTTCCACCTGTTTTTCCCATGATACTTATCGTAATAAGCCGGGGAAGGAATGTTTCCGTTCAGTTCCCCTGGAATATCAATCCCGAGTTTTTTTCCAAACCCGAGACTCATCACTTCCTTGCGCCAGCTTTCATATGCCTGTCGTATGTTGAGATAGGAACTGTTATCGATGATGGATCTGAAAACCCTGCAAAAATAAGTGTTACATGAAATCTGGATCGCGCCGATCAGATCAAGCGGACTCCCATGGGAATGACAGGCGACCATTTTTCCGTTCCCAAGCGAAAACCCACCCGGGCATCCATAACGCGTATCCGGTGTCAGAACCCCTTCCTGCTGTCCCACCAGGGCGTTCACCAGTTTAAAGGTTGAACCCGGGGGATACATGGCCATGAGGGCCCGGTTAAACAGGGGGACAAATACAGTATCATCTCTCAGTAAATTGTAGTTTTTCTTGCGGATCTGACCAACCAGAAGGTTGGGGTCATATGCGGGACTTGAAACCAGGCAAAGCACTTCACCCGACCCGGGGTCAATGGCTACAATGCTTCCTTTCTTTCCCCTCATGAGCAACTCCCCATACGCCTGAAGTTCCGCGTCCAGTGAAGCATATAAATCGGTTCCGGCCACGGAAGCCGTGTCGTACTTTCCCTCCTGAAAACTGCCTTTGTTTCGGTTGAACACATCCACAACCTGGATCTTCAGTCCTTTCTTTCCCCTCAGGATTTCTTCGTATGATTTTTCGATCCCGCTGATCCCGATATAATCGCCCGATTTGTAATAAGGGCTTTTTGCAATTATTTGGGGGCTGACTTCGCCGATATATCCGAAAGTATGGGCCGCTACCGGGTAAGTGTATTTCCTGAGCGTGCGTGGTTGTACAAAGAATCCCGGAAAAAGAAAAAGTTTTTCTTCCAGGTAACCATAATTCTCACGGGTTATCTGTGACTGGAAAATTGAAGCCCGGTACGGAGAGTATGCACGCGCTTTTTTTATCCGGTAAATGAATTCACGCTTCTCGATCCCGACCAGGCGGCATAATTCCATGGTGTCAATGTTTCTGACCTGCCGGGGGATAACCATAAGGTCATAGGCCGCTTCATTGTAAACCAATAATTTTCCAAAACGGTCATAGATCAGACCACGGGCAGGATACTGGGTAATATAACGCAAAACATTGTTGTTGGCAGATAGGATGTATTTGTCAACCAGGACCTGAACATAAAACAGCCTTGCCAGATAAATGAATCCGATAATTAAGAAAAATCCGATGATGATTAATTTCCGGTTGGTGTATTTTCTTTCCATCCGCTGTCAATGCCTTCTCAGAATAATGTCGGGAGTGATCACCACATTGCTTTTATGGAGGGCCCTGTCATAGATAAAAAGCTCGAAACGTATGGTGTCGAACAGAGGATGGGGGTTCAGGGCAAGGGTGTCAACAATGATCCCTTTGATGGCTTTGTTCGGATCATCCGGAGTGAGAACCGGGATCCTGGCAGAAAAAGGAGGGTTGAGGTCAACTTTTACGTAGGCACCTGCCTGTTTCTCGAAATAGGTGATGATATAGTTGTAATAATAATCTCCCTGCTTATTGAAAGGAGGAAAAGTATCCCCAGGGTTTAATCCGATATCCCCGTTTCCGTCTTTGAACGTAATATTCATGATCCCTCTTTTTGCAAACTGTCCGGTATCGAAAACGCTTGTCCAGCCTGCAAACTCAATTTGCGGGGTGTCAGGGTATTTTTCCTTTTTCATACAGGACGAAAAAAAGATAATCCAGGAAGCAAGAAGGAATAGAAAGAAATATCGCATAAACCACTACCTTTGAAGAGGCGTTAAAATTACGAATTTTTCAAATCATCTTCCGGCATAAATCGATGGTGTTCAAAGAAAAAATATTTACGGTAGCATCAGAAAAGGAATTCCTGCGAATTGCCCTTGAACTGTTTCATTTTCAGTTTGAACACAACAAGGTATACAGGGCCTATGTGGTTGCATTGGATACGGATCTGTCTGCCGTTGATTCCCTGGAAAAGATTCCTTTTATGCCCATAGAATTCTTTAAAACCCATGAGGTGGTTTGTGGCGACAATCCCCCCCAAAGGGTTTTTCTCAGCAGCGCCACCACCGGGACAGAACCCGGCAGGCATCTGGTTTCCGATCTGAACCTTTACCGTCAATCCCTGAAGCTGGGGTTTCAGCATTTTTACGGTTCTCCCGAACAATCTCAGTTTCTGGCCCTGATGCCCAGCCCTGAACAAAACCCGCATTCTTCACTGGTCTTTATGCTGGCCAACCTGATGGATCTTAGTATGAGTCCCGAAAACGGCTTCTTTCTTCATGGCTTTCCGGCTTTATATACGCGTCTGAGACAGTCCCATCCACGGGATAAAACTGTTTTCCTCTTTGGTCTGACCCATGCACTGCTCGATTTTGCTGAACAGTTTCCCGGCGAATACGGTCCTTTGATCGTAATTGAGACCGGAGGTATGAAAGGAAAACGCCGGGAAATGGTGAGGGAAGAATTACATGCCATGCTGGGTTCGGCTTTGGGACTTAAAAAGATCCATTCAGAATATAGTATGACCGAACTGCTCTCCCAGGCGTATTCCAATGGCGATGGTTTTTTCCGCACGCCTCCCTGGATGCGCATCCTTATCCGGGAAACCAATGATCCGTTTAGCTATGAAAAACCAGGAGCTACCGGAGGGATAAATATCATTGACCTGGCCAATATCTATTCCTGTGCTTTCATTTCAACCCAGGATCTTGGCAGGCTTCACCCCGATGGCAGATTTGAAGTCCTTGGCCGTTTCGATTCAGCCGACACCAGGGGATGCAGTCTGATGATCTGAAAAGAAGATGTTCGGGAAAGTCAAACCAGCGTAATCGGTTCTAGTATTTCCGGCACGTCATTCTTTGGGGAGTTCACCAGCCTGGAAACAGGATATGCTTTCATTTTTCCGGACGGGAATGCCTGGAATAATTCCCGGAGTTCTTCCCGGGAGGTGTTTCCAATCCATTTTTTTTCATCCTGAGGGTGAAAGATCACGGGCATCCGATCGTGAATGGAAGCCATCATTTCATTTGGGGAGGTGGTCAGGATTGAAAAGCTACGGATGACTTCCCCGTCCGGACTGACCCATTGATCCCATATGCCTGCCATAGAAAATGGTGATTCATCCTTCATCATGATGCGGAACGGGGTTTTCTCTTTATCTTTTTTCCATTCAAAAAAGCTGTCGGCCGGGACCAGGCAACGCCTTTTTCTGAAAGCATCTTGAAAGGATGGTTTTTCGGTGATGGTTTCCGCTTTTGCATTGATGAATTTGTATCCGCTCCTGGGATCGCTGGCCCAAGGAGGGGCCAGTCCCCAGCGGTAAAAGTTCAGCATTCCGGGAGCCTCATTGGAGATGATGGCGAGGTCCTGTCCTGGGGCACAGTTATACCTTGCTTTATAAATGGCTGTACGGACCCTCACTCCAAATCTTTCCATTATCAGGGCGTCTTCCACAGCAAATGAATACCTTCCGCACATAAATCTGAGATAGATTCTATAAAAATACGAAGAAATTCTTTATACCTTTGAGGCATGAAACATTATCAGATCCGGATTACCGGGAAAGTTCAGAACGTGGGTTTTCGTTTTAAAGCCATGGAAATGGCCTATAAATGCGGAGTGATGGGTTTTGTAAAGAACGAGAGCGGGAGTGTCGTTTTCATTGAAGCCGAAGGCGAAGAACCCAATATGGAACGTTTTCTCGAATGGTGCAGGGTTGGGCCATTGGGAGCAAGGGTTTTAAAAGCAGAAACAACCGAAGGACCGATAAAAAACTATACTTCCTTTGATATAAAAAGGACGGAAAGTCCCGAGGAGTGATAATTCAGGTTATTTCTTTCCTTCAATGACCAGTACGATTTCGCCTTTTACAGGTTTCTTTTCGAAATGAGCAATAAGATCCTGAAGGGAACCCCTTACATTTTCTTCATAAACTTTGGTCAGTTCACGGGAAACGCAACCATAGCGTTCTTCTCCGAAATAAGAGGCTAACTGTGTCAGGGTTTTTACCAGGCGGAAAGGCGATTCATAAAACACCATGGTTTTTTCTTCCGTGGCCAGGTTTTCCAACCGGGTCTGCCGGCCTTTTTTATGCGGAAGAAATCCTTCAAACACAAAATGATCGGAAGCAATTCCGGAATTTACAAGGGCCGGAACAAATGCCGTTGGCCCGGGTAAACATTCCACCCGGATACCTTCTTTAATGCATTCCCTCACCAAAAGGTACCCTGGATCAGAGATGGCCGGTGTGCCGGCATCGCTCACCAGCGCTATCACTGCCCCGTTCTTCAGCTGGTCGACTATATTTTGTACGGCTTTATGCTCATTAAAAAGGTGGTGGGAAACCATTTTTTTATCAATTCCGTGGTGTTTAAGCAGAAACCCTGTGTTCCGGGTATCCTCGGCCAGAATAAAGTCGACCTCCCTGAGCATTCTCAGGGCACGCAAGGTGATGTCCTCAAGGTTCCCGATGGGCGTTGGAACAATAAAAAGCCGGGAAGGCGTATTCATTTGTTCATGACCAGTTTAAATCCCACTCCGTGAACATTGATCAGCTCAACGCGTGGATCTTCTTTCAGATATTTTCTGAGTTTTGCAATATACACGTCCATGCTACGGGCATTGAAATAACTGTCGTCGTTCCACACCTCATTCAGCGCTACAGACCGGTCAAGCACTTCGTTGGCCCGGGTGCATAGCAGTTTTAACAAACCCGCTTCCTTTGAAGTAAGCTTTTGCTCTTTGCCACGAATATTGAGCAACTGACGGTTGTAATCAAAGGTGTACTGACCGATGGAAAAGAGGTTTTCTCGGGAAGCAGTTTTCCCGGGTTCTTCGGTGCGGCGAAGGATGGCATGCATGCGCAGCAGCAGCTCCTCCATACTGAAAGGTTTGGTGATATAATCGTCAGCTCCGGCTTCGAAACCCTTTAATTTGTCTTCCTGCAGCGCTTTGGCGGTCAGGAATAAAATGGGAACTTTTGAATTGGCTGCCCGTATCTCCCGGGCCACGGTAAATCCGTCCTTTACGGGCATCATGATATCGAGAATGCAGAAATCAAATTCTTTCTTTCCAAACATCTCTGCAGCTTCCTGCCCGTTGACGCAGAGCGTGGTGGTATATCCCTTTGCATCCAGGTAGTTTTTCAGAATGTTACCCAGGTTACGGTCGTCTTCAGCGAGCAGCACATTGATCTGACTTTTCTCCATAATGTTAATTTAAACGGGAAACTGACAAATTTATTCTTTTATGCTGAATGGAAGAAATATAGTAAACACGGATCCTTTGTTTACTTCGCTTTCCAGACTGATCTTTCCCCCGTGCTCTTCCACAATGGCTTTCACATAACTTAATCCCAGCCCAAAACCCCTTACTTCATGTATGTTTCCGGTCGGCACACGGTAAAGTTTATCGAAGATTTTCTTTTGTTCATTCTTGCTGATGCCGATCCCGTGATCGGCGATGGTCAGAATGATTCCATTGTGAGTGTTTTCAGTTTTAACATTGATCTGCGGCTTGCGGGGCGAGTATTTATTGGCATTGTCGAGCAGGTTATACACGAGATTGGTCAGGTGGACCTGGTCGCCTTCCAGGACCGGATCGGAAGCTTTGAGATTTGCCCTGATTTTCCCGTCTTTAATCTCGACCTGAATATGGATGTTTTTAATCACTTCAGAAATAATCAGATGCAGGTTTATTTTTTCACGGTTCATCTTAAGCTGTCCTTTCTCAATCACCGCCGATTGAAGAATTTTTTCGGCCATTCCGGCGAGTCGTTTGTTCTCTTCCTGTATCATGGTAATGTAAGCGAGAAAGAAAGGTTCGGATTTGCGCAGGTCTTTGTCGCTCAGGGCTTCGCAGGCCAGTGAAATGGTTGATATCGGGGTCTTGAATTCATGGGTCATATTGTTGATGAAGTCGTTCTTCATTTCCGAAAGTCTTTTCTGGCGGAAAATGATGGAAATAGTATAGGTGAAGGAATAAACAATGATGATGATTAGGATGATGCTGATCAGCAACATGCCCCACAGCTCGGTCAACAGGAATTGTTTTTCCTTGGGAAAATAAATCAGAAGGTATTCCGGGCTGGTATAGATATCACTCTGGAAAAGCGAAAAGGCATATCCTTTTTCGATCAGGTCTTTCCGGTAGTTTCCTGACTTTTCAATCAGGAAATCCAGCCCTTCAGGTTTAAAGATGCCGAATTCATACCGGGTGTCAACCCCTTTGATATTCAGTTCGAGGGCGATGAGTGAATCAAGGATGTTTTTATTGATGAAGTTCGGATAAGGCAGATGCCGGTTGAAATTGAGCATGCTCTCAAATTGGTTCACTTCCAGGGCCTTGGTTTTCTCGAGTCGTTCTACTTTCATCACCACTTTGGCCAGGGCTTCGTTCACGCTTCGCCTGAAATTGGCTTCTTTCACCGAGGAAGCATTGGTTATCCAGTAGATCTGTATGCCCAGCAGTCCGATGAGGGCAAAGGTCATGGCAATGATCGTAATGATGATGATCCGTCGGTTCATGTATACAAAGGTATCGAAATTTTGAGATTCAGACTTTTAACAATTTTTAACGTATATTAATATTCCTTAACATCTTATCCCTGTACTTTGAATTACTTTTGTTATCGTGTTTAACAGAAATTATTGATTTTAAAATAAGTAAGGTTTTGTTTATTGATTTTTAAGTGTGTCCGGCGCAAGGGGACACACTTTTTTTTTGTCTTTTTCTGCTTTCTTGTTATATTCGTTCCTGATTAATATTATGGAATATGGAAAAACTGACTTTTGATACCCGTAATGTCAGCGCATTTATAGGAGATAAATGTTTGCCGCGTTTCCAGGATGAAATTTTTAACTGTCACCGGGCATTGCTTGAACGGAATGGCAAGGGCAATGATTTTCTTGGGTGGATAGACCTGCCTGTAAGCATCGACGAGGCCTTGCTCAAACGGATTGAAGAAGATGCAAGCCGCATCCGCCGGATAGCGGAAGTCTTTGTGGTTATCGGGATCGGAGGGTCTTATCTGGGTTCCAGGGCGGTGATAGAAGCGCTGAATGATCCCTTTTCGGCTTTGAAAAACAGGAAACCCCATATCATTTTTGCGGGTGAAAACCTGAGTGAGGATTACCATGCAGCCCTGCTCGGGCTTTTAGATCAGAAGGATTACGCTTTAGCGGTCATTTCCAAATCGGGGACCACCACCGAGCCCGCCGTGGCCTTTCGGTTGATTAAAAATCACCTGGAAAAGAAATATGGAAAGGAAGGAGCAGTCAGCCGCATTATTGCCGTGACGGATGCCTCAAAAGGAGCGTTAAAAAAAATGGCAGCCAGTGAAGGATATACTTCGTATGTCATCCCGGACGATATAGGAGGAAGATATTCCATCCTTACGCCTGTTGGGCTTTTACCCATTGCCGTAGCAGGGTTTGACATTCGCGCCTTGCTTGAAGGTGCTGCCCTGATGCGTGAAGAAGCACTGTTTTCAGGTGACTGTAACCTGAATTCCTGTGCGCTTTACGCTGCCATCCGCAACATCCTTTACAGAAATGGCAAATGGATAGAAGTTCTGGTAAGCTATGAGCCCACGATGCTGTATTTTATCGAATGGTGGAAGCAGCTTTTCGGGGAAAGCGAGGGAAAAGAAGGGAAAGGAATTTTTCCGGCAGGGCTTACTTTTACCGCCGATCTTCACTCCATGGGACAATATATGCAGGATGGGATGCGTACCCTTTTTGAAACTGTGATCTCTGTTGAAAATTCAGGGAGCATGCTTACCACTCCCTCCGATCCTGAAAATGCAGATGGCCTGAACTTCCTTGCAGGAAAAAGATTGTCTGAAATCAACCGTATGGCCGAATTGGGAACGATGCTTGCGCATGTTGACGGTGGAATCCCGAATTTAAAGATCAATATTCCATCCATCAATGAATTCACACTCGGGCAATTGATTTATTTCTTTGAATTTTCCTGTGCATTGAGCGGATATGCTTTGGGCGTCAATCCCTTTGATCAGCCAGGCGTGGAAGCCTACAAGAAAAATATGTTTGCACTGCTCGGGAAACCGGGTTTTGAAAAAGAAACGGAGGAACTGAAGGGAAGACTCGGATAACATTTCCGGGATAAAGGTTGAGGCGCAACGGATGCCGGATGCCGGAAAGCGAGTCAGGCTCCTGTTACAATCTGTTCAATGACCTCCGGGAAATGCAGGTATTCCAATTCATGGATCCGGGCTGCAAGGCTGGCGGCAGTATCCTCCTTCATTACCGGGCATTTAGCCTGAAAAATAACCTGTCCTTCATCGTATTTTTCATTCACAAAATGAATCGTGATTCCGGATTCTTTTTCTTCATTTTTCAGAACCGTTTCATGCACTTTCATTCCATACATCCCTTTTCCTCCGTACTTTGGAAGCAGGGCCGGGTGAATGTTTATGATCCTGCCGGGATAAAAATGAAGGATATTTTCAGGAATCAGCCAGAGAAATCCGGCCAGGATGATCCAGTCAATGCCCTGAACACTGAGTAAGTCCAGGATATGCCGGGTATGGTAAAGATCATTTCGGTTGAAGGTAACCGTCGGGACGTGCATCTTCCCGGCCCTTTCCAGCACCGGGGCATCCGGGTTATTGCTGAGCAACAGCGTCACCTTTGCCGCGGAATGAAAACAGAAATATTCCATGATGCGCTGGGCATTGGTGCCATTGCCGGAGGCCAGAATGGCCAATCGTATCATCATAACATTGCAAGTGATAAACTGCAAAAATACAAATTTAACCTCTGATCAGGTCACCCTAACAAATTTTATAAAACATGCAAAATCAAGTTATTATATTTAATTTATGTTAAAAATTCATAAATATTTTTGGTGGGTAATAATAAAATTCATTTCTTTGCATCCGTTTAACAAAAAAAGTAAAAACATGTCTGATATTGCAGCAAAAGTTAAAGCTATCATCGTTGATAAGCTTGGTGTTGATGAAAGTGAAGTTACCCCCGAGGCCAGCTTCACCAATGATTTAGGCGCTGACTCCCTGGATACAGTGGAATTGATTATGGAGTTTGAAAGGGAGTTTGAAATTGAAATTCCTGATGATCAGGCTGAAAAAATCAGTACGGTCGGTGAGGTCATTGCCTATATCGAGAACAATCCCAAGTAATCCGTCTGAATTTATCAGGAGGTCCTGTATCCGGCTCCTCTACCTGCTTTTTGCAGATCAAAACACACCCCGCTTTGCGGGGGTTTTCTTTTAGTCTATGAATCATAAAAAGTCGTACCAGTGAAATTAAGGCGAGTTGTAGTAACTGGTCTTGGGGCACTTACACCACTTGGAAATTCCGTGGACGAATACTGGAATAACCTGGTTAAAGGAGTCAGTGGCGCAGGTCCTATCACCCGTTTCGATGCATCTAAATTCAAGACGCAGATTGCCTGTGAATTGAAGAATTTTAACCCGGAAGATTATTTCGACCGCAAGGAGGTTAGGAAATACGACATATATTGCCATTTCGGTATTGTGTGTGCTGATGCTGCGGTTAAAGATGCAGGATTCAACATGGATACCCTGGATAAAAACAGGGTAGGTGTGATCTGGGCTTCCGGAATAGGCGGATTGGATACGCTGATCACGGAGGTCTCCAACTGGATCAAGGGAGATGGAACACCCCGCTTCAACCCGTTTTTTATTCCGAAGATGATTTCGGATATCTGTGCCGGTCATATTTCAATGCGTCATGGGTTCCATGGGCCTAATTTTGCAACGGTTTCCGCCTGCGCTTCTTCTGCCAACGGGCTGATAGATGCTTTCAATTATATCCGGCTCGGGAAAGCGGATGCTTTCATCGCGGGTGGTTCAGAAGCGGCTATTAACCCTGCAGGCGTTGGAGGGTTTAATGCCATGCATGCAATTTCAACCAGGAATGATGATGCTGCAACCGCTTCCCGTCCCTTCGATAAGGATCGTGACGGGTTTGTGATCGGTGAAGGCGCCGGCGCCCTGGTGTTCGAAGCCCTTGAACATGCCCTTGCAAGGGGTGCAAAAATTTATGGGGAAGTCGCCGGTGGCGGACTTTCAGCCGATGCCTATCATATGACCGCTCCGCATCCCGAAGGACTGGGTGCCATTCTTTCTATGAAACAAGCCCTCGAGGATGCCGGATTGAACAAGGAAGACATTGATCATATCAATACCCATGGCACATCCACGCCGGCGGGCGATATTGCTGAACCCAAAGCCATTTTAAGCCTCTTTGGCGATCATGCCTATAAAATCAATATCAATTCTACCAAATCCATGACCGGCCATCTTTTAGGTGCCGCGGGTGCAATTGAATCCATTGCCACTTTAATGGCTGTAATTCATGACATTGTGCCTCCTACCATCAACCATTTCACCGATGACCCGGAAATTGCGCCCCTGAACTTTACTTTTCATACCGCACAGAAACGTGCCATCAATTATGCCCTCACCAATACCTTCGGCTTTGGTGGACATAATGCCAGCATCATTTTTAAAAAATTTAAGGAATAAGCTGCATTGAGGTTCAGGTCTGCTAAACCGGTCTCGTTTTCGCTTTCATCCGATAAACAACTTAAAAATGCAATCAAGAATATTTTCGGGTTCCGTCCCGGGAATATCTTTTTATACCGCCTGGCTTTTCTGCATAAATCAGCCACACAGGAAACCCTGAATGGGGTTAAAGTTAACAATGAAAGGCTTGAATTTCTCGGCGATGCCATTCTTGACGCGGTAACGGCTGACTTTCTGTTTAAAACCTTTCCTACACGCGACGAAGGATTTCTCACGGAAATGCGATCCAAAATCGTCAACCGGACCCAGCTGAACAAACTTTCGCAGAAAATGGGAATCGACTCCCTGATCCGCCTCGACAATTCATCCAACGGATTTTTCCGTTCATTTATGGGCGATGCACTGGAGGCGCTCATTGGTGCCCTGTATCTCGATAAAGGGTATGATTTTACAAAAAAGATCCTCCTCGAACGCATCATCAAACATTATTTTAACATCGACGAACTGGTTCTTCAGGATATTAATTTTAAAAGCAAGATCATTGAATGGACCCAGAAGGAAAGAAAACAGCTGAAATTTAACGTCCTGGAAGAATTGGGATCCGGTTATAAAAAACAATATCTTGTCGAAGTACTGATTGATGGTGAAAGCATGGCCCGGGGTCAGGATTATTCGATTAAAGGAGCGGAACAAAGTGCTTCTGAAAAGGTCTGGCAAAAAATAAACGCGGAAAACAGTTGACCTTTGCCTGAATTTGTGCTATTTTTGTTATGATAAAATGACGTCATGGCAAAAAAAGTTCTGCTGGAAACACGTTCTGAACCTGCCTTATATACCCTGGTTGGCATTTCCTGCCATCTGAAGGATTACCGTCTTTCTTTCCTGCTGAACCATCATCTTAATCTGGATTTTATTAAAAAGAGTGATTTTCCGCTTACCGTCTCTCCTAAAAAAGAAGCGGATAGTTTTTCTTTTTATCACTGCAGGGATGAAGATCAGTTTAATGTGTATTATCTTCTTTCAAACCGCGGACAGGAATCTTTTTTATTGCCTGAAATGAAGCAAACGGATTTTCTGCTGCTTGTGGAGGGGCCCTTTAAGAAAAACAGGCTGGATCGGATTCAGCAGCAGATCCGGGGTATCCCAAATGTATTGACCTGTTTTGAGATTAAATTATTGAGTCTTAAAAATTACGAAACCCTGCTGTCGGAACTTGAAATGCATTTAAGCAATCTCAGCAGGGAAACAAAAGTTAAATATATTTCACCTAAAAAGTAAGGAGGACAACATGTTAGAAAACCTGAAAAAAAACATTGACAAAGGGCTGGATTATGCAGCAATGACCACCGACAAGCTCACAAAAGCTGCAAAGGAGCTGGCAAAAGAAAACAACCTCACCAAAGAGGAGGCAAAAAAGCTGCTGGATTATCTTCTGAAAAAATCTGAGGATGCCCGCAAAAGTCTCGAATCTGATTTCCAGGGTATGATTAAAACAGCCCTGAAAAAAATGGATATTCCATCCAAGGAAGAAATTAAAAAGCTGGAAGACCGACTGAAAAAGCTGGAAGGATTCCATAAAACAGCTGTTAAACCAGTCGCAAAAGCCAAACCGGTTAAAAAATCCATACCGGTGGCAGCTAAAAGGAAAACACGTAAATCATGAAAATCTCCAGGATCGGCATGGCCGTTCATGAAATTGGCAGAGCCAGGGAGATCCTCGGGACCATTGTTAAATATGGTCTGAGCGATTGGGTGAGCAAAGGCGGCATGGGGAAGTATCTCATCTCCAAGAAACGGCTTGCCCGCATCGATCGCTTTAACCAATGGGAACGTATCCGGATGGCGCTGGAAGAACTGGGTCCTACCTTCGTGAAATTTGGTCAGATTCTGGCCGACCGCCCGGATATTGTCCCTGAAGAGCTGAGGAGGGAACTCAGGAAATTGCAGGACGAGGCACAGCCTTTGCCCGATGAAATAGCGATAAAGGAAATTGAAACCCAACTCGGAAGACCCTTCCATGAAGTGTTCAGGGATTTTGACAGGACCCGCATCGCATCGGCTTCCATGGCTCAGGCTTACAAGGCCGTTTTACTTAACGGAGAGCAGGTTTGCATTAAGATTCAAAGGCCGGATATAGAGAAAAAAATTGAACTCGACCTGCACCTGATGAATTATTTTGCCTCGCGCATGCAGAAAAACAACCCTGAGATGGAAGCCATTAACATTTCCGGGGTCATCAGGGAATTCGGAAATTCTATTAAAAAAGAACTGAATTTCAAGCATGAAGCGGCCAACCTGATCCGTTTTTATCACAATTTTGAAGGAGATCCCGATATCCATGTTCCGAAAGTATATAATCAATATACGTCACAACGCATGTTGGTGGAAGGCTATGTCTCCGGCGTGAAAGTCAGCAACCTTGAAAGTCTTTTGCAATCGGGTCATGACCTTGAAGTCCTTGCAAGAAAAGCGGTAAGGCTTGTATTTGAACAGATTTTTACCCATGGATTTTTCCATGCCGATCCCCATCCCGGAAATATATTTGTGATGGAGGGCAATGTTCTGTCTTTCATTGATTTCGGAATGATGGGTTCCCTGCGTCAGGAAAATCTTGATTTTCTGGGGAAATATGTACTGGGTTACCTGGATCGAGACCCCCATGTCATGACCGAAGCCCTGCTGCAGATTTCAGGAAAATATCATTTTGCCCGCCGTAAGGAGCTGGAATTCCAGATTGGGGAATTACTTGCCCATTACAAGTATCTATCTGTTGAAGAAATGGATTTCGGCAAGATCATGAACGAATCAGTGGATATTCTGGTTCATTTTGGATTGCGGATACCCTCTAGCATATACCTGCTGGTGAAAGCCTTGATGTCGATTGAACGGGTTGCCGTGGTGCTGAATCCAAAGATCGATTTTGCCCATGAAATGAAACCCTATGCCCTGGCCTTGATGGGCAGGCAGTTTGATCCCAAAAGAATTGCCCTGGAAGTGTTTGAATCCCTTAAGGAATACTATAAGCTGGTCAAAGAATTTCCTTCCGACATCAATGAGATTATTTATAAAATTAAGGAAGGCAAATTTAAAACCCAGATTGAAGTCAAGGGGTTTGAGCCGTTGATGGACCATATCGATACGGCCAGCAACCGTGTGTCGACCGCCATTGTCCTGGCAGCCCTGATCATAGGAGCTTCTATCATCTCTCAGTGGGAACATACCCGATGGGTGGGAACCGTCGTGTTCTGCCTGGCCGGCATTTTCGGATTCTGGATGCTGATCACCCTGTTCCGGCGAAACAAGTTTTAGATCGCCCCTGTAAATTGTCTTAAAAACCTGACATCGTTTTCAAAGAAAAGCCGAAGGTCGCGGATCTGGTATTTCAGCATGGTGATTCGTTCAATACCCATACCGAAGGCATAGCCGGTATATGCTTTCGCATCAATACCGCAATTCTCCAGCACGGCCGGATCGACCATCCCGCAACCCAGGATTTCCACCCACCCGGTATGTTTGCAGATATTACAACCTTTTCCTCCACAAATATTACAGGAAACATCCATTTCTCCGGAAGGCTCTGTAAAAGGGAAATAAGAGGGGCGAAGCCTGATCCTGGTCTTTTCCCCGAACATTTCTTTCGCAAAAAATAAAAGGGTTTGTTTCAGATCGGCAAAGGAAACGCTTCGGTCGACATATAAACCTTCAACCTGGTGAAAAATGCAATGGGCACGGGCTGAAATGGCTTCATTGCGGAAAACCCTGCCGGGAAATATCTTCCTGATAGGGGGCTTCTGGGTTTCCATTGTCCTGATCTGGACCGAAGAAGTATGGGTGCGTAAAGCAATATCCGGATCTTTTCCGATAAAAAAAGTATCCTGCATGTCACGCGCCGGATGCTCCGGAGGAAAGTTCAGGGCTGAAAAATTATGCCAGTCATCCTCAATTTCAGGACCTTCGTCAACGGTAAAACCGATATGCGAAAAAATAGAAATGATCTCATTGCGGATTATTGACAAGGGATGTCGTGTTCCCGGCCTCATATTATCCACGGGTCTGAAAAGATCCTGCCCGGGCAAAACGGATTCTTCCCGGTTTTCAAAAAATGATTTCAGGGATTCAATCTTGAGGGCGGCATTATTTTTAAGTTCATTCAGCAATAGCCCAACTTCCCTTTTCCTTTCTGCAGGGACGTGCTTGAAATCTTCAAACAATACAGAAACAAGGCCTTTTTTACTGAGAAATTTAAGCCTCAGTTGTTCCACTTCCTCCAGCGAACCGGCTTTTACCTTTTCGATATCTTCCAGCAGTTCCTTGATTCTTGACTCCATGTTCCCTGTTACCTTGTCACTTATTCAATAATTTTAATGCTCATCTTGATATCCGTTGTGGGGCGGTCTGACTTGTCTTTGGGAGCAGAAGCAATTTTATCGATCACATCCAGCCCTTCGGTGATCTCCCCGTAAACGGTATACTGCCCATCAAGGAAATGTGCTCCTTTTTCAGGCTGAACGATGTAAAACTGGGAGCCGGAGGAAGCTTTCTGAGGGTTCACGGCATCGCCGGTACGCGCGGCGGCAAGAGCCCCCCTTTTATGGGTCAGGGCAGGATTGAATTCGGCCGGAATGGTATAGCCGGGGCCTCCGGAGCCAAGTGGCTGACCAGGTTTTGCATTTTTAGAAACGGGATCGCCCCCCTGGATCATAAATCCTAAAATCACACGGTGGAACAACAATCCGTCATAATAACCTGATTTGGCAAGTTTAACAAAATTATCGCGGTGCTGAGGGGTTTCATTATAAAGCATACCCTTCATGTCGCCTAGCTCAGTATGGATGGTAAATTTGATCACTTTTTCTTTGTTTTTAGTTTGAGACATAATGGAGAAGTTGAAAGCTAAAAAGCTTGCAAATAAAATCAAGGCAGTTCTTTTCATGGGATTTTTTTTAAACTGAACGGCAAAAGTACAAAAAAATTATCTTGTTTTTTCGAGATAACAGCGGCGGCAAAGGGGTTCATAGGAATCTTTTTCACCCAGGAGAACCAGGTGGCTGTCGGTGATGATCCGATGTGAATAATGCGCGATGTCGCCGCACTGCATACAGATGGCATGAACTTTTGTCACATCTTCGGCAATGGCTACAAGGGAAGGCATGGGACCAAAAGGTTTTCCAAGGTAATCCATGTCGAGCCCTGCAACAATGACCCGAATGCCCTGGTTCGCAAGAATGTCGCACACCGAAGCCAGTTCCATGTCGAAGAACTGGGCTTCATCAATCCCGACCACATTCACATCATGGGTCATCAGTAAAATCTGGGAAGCCGATTCAACCGGAGTGGAAGAAATAACGTTCTCATCGTGGGAAACCACGTTTTCAATGTCGTAACGGGTGTCGATACGGGGTTTGAAAATCTCTACCTTCTGCCTGGCAATACGGGCACGCTTTAACCTCCTGATCAGCTCTTCGGTCTTACCGGAAAACATCGACCCGCAGATTACTTCAATCCAGCCAAGGCGATTAATGGGGTTGTTTTTTTCAATCAGCAATTTTATTACCTTTATGCCATGATTTAAGGCAAAGGTATGAAAAATACCACTTGCTGAAATTTTGAAAAACATGAATAAGGAAATCATTAAAAGCGAAATTCTTTCCCTGCTCGAAGCCATCAATGAGCAATTCGGGGTTGTAAAAGACCAGCAAGAAAAGATTCCCCAGATAGAATTTGACATCATGCTTGAGAACCTGCGTAAGCTTTATGACAATCTTTTACGCCTGCAGCGGTTGGAGGATAAAATTCAAGCAACGGTTAAGATTGAACCCCGTCCAGAAAAAATCCCTGATATCCCGGTAAGCGTACAGGTTGACAAGGCACCTGCAAAAAAAATGCCCGCTTCCACCGGCCCCGATCTGTTCGAGGCTGAAGAACCTGCTTTCAGTATTAAACTCAAAGAAGCCCGGGAAAAATCCCTTGGACCAAAAATTCCATCGTCAAAAATTGATAATTTAAAATCCATCATCAGCATCAATGAGAAATTCCTTTTCATCAACGAACTCTTCGATGGTAATTTACGGGAATACAATGAAGCCATCGATACCCTGAATGAATTCACCGACCTGAATCTTGCTTCTGATTATCTGGATTCAATGAGGAAGAAAAATTTCTGGGATACCGGATCCCAGGCTTTCATGAAATTGACGGAGCTGATTCAACGAAAGTTCTGATCTCTTCGAGAATATGGTCCACTTCTTCCAGTCCTGTTGCCGTCAACAAACGGATGCGGAAAGGTTTAAAACCGGGAACTCCCTTGAAATATCCGGAATATATTTTTTTAAGCTCAAAATGGGTTTGTCTTTCTCCTTTATAGGCCAGCGATCGCTGGATATGCTGTCTCAGGGTCATGATCCTTTCTGAGAGCAAAGGGGGATCGGGGGTTTTATTCCGGGAAAGCCAGGCTTTAATATCCCTGAAAATCCATGGATTCCCGGTAGCGGCGCGACCAATCAATATGCCATCAACCCCGTAACGGTCTTTCATCTCCTTCGCTTTCCCCGGGGAATCTATATCCCCGTTGCCGAAAACCGGTATTTTCATCCGCCCATTATTTTTCACTTCCCCAATGAGCGTCCAGTCTGCTTTGCCCCCATAAAGCTGTGATCGGGTACGGCCATGGATGCTGATGGCGGAAATTCCGGCATCCTGCAAACGTTCGGCAACGTCAACAATGTCTTTATGCGCTTCATCCCATCCCAGACGCGTTTTAACGGTGACCGGCAGACGCGTGGAGCGAATCACGGCTGCAGTCATACGGACCATTTTCGGAATATCCTGAAGCAGGGCCGCCCCCCCCCCTTTCATCACGATCTTCCTTACAGGACAGCCGAAATTAAGATCGATAAAATCGGGATCCGCTGCTTCAGCTACGATCGCGGCCTGCTGCATGGATTCCACCTGTGCCCCGAAAATCTGTATTCCGATCGGACGTTCTGTTTCTTCAAACTGCATTTTCATTTTGCTTTTCCAGGCATCGCGTATAAGCCCTTCAGAAGAAATGAATTCCGTGATCAATACATCTGCTCCGTATTGCTTGCAGATCACGCGAAATGGCGAATCACTGATGTCTTCCATCGGAGAGAGAAACAAAGGAAATTCACCCAATTCTATTTTACCGATCCTGACCAAAAATTGTTAAATTTGTGGCAAAAGTACGGAAAACCGTGTAAATTCATGAAAACAGGCATTCTGAGCCAGCTTTCCCCCTTCAACCAACTGGTTTTTTCCCTTTTACTGACCCTTTCCAGCGTGCTTATTATTTTTTTCATAGCCGTGCTTCTTGCCATTCCCCTGTTCCATGTCAATCTTTTTATCAATATAACCCTTCTTTCTGATTACTCCAATCCGGTCAACATTGCAATGCTGAAATATTTGCAGATCATCCAGTCTTTCGGCCTTTTTATTTTCCCTCCGCTTCTGGCGGGGTATTTTTTTGAAAATAACTGCCTGTCATTTGTCAGGCTGAATAAATCAAGCACAGGAATTATTTACCTGATAACTTTTGCCCTTATGTTCGCGGCCCTGCCTTTGATCAACTGGATGGTCACGGTGAATGAAATGATGAAATTACCCGTCTCCCTGAAAGGAATGGAAGAATGGATGCAGGCAGCTGAACAGGAAGCGGCAAAACTGACCGCTGTTTTTCTGAATGTAAAATCACCGGGGGGATTCCTGGTCAATATGCTGATGATTGCAATCTTGCCGGCTATCGGGGAAGAACTGATGTTTCGTGGACTGATCCAGCGGTTGCTGAAAGACTGGCTGAAAAACATTCACGTGGCAGTTTTTATTTCAGCCTTGCTTTTTGCCGCCATGCATTTACAGTTTTACGGGTTTCTTCCCCGGATGGCCCTGGGTGTTTTATTCGGCTATCTTTTTTATTGGACAGGCACACTCTGGGTTCCCATTTTCGCTCATTTTGTCAACAATGCCGCTGCGGTGATCGTTTCATACATGAGCCAGACGGGTACCATCAAAGGTAACTATGAAAATTTCGGGTCCACTGAAAATGCAGGATATCTTATAGCCAGCCTTGCCGTTGGAGGAATCCTGCTTTTTCTGATTTACAGGTTCCGCTACCTGAAGTTATACCGGTAAACCCATAAACCAATGAATAAATGCTTCCGCTTTCGGCAATTCGGAAATAAGCAATAATTTTAGGCATGCGCAAAACCCTGGTATTAATTGCAGGTTTGATTTTGCTGATCAACCTCAGCATGTTTGCACAAGCCGATTCTTCTGAATTCCCGGTCAGGGAAAAAAAGAAAAAAGGATGGACCTGGGCGGCTTTACCGGTGGTGGCTTACGATAACGACCAGGGCTTACAGCTCGGGGCGCTTGGCCAGGTGTTTTATTATGGCGATGGTTCAAAATATCCTGAATACCTGCATACCATTTATGCTGAGTGTTCATGGTTCATGCGGGGAAGCGCCGTATACCAGTTGTTTTATGATTCGCGTTACCTGATTCCTGGAGGGATAAGGGTCACCGCCGATTTCGATTACCTGCCGGAACGCGCCCTCGATTTTTACGGATTTAACGGATATGAAGCCAACTTCACTGCCTCTCTCCAGAAACCCGGATCGGAGGATTATATCTCGCGGGTCTTTTATAAATACGAAAGAAGAATGTACCGGATCATGCTTGACTTCCAGGGGCCGATACTGGGACAGAAATTCCGCTGGCTGGGAGGCATCAATGTTCTGGGTATTCAAACGGCCACTGTGGATATAAGCCGTATCAACAAGGGGAAAGCTGACGATAAGAAACTGCCGGATACCGCGCTGCTATACGATCATTACGTGGATTATCAATTGATCCGTCCGGATGAAAAGGCCGGTGGCACGACCATTTATCTGAAACTCGGACTGGTTTACGATACCCGCGACAACGAAGCAGCTCCCAATAAAGGATTCTGGTCGGAAGCCATGGTGCTGGCAGCGCCGACTTTCCTCGGAAACCATCCCTATGCCTTTGTAAAGCTTGCCATCACACACAGGCAATACATCCCGCTTGTAAAAAATCACCTGGTCGGAGCTTATCAGCTGAGTTACCAGGGAACCCTGGGCGGAACCACACCTTATTACATCCTGCCCTATATATACAGTTCCTACAGTCTGACCACCAAACCCGACGGACTGGGCGGTGCAAAAACCATCCGCGGGGTCCTCAGAAACCGCATCGTGGGCGATGGCATTGTTTTCGGAAATATTGAATTACGCTGGACTTTTCTTCAAGCCATCGTCTTGAAGCAAAACCTGAGCCTTGGGCTCACCGGATTCCTGGATGGAGGCATGGTGGTACAGAAACATCCGGTTCAACGCGACCTGGTCCCCATCGATCAACAGCCATTCTATTTCAAAACCGCTACCGACTGCCTTCACCTGAGCACCGGTTTGGGATTACGCGTTGCCATCAACCACAATTTCATCATCTCGGTTGATTACGGACTGGCTCTCGACAAACAGGACGGAACCAGCGGACTCTATATCGGGATAGGAAATATTTTTTAGCAAGAGCAGATTACTGGATTTTTTCTTAAATTTGGGATTACAGAGAAAATAAAAAGGTAAGCTATGAAAAAAATTTATTTTTTTCCGGTTTTGGTCATAGCATTCCTGGCAATGAATACGGCCGTAACACAAAACATCATTGCCGGGTCACATTCGGGTAACGATACTTATGATGACTTTGTTCCTGATTCCTTGTTACAGGCGATGAATTCCCATCTTTCGCCCTATCCCGGAGAAACCATGCGGATAGATATGGATCATGACGGGATGAATGATTTTCGTGTCAGTACGTTCGGAGGAGGCAGTCTGAATGGCGGAACCGGAGGTTGTATTATTTTTTCGCTAACCGGTTTTGCTTCAGTCGTTGCCCATCTGGATACTTCTCAGGGATGCTGTCCGTCGCAGTACATCGACTACCTGGCCGACACACTGGTTTCCGGAGATTTGATATCTTCGGCCATGGAATTCGATTCCAGCTATGCATACCTCTGGTCAACAAGCTATGGATGGTCCATGGCTCCCATCATCAACGAATGGAATAATATTGGCGAGCACTTCATTGGGGTCAGCCTGAGGTATCCATATGATACCTTGTACGGATGGATCAGGGTGGAGGCCATTATGTCCGGAGGACTGTTCACCCTTGCAGTAAAGGATTATGCCTGTAATAAAAACACCCATATCGGTATTCCGTCAATTCAGGCGTTTTCAGGATTGACCATTTATCCAAACCCTTTCATAAATGAACTTCAGATCAATACCGGAAACCAGGAGGCGTGCGAAATCAGGTTTTTCGACCTTTATTCAAAAACGGTTTTATTTCAGAAATTCAGAGGTTCGGCCATTTTAAAAACACCGGCACTTGCGAAAGGGATTTACTTCTTTGAACTGAGGTCAGATAATAGGGTAATCAGGACCGGTAAACTGTTTAAGAATGAATAAAAAAATCAAACTGAAATATCATCACCTGGGTATTCCAACAAAAAGGAGGTTTGATGGTGAGATCTATCTTCAAGCGTATAAGGTTTATCATTCTGGTTATGAAGAAAGTGAGTATGGTATAGAATGGATGCGGTATGAAAAAGATTGCCGGTTACCGGAACTTGTAAAGACAATGCCTCATGTGGCGTTTGAAGTTGAAGATATTTATGAAGCCATCAAGGGGAAAAAGGTTATTATAGAACCCAATAGTCCTTCTGATGGAAATATGGTCGCGTTTATTGATGAAAACGGGGCACCGGTAGAGTTTATTCAGGTTAAAAAATATAAACCCCGGCTTAAGATTAAGCCAGGAATTTTTGTTCTCCTGATTTTCTTTCTGGTCATTTTCAATTCTGGTTGCCACAGGGCAGGAGAAGAAAGGAGAACCATTCCCTCCAAGCTTCAGACCAATCTTCCTTCCGGTCAGATAAAGGATTATGATGGCAATATTTATCATTCGGTCAGGATTGGAAAACAAATCTGGATGGTGGAGAACCTCAAGGTGACCCATTACCGGAACGGAAACCCCATCCCCGAGGTGAGGGCCGATGCCCAATGGCGCAAAGTATCATCCGGTGCATGGTGTAATTATAACAACGATACGACCAATACCAGGGTTTATGGTTGTTTATACAACTGGTATGCGGTTAACGACAGCCGGAATCTATGTCCGCCGGGCTGGCATGTTCCCAGTGATGACGAATGGCTGATTGTTACCAGTTATCTTGGAGGAGAGGGCTTAGCGGGCGGGAAACTCAAAGAAGCGGGAATTACCCGCTGGTCATACCCGAACGCGGGCGCTACAAATGAAAGCGGTTTTACCGCACTACCCGGAGGGTACCGGAGTATCAAAGGCATTTTTCAGATTCTCGATACTTATTCCTTTTACTGGACATCAACCACATACTCAGAAAGCAGCGCCTTTTCAAGGTTTATTCAGTATGATTACGAAGGAATAAGCCGCATTGATAATTACAAAACCTATGGGTTTTCGGTAAGATGCCTGAAGGATAATTGACTAAAACCGGAATAATATGGTAAAACAATTGCTGTTTCTCCTAGGCTTATCCCTGATGATTGCCTGTAAAAAAGACAAACCCGCCGATAACAATGCCACAATTCCCGTCTTGGCTACGGAAGCTGTGAGTGAAATCACCCAGACTACTGCTACAGCCGGGGGAGGCATTACTTCTGATGGAGGTGCACTGGTCAGCGCAAGGGGTGTATGCTGGAGTATGCTTCAGAATCCAACGGTCAGCGATGGACATACGTCGGATGGATCCGGTATAGGTAATTTTGTAAGCCATCTTGCCGGACTTACCCCCAATACCCCTTACTATGCCAGGGCTTATGCCACCAACAGCGCCGGAACTGCATACGGAAACCAGCAATCGTTCATAACACTCCAGCTTGTCCTTGATACGGTTAGCGACATCGATGGAAATATCTATCATGTCATTGAAATCGGAACCCAGCACTGGTTCATGGAAAACCTGAAGGTAACCCATTATCGGAACGGCGATGCCATTCCCATGGTGACTGCCGATATCCAATGGAAAACGCTTACCACTGGAGCTTTTTGCCATTATGATAATAATCCGTCCAACACGACGCTTTACGGGGAGCTTTATAACCTGTATGCCATTACCGACGCCCGGAATATCTGTCCGCAGGGTTGGCATATTCCTGCAGATACGGAATGGACCACTTTATGTGAATTTCTGGGAGGAAAGTCAATAGCCGGTGGGAAAATGAAATCCACAGGCACCATCGAGCAGGATAACGGCCTTTGGTATTCCCCGAATACCGGGGCAACGAATTCATCAGGTTTTACAGCGCTTCCCGGCGGGTACCGGATTAACTACGGCAATTTTTATTCATTGGGGAATGTAGCGTATTTCTGGTCTTCCACCGATACCCTTTCTTTGAATTCCTGGAACTATATCCTGGATGCCAACAATGAAAACCTGAACCGAAACTTCAACCTGAAAACCAATGGTTTTTCAGTTCGTTGCTGCAAGGATGGGAAATAAAAAACCCGCTATTAAAGCGGGTTTGCGGAGAGACTGGGATTCGAACCCAGGGTACACTTTTGGCGTACACACACTTTCCAGGCGTGCTCCTTCGACCACTCGGACACCTCTCCGAAGAAGGTTTGGATTTAATTAAGAGGGTGCAAAGGTATAAAAAATATTGAAATTCAAACCGTCATCTCGCCGCGAAGCGAAGTTTGAAGCAGTTGCCGGGTTGAATCAACGGAGAAACCGCAGCCCAGCAGGTGCATCATTTTTGTTACAGCCGATTCCGTCGTGATATCGTATCCTCCGATCACGCCTATTCTTCCCAGACCTGCACTGGTTTCATATTTTCCCATTTCAACCGTACCCCCTTTGCATTGGGTAACATTGAAAAGGATGATGCCTTTTTTTGCAGCGGCTTCCAGCAGGTTAAGGAACCAGGGAGCAGTAGGGGCATTGCCCGAACCAAAAGTTTCAAGGATGACGCCCTTCAGGCCATCCATCATTAATATTGATTCCACGGCTTTCGGACTGATCCCCGGGAACAGCTTCAGAATGGCGATGTGATCATCCAGTTCGCTATGGACTTTCAGTTTTTTGAAATTAGGCTTCAGGATAAGGTTCTGATGATACCGGATATGAACACCGACTTCGGCGAGCAGGGGATAATTCCCTGAAACGAATGCCCCGAAATGCTCTGCATTTAATTTACTGGTCCGGTTGCCCCGGTAGAGTTTATTCTCAAAACAAATGGCGACTTCCGGCACAAGCGGCGTATCAACTTCCTTTGCCGTGGCGATTTCAACGGAATTGATAAAATTTTCCCTTCCGTCGGTACGGACCATCCCGATGGGGAGCTGGGAACCTGTAAAAATCACCGGCTTATTCAGGTTTTCGAGCATGAAACTCAGCGCCGATGCAGTATATGCCATGGTGTCGGAGCCATGCAGCACGACGAAACCATCGTGATTCTCGTAATTATTTCCGATCACCCCAGCCAGTTCAACCCAGAATGAAGGATTCATATTCGAAGAGTCCAGCAAAGGGTTAAAAGTGTAAAACTCAATCTGACAGTTGAAGTTTTCAAGTACCGGCAGATAACGGTACAGGTTATCGAACGTTAAGGGCTTCAGGCTTCCGGTCTTCGGATCCTGGACCATCCCGATCGTCCCTCCGGTGTAAATGACCAGAATAGAGGTTTGATTCAACATATTTGTTATTTAAAAAGATGACAGATGACAGATGACAGATGACAGATAACAGATGACAGATGACGGATGACGGATCACGGATGACGGATCACGGATCACGGATCACGGATCACGGATCACGGATCACGGATCACATCAAACATTGAATAAAGATAGTGCATTTTTCGTAGTAACGGATGCGATTTCTTCCAGGCTCTTTTGTTTGATCTCCGCAATTTTTTTTGCAATAAGCGGAATATAGGAAGGTTCGTTTCTTTGTCCCCGGTAAGGAACAGGAGGGAGGTAAGGAGCATCTGTTTCCAGGAGAAGGTATTCCAGGGCAGTATCTTCAACCACTTTTTGCAGTCCTGAGTTCTTGTAGGTAAGCACTCCTCCTATCCCGAGCAGGAACCCGAGACCGGTTACCCTTTGGGCTTGCCCAGTATTTCCGCTGAAACAATGAAATACACCGTGAATTTCAGGGTTGTTTCGTTTTCCGATCAAAGCCAGGGCTTCCTCCATGGAATTGCGGGTATGTATGACCAGGGGAAGCCGGTATTGAAGGGCCAGGTCCATCAGGTGGTTGAAAGCAAGGACCTGTTCTTTTTCAAAGGTTTTATCCCAGTAAAGATCGATCCCGACTTCGCCGATGGCATAGCAGTTCAACCCGGGATCCGATAAATATCCTTCCACCATATCCAGTTCTTTTCTGTAATCCGCTTTGACTGAAGTCGGATGCAGCCCCATCATGGGATAACAAATACCCGGAAAAGCAGCAGCCACCTGAAACATTTTTTCATGATACTGAGAATCGATGGCTGGAAGAAATAAGCGGGACACTCCGTCGTGAAGCGCCCTTTGGATCATTTGGCTGCGATCCGGATCAAACTCTTCCGAATAAAGATGGGCATGGGTGTCGGTAAACATCAGGAAATTATTTTAATGAAAATAGAAATACGATTCAGGATTTGCCAGTGTTGTCTGTGTTTAAAAACCGGATGATTTTTTGAGTGTCAATATCCATCATGCATTTAAAGTGTTTTTTCGGACAGGACCTGTAGCCGAGTTTACTGCAGGGACGACAGGAAAGCCCCTTCACTTCTGCAATAAGGGAATCTTCCTGATTTTCTGCCGGAAGGTAAGGGAACATTCCAAAGGCAGGAATGGTATTGCCCCAGACCGAAACCATTTTTTTCCGGTAAGCGGCCGCGATATGCATCAGGCCGGTATCATTGCTGAGCACGGCAGTAGCCTGACGGATTAACGAAGCGGATTGAGGGATGGAATACTGTCCGCAGGCGTTGAATACGGCAGGGCCCAATGCGGAAACAATTTTTTCTCCCCTTTCCCGGTCTTCTTTTCCACCTAAAAGAATGACTGGCAAGGTTAAGTTTTTACAAACTTCCGTCAGCTTTTCCTCCGGTAATATTTTGGTGTGATGCTTTCCTCCGGTTGCAATGGCAACGTATCCGTTGCGATGCGTTTCCGGCAGTGTGCCCAAGTCCACTTCCTCGTGTTCTGGAATATAATAATCAAGGCCTTTCCCATCATTCTTAACACCAAATTTCCCCACGGCCTCCATATAACGGTCGACAATGTGAACGGGTGGCAGAAAATTTATTTTCAGGTTAACCATCATCCATTTCCTGAAATTCAGCTTCGAAAAAGTGGCAGATGGCCGGGCAAGCTGCTTGGTCACGAAAAATGAGCGATAATTCTTATGCAGGTCGACCAGTAAGTCAAACCCCTGGGATTTCAATTGAGGAATCAGTTCCTTGAAGTTATGATCGTAAAGCCATATCTTATCAATATGCGGATTTGCTTCAATCACCGGCAGGAACTGCTTTTTGGTCAGAAAATGAACTTCCACACCTCGTATCTGCTTTTTCAAACAGCGTACAACCGGGCTTGTAAGTACAATATCCCCGATGGAACTGAACCGTATGATTAAAATCTTTTTCAAAATCACCTTTCTACTTCTTTCCCTTTTTTCCCTTGTCACCTTGTCACCCTGTTACCTTATAAACGGATTATTAATTTTCTCGTATCCAATGGTTGTTTCCGGTCCGTGGCCCGGGTAAACCAGGGTTTCATCCGGAAGGGTAAAAAGTTTTGTTTTGATACTCTGCATCAGCAGGCCGAAGTCACCCGAAGGAAGATCGGTTCGCCCGATGGTGTCCTTAAAAAGCACATCCCCTGTGATCACAAAGCCATCTTTTTCACTGTACAGGCAGATGCTTCCTTCGGCATGTCCGGGGGTATAAAGCACTTTAAGCGCGGAATTTCCGAAACTGACTTCGTCTCCATCGGCCAGGTATCCTTTGGCCGGAGGAACGCCTTCGAACTGGTAGCCAAACGACAAAGCGATCTCCTTAACCGTCAGGAAAAAGGGTTCTCCCGATGGATGGTATTCCGGAAAAACATTAAAAGAATCGGCAATAAACCCGCTTCCGAGCACATGGTCGATATGACAGTGGGTGTTGATATAACGGACCAGGGTTAAGTTCTGTTTTTCTATGAAGCGGGTCAGTTCATTTTTTTCTTCAGGCTCGTAGCAGGCGGCATCCACCAGAAGGCATTGCCGCGTTTCATCAAACAACAGATAAGTATTGACCTGAAAAGTATTAAAGATAAATCGTTTAATTTGAATCATAAGATTTCCGGCATTTTAAGAACGTGCAAAGTTATGTAAAACCCTTAACTTTGATCACATCCAATCCTGCCTGGTCTTTATCGTATAAAAAAACTTTTTTTACCCATCCTCACGATACTGGTTTTTCTTTTGCAACCCTGACCTTAGCCCGGTACTACAGTCAATAGATTCCCTGCCGGCAATGTTTGAATTTTCCCTACCTTTACTCCCTGATTACGCATACCGTTATGCCTGGCAATGACAATACGAATCTCAAATAAAGCTGCTTCTTCTCGTCCAATTACCGGCTTTCTGATTTTTGTGATCCTGGCTTTTTCCCTGCCTGCCTTTTCCCAGTTCTATAACGGCTCACAACTTACTTTCGGGAAAAGCAGGGTGCAATACAATGACTTTTTATGGACTTATTTCCGTTTTGATAAATTCGACACCTATTTTTATCAGAACGGGAAGGAACTGGCTCAATATACGGCTGAATATGCGGATAAGCACATCAGGGAAATAGAAGTGAACCTTCAGTCGAACCTGGAGGAGAAAATCCAGTTTATCATCTTCAACAACCTTTCTGATCTCAAACAAAGCAATATCGGGTTATTTGGCGACTGGGAATATTACAATACGGGAGGGGTTACCCGCATCGTTGGAGGAAGGGTGCTGATATTTTTCGACGGGAATTACGATCATTTCAATCAGCAGATACGGGCCGGTATCGCCCAGGTCATCCTCAACAACATGATGTACGGAACCGGAATAGGAGCCCAGATAAAAAACAATGCCATTTATACCTTGCCTGAATGGTACATAAACGGACTGATCTCTTATATTTCCAGAAAATGGGATGCCGAAATTGAGAATTACGTGAGGGATGCCATTCTCAGCGGACAGTACCGCAAGTTCAACAGCCTTACCGGTCAGGAAGCCACTTATGCCGGTCATTCCTTATGGCATTTCATCGCTACCCGTTACGGTGAGTCGTCTATTCCGAATATTGTTTACATGTCGCGGCTGAGCCGGAATGTTGAAAAAGGGTTCCAGTACGTGGTGGGCGCCTCTTTTAAAGCAGTGGCTGAGGAATGGCTGGCTTTCTATAAAAATCTTTATACCGCCCAGGATAGCAGCCGCACTTCTCCGGGAGGAAATCTCCTGAATATGCGAAAAAAACCTGAACGGGTTTACAACCAGCTCAAACTGGCGCCCGGAGGAACTCCCGCTGCTTTCTGCACCCATGAACTGGGTATTCATAAAGTTTTTATCATGGATCTTCAAACCGGTAAGAAAAAAAGGATATACCGTGGTGGTTACCGTCTGGCCGAGCGTCCCGATTACACCTTCCCCATCCTGGCTTGGCATCCCAGCGGAAAAATCCTGGCTATTCTGACCGAACGCAAGGGAGAATGTTATCTCTATCTATATAATCTTGAAGAGAAATCTTATGAACACCAGATCCTGTTCAATTTCGACAAGATCCTCGATATGTCCTATTCCGATGATGGGAATCTGCTCGTATTTTCTGCCGTACAGAAAGGACAATCCGATATATTTGTTTATAACATTGCCTCCGGCTCGCATGAACAACTTACAAAAGATCTGTATAATGACCTGAATCCCAGATTTTATAATCATTCAAGCGATATTATCTTTTCTTCCAATCGCCCGAATGACACCCTGCGCTTTGACGAACGGGTTGATCCCAATAAACTTCAGTTCAATAACGATATCTTTCTCATCCATTACGCCAAAAAAGGAAATGTACTGCAACGGCTTACCCGTACGCCGGATATCAATGAATCCCAGCCCATGCCCTATGGAGAGAATTACTTTGCATTCCTTTCTGATGAAAGCGGAATCGTAAACCGTTACCTCGCAAAGTTCGACAGCCTTATCTCTTTTGTAGATACCACAACGCATTACCGCTACTTTACTTCCAGTTTCCCCATCACCAATTATTCGCGCAATATCGCAGAACAGGATATTTCGGTAAAAGGAGCAAAGACCGGGGAGGTGGTATTTCAGAACCGCAACTTCAGCATGTATACCGGAGACCTGATCCGTCCGGGGCATATAAAAGAAACTCCGGTCCAGCCTACCTGGTTCAAGGACCGGAAAATAAAAGCGAAAGAAAAAATGACCGTGGAGCAGAAAGCCGACAGCAGTCTGAAAATGACAGAAGCCCTGAACCCCGGGAAGAAAAAACATTTCAGTTCCGTTTATGTCAGTGAAGTGGTTTCTGAAAAGAAACTGCAGGGAGATACCCTTGAATTTCACTCCGGTATTTCAGGCCTGACAAGAATTACAATGCTCAGCGATTCTGCGGGGAAAGGCATGGTATATTCCGGGGTAAAACCAAAGGATACCCTGAACAAATATAAAAATGCCAAACAGCTCAATTATAATGTAGAGTATTACATCGATCAGATGGTCACCCAGATCGATTTCACCTATCTCAATTTTGCCTATCAGCCTTTTACCGGCAGCGCCACACCGGTATTTATCAATCCCGGGCTGAACGGATTATTCATGGTGGGCATTACCGATCTGATGGAAGACCATCGCCTTACGGGAGGAGTGAGGGTGAATTTCAACCTGATCAACAATGAGTATCTGCTCAGTTATTCGAATTACCGCAAGCGTCTGGATCACCAGATCACCTTCCACCGGAAAGCGGTGGAAGAATATGGGTATTATTCCATTATCCGTCATAAGATCCACGAACTTTATTATGTGCTGACTTATCCCTTCACGCCGGTTCTGAATATCAAAGGTACTGCTTCAGTGCGCTGGGACCGGGCTGTTTATCTCTCCACCGACCAGATCAATCTTGCCGAACCCGATATCAACCAGGTGTGGGGCAGCATCAAGGGAGAACTGACTTATGATAATACCCGCAACATAGGGCTGAATTTGTACCGGGGCACGCGTTATAAATTTTTCGGCGAGTATTATCAGATGATCAATGCCTCAGGTAACAATTGCATCGTCCTGGGCCTTGATTTCAGGAATTACCAGAAGATACACCGCACCCTGATCTGGGCGAACCGCTTAGCCGCCAGCACTTCATTTGGCAGCGACCGTTTGTTATATTATATGGGTGGAGTCGATAACTGGCTTTTCCCGAGTTTCAACATCAATACGCCCATTGATCAAAGCCAGAATTATGCTTTCCAAACCCTGGCGACCAATATGCGGGGGTTTAACCAGAATATCCGGAATGGGAACAGCTTCGCGGTGTTTAATACCGAACTTCGCTGGCCTGTTTTCCGGTATTTCTATAACCGTCCGATCCGTTCCGATTTTTTGAACAACTTCCAGATTGTGGCTTTCGGAGACGTGGGCACCGCCTGGTCGGGCTGGAGTCCATGGTCGTCGGATAACCCCCTCTTCACCCAGTACATTTACCGGAATCCTTTGTTTATCAAAGTTGAAATGCAGAAAGAGCCCCTGGTTGAAGGTTTCGGATTCGGAGCCCGTACACGACTCTTCGGTTATTTCCTCCGGGCGGATGTCGCCTGGGGCGTGGAAGACGGAAGGGTAAGAAAACCGGTATTTTATTTTTCACTAAGCCTCGACTTTTAACATGAACCCCATTGACCCGCGCATATTGAAATTCATTAAAGAACACCATGTACTCACCCTGGCCGTTTCACGGGATAATCAACCCTATTGTGCTAGCTGTTATTATGCTTACATGCCAGAACAGAACCGTTTTATTTTTACTTCCGATCACGATACAAGGCATATCCGCGATATCGTGGAAGGCAACAATTACCGGGCAGCCGGGGCCATCGCCCTGGAGACCAGGATCGTTGGCAAAATCAGGGGGATTCAGTTTACAGGCGAACTGCTCGAACTTAAAAACGAAGCTTTGAAAGAAGGACGCTCGGCCTACCTCAAAGCCTTTCCCTTCGCCCGCCTGGTTTCCCTCCACCTCTGGGCCCTCACGCCCGATTTTATCAAGATGACCGACAACCGCCTGGGATTCGGAAAAAAACTGATCTGGGAGCCTCTTGAGAATCATCCCCATTTGCCTGTTACCACTGTATGATTTTCATACAGTGATGTATAAAAAATTTACATTAATTTCTTTTATAATTTTTTCAACATCCTTAAAATCAGGTCATTAATGCCTTGGTCTGATTTTTGCATGAATATACAGTAAGCAATCTACCAACGGGCAGTTACTATTTTGCATTTCATGCAGGCGGTCATTTGGAAAAAATTTTACGGTTTGTTTACCCTGGAAATTAAAAATTATTATATTAAGTTTGAAGCCATAAATAAAAGCAAATGAAAAAAGACTTGTTTTTAGCAATCCTTGGTCTCCTTCTGATATGCTCAGGCGGCTTAAAAGCCCAGGCTTTTCAGGATACACCTGTTCTTCCCTACCAGACAAACAGATCACCCCTATTTGGAAAAGACATTGTTCTGAATCCAAGACCAGATGAGAATCAGCATACAGTAAGGGTGTGTTCTGCGTATAATGGATGGCTATATGCTATTTATTCCTATGACTCATTGGGATATTTATGGCATACTGTAATAAAATCTGAAGATAACGGAATAAATTGGTCTTTGCTGCTTAATGAAATGTTTCCAGACCAAAACTGTTTTTTTCAGTCTCTGGACATTATGGTTTTAGGGAATACAATTACTAATCTTAAATTATATTTTGCTTCAGTAATTACCAATAATAATCTCCTGGGTTATGGTGTTGGCTGGGTCGTTCGGTATAATGCTATTACAGGTGTATGGGAAAAAACTCTTTTTGAAACGGATCATATCCGTGATATTTCATTTACTTCAGACTTTCTTTTTCCCGCTGATTTTGCTGATCCATACAGCATTGGGGTAACTATTTCGATGAAAGGGTATTCTGACGACGAATATTTATACTATTATTCCTCCGCAAACGGAGGGGAATCGCTTGTGATAAACGACACCCTTGGTATTTCGGATAAACCTTTTCTCGACCTCAGCCTTGCCTATGGGAGAAGCCCCTCATGGAGCAGCGGGAGATATTATGCAGTATGGGAACAAGCCGATAATGTTAATTCACCCACCGGGCATATCTATACCGCCCATACCGAACCCAACTTCAACAGTCCTTTTACCAAACCGGTTTGCATCGACAGCCTGGATCCTTCGGCCATCAATCTTTGCCGTAACCCGGTCATCGCTTGCCAGTACAACGATACCGACAACGACAGCGCCAACCTGACCACAGTTATTCTGTACGAACAATACGATCCGTTGAACGATCGGTTTGATGTCAAAGGAGTTTACAATCTCCAATCCACCCTGACTTCTTATTTCAAACCCATATCCTTCACCAATCCCGCGCATGAGAACATTCAACCCGATATCGCTTTCAACCCTTACACTTCAAAATTCATGGCCACCTGGTACGATGCCACGGACCATAAACTGCCCTTTGTTACCAACAACCTGAATTTTCAACAGCCCAATGACTGGACCATTGTTTCTGCCGGCTATAACGATGCGCCCGATCTTGAGGACCCCAATCCCAAAGTCAGACTGAATTTTAACGAGCAGAAAGGGATCAATGTATGGAGATCAGAAGGCGCGGGTGGAAATGGTGTGGCCTTGTTCGATGCCGAATACAGCACCTGGACATCGGTTTCAGAAATCAATCAGGGAGAAGGTGAAAGACTATTAGGAGCATACCCGAATCCCTGCAACCAATACCTGAATATTGTTTTTGAACTAGAAAAAACAGAAAAAGTAACGATCAGGCTTTATAATCTTACCGGTCAGGGCCTTGAATTACTATGCGAACAGGCCTATCCTTCGGGTAAAAACATATTCAGAACAGCAACCGCTGATCTTTCTCCCGGAACCTATATTTATTCTTTCAAGGCAGGAGAATTTTCAGGGTATGGAAAATTC
>Ga0268284_1000069_pt1 | contig 96024 bp, 73 predicted proteins | sample saktaG_14_FD_190137 | JGI IMG/M metagenome (GOLD analysis project Ga0268284, IMG submission 190137) | Saline water microbial communities from Sakinaw Lake, British Columbia, Canada - sak_2013_06_06_40m | ecosystem: Environmental > Aquatic > Non-marine Saline and Alkaline > Saline ...
GTGTTGCCGCCGTCCAGTGCAACATATCGTGTCGTGGCCGCCATGGCGGGGTAGGAGTGTGCGAGGCATAGTGACAGAACACCAACTGTTGCGAACACATGTGGTTTCACGGCATTGTCCTCCAGTTTCTGGAGTTATTGCGAGTAGCATACCTCGCGCGGACGTGGACGCACCGGTTTGTGATCCATCCAAACATATTTATTGTACACCAGCACTGGCCACTTGTCAAGGGCGGACCTTACGTTCGCAGCCATTCCGCAACAAGGGTGGGCTGCAAGGAAAGAGGCGCGAACATGACAGTACGGGGCTCTCACCGCAAGGAGCAGACGTGCTACGCTGCACCTGCGGCTGGAAAAGGAGCAGCAGAGACAGCAGAAGAATCCGCGGCGCGACCACGCTCAAGATGTGTCGGGCTGGTCGTCGGGCTCGTAATTGAGATCAGCGCGAAGCTGGTGGGTGATATCCAGTGTGATAGAGGTGGCACGAACATCAGGGCGGAGATGATGCCAGTACAAGTAGTGGAAGATACGATCGGCAAACATGATCAGCAGGATCGCGGCGGCCATGGCGCGGCGCAGTGTAGGGCGGCATAGATGCTGGTGCAGCACAGCGCGGACGCCAGCCGGGGGACATCTGATCACCTTACCTCTGCGCCGCCACCGCTCATACTAATGTCCGCAATCCACCGTCTGCCTTCCGGCCTTTCGGCCTTGAACTTTTAACCTTAAACCCGGCTCCGCCGGGATGCCTCTTTGTTGCCGTATCGTGCATGCCGCGCGCGCTTTTGCTACACTGTAGCACGAGCAGCGTATGCCATCAACCACCGCCGCCACCTATCCTGATTTCAGTCATCTGCCACGCCTGCAACACGGCGCGGGCGAGGAGCATTCCTTTGTCGCCGCGTTTCGCCGCCTGCTCCTGGCGCTGGGCCGCGTGCCGCCGTATTGGTACCTGATGGCCGTCAGCGGCGCGGCCTTTCGCCTGCAAATTCACTGCAATGGCTGGCGCATGAACTCGACCGATGTCATGTGCGGTTTTGATTTGACCGGCCACTTATGCCGCGCCTTTGGCGTGCAGACCGAGCGCGTCTGGGTTTGCGGCGAAGAACAGCGCATGCGGGAAGTGCGCACCCGCATCCTGGCGAATCTGCAACGCGGCTGGCCGACGATCGGCTTGGGCATGGACGGCCGCGCGTTGCATGGCCTGCTTATCGGCGCCATTACCGATGAACATCTCGTCGCCCTGGATTACTCCGTGCGCGGCCATTCCCAGGAAGTGCTGCAGAAATTGGTCTGGTGCTATCACCTGATCACCGCCGTCGACCCGCCGCGCCCGGAAGCCGAACACATTCAGCAGGCCTTTGCCCTTGCCAGCGAAGTCATGACCACCCCGCGTGCGGCCTCGTTCCATCTTGGCCTGGATGCTTATGACTACTGGCGCGCGACGCTGGTCAATCCGGAACATCATAATCCGCTGGCGAATGATTGGCGCGCGCATGAACGCAACGACGGCAATTACTGGTTGTGCTGTGCTTTGGTGGACGCGCGCCGCAGCGCCGCCACATTTTGCCGCTGGATTGCCGCGCGTCTGCCGGACGTGGCGCACCTGGCGCTGGCGCTGGCCGATCAGTACACCAACGTGGCGGACGCTGTGCAGCCACTAGTGGATCGGCAGATCGTGCGGCCGGACGCGCAGATCAGCGCCGCCCGCCCGTGGACCATGCACGACCGCCGCAAGCAAGTGCTGGCGCTCGACTATGCGCGTGAACGCGAAGTCCGTGCGCTGGCCCTGCTGCAGCAATTGTGTGCGACATGACCAATCAGTTTGCAGTTTTCAGTTTTCAGTTTGCCGCAGCCACTGCAAACTGAAAACTGCAAACTAAAAACCTGCCGCAGCATTGACGCGCGCCGCACAAGCTGCTATCATTGTCGCAGCGGTGCATCGTGGTGTGCGCCGTGTCACCTCCAGGGATGAAGACCATGCTGAACCGCATCTTGATTGTGGCGCTTGCGCTTGCCGTACTGGCCGCGCTGTGCGGCATGTATGTCCATCAACAGTTGCGCGCGCGCTGCGCTGCATTACAGGCAATAGTTGACGCCAACATGGCGCGTGTGGACGCGCAGTGCGCCGCGTATCAAGCCGATATCGCGACCTTGCAGACGCAGCTCGCCGCCGCACAGCATCTGGTCATGACCCTCCCGCACATGACGAATTTGCTGGTGGCGCTGCCCGCGCCGGGCGCGGTGACCCCAGCCCCGGCCGTTCAGGCATCCGCTCACGCCATGAAACAATACATCGACAGTCTTGCCAAGCTCATGGATTCGGATGACGCCCAGCAGCGCATGCGCAAAAACATCGAAAACGAGCGGGTACAACCGATCTACGGCAGTTTTCTGGCCGACGCCATGCTGGCCGACAAAGACGAGCAACAGGTGCGCACCTTGCTGGTCCAACGCTTCGTGCTCGAGTACGGGCCCAATCGCGAATTCCTGCGGACCGACCTAACGTCCGCCCAGCGCAAAGATGCCCGCGCCGGCATCGAACGTGCCCGGGCCACTTTGGACGAGAGCATCAAAAGCATTGTCGGCAACAACACCTATGCCACCTATCTGCTCTACCGCGACACCGAGCGGGAACGTTTAGCGGTGGCCGAACTGAACAGTGAATTGGCCGTGGCCGGCATGCCGTTGCTGACCAAAACACAGCAGAAAGCAGTGGTCACGCTGATGAACGAGGAACGTCTGAAGCTCGAGCGCGCCGCAGACTATATTGACATGGAATATGCCGGCCCGGAGCAACTGACACCCGCAAACATCGAAAAATTCACGAGCCAATTGTGTGCGTTCCATGCCGTTGTGCAGCAACGGGCCGAGCCGATGCTCACCGCCGAACAACGGGATGTGCTGTTGAAACAGCAGCGGCGCTATGAAGACGCGCTCAGTGCCCAAGTCAAAATGTTGACCGAGATGTACGCCGCCGAGCGCAAGCAGAAGGACTGACGGCGAAGGCAGATAGGGTTCGGGGTTCAGGGTTCAGGCGGAAGGCGGAACGTCGCCGGCGAGCGCTACATCAGTAATCATAGTCGGCCATCAGTGCCTCGGTGGGTAGCCGCAGAACGGCTTCCGCGTGTGGTATGGGCTCTGCGGCCAGCGGCATACCCAGAGAAATATCGCGGAAGTGCGCGGGTCGCAATCGGCCTCGTCGCGTTACTGGTATGATCTGGCCGGAAACTTGTCCACCAGCATTGACAAAAATGTCACGAATTGCTATTACTACAACGTGCAAAACAAACTGGTCAAGATCGTCGGCACGAATTTCGTCAACGAGTTCATGGAGCACCTATGAAAAAAGGTATTGACAAGATTATCAGGTTTTTCTCTTTGGTTCTGCCACCGGTATTCGTGGTGCTTTCACTATGGGGAGTGTTTCTCTGTGTGCATATCTGCGCAGGAGGTAAATTTCAACACCTTCCCCAGGAAGGCAGAACCCTTGTGACTGTCGTGCTTGCAGTATCCGCTGTAAACACTGTGTTGAGTATTCTATCACTGTATCTATCATTCTGGAAAAAGGCGTTTCGACCCTCATTTGCCATCATTTCAATAGTTGTAGCCATATACATAATTTATCTATTGTATTACCGCCAGTGTTCTTGGCCAGCAATACAATGATAGCTCTTTCGTGGGCGGGGGACAGACTGGGGGCAGGCACGCAAAGAAACTAGGATGCACGCCGATGCACGCGGATGGTGCGAAGCAGGCCGAGATCAGGCGACATTGGAATTGCGGTGGAGGATGCTGCAACGCTCTTTGCATTCTGTCAATCCTTTGCTGGGTGCTTGGCGCGAAGTTTAAAGTTAGGATAGTCCGCATGGGGCACAGGCCGGAGTAGGGGCATGCATTGACAGTTGATCCCGCCGATGGCGGGACTCCAAGCAGCTCCCAGGCCAGCTCAAACAGCGACCGCCGGCAACACGACCGAGTACTTCTACTGCTACGAGCAATTGACCGGCGTGTGTATTCCCGACGGCAGCACGCGCGCCGCCGGTTTCGACCAGTTCATTCGCCAAACATGAGCGGTTGGCGACCCACGCCGGTGGCGGGACTGCCAATCGGCCGGGCAGCAGATCGCCGCACAGAGGCGCCTCCCACGCTGCCTGCCAACCCCGGCGACAAACGACACATAGCGTCGTCTGCAAATGATCCTGGCTGCAGGTGGGATCGATTGTGCGCATAAATTCGTTTGGAGCAAACGAATTTGGAGTTTGGGTGCAACGAAGCTACTGTGCAGCGATTGCTTCTTCTTGGTGCCTTGGTGACTTTGTGAGAGGAAATGCTGCAACTGCATGTCGCGCGCGGAGCGCGTGGTGTATCCACGCTCCACGCCTGCGGCGGAACGGGACTGACCAACTCAGCCTGAAGGCAGGCTGGTGACTCTTGACGATTGACATGTTGCAGTGTGCGCGCGATTGCGCTATACTATTATATGATTATGTTACGCTATCTTATTTGTGTGCCGCTGTTGGCGGCATTGCCGCTTATGGCTGAGCCGCTCGCGGTGTTGACGACGGCCGCGCCACCAGCGCGGGTGAACGTGCCCTACACCCTGAATCTGCTTGCCACTGGCGGCGTCACGCCCTACGCGTGGGAGGAGTTGGTCGGCAATAGTGCGCCGCTGTGGCTTGAGCTAGATTCCGATAGTGGGGTCTTGAGCGGCATTCCCGACGAAGCCAGCGCCACCATTTTCGCCATCATTGTCAGTGACACGGGGCTGCCCGCGCAGAGTGTCACGAGTCAATTTGCGTTGGTGGTTGACGACGATGACGGCAGCGTGTTTATCCAAACGGCCAATCTGCCGCCGGCCTTTCGCGCTCAACCGTATCAGCAACCGGTCCTGGTGCACGGCGGGCGCGCACCTTACACATGGGAGCTGACTGATGGCGTGTTGCCGGACGGCATCACGGTGAGCAGCAACACGGGCTGGTTGGCGGGCATGCCGGTGGCCACCGGTGCGACAACCTTCACGATGGCCGTCGCGGACGCTGATGGTGACACGACTGCCCGCGACTTTACGCTGCATGTGTTCGAGGTGGATGCGAATGCGCCCGTCATCCTGCCGGCCGAGCTTGCACCCGCGCGGGTCGGGCAGCCGGTGATGGCGGCGTTGCGCGTGGTTGGCCTGCTGTCACCGTTGACATGGGACACGCTGGATGCCTTGCCGGATGGCATCGCGCTGGATGAGAACAGCGGTGTGCTGTATGGCACGCCGACGACCACCGACGTGGGTACCTTCACGGTGGATGTCAGCGATGGCGACAAGAGCGCCAGTCGCATGTACCACTGGCAGATTGCCGGGGCGACCAGTGCGCTGGCCTTGATTGCGGCCGATCTGCCGGTCGGCTCGCCCGGTGTCCCGTACAATTATCAATTCAACGTGCAGGGCGGCACCCCGCCATATGTCTTTGCGATTGTGGAAGGCGCGCTGCCGTCCGGCATGGTCTTTCACACCCAGACTGGTGGCATGCTCGGGCAAACCCTGTCGCCCGGCGCATTTCCGCTCACGGTCCGCGTGCGCGATCTGGGCGGCTTCGGCGCAACCGCCTATCAGCACTATTTGCTGCGCTTCGCGTACTCCCGGATGCTCAAGATTGAGACGGCCTATTTGCCGGCCGGCCGCATCAGTCGCGCCTACAATCTTGAACTGCAGCGCAGCGGTGGCATGTCGCCCTATAACTGGTTCCTGGTCAGCGGTACAGTGCCGGCGGGCATCACTCTTGCGCCGCAAGGCATACTTTCCGGCACGCCGACGGAAACCGGCACGTTCTGGTGTGCCATTGGCCTCACGTCCGGTGATGCGCAATTGGCGCAGCAATTCTACCGCCTGCTGATTCAGCCGGCGCCGGAAGCGCTGGCATTTGACACGGCCATGCTACCGGGCGGCACGTATGGCGAACAATACAAAACCCTGATCAAAGTGCGCGGCGGGGTCATGCCGTACACCTGGTCGGTAGTCACCGGCGCGCCGCCGGCGGGCATTGCCTTGATGCCAGAAACGGGCTTGCTGGGCGGCTTTCCGAGCGAGACCGGCACGTTTCCCTTTGTCTGCCATGTCAGCGATCAGGAAGGCAGCCGCATGGATGGATCATTTTCAGTCCACATCGCGCCGGCCGACAGCGGTTTTCGTTTTGTCACCGACATTCTGCCGCCGGCGGCCTTGGACATGCCCTATAGTGAGCAGATCGAGCTGACCGGCGGCGCCAGGCCGTATCACTGGCAGATCGTCAGCGGCAGTCTGCCGCCCGGCATGTCGTTCGGCACGAACAGCGGTTCGGTGGTGGGCGCGCCAAGCTCGGTCGGCACCTTTACATTCATGGTTGCCGCGCACGATGCGACGAGCGACAGTGTGGCGCGGCTCTTCACGCTGGCGGTGGCCGCGCCGGAAAAGAGATTAAGCATAGACACGGAAACACTCGGCGATGGCGTGCAAGGCGAGCCCTATGAGCAAAAAATCGAAGTCAGTGGCGGGCGCCAGCCGATAACATGGATGATCTCATCCGGCGCGCTGCCGCCCGGTTTGGCGCTCAACCCGACCAAGGGCGAGATCAAAGGGACACCCACTACCTTTGGCGCGTGGCCCCTGACCGCGCGGGTGGTGGACAAACTGGGCAGCAATGTGGTGCACAGCTTCGTGGTCCGGATTCTCAATTCAAATGAGCTTGCGATTGTCACCGACATTCTGCCGTATGGCAAAATCAACCACGCCTATAGCTTTCAGATGCAGGCTTTGGGCGGCAACCCGCCCTTGCACTGGCGCATGGATGACGGCAACGTGCCCGCCGGTCTGACGTTGACCAGCACCAACGGCCTGATCGCCGGCTTTGTCGCCAATCTGGCGAACATCGAGGCAACCTATGTATTTGATGTCACGGTCGAAGATGCCGCCCAGCAGCAGGACACCCTCTCGCTCGAGTTGAACATTGACACCCTGGATGTGCAGCTCGTGCCCGCTGCCAGTTTCAACGTCAATTGGAATTACGACAAATATGATCTTGACAATGTCATGGTGCGCTTTACCACCGCATTGCCGACCGGGTTCCAGCGCTTTGACAGCAAGACCGAGATCAGCATCTGGTTTGCCGACTATGAAATCGCGCTGGACAGTACCACTGCCCTGCTGTTCAACAGGGGTCTGACCTGGAAATCAAAATACGGCGATGCGCGCATCGTGGAAGGCTCCCGCGATGATGTGCCGGTGGTCGCGGCGGTCCTCAACGCCAATATCAAGAAACGACTGCTGACGGGCACGGCGCGGGCGCGCTTTGATGACGGGATCGGCAGCAGTTTCTATCTGGACGACACGATCATGGCGCTGATCTCGAATTTCCCGGTTGAAGTCGTGCTGACGATTGGCGACAATGATTATGTGGGGCATGCAACGGTGCCGATCAAGTACAAGCGCAATGTCAAAGGCACAGCCGGCTTCGCCCGGAGTTACAGGCCGAAGCAGTAAGCAGAGCATCGCTGGCGCCGACGCGAACCTTCCGCGGGAGAGTCGCCGGCCCCGGCGACCGAGAATTCGAGCGAACGCACAGCGGACGCTGTGGCCAGCGTCCCTCCCGAAGAGACATGCATAAACCTCGGCGCGAACCCTCCGCGGGAGGGTCGCCGGCCCCGGTGACCGAGAATTCGAGCGAACGCACAGCGGACGCTGTGGCCAGCGTCCTTCCCGAAGAGGCATGCGCAAACCTCGGCGCGAACCCTCTGCGGGAGGGTCGCCGGCCCCGGCGACCGAGAATTCGAGCGAACGCACAGCGGACGCTGTGGCCAGCGTCCCTCCCGAAGAGACATGCATAAACCTCGGCGCGAACCCTCCGCGGGAGGGTCGCCAGCCGCGGCGATCGAGAATTCAAGCAAACACACACCGGACGCTGTGGCCAGCGTCCCTCCCGAAGCAGTATTTTGGCCAACGGATGTTCCAAATGCAACTGCAAAGGACCCAGCCCGTTCATTTGCCCAACATTGAGCGGTTCAATCAACCGATTATTCTTTTTGTGACCGTCTGCACCAAGAATCGCAAAGAAATTCTGGCGAATCAACACATGCATGAGGCAATGCTGCAGGCCTGGCGATCAGCCCCGCGCTGGCGCGTGGGGCGCTATGTGATTATGCCGGATCATGTTCATTTGTTCTGTGCACCTACCTATGAGTCCGAACCACTAACACAGTGGATTAGATTCTGGAAACGCTTGGTTAGCATAGCCGCACACATGCATGGTGGCTTGTGGGAACGCAGTTTTTGGGACACGCAATTGCGGCGAATTGAAGATTATGAACAAAAGAGTCAGTATGTTGCTGAAAATCCGGTGAGAAAAGGCCTTGTAAAAAATGCACAAGATTGGCCGTTTCAAGGTGTGACAAACGATTTGCTGTAAGCCACGGCGACCGTACGCACACCGAACCCGAAAAAACATATACACACCGGACGCGGAGGCCCGCGTCCCTCCCGAAGAGGCATGCGCAAACCTCGGCGCGAACCCTCCGCGGGAGGGTCACCGGCCACGGTGACCGAGAATTCGAGCACAGCGGACGCGGAGGCCCGCGTCCCTCCCGAAGAAGCATGCGCACAATTCTGCGGGAGGGTCACCGGCCACGGTGACCGAGAATTCGAGCACAGCGGACGCGGAGGCCCGCGTCCCTCCCGAAGAAACAGAGGTACACCTCTGCGGGATGGTCGCCGGCCCCGGCGACCGAGAATTCAAGCACAGCGGACGCGGTGGCCCGCGTCCCTCCCGAAGAAACATACGCACACCGGACCCGAAGAAACATACACACACCAGACGCGGTGGCAGCGTGCCACCCGAAGAAGAATTCAGCGCACGATGCTACCGGTCGGCAGGTCGCGGTCAAGCGTCACCAGGGCCAAGGTTTCGCCGTCACTGGCGGCCAGCAACATGCCTTGCGATTGTACCCCGCGCAACATTGCCGGCGCCAGATTCGCGACCAGCACAACTTTCTTGCCCAGCAACTGCTCCGGCGTGTAGTGTGGCGCAATGCCGGCCACGACGGTGCGCTGTTCGGTGCCCAAGGACACGGTGAGTTTCAGCAACTTGGTTGCCTTGGGCACCGCTTCTGCCGCCACAATTTCGGCGACGCGCAGTTCGACGCGGCTGAACTCATCCATGCCGATCTGCTTGCCATCAACTAGTGTGGCGGATGCAGAAGTGGTGGAGTGACGGAGTGCTGGAGTAGTGGGCGGCGCGGGGGCGGGCGTGGCGGGTACCGCCGGCTGCGTCTGAGCCCGCTCTTGCTGTTCAATCCGCGCGATGGCTGCCGCCAACGCATCAACCTCCGGCTGGATATCGGCGTCCTCCAATTTGCGGAACAGAATGGAAAGCTCGCCGAGCTTGATCCCGGCAATATTGCCCGGCTGATAGGCTTTGACCCAGCGCACATCCGTCGCTTGGCCCTCGCCGCCGAGCATCTTCCACAAGGCCGCCGCGGTGAACGGCATGAATGGATGCATGAACACCGCCAAGGAGCGCAACACTTGGCAGCAGACATGCAAGGAGGTTTTGCAGCGCGTGACATCGCTGGTACGCGTAGCCCACGGCTGGCTGGCGTCAAAATAGCGATTGGCGGCGCGGGCCAGTTCCAGCATGCGCGCGGTCGCCGCGCGAATCTTGAACGTGTTGATCAATCCGGTGATCTCTTCACCGGCAGTTTCAATGTCGGCCAGCATGGCGTTGTCGGCGGCATTGAAGGTGCCGGCCGGCGGAATGCAGCCATCACAATAGCGTTGCACGAACGTTAAGGTGCGATTGACCAGGTTGCCAAGAATGTCGGCCAATTCATCATTGTTGCACGATTGAAATTGTTTCCACGAAAAATCGGTGTCTTTCGTTTCCGGCAAATTGGCGGCCAGGGTGTAGCGCAGCACATCCGGCGGGAAGCGTTGCAGATAGTCCGGCAGCCAGACGGCAAAATTCTGACTGGTCGACAATTTGCGGCCTTCGAGATTCAGAAACTCATTGGCCGGAATCTGGGTCGGCAAGGTATAGCCCTTCATGTCCATCAACATCGCCGGCCAGAAAATGGCATGGAAGACAATGTTGTCCTTGCCGATGAAATGCACCAGCTCGCAATTCGGATTGCACCAATACTCACGCCAACGGTCGGCCTCACCAATCTGGGCGGCCCATTCCTTGGTCGCGGAGATGTAGCCGATCGGCGCCTCGAACCAGACATACAGCACTTTGCCTTTGGCTTCCGGCAAGGGCACCGGCACGCCCCAGGTCAAGTCGCGCGTGATCGCCCGCTCGCGCAACCCTTCCTTGAACCAGCCATTGCAGTAATTGCGGACATTATCTTTCCAGTCCTTCTTCTCGGCCAACCAGGCTTCCAGTTGCGGCTGATAGGCGCCCAGCGGCAGATACCAATGTTTGGTGGGCTTGATGATCGGGGTGCTGCCGCACATGGCGCAGAGCGGGCTTTTGAGCGTCAAGGGATCGAGCGACGAGCCGCATTTTTCGCACTGGTCGCCCTTGGCATCCGGACTGCCGCAGACGGGGCACGTGCCGCGCACATAGCGGTCCGACAGGAACATGGCATCCTGCGGGCAGAATAATTGGGTGGTCTCGCGCACGGCCAGTTTCTTCTTCTTGTGCAGCGTCAGGAAAACTTCCTGCGAGGTCTTGTGGTGGATCGCCAGCGAGGTGCGCGAATAATTGTCAAACACAATGCCCAAGCCGGCAAAACTGTCGCGATTGAGCGCGTAATAGTTGTCGACCAATTGCTGGGGCGTGATGCCCTGCTGCATCGCCGCGATGGTAATCGCCACGCCGTGCTCATCTGCGCCGCAGATGAAGACGACATCATGGCCGAGCTGGCGGAGATGACGCACATAAATATCGGCCGGCAAGTAGGCGCCGGCCAAGTGTCCGATATGGATCGGTCCGTTCGAATACGGCAGCGCCGCCGTCACTAGAAGTTTACGTGCCATAGTTGTGGTTGCGGTCCTTGATGTTACGCGGGCAGTATAGCATAACTGCGACGATTCTGCCACCGGTATTCCTGGCGGTCAGGGCCGCGCGGACGGCGTGTTGGTCGCGCCCGCCAGCAGCGCCAATTCGACATCCACCTCACCCACACCGAATTCGTGCGCGATCTTGGCGCGGTAGTCATCCCGCAAGCGCTGCGCGTAGTCTGCGAGCCGCCGCCGATTGCGCACCACTTCGAGACTGCCCGGGTATATCTGGGCCAGTTCACGCGCATGTTGGCGCGAGAACGCGCGGATTTTCTGTTCGGCCGCGGCCATGCGTGCGCGAATGCGCGTGGCTGTCTCGCGCGTCAGTGCCGGCGCCGCCAGTTCTGCCTGCGGCGGTGCGGCTGCGACCGGCGCGGGCGCCGTGGCCGGCGGAGCGACCACGCGCGCAACCGGCGTGGTGCAACCCGGCGCCGCGCGCGCCAGCACATTCGTCGACATGACCGCGCCGGCATCCGGTTCCGACTGCCGCGCATGGGCCGGCAGGCTTGTTATGCTGATGTCGGTCAGGCGCCACCAGAAGCCGCGGAATGCAAACACCAGGTGCTGCTGATTGTAGACCACCCGGAAGGTTGTCAGGTTGTCAAAAAACGCACGGTGCAAATTACCAAGTGTGATCGGCGTGATCGAATTCTCATTTGGCACGCCATCGGCGATCACGGCGCGCACAACAAACGGCGTCAGCGTGACGGCACTCCGGGGAAATTGCTGCTGCAGCGAGCGCAGCAGACGCGGCTCGTCAATCCAACGTCGCAGCCGCACAGGATCCGCTTCCATCAGCCCTTTGCGCAGGTCGCTTGCAGCAAAGTAGGGAAAGGCAACATAGACAATCACGACATCAAACAGCAGTAATATGAGCACCCGCAGCCATCGCCGACGTTGCATCTGCGTGCTCAGCTGCGGCGGTTGATCTGCCAAAGAATCAAGTACGTCAGGAGGCCGACCAGCCCCAGCCCGCCGGACATGATGACATAGGCTTTCCACCAGGCGATGCCGTGAGTCATCATGGTGAATTCGGACATGCCGCCAATGCCGGTAATCACAGCCATCGGCATGAAAATGACGTTGATCGTGGCGATCCGGCGCATCGTCACGTTCAGATTGTTTGAGATGATCGAAGCAAAAAAATCCATCATGCTGGTCAAAATATTGCTGTAAATATTGGCCATTTCAACCGCTTGACGCATTTCGACCATGACGTCATCGAACAAGTCCTGGTCATCCTCGTTGAATTTGATGGAGGATAATTTCTGCAGTCGTTCCATCATCAGTTCATTCGAGCGCAGCGACGTGCTGAAGAAGACCAGACTCTTTTCGAGCGCCAGCAAGCCGATCAGATGCTTGTTCACCATGGACTTGTGCAATTTTTCCTGGACGACGGCACAGTTCGAGTTGATCGCCTTCAGATCGCGCAAATAGACCAGCGCCGTCCGCAGCAAAATCTGCAGCAGGAAGCGCGAATGATTGGCCGGGCTGAAGGACTTGATGGTATGCCGCACAAACTCCTCCATGACTTCATTGTCTTTGCGGCAAACCGTGATGATCACATTGGCGGTGATAATAATGCCGAGCGGCACGGTGAAGAAATGCGCATACTGTTCGGCATTGTCCACCACCGGAATGCGCACGATGATAAAGACAAACCCCTCATCGTAATCGCAGCGGGCGCGCTCGTCAATGTCGAGCGCATCAGACAGCACATCGGCGGGGATGTTCGCATTCTGGGCGATCCGCGCCAGCTCTTCGTGGGTCGGATTGGTGACATGACACCATGACCCCGCACTGAAGTGCGGCGTCGTGTGTAATGCTCCACCTTCGGTTGTGTAGCTCGTCATCATGCGCGCTGAACTCAACGCCGATTATAGCAGATGTGCCGGGAAATGGCAAGCGCACGGACCCCGTGCCGCAGTGGAACTGGCCGTCCAGGTTGACAAGAACGGTTGCGGCGAACATTTTGGCAGGGCCGCGTTCGCCGCATGGAAGCAGCTCCCATCCCGCCGCCGGCGGAAACGCCGCGAGCAGGACGAGCTGGTGCCTTAGCTGGCCGAGCCCGGCGGCCGTGGCCCGCTAGTTCAGCTCCGGGCGTTCGAGCAATCCGGCTTTGTGCGCCAGTTCGACAAACTCACTGCGCTCAACGTCATCCAACGTCTTGCCGCGTTTTTTTAGGTGTTCATTCAGCTTGATCGCGCCTTCGGTCATGCGCGCGTGGGTCGGCTCGGAGCCGCCCACCAACAGGAAATTGTCGCCGCGCGTCAGGCGCTTGTGCTCGTCCTTGTTGTCCAGGCCGACACCCAGCAGCACGGCCTTCTTTTTGCGTTTCCTCGCCATGCTCATGTGGGCCGGTTAGTCGGATGTCGCGGTGGCGCGCAAGTAGGCCTCGATAAAGACGTCAATCTCGCCGTCGAGGACGGCGGCGGCATTGCTGGTTTCAATGTCCGTGCGCACGTCCTTGACCATCGTGTAGGGATGCAAGACATACGAGCGAATCTGGCTGCCCCACTCGATTTTCTGCTTGTTTTCATAATGCAGCGCGGCTTTCTTCTCGCGCGCCTCGATTTCAAGCTGGTACAATTTGGCGCGCAGCACTTTCATCGCCGTCCCGCGATTCTTGATCTGCGAGCGCTCGTTTTGGCACGAGACGACCGTCCCGGTCGGGAGATGCGTGATGCGCACCGCCGAATCGGTCACATTCACGTGCTGGCCGCCGGCGCCGCTCGAACGGAACGTGTCAATCCGCAAGTCCTTGTCACTGATTTCGATCTCGATGTCATCATTGACTTCGGCGATGACATCCGCCGAAGCAAACGAGGTGTGCCGGCGCTTGTTGGAGTCAAACGGCGAAATGCGCACGAGGCGGTGCACGCCGCGCTCGGCCTTGAGATAGCCGAAGGCATACTTGCCGGTGATGTGCAAGGTCGCGGACTTGTAGCCGGCGCCCTCGCCGTCGAGGAAATCAATCAGCGCGACCTTGAGGTCATGGCGCTCACACCAGCGCATGTACATGCGCAACAGCATGGAGGCCCAATCGCAGGCTTCGGTGCCGCCCGCGCCGGCATGGATTGCCAGATAGGCATTGTTGCCATCCAACTCGCCGCTCAAAGTGCGCGCGACTTCAAACTGCTGATAGGCGCGTTCGAGGGCGGCCATGTCGCGCAGGATATCTTCGGCCACGCTGGCATCCTTTTCCTGGGCCGCAAGGGCGACGAAATCAAGCAGGCCGGCAATCTGCTGTTGCAGCGCACGATAGGCGCCGACCAGCAGCTGCAGGGCGTTTTGTTCTTGGAGCAGGCCGCGCGCGCGGGCGGAATCGTTCCACAACTCCGGCGCGGCGGTCAACTGCGCCAACTCGGCCAACCGGCCCACCTTGTCCTCGAGTTTCATGCTCGTGACCAGATGCTCAAACTTGCCCTTAATCTCTTCGGCGTGTCCCTGTTCTATCTCGTACATGGTCCATCAAAGGTATACATACTTATGGTACTGGGACGCAATTCCACAAGAATTGCGCCGGATTGATCCGTGCGCAGCAACGGTATGCTGCAGGCGCGCAGGCGTTCGAGCACCGCCGCCGCTGGCAAGCCCAGCGCATTGCGGCCGACGCTCAGCGTGGCCAGCGCGGGCTGCACCGCTGCAAGATAGCGCGGCGAACTCGAGCTGGCCGAACCATGATGCGCGAGCTTCAGCAGGTCGCTGCGGACCGCGGCGCCGGCGTGCAACTGCAAGGCTTCGCTCAGCAGGGTTGCGTCGCCGGTCGCCAGGAACGTGCGCGCGCCATCGCTGATGCGCAAGACCAACGACCAGGTGTTGTCGCTCCGCAGCAGCACCCGCACCGGCAATCCGGTGATTGCCTGCGGCGGGTGCAACGCGCAGGCGGTGAGCGTCCGCCAGACGCAGGTGTCACCGGCCGCAACGGTGCGCCATGCTGTGCCGCGGACGGCCGCCAAGGCGCGCAGTTCATCCGCTTGCGGCGAGGGCGCGCCGAGCGGTGGCGCCAGCACTTCACGCACGCGCGTCATTTCCAGCACATCATACAGGCCGCCACAGTGGTCGCGATCAAAATGGCTGCAGATGATCGCGTCGACCGTATTGACGCCCGTGCAGTGCAGGTACGGCACGACAATCCGCGCGCCGGCTGACCACAGCGCATGGCGCACACCGCCGTCAATCACCAACGTTTCGCCGCCGCGCCCGTGCACCACCGTGGCATCGCCCAAGCCGACATCCAGCATCACGATGCGCAACGCCTGGGGCGCCCGTGCATCGCGCGCAATCATCAGCCAAAAGACCAGCCACGCCGCGCTCGTGCTCCATGCAACAGCGCGCCGCGTCCGTGGTGTGCTCGGCGTTGTCCCGCTTATGTACCGCAGCCACCACCACGTCAATCCTAGAGCTAAATAGTAGCATAACACTGCCGCAGGCGTCAAGGACTTGATCACAAAATGGCTCAAGGCCGTGCTGCTGATCAAGTCCATATAGCGTAGCATGCCGTGCAGTAGCCCGAGGTTCACGACCTGCACCAGCGCGGCAAGACTGGCCGAGAGCAGGCTGACCACCAGCGTGATGAAGCCCAGCGCCAGCACGATGGTCAGCAACGGCACGACGATCAAATTCGCCAGCCAGGAACAGGGCGTGACCAAGTTGCTCTTGGTGACAATGATCGGCCACGTCAGCGCCCAGATGGCAATCGTGCCACATGCGATCCGCACAAAATAGCGCAGAACGACATGCGGGATGCGTGCGTGGCGATGCTCCAGATCATACACTGCCGGCCCGCGCACCCAGCGCAGTTGCAGCATCAAGTGGTCGAGCAGCGGCATACCCGCAATCAGCGCAAAAACCGAGAGAAACGTCAATTGGGTGCCCAAGGCCGCGATGTCGGCCGGCGCGATCAGCACATACATGAAGGCTGCCACCAGCAAGGTGTGCGTGGCATTGTGCATCCGGCGCACCAGCGGCGCGGCGGCAAACACGCTGAACATCAACATTGCGCGCAGCACCGAGGCGACCAAACCAACCATCAACGCATAGACCCACAGCAGCGGCAACACTGCCAGTCCGCGCCAGCGCCCCGGCACCCCGGCCAGCCAGGCCAGACAATACCACAAACCGCCCACAATGCCGAGATGCAGGCCGGAGATGGCGATGATATGAAACGTGCTGGTGCGTTCGAGCGCCAGGGTTACTTCCTCCGGCACGGCCTCGCGCGTGCCCAGCATCATCCGCCGCAGCAGCGCCGCTTCGACGCCAAAGCCCGCTTCGGGTTGCAGCGCGTGCGCACAGGCCACCCGCACCGCATCCAGCCGGCGCTGGACGCGCAGCAGCAACGGCAATGACGGCGGCGTCCACCAGCGCAGTTCGCCCGCGCGCGCGGCCACGCGGTAGCGCACGCCAAACCGGTTGAAATACGTGGCTGCATCGAATTGCCCCGGATTGGTCGCCGCCGGAATGCGTTGCCACATGCCCGACAGGCAGACAATGTCGCCGCGTGCCAGCGTGAGCGGTGCGTCGCTCTCCAGCACCATCCGCACGCGTTCGTCAGAGTCCGTCACTGCGGTGCCGGCCCACGCCACACGGATGACATCCGCCATGAACGCCGCATACAGCCGCACCGGCTGCTGCGTCATGCTGAAACTGGCTTGCCACTCGACCGGGTCAACAATTTGGGCGGTTACCGCGACCTCGCTCCGCTCTGGATACACCTGCATCCGCACGGGCGCTGTGTTGATGGCCGCACCGAGCAGGACACACGCGCCCAGCAGTAATGTCTCCGGCACGCAGGCCATGCTCTCGCGCCGCGCATGCCACAACAGACCCGCAATTGCCAATGCCAGAAGCATTGCCGTGCCCGCGTACAAGAGTGGCTGCCAGCCCGACATCGCCCACAGCGGCACGGCCAGCACGCCCAGCAAGACGGCCAAGAACGCCCGCAGCAACAACACATTCTGCATTCGCCCCCAAGAAGCTCGTTACTGCTATTGTACCGCCATCATGCCCGCGCGTCAAACAGCCGAGCTGCCTCAAGTAAAATGTTGCTGAACGGGAGGCGGTTGCCTCACGTAAGAATGCCTCTGGAACAGTACCATCACGTGGGCCTCACGCGCACACATGCGGCACGGCTGCTACACGGCGCTTACCGGCAACGCGGCTACGGCGCGCGGAGACGATTTCGCCATAAGGAGGTAAAGAAGTGCCTGGCGCGCAGTTTCAAGGTAAGGAATGCAGTTGACGATCCAATGCTCTTTGTATAAGATGCCCCGCGCGGCGCGCGTGGCGTAGATCACGCACGTCCGCCGCAGCCGCGGAACGGCGTTCCGCGTTATGTGCAGCACGCCGCACGCCGTGCGGCGGCTACCAGTAACACGCGCTGCTGGCGAACTGGGCCCCGCCGGGTTGACCGCCCATCTGTCAGACGCTATAATGCTCTCAGCACATAATGTTCACGCAAGGAGTAGCGTATGTTTGGCATAGGTACTATGGAATCGATCATTGCTCATATTGCGGTCATCGTTGCGCTTATTATCATTTTCCTGCCGACGATCGCCGTCTACTGCCTGCCCACCTTCATCGCCGTGTTCAGAAAACACCCCAACCGGCGCGCAATTATTTGGGTGAACATCCTGCTGGGCTGGTCGCTGATCGGCTGGATTGTGACCATGATTTGGGCGTTGACAACCGTCGAGGATGCCAAAGGTTGAAATTGCTTCCGTCGCAAGCGGCGTGTGCAGTCGACAGAAAAAGTCGTTTGCGTCTCTGCTCCCTTACTCGTTTACTCTTTGTTAATTTTTCCGCTTGCGCAGCACATGTGGTCAAAATGACCATTGCAGATGTTTTGACCCACCGGCGGAATGAGAACAACAATGTAAACAACTGCACTGCATGCTTATACTGTTTTGGCATGTAACCTGCTTTTATCTAACAGTATGAAGCATGGCATGGTCACATTGATGGTCCTCGCACTCGGCAGCCCGGCGCTGGCCGAGATCGAGTTCAGTGCCGTCGCGCACCGTGCCGGCCAACCGGTCAACGCCTTGCCGCCGCAGGCGACGTTCGACCTGACCGTCACGGCCGAATGGCCGCAAAGCGACATCATGTACGTCGTCTACACGCCCAGCATGCCACAGCTCGCCGGCTTGGTCATCGAAGACCACCTTTCATTCGGCGAAACCACCACGATGTTGTCGCAACTGGTGCAACGCACGGTCCATCATTTTAGGCTGCTGGTTACCAACAGTGTCGGCACGACCGTTGAGACCGGCCCGATCCAGGTGGAATATCGCCCGAGCAATCGCGAGGAAAAGCAGCGGCGGCAACTGGCCGGCATCACGCTGACCGTCGCGCCGCCCGCCCGCGCGCTGCACGCGCCCCTGATGCTGGGTGGCGCGGCAATCGCGGCCGTGGCGCTGTTTGCCTTCGGCGGCGTCTGCATGGTGCGGCGGCGCCGGCGCGCACCGGTGCTGCCCGTCGAGCACTGCCTGGAAGATGCCTACACGGCGCGGCTGATGGGGCTGAAACAGTTGCGCATGCAAGGCGACACGGCGCGTTATTTTGGCGAATTGGAAACGGTGTTGCGCGACTATGTCCGCGATAAATATCAGATCGGCAGCCTCGAAACCTATCTGCCGCCGCGCAACGGCGCCACCGGGCTGGATGCCCGCAGCGTGAGCGTTGCGCGTGACCTGCTGGCCCTGGCCCACACCGTGCGCTATGGCGGGCAGGCACCGAGTGATTATGACCAGACCCGCATGCTCGATTTTGTCCACACTTTGATTGATCGTAACCGTCCCCGGCAGCACACGTCCGAGGAACTTGATTATCTACAACCGGAGCACCGCTCATGATTGATGTCCAGCAACTCAACGACCGCGTCCAACGTGAAAGCGCGTTTGTCACCCGCTTGCGCGATGAACTGAAGCACGTGATCATCGGCCAGGATTACATGCTCAACCGCCTGATAGTGGGGCTGCTCTCGAACGGCCACATTTTGATCGAGGGCGTGCCAGGCCTGGCCAAAACGCTGGCGGTCAAGTCGCTCGCCGGCGCGATCCAGGCCAAATTCAACCGCATCCAATTCACGCCCGATTTATTGCCCGCGGATTTGATCGGCACGTTGATTTACAATCCGAAAGACGGGGCTTTCACCACCAAGAAAGGGCCGATCTTCGCCAACATCATCCTGGCCGATGAAATCAACCGCGCACCTGCCAAGGTGCAAAGCGCGCTGCTCGAGGCGATGCAGGAGCATCAGGTCACGATCGGTGATCACACCTACCCATTGGAAGAACCGTTCCTGGTGTTGGCCACCCAAAACCCGATCGAGCAGGAAGGCACGTATCCGCTGCCGGAAGCGCAGATTGACCGCTTCATGTTGAAGCTGAAAGTGACCTATCCGAACAAGAAGGAAGAGCGCGCGATTCAAGACCGCATGGCGCATGTCGCGGCCGATACCAGCGTCTCGCCGGTCGTCACGACGGCTGACATCATGCGCGCCCGCGGCATTGTCGAAGACATTTTCATGGACGACAAGATCAAGGATTACATTGTCGACATCGTCTTCGCAACGCGCGAGCCGGAAGCCTACAAACTGAATCTGAAACAATATATCCAGTACGGCGCGTCGCCGCGCGCCACGCTGTACCTGACCATGGCGGCCAAGGCCCACGCCTTCATCAGCGGGCGCGGCTACGTCACGCCCCAGGACGTCAAGTCCATCGGGCTCGACGTCTTGCGCCACCGCATCATCGTCTCGTACGAGGCCGAGGCCGAAGACAAGACCGCCGACCAGATTGTGCAGAGCATCTTCGACGCGATCGAGGTGCCGTGAGGCAGCACATACAGAAAGTTTTAGGTTTTAAAGTGTTAAGTTTTAGGTTATAAGGGAAGAGAAAATGTACCAATCGTTTGAAGAACTGGATGTCTGGAAACGCGGATGCGGCTTGGTTGTGAAACTGCATCACGCGTTGCGCCAGATTCAAGAATTCTGGTTGCGCGACCACGTTTTGCGCACGGCGCTTTCCATACCAAGCAACATTGCCGAAGGCGCGGAACGCAATAGCAAGAGGGAGTTTGCGCGTTTTCTTGCCTATGCCAAGGGTTCCGCCGGTGAACTGCGCACCCAACTGTATCTTGCGATGCAGATTGGCGCCATAGATGTCACCATGGGCAATGAATTAGTCGAGGAAACAAAAAAAATCTCAGGCATGCTCTATAATTTGGCACATAGTCTCAAGCGTAATTCCGCGCCCCCACCTAAAACCTAAAACCTTTCAACATTTCAACTCTGCTCTGTACCGCCATGCTACCCAAAGAACTCATCGCCAAGATTCGGCAAATCCAGATTCGCACCAGTCACCAAGTGACCGAGGTGATGGCCGGCGAATACAAGAGCGCCTTCAAAGGCCGCGGCATGGAATTTGACGAGGTGCGGCAATACCAGCCCGGCGACGATGTGCGCTCGATTGACTGGAATGTCACCGCCCGCACCGGCCACCCGTACGTCAAGCGTTTCGTTGAGGAGCGCGAGCTGACCGTGATGTTGATGGTGGATGCCAGTTCGTCCGGCTCGTTCGGCTCGTTTCATCGCACCAAGAACGAAGTGGCCGCCGAATTGGCCGCCCTGCTGGCCTATTCCGCGATTCGCAGTAATGACCGGGTCGGCTTGATCATTTTCACCGATCAGGTGGAGAAATATGTGCCGCCGAAGAAGGGCCGCTCGCACGTCTTGCGTGTCATTCGTGAAATTTTGTACTTCAACAAGCCCGAACACGGCGCGACCAATATCCGTGACGCGCTGGAATTTCTGCAGCGCGTCTGTGCCCGGCGCAGCGTGGTGTTCCTGGTCTCCGATTTTATGGCGGAGGGCTATGACAAGGCGATGCTGCTGGCCGCGCGCAAACACGACTTGATTCCGGTCACGATCACGGATCCGCGTGAAATCGAATTGCCGGACATCGGCTTCCTCGACTTGATGGATGCCGAAACCGGCGAGCGCATCTTGCTCGACACCCATGACCTGCGGGTGCGCAAGGCATTCCAGTACCTGGGCGCCAATGATCGCCAGCAGCGCACCCAACGCTTCCGCCAGATGCGCGCCAAGGCCATTGACGTGCGCACCGACCAGAGCTATGTTGATGTCCTTGTCAGATTTTTCAAGCAACGCGAGCAACACATCAAATTATGACACTGCCTTCGTACATGCAGACCGCGCCGCCAGACCGCGCACCCAACCGGGTGTGGCTTGCCATCACGCTCGTTGCCCTGACGCTCGCCCTGCTGGCCGGCGCGACAGTGCTGGTGCGGTCATGGTTGCCGCTCACCGCGGCCGTCGTGCCGGGCAAGGCCGGCTGGACCACAGCCCAGCAACGCGAGTATGCCACCAAACTCATGAGCGAAGGCCTGAACGACCGCGCGGCACGCGAGTTTGACATCTATCTGCAGCAGCCGGAGGTGACCAGCCAGGACATTGCTGCGGTCTCGTTCACCATCGGCAAGATTTATTTTGACGAGGCGCGCTATGAAGACGCGCTGGCGGCCCTGTATCGGGTCGCGCTGGCAGATGCTGCCGCGCCACAACGCGCGCAAGCCGCGCGCTTCATCGTCACTTGCTTGGAGCGCCTCGGCCGGTCGTTGGACGCCAACTATGTGCTCGATCAGGAGACCGCATTGCACCAGCCGGCCAGCCGCACCAACGAGCGCGCCACCGTGCTGGCGAGCATCGGTGACGCGACGATCACCGTCGGCGATCTGCGCGCACTGATTCAGGAAATGCCCGCCGCCGAGCAGCAACGCTACGTGACTTCGGCGGCCAAGCGCGCACTGCTCGAGCAGCTGGTCAATCAGCGGCTCTTGGCGATGAAAGCCCGCGCGCTGGGCTTGGATGCCGCGCCTGAGATTCGCAAACAAGTCGAGCGCATCGAGGATCAGTTGCTGGTGCAACGCTACCTCACGCATGAGCTGGCCAAGGGCGCGCCGGTTGCCGCCGGCGATGTCAAACTGTTTTATGAAGCCCATCCCGAGCTGTTTTCCGCGCCGGCCCGCGCACACCTGACCGTGCGGCTGCACCCCACCCGGGCCGCCGCGCAGACAGACTTGGATGCCGTGCTGGCGGACGCCGCGCCGGCCACCGCCTTCACCGCCTTGGTCGCGCGTGCGGCGGTTGCGTCGAATGTTGTGTCCCTCGTGGTTGACGCCCGCGGCAACGCCGGCGCGCTCGGATACGAGCCGGCACTGGCCGCCGCCACGCTCGCGCAACCGACCGGGCTGCTCACCAATGTGGTTGCCACCGCCAAGGGCTATGCCGTGGTCAATGTCACCCAGCACGAGCCGGGCGCGCTGCAGCCTTTTGCCGCTGTCCAGCCTCAGGCCGAGCAATTGTATCAGGACTATAAACAGCAGTCATTGCTGCAATCAGTTCTGGATGATTTGCAGCACACCTACCGCGTGCAACTGTTTGACGAACGACTCGGCGATGCGGCCCCGGCTGCCGCACCTGCATCATCACCTGTGGCGCCGAAATGATCATGCGCACTCTTGACTCCATGGTTTGTCTGCTTGTGCTGGTGTGGCTGGCCGGCTTCGCACTGCCCGCGCCGGCAGCGGCCACGATCACCACGGAGCAACCACCCTTGCGGGTGCGGGTTTTTGTGGACAAGCCCACAATCAACGTCGGCGATTTGATTCGCTATACCATTGACGTGGATGCCGCCTCGAATATCACCTTCGCCATGCCGCAGTTTGCCGAGCATCTCGGCGGATTTGCCGTCAGTGATTGGATCCGTAACGAGGCGGCACTCGGCAAAGACGGCCGCATGCACCAGACCAATACCTATGTGATGGAGACCTACCTAACCGGCGTCTACGAGATTCCGCCGGCGCGCATTCCCTATATCGCCAATGCGCTGACCAACGACGCCTTCAGCACGCCAATCGTGGTGGAAGTCGTCAGCGTGGCCGGCGAAGGCGACCTGTTTTCCGGGATCAAAGACATTAAAGGCCCGGTCACGCTGGCCGAGCGCAGCGCGCGTCATCGGACGCGCGCCACTATTATTGCGGTCTGTGCCGCGCTCGCGCTGGCCGGCATCATCCACGTCATCATCACACGCTTGCGGCGCCCGACGCCGCCACCGCCGCCGGTGCCGGCGCACGAGCTTGCCTATGCCGCGCTGCGCGCGCTGTTTGCGCAGCATTTGGTTGAAGCCGGGCACCTCAAAGCATATTATTTTGCCCTCTCTCTTATTGTGCGGCAGTACATCGAACATCGTTTCGCGCTGCGCGCGCCGGAACAGACCACCGAGGAATTCCTCCAGTCGCTCGGCGCCAGCGGCACCTTCGTGCAGCGCTATCAAGAAGTGTTGACCAAGTTCCTGCACGAATGTGATTTGGTCAAATTCGCAAATTATGACGCCAGTGTCGCTGATGCGGCCCGCGCCCACGACTGCGCCGTCCAGTTCATCGAGGAAACCCGCGTGCGTCACGACGAATCCGAGACCCAGGAGTAATGGCTATGTTGCGCTTTCACGATCCGTGGTGGTTCCTGCTGCTGTTGACAATCCCGCTGATTATTGCGCGGCATCTGCAGGCCCACGCCGGCGCGACTCTGCGCTATTCCTCGATTGCCACGCTGAAGCGCATTCGCGGCACATTCTCCGTCTATCTGCGGCGCGGCCTGGTTATCTTGCGCTGCGCCGCCGTGGTCTTGCTGACCCTCGCGCTGGCCCGCCCGCAACGCGGCAATGAAGACACCCGCATCAGCACCGAGGGCATTGACATCGTCCTGGCCCTCGACACCTCCGGCAGCATGATTGCCGAGGATCTGGCCCAGGGCAAGAACCGCCTGGATGTCGTCAAAGTCGTCACCAGCGATTTTATCAACAAGCGCAAGAACGATCGGATCGGCTTGGTAGTCTACGGTGAAGACGCCTACACCCAATGCCCCTTGACCTTGAATTCGGGTGTCTTGCTCCAATTTGTGGATCGCTGTCACATCGGCATGGCGGGCGAAAACCGCACCGCCATTGGCGATGCGCTGGCGACCGCCGTCGCGCGCCTGCGCGGCGCCAGCGGCAAGAGCAAGATCGTCATTCTCTTGACCGACGGCCAGAACAACAGTGGCCGGATCTCGCCCCAAACGGCGGCGGACATCGCACGGTCGCTGGGCGTCAAAGTCTACACCATTGGCGCCGGCACACGCGGCATGGCGCCGGTCCCGGCCCTCGATCCGTTCGGCAATAAAGTATATATGAGCCAACCGGTTGATATTGATGAGAACCTGCTGAAGGAAATCGCCACGGTCACCAGCGGCCAATACTTCCGGGCCACCGACAGCAAGTCGTTGCAACAGATTTACAGCGATATTGACAAAATGGAAAAGGCCAAAGTTGAAGTGTTCAACTATATGGAATGGAAAGAACTGTTCAGCATGTTTGCGTTGGGCGCCGCCGCGTTTCTGGTGCTCGACGTCGTGCTGATGAACACCCGTTTTCGCAAACTGCCTTAAGGAACCGTTATGCAGTTCGGCCATATCGAATATTTCTACGCACTGTGGGCAGTCGTCGCCCTGGCCCTGTTTCTGATCTGGAGCATGCGCCACAAGCGGGCACTGCTGGCGCGCTTCGCCACCAACGAATTGCTGGCGCGCCTGATGAGCCACGTCAGCCTGGTCAAGCAGCACGTGAAGATGGTGCTGCTGATGCTGGCGGCGTTGTTACTGGTGCTGGCGTTGACCGAGCCCAAGTGGGGCTTCAAATGGGAGACGATTGAGCGCCGCGGCATTGATGTCATTGTCGCCGTGGACGTCTCGCGCAGCATGCTGGCCACGGATGTCAAGCCCACCCGGCTCGAACGCGCCAAACGCAACATCCTCGATTTGCTGCAGATTTTGGATGGCGATCGGATCGGGCTGATCGCCTTCCGCGGCGCGGCCCATGAACTTTGCCCGCTGACGCTCGACTACGGCGCCGTCAAAATGTTTGTCGACGATCTGTCGCCCGAACTGACCGCCGCCGGCTCGACGGATGTCGGCGCGCCGATCCGCAAGGCCGTCGCGCTCTTCGACCAGTCCTCCAAAAACAGTCGCGCCCTGATCCTGATTACCGACGGCCAGGACTTCTCCGGCGACGCCCTGGCCGCCGCCGAACTTGCCAAGAAATGTAATGTGCGCATCTTCTGCGTCGGCATTGGCACGCCCGAAGGCGCACCGGTCCAGCTTATTGACGAACGCGGCAACACGACCTACGTCAAAGATGCCAGCGGCAATGTCCAATTGGCCAAGCTGGATGAGGAGACCCTCAAGCGCATCGCGTTCATCACCGGTGGCGCGTATGTTGCCGCCACCGGCACCGGTCTCGAACTGGATGTCATTTATCGCGAGCGGATTGCCAAAATGGAAGACCGCCTGCTGGAAAGCACCCGGCGCAAGCGGTTCGAGCACCGCTTTCAATGGCCGCTCGCCGCCGCCGTCTTGTTGTTGATTGTCGAGGCGGTCCTCGATGATCGCACCCGTGTTGCCCGCGCATCAACCAATGGAGGTGGCGCATGACTGCCCGTTTGCTGTTTCTCGCGCTGGTCAGTGCCGGTGTGAGCGTGTCTGCCGCACCGCCGCTGTCGCCCGCGCAGCGCATCCAGCAAGGTAACCAGGCCTTTGCACAAAGCAATTTTGAGGCCGCCGTACAGGCCTATGCCGGCGCCCAAGTTGACCTGCCCGAGTCCGCTGAAGTCGCCTATAATCTGGGCATCAGTTATTATCGCCAAGGTAAGTACGACAAAGCCCTGACCTCGCTGCAGAAGGCCCTTGCCACCGATGACGCGCTGCTCGAGGCGCGCGTTCAGTACACCATCGGCAACACCCTTGTCCAGCAAGGCAAATTGCGCGAATCGCTGGATGCCTACAAGCAATGTCTGGCGCGCGACCGCAACGACCAGGATGCCAAGTACAACATCGAATATGTGCAACGCAAACTGAAAGAACTGGCCAGCAAGAAAAAAGAAGCACAGGAAAAAGACCCGCTTAACAAATTGTTGAAAGAGCTTGAGCGCCTGATTACTCTGCAAGCCGAAAACATGGTCGGCACCAAAGCATTGCTGGAACAGACCAACACCGCCGCTGACATCGCCGCGCCGCTCGAACATGTGCACACCAATGAAGTGAACTATGCCGCGCGCACCTATGCCGTCCGCGAGGGCTTTCGCGACTTGCGCACGAATCTGCCGCCGGAACGCTTGAATGCCACCGCGCAGCAACCACAGCAAGCACAACCAGGCGCGCCGCAGCCGCAGGTCCAGATGGACGAGCGCACCCGCGCACTGGCCGCCATCTATCAACTGCTTGGCCAGGCCGCCGAGGCCGCCCACGGCGCGCAGACGGGCGCACCGCCAAGCGCCGTCAGCGCCACCCTGTCCAATGCCGTGGCGGCTCTGCGCGCGATTGAGATGGACGCGCGCGACAACAGCACCAAGCAATGCGCCGGCGCCGGCCAGTCCGCCGTACAGACCATCCAACGCGTCTTCGATGCACCGCGCAGCATCACGCCGGCCGAGGTTGAACGCGCCAGCAAGGAATTCAATGCACTGTTGGAACGTATCCACCAAGAGTTGATGACCCGCATCCAAGCCCAGGCGCAGACGGGTACTAATGCCACTGAAAAAACGCTAGCCCGAAAAATAGACAATGCCGTGCGCTTTCTTGCCGGCGCACATCAGCGTCTGACCACCGCCGCCGCCGCGCTGGGTGCCACGTGGACCAACGCGCCACCGGATCAGAAAATGGGTCTCGAGTATTTAATCAAAGCCCGCAAGGAATTTGACGACAAACAACAACAACAGGAACAAAAGCAAGACCAGCAAGATCAAAACAAGAACAATAAGGACAAGAACAAAGACAAAGACAAAGACAAAGACAAGGATAAAGACAAAGACAAAGACAAGAATAAGGATCAGAATAAGGATCAAGACAAGAATCAACAACAACAACCGCAGCAGCAACAGCCCAAAGAACCGCAGCAACAGAAACAGCCGCAGCCACAGATGAGCAAACAGCAAGCCGAACAGATGCTGCGTTCGGTCGACGAGGATCAGCGCAACCGGCGCAAAGAGCACAAGCGCCAGCTCCAAGGCACCGCCGTGCGGCCGGTTGACGTGGATTTATAAGAACGCTACACTTGAAGTATGCGCCCGTTTTTTACGCATAGTATCTTCATGGTGTTCCTGGCCGGCTTGGCCAGTGCCGCCGATGTTTCGGTCAGCGGCACGGTGGACAAGCAGGTCATGAGCATCAACGACACGCTGAACTTGCAGATCACGATCAACGGCACTGACGACGCGAGCGCGCCGGAATTCATGCCGATGAGCGGGTTTCGTATTGTGCAGGGGCCGTCGAAGTCAGCCAGCGTGTCGGTTGTGCACGGCACCGTCGCCCGCGTCGTGACTTTTGGCTACGTGCTGGCGCCGCGCGCAACGGGCAAGCAACAGATCGGCGCCATCAGCGTCAAAGTCGGTGCCGCGGTCTACAAAACCAAGCCAATCGAGATTGCGGTTGCCGCCGGCGTCGCGCCGCAGGCCGCTGCGGCCGCCCAACCAGCACAAGCCGGCGCGGCGCAATTGCCGCCCTGCTTCGTCGAATTGCAGGCCGACAAGACCAATGTATTTCTCAACGAACAGATTCTGCTGACCCTCTCGTTGTACTTTCGCGATCTGGACGTGCGCAGCGTCGCGCCGCCCACGATCAGCATTTCCAGCTGCACCATTCACGACGTTGGTTCCGGGCAGGATCGCAAGAGCATCAACGGCCTCATCTACACCGTGGTTCGCTTCCAGAAATTGGCATTGCCGTTGGCAGCCGGCATCGTCCAGATTGACCCGGTCGCATTGAGCATGCAGATTCGCGAGGCCGTCGCCGCCCAGCAGCGCGGGTTTCCCGATGATAACTTTTTCGGCGGCGGCATCTTTGACGAGTTTTTTGGCCGCTTCCGCACCGCCGAGCGCGTCGTCCAATCAAATCCTCTGACGCTCTACGTACAGCCCCTGCCGCTCGACCTGCGTCCGCCATCCTTCGCCGGCGCAGTCGGTACCTTCAGTCTGCGCGCATCCGTCGCCCCGACCAATCTGCCCGCCGGTGATCCGCTCACCCTGACCGTCGAGTTAAACGGCGCGGGCAACATGGACGAAGCCGCCGTCAGCTTGCCGACCAATGGCCCGGAATTCCGCGTCTATGATCCGGAAACGCGACGCGAAACGTCCATCTCCGGCGCGCAACTCGTCGGCCGCCGCACCTACACCCAAATGTGGGTGCCGCAATCCACCAGCGCGCGCGAAATCCCCGCCATCACGTTTTCATATTTCGATCCAAACCGCACGCAGTACCAAACGCTGACACAAGGCCCGTTCAGCATCCACGTCAGCACGGCCCCGGCCGGCGCCGTCCGCATCGCCGATTTCCGCCCCGCGCCTGAAAGCGCTGGCAATGTGCGCGTGTTGAAACAGGACATTCTCGCCAACATCGCCGACTACACGCGCCTCGGCCCCGCCACGCGCGCGTATCGCCAGCCGCTGTTCATCGTCGGCTGTGCCGCCCCGCCGCTCGCGTGGGTGCTCTTGACCATGCTGGCCCGCTGGCAGCGGCGGATGCAAAGCGACACCGCCTTCTCGCGCCGCACCAATGCCCTCGGCCGCATGCAGGACCGCCTGCGCCGCGCCCACAAGGCCCTCCAGCAACACGATGCCAAGGCGTTCTACGGCTTGGTCGCGGACACGATTGCGCATTACATCGGCGATTGTCGGGACGTCTCCGCCCAACAAATCAGCGCGCAGGCCCTGCCGGAACTGCTGGAAACATCGGCCGTCGCGCCGGCCACCCGCGCCGATGCCGCACGCCTGCTGCACCTGTGTGATTTCGCGCGCTTTGGCTCCGGCACGTTCGACGCGCAGGTCGCGCGCCAACATCTGCGCGAGACGGAACTCCTGATGAAACGCCTGATCCAGGAGCTGCGATGATCACCCGTCTCATGCTGTTGCTCTTCCTCGGCTGCGCGCTGCCGGTCTGCGCCGTTTCGGGCGAGCAGCTGCAGGCCTTCATGCAAGCCGAACAGGCCTACACGGTCACGAATTATCCGCGCGCCATTGCCGCCTACGAGCACGCCCTGCAGGCCGGCTACCAAGCCGGCGGTGTCTATTTCAATCTCGGCAATGCCTACTATCGCAATGGCCAGCTGGGCAAGGCGATTGCGGCCTACCAACGTGCTCGTCAGCTCCTGCCGCGCAACAGCGACATCGCCGCCAATCTCGCCACCGCCCGCAGCCAAACCCGCGATCATGTCTGGCGCCCCGAGCCGTCGCCCGTGGTGCGCTCGTTCTTCTTTCTCTATTTCAGTTTCAGCGTGGACGAATTGCTGTGGGCCACCGCGCTCTTGGGCCTGCTGATCTGGGGCTGCCTCAGCCTGCAGGCCTTCTGTCCGCGCGACTGGTTGCGCACCACCGCGGTTTGCCTGGCCACGCTGGCCGGCGTTTGCGCCTTGGCCGCCGGTGTACATGTGTATGCCATGCATAACGCCGGACATGCCGTCGTGTGCGCCAACAATGTCATTGCGCGTGCCGGCACCGGTGACGCGTTTGCCGAACTATTCGTGCTTAATGATGGCACGGAAGTGCAGGTGCTCGAACGTCAACCCGGCTGGCTCAAAGTACTGGCTGACACCAATAAAGGATGGATCCCCGCCGATGATGCACTGGTGTATTAATTCAACGGTTCAGTGCTGCTTGGAGTCCCGCCAACGGCGGGATTCAGGGTTCAGGGTTCACGGTTCAGCAGTACCCCGCGCCAGCGCGGCGAGGAATGTTGCAGGAAAAATCCCCCACCCCCCTTTACGAAAGGGGGATTGCAGCAGTGTAATTCCGAAGGCGGTCCTTCTCATCATACTCCTGCTCACGTATTGTGCGCTGGCGAGCGGCGCACCGCGCGACCCGCATGTCAATCCCAAAGATTTCGACTTCATCGCTGACGGCGAATGGGGCGGCTGGGACGGCGTCATGACCGGCCGGATCATTGATCCCACCGGGCGCCCGATCCCCTTTGCGCGGGTGCGCGTGCACTCCAAAGACATCGAAACCCGCACCGATGCAAACGGCTTCTTCACCGTCCGCGGCCTGCAGCGCGGTGGCCATTATTCGCTGATTGTCGGCGCGCATGGCTTTGATGGCGCCATTCTGCGCTGGATCCCGATCCCGTCCGAACAAACCGCCGATATCGGCGATTATCATCTTGACTACGAACTGCTCAGCACTAATTTCTGGCAGGTCTCCTCCAACAACATCGCTGGCGCGTGGGTGATGTCCAGTAATTTTTGCGACATCATTGAAGGGGACACCAACCTGTATGACGCCGCAACTTGGCGTAGTAATTTCACCGAAGAAGGCCGTATCCGCAAGCTGGCGTCCTACAGTGCCGTCGGCGGTACCATCGTCATGACCAGCGAATGTGCCTTGATCGCGCCGACCATCGTCCCGCCGGTGGACACCAACGCGCTCGTGCCCGCTATCGTCCCGCTGGTGGACACCAACGCGCTCGCGCCCGCTATCGTCCCGCTGGTGGACACCAACGCGCTCGTGCCCGCGATCATCCCGCCGGTGGACACCAACGCGCTCGCGCCGCCAACGCTTTCCAATGCCGCCGAACGTGCTGCCGCGCTGACCAATGCTGCTGAACGTACCAGTGCGGCGCCAACAACCAATGCCGCGCCACCGGCATCGTGACTCGTAAATCGCATTTGGTATTCTCATGCCCATGATTCGCACTTTCAATGTGAGTTGCCCTGATTGCAAGGCCATTCTGGTCATCAATCGCGACACCGGCGCGGTGCTGGAAGTGCGCAAGCCGCTGGTGGACGACCCGAGCGACAATCGCCTGAACGATGCGCTGCGCGCGCATAAAAAGCATAGTGCCAAACTGCAAGGCCTGTTTTCCGAGAGTCTGGCCGAGGTCAGCAAGCGCGAGCAGGAACGCAAAGAACTATTCGAGCAATCGCTCCAAAAGGCACGCGAGTCGGATGAGAATGAGGAAATGCCGTTGCGCGATATTGACCTCGACTAATCGTTGTTTGCCATGCAGCCGTGCGCCGCGCTGCGCGGCTACGCTGGTCTTCCCATCCGTGGCACCGCTACTCGGGCGGCAGTTGCTGCACCCGCCGCGCCGCATACCACAACGCCCAGACCAAGACGACGACAATCACGACCAAGGCGGCACTGAACAAGACATGCACACGGTGTTCGTTCCACCAGCATGCGGTGACGGGCGCGACAGTCTGTGCTACGGGCGCGGCCAGTTGCCACACGTGCATGTCCGGGCGCGCCTGAAGTTCACTAAGTAGCGCGCCCAGATCGTAGCGGGGCATGCTGGCCTGCGGGTCACCATAGCGCAGCACATAGTGCGCGCCGGCCTGCGGCACAAAGACAAGCCGGTACACCGTGCCGCTGGCCATGACGGCGGTGACCGTCAGCAGGGGATTGTTGTCATTGCTGATCTGCAGGCGATAGCGTGCGGCACGCGTTTCCGGGAATGAGAGCGCGAGGGCTGTCCGCGAAAACGGGCCGAGTTGCAGGGAACTAAGGGTGGTTGCGGCGACCGGCGTCCATGCGGCTGATTGGTGCGGCGGTGTGGTGGCTTGCGCAAACAGCCGGGCTTGGCGGCGGAAATTCCGGTCGGGCGTGACAATGCTCACCGCGGTGAGCGGCGCGCGCGCGGCGCTGAATTCGAGCGTGGTCGTGCCGTTCCTGATATCCTGGGTAACGGTCAGACCGGTGATCGGATAACCGCACACGACCGCCTCGCGCACCGCCTCGCGCGTCACATCCTGCCACATCGTCACGCGATCAATGCGGAAAGCGCGGCGCGTCAGGTCAACCGTTTCACGCACATTGGTCGCATTCCCGGCGTGCCACTCGTGCGTTACGCGCGCCAGGGCGGACCGCGTTTCATCGGTGACGTCGCTGATCACCAGTTTCACAAACCGGCCCAGGGCATGCTGCGGCAGGCGCACGTCATGCTGGGCGACATCCATGTAGCGCGCGTAATCGAACAGCAGCGCATCGGCCACGACCAGTTGCCACGCCTGTGTCGTTGCGCCAACGTACACGGCCACGCTGCGCTCAAAATCGCGCAAGGGCGTGCTGACGCGGATACCGCTCACGCCCGGATTCCGACCGCTGAGCTGGAAGACGATTTCGAGCGCATTGCCGGGCAGTTCACGCATGACCACAATGTCCGCCGGTTGGGCGACCTGCTCGACCCGCGGTTGCATGGCCATGACCTGCTCGACATAATACGGCACGTCGCGCGCGCCGTCATCAATCAGGCGCAGATCGCGCAGATCCGGCGCGCAGCCGGCATAGATCGGCGCGTCGAGCATGACGGCGGCAAGCGGTGCGCTCGTCAGGGCGGGCATCAGCGCGCGCTCAAATTGATAGGCCGCGCCGGCACTCGCGTGGGTAAGTCCAACCGCGAGAGTGCCTGCCAGGATCAAGGCGCAACGTCGCAGGGGTGTGATAGTCATGGTTTGTCCGTGCTGTCGAGTTTGGTGAGATAGGCGCCGAGGCGCAGGTAGGCCAGTGCGCCACCGACAAACATGACACCGAGCACAATAAAGGCCACAATGCGGTACAATTGGCTCAAGTGCGCCAAGTCAATGAAAAAGACCTTGAACGGCACGATCGCGCACAGGATCAAACCGGCATAGCGCAGACTGCGGATGCGGCGCACAATGCCGAGCGTAATAATGACCAGCGCGTACAAGGTCCAGACAATTGAGATGCCGCCCGGCTTCAGGCCCGGCACAAAATGCTGCAACAACGATCCGGTCTCGAATGTGACATAGACAAACAACAGCACCATCGCGATGATCGTATACCCATACGGCAGCATGCCCGTGCGTGGCACACGCAGGCTGGCCACGCGCTGGGCCACGACCATAATGATGATCATCCCCAGAAAATCCATGCTGCGCACCAGCACATTGGCCAGACTGTAGCTGCAGGTATAGCGCAGACTGAACAGCAGTGGGTCCCAGCCATCCATGTCTTCGCGCAGGAATTTGAACAGCAGGATAACCAGGATGGCCGTGGTCACGGCGCGCACGACACCTGAGGCGCCACGGCGATTGTAGTACAGCAGGGCCGCCAGCACCGCGATAAATCCATACGTGCCGACCATGGCGCGCAACAACGGGTTGAACGCGTCGCAGCACACGCGCAACTCGATTTGTGAATACATCAGCAGCAGGCCAATGAACACCACCAGGCAGGCATTGTACAAGAACTGCGGGACGCTTGGTGCGGCTGCGCCGGGCGCGGCCGTAGCGGCGGCGGTGGTCTGCGCGCTGGCGCGCATCGGCACAAACAAAGACGCGAGCGGCACGCCGAACTGCAGCACGCGCTCCGCCAGCGCGCGCAAATACGGCCCCGGCGTCAGGGCCTGCAAGGCCTGCCACGATTCACCCGCAAATGTGCGTGACATATCGACGAAGCACAACCGGCCGACGACCCAGGCATACATCACCAGCGCGAGGCCGCGCAGAAAATCACTGGATAATTGCGCTGCCAGCCAGAACAAGACGGCTGCCTCGACCGCCCACGCGGCGGTCAACCAGTGGGCCGACAGCACCAGTGGTGGCGTCAACGCCAGCGCGGCGGCGGCGAGGCCAAGATAGGTCGTCAGCAGCACGCGTTCCTTCACGGCGCGCGCCAGCAGCACAAACACATGCGCCACGTAAAATGCCGTCACACCCAACGTGACGGCCGCCACCCATTCTTTGCCGAATGCCGGCCGGATCAAGAGGTCCGCGCCGAATATGAAGACGGCGGCATTGACCACCAGCGCCAGCACCTCCAGCAGCGTGATCCGCGCGCGATAGCGCTCGCCGTGCATGGAAAATGCGGCCGAGAAGAGCGCGAAATACACCGGCAGATAGGGGAATACGCGCCAGAAATCAGCCGTCGTGTAATGATCTTGTTGCGCGCCGAAATACAACACGTAGGTTGCCAGCAGCGCCGGGTAGGTCAACAAATGCCAACGTTTGTACCAGGCGACGCCCAGGACGCCGATGCCCAGCGCGAGCAGATACGTGTACAAGCCAAGAAAATTCACCACGCCAGTGCGCAAGACGATCGGCGTGGCGTACCCGCCCAGAATGCCCAGCACCGCGACCAACAGCGCGTCAAAACGCACTGCCACCGTGCCGGCCACGACCGTGACGCCGGCCATCAATGCAAACGCCGTGTAGACCGAAACCAGATGATACATGCCATGACAGGCATAGGTCGTGAAATATAAAATGGCAAAAGCGCCGCCGGCAAAGCCCTGCCCGAGCAGACGCGCGCGCCGCGTCATGGCGATGATGCCGGCCACCAGCAACGCGCAGCCAATCAAGCCGCTCATCGCGACGCGTGCCTGCGGTCCCAGCCAGCCGTGATCCACTGAATATTTGACGAAGAAGCCTATGCCCACTACGAAAATCACGACGCCAATGCGCAGCAACCAGTTGGTTGCCACGGCAAACTCGATGGAAACGCCCGGCCGCCGGTACTCCTCGCCGACAATAATCCAGTTCCAGGCGCGCTGCAGAATATCGCCGGCGGCGCGTTCAAAGGCGGAGGGCTCGCGCGGCGGCGGCGGCGGTATTGGCGTAAAGGGCACTTTCGGCAGCACCGGCGGCGGGGGTGCAGAGCGTGGCGGTGGTGTGGACACTGGCGGCGGCGCCGCCGCAGGCGCGGGAGTGGATGGGGTGGACAGAATTGGCGGCGCCGCTTGCGGGACTGGTTGCGGCATTGGCTGGGCCGTGGCAGGCTTGCCTTGTTCCAACCGATCAAGTGTGGCACGCAGTTTCTCCAACTGCCGGGCAAGTTCGTCTTGCGCGTGACGGACACCGGACAGCATTGAAATGCTGATGATCGGTAGAACAAGCTGAACGACGGCTGCGCCAAGCACCAACAGAATCAAGAGGACTACCCATTCATCCATAACAGCTCCTTAATGACCAATCATTCAGCGAGTGCCGTCTGCGGCGATCATGCTGCGTTCCAAAACCGCAGCGGCACGATGGCGCCTAGTATAGCATATTGGTGGCGCAACGCCGTGGTTCAGCCCCACGCGTGTGGGGAACATGGAATGGCAAGGTCGAAAAAATATCCCGGATACGGTTCAGCCCCACGCGTGTGGGGAACATGCGCGTGAGTGAACGTCGAACGGGCGCGCATTCGGTTCAGCCCCACGCGTGTGGGGAACATTCATACAATCGTTCCATGATCATTGCGCAGAACGGTTCAGCCCCACGCGTGTGGGGAACATAGATCGGCAGCAAGTGCAAGCATGGTGACTGTCGGTTCAGCCCCACGCGTGTGGGGAACATCCTAGCAGCGCCATGTCGGCCCGCTCCATAAACGGTTCAGCCCCACGCGTGTGGGGAACATTTGAGCAGCACGCCGCGCACTTGCGCCGCATACGGTTCAGCCCCACGCGTGTGGGGAACATACTGCCTTGGCCTCCTGCTCGTCGGTCATGGCCGGTTCAGCCCCACGCGTGTGGGGAACATAATATATAGCTGCCATTGCCGCGCGCCGTTCTCGGTTCAGCCCCACGCGTGTGGGGAACATGCAGATCGCAGCCGGCCGCGCGAACTCGCAGCCGGTTCAGCCCCACGCGTGTGGGGAACATTAATCCACAAGTGCATATCGTCACCAATTCTCCGGTTCAGCCCCACGCGTGTGGGGAACATGACGAGGCAAGAGGCAGAAGGCGTGATCGCGACGGTTCAGCCCCACGCGTGTGGGGAACATTTGACTCGCGCCGTCAGTGTACCAAGCGCAAGCGGTTCAGCCCCACGCGTGTGGGGAACATCTTAAAAAGCCGGATGAAATTGCCGGTGAAGTCGGTTCAGCCCCACGCGTGTGGGGAACATGCTAATTCCATAGTCAACAGTATTACTCCCTGCGGTTCAGCCCCACGCGTGTGGGGAACATCTTCGGTGTTATGATTAACCCGCCGCGCTCGCCGGTTCAGCCCCACGCGTGTGGGGAACATTACGCGCAGCACGTCTTCCGGGGGGGGCGTACCGGTTCAGCCCCACGCGTGTGGGGAACATGCGCTGTCGTGTGCCGCTGCTAAATGCGCGTACGGTTCAGCCCCACGCGTGTGGGGAACATTGTACATCGAGAACGGCGCGGCATGGGTGGGCCGGTTCAGCCCCACGCGTGTGGGGAACATTTTACCACGTCTGCGGTCTGTGCTTCCGTGTGCGGTTCAGCCCCACGCGTGTGGGGAACATAACTGTTTGATCGTGTCCAGTGTTGCGCGATACGGTTCAGCCCCACGCGTGTGGGGAACATTGCCTTTTCGCCGAAGCTACCGAGGGTGATTACGGTTCAGCCCCACGCGTGTGGGGAACATTACGCGCAAATGTGATTGCCAATATGCAACGGCGGTTCAGCCCCACGCGTGTGGGGAACATCTGTCAGACAACTGACGGTCAAGTGACTGACACGGTTCAGCCCCACGCGTGTGGGGAACATGCGAGAATAATAACGCTCACAAAGCTAATGCACGGTTCAGCCCCACGCGTGTGGGGAACATCGAGTTGTGCGGTATGCTTCTGCCCCTGTATTCGGTTCAGCCCCACGCGTGTGGGGAACATATCGTATATCTCTACCAAGTAGCTACCGGTAACGGTTCAGCCCCACGCGTGTGGGGAACATCACGTTTGCGGCGGCTTGAATTTCGGCGTCAACGGTTCAGCCCCACGCGTGTGGGGAACATTCCGTGTACGCTGCATGTCCCGTTGAAATATCCGGTTCAGCCCCACGCGTGTGGGGAACATTAATTCACTTCGCGTATATTCCACTTGCGAACCGGTTCAGCCCCACGCGTGTGGGGAACATATCCGATACTGCCAGCCGCCTCTTTAATATGCCGGTTCAGCCCCACGCGTGTGGGGAACATACGCGCACAGCGTTGCGGTCAGCATCACAACGCGGTTCAGCCCCACGCGTGTGGGGAACATACAAACTTCGGCAGTGCAAGTGTTTCAAGTTGCGGTTCAGCCCCACGCGTGTGGGGAACATTCCGGGTGCTCGTCTTCAATGTTGCGCATCTTCGGTTCAGCCCCACGCGTGTGGGGAACATTCTTTTTACGCTTTAGCGGATTTGAGATAAGCCGGTTCAGCCCCACGCGTGTGGGGAACATAGACGCATCCGTGCCAAGCGCAGTGCGGAACCCGGTTCAGCCCCACGCGTGTGGGGAACATTTTATCGGCATACTGTTTGGCGGTCAGCCAGCCGGTTCAGCCCCACGCGTGTGGGGAACATGGTGGAGCCAACAGTATGATGTCGCCACAAACCGGTTCAGCCCCACGCGTGTGGGGAACATGCCATACAGTTTCCGACCTTGTTGTCCTTATCCGGTTCAGCCCCACGCGTGTGGGGAACATTCTGTATCTGTAAAGCTTGTATAGAAGAGAAGCGGTTCAGCCCCACGCGTGTGGGGAACATTTGCGTGCCGCCAAAATTGTCTCGACGCGAATCGGTTCAGCCCCACGCGTGTGGGGAACATGCGCGAGCAAACTCTGTATAGGCGTGTGCGAACGGTTCAGCCCCACGCGTGTGGGGAACATGCCTGTCGGCCAGTGACCCGCGAAGATAAAACCGGTTCAGCCCCACGCGTGTGGGGAACATATAATCAAATCCTGCTGCGCCTTGCTTCTAACCGGTTCAGCCCCACGCGTGTGGGGAACATCGCCGCAGATGATACGCCCGTTCGCACAAGTTCGGTTCAGCCCCACGCGTGTGGGGAACATGGGTTCGACGGTATGATGCCGCCACATAAAACCGGTTCAGCCCCACGCGTGTGGGGAACATCATGCCAATCCTGCAACAATGTCTTCCTTTGACGGTTCAGCCCCACGCGTGTGGGGAACATGGTTGTTACAGATCCTACCGCGCGGCCATTTACGGTTCAGCCCCACGCGTGTGGGGAACATGTACTACCTTGCAGCATTTCTTTCTCGTAATCCGGTTCAGCCCCACGCGTGTGGGGAACATTCAAGCGTCACCTGCTGCACCGCCACCGTCGCCGGTTCAGCCCCACGCGTGTGGGGAACATGAGCGTTTCATGGCCGGCGAGCATCCGCACGCCGGTTCAGCCCCACGCGTGTGGGGAACATGTGGCCTTTTCCGCTTCTCATCGCTGGTACACCGGTTCAGCCCCACGCGTGTGGGGAACATGTCCGTGTCGGGCAGTTCGCCCGTCCAGCCATCGGTTCAGCCCCACGCGTGTGGGGAACATACCATTTGCAACTTGTGCTATTGCAAATGGTTGTGATGGTTGCTCAAATCTACCGACGGTTGGGCAGGTTTTTGATCGCTTATGTCAAAGATCTTTTTTGCGTCCGTCTGCGTGTCCTCTTGTGGTGTGAACGAAACGAGTTTGATGCCATCAAATTCGACGGGCATGCGGCGATTGGGGCCAAGTGTCTCGAAATCAAAACCGGACTCTGTGCAGGTGGACCAAGCCATAACGGCGTTGCCATCACCGCAATCTTCACAAATCCAGGCCCATAGCATGTGGCGAATGCGGGAGGAAAGATCGCCAAGATAGACGCCGGCGCGCACCTCGATCAGATACAGCGCCATGCGTCCGCGCAGGCGTGGCGGCACATTTTCAACCACGATGACCAGCATCGCCGGTTTGCTCCTTTTGGGGAATGGCAATCGGCACAACGCCCTCGTCGGGCGGCGGCGTGTTCAACTCGCCGGCGGCAAGGACATCATCAATCGAGGGGATGATGCGGGCCAGCAGGTTTGTTTTGCGGAAGGAATCGCGGCAGGCCAGGCGCACGGCGCGTTCGGGGTTGTTCGGCGCTTGGGCGGTAATGCTGAAGGCAACTGGCACGACCGTTTCAAATTTGAAAATGTCGGCGATGTCATAGACAAACGACAATGGTTTGCCGGTGTGAATGAAGCCGATGGCGGGCGCGTAACCGGCGGCGAGTACGGCGGCCTCAGTGACGCCATACAGGCAGGCGGTGGCGGAACTGAGGCAGCGATTCGGCACGTCGCTGCTGCCCCACTCCTCACAATCATACTCGCGATGTTTCCATGCAACGCCGTAGCGTTGGGCGAGGAGTTCGTACAACCGGCGCACGCGCGCGCCCTCGATGCCGCGCAATTGCTCGACGCTGCGGCGTTCCGGCGGTGGTTCACCAAAGCGCAGATGATACATTTTGCGGACAACTTTCAGGCGGGCTTGTTCGTCCAGCGCCAACTGTGCCTGATACAGCAAGCGGTCGGCGCGCGCGCCGCCAGGCTGGCCGGCGGCATACAGGCGCACGCCTGCCTCGCCAACCCAGACCAGCAGGCAGCCGACGCGCGCCGCCAGCGCCGCCGCGCGATGTGAGACGCGCGTGCCCGGCTCGAGCATCAAGCAGGTGACGGCGCCAATCGGAATGTGGGTGCGCACGCCATTTTTATCTATGACGACAAACGCGCCGTCCAGCACATCTATCTCGCCATACTCAATGAAGAGCAGCGAGCAGCGTTCCTTTATCTGAATTGGTTTGGGCGCGGGTAGCATACGCGCTATGTTGTCGGGGCACAACGCCGCAGGCGATACAATCCAGCCTCAATGACCGTGAATGCAGTGCGCAACTCCATTTGCGTGTGCGTGACCAACACATGCAGCAATTGTTTATGCACAATGGCCAGCGTTGGTGGCGCGATACGAAGATAGATGACACCAGCGGGCATATTGCGGAGGAAGACCAACGCGCCGAAGTCGCTATCGCGTGTCACGAGGATGCGCTGGTGCTCATGGGCGCAGCGCAGAACATCTTCGTCTCCCGCCTGTGCGACCAGCAATTCGGCGACGGTGGTGACATCATGGCCGGCCTCGCGCAGCACACCAACGGTGGCGGCATACACATCCTGATCCGCAAGCAATCTCATGCGGCGTTGGTGGTCACATGAATGGCTTCGGCCGCCAGCACGTCCATGGCAAACTGCAGGCAGGCCTGAAGATCGGCGTGCCGCAAGTCGGGATAGTAGTCTTTGATGATGTGGTCAAACGTGCAGCCCTGCTTGATCAGTTCCAGTACATCGTGGACAGGAATACGCGTGCCGGCCACACACGGTTTGCCGAAGTGAATGGCGGGGTTGATGGTAATGTGTTCGTTCATGTTGGGTTGTATGTTCTGGTTAGATAGTTGCAGCAATTGTAGCATTTATGCCACGGGTTTGATCAGCAGTAGGCCGCAACCAAAGCCTTTGGCGGGACCGATACCGGTGGTCAGCGCTTTTAACAAGAGTGCGGTGTCAATGACTTCGAGGATGCCGGAGAAATCAACGCTAGAGAAGCGAATAGGCGCGCGCCCGCGCTTGTGCAGTTCATGCTGGCGATAGGCGCAGGTCTCGACCTGCACGTTGAAGGGTGGCGCAGCATCTTCCCGCATGACCAGCGAAAAGCCACAGCGTTTCGCGCGCGCCCGCAGCCATTTCACGCATTCCTCCTGCACAAGAACATTTTGTGTGGGCCATTGGTCGCGCGGCACACCTTGCTGTTTCAGCGCGTGTTTGCGCACCATGACGACGTCGCGGCGCACTTGCCGCTTCTGCTCGTCAGCTTGGGTGACCACCGGATTGGCGCGCAACACAAAGCGCAGGCGCATGCCGTTGGTGATGCGCGGCGCATATTCTTTGCATTGCACCAACCAGATCTCCGACAGCACGGCCGGCATTTCGCTGGAAAGGACATAAAACGCAGGCAGGCCATCGTCGTAGATGCGATAGAACAGAAAGACCTGCGGCGCAGCGGTTGCCGCACCGGTGAACAAGTGCCAGAGGGCTTTGTGATCGAGATAGGCGTTGTCATGGACCAGCGGTGCGATGTGGCCGGCGGGCGCGTCAGCGCGCATAACTATCTTGCTGAAATAGATCATGAGGGCTCCTGATTGGCAGTGGCCGGCGGGTACGCGTGCAGTTCCTGGCGTTCGCTGAACTGCCAGCGCTTGCGGCTGCTGGGCACGTCGCGGCGGGTGACACGTTGCAGCATGTGGTTGTCAAAGCCGGCGTGGTCGCAGTCATCATAAAAAAAAGCGGGCGCGGCCGTGCCGTGCGGAACATAGTGATCATGGAATCGAGACGTTGCGAAGGCGGCCATGATGCTGTCGGCTTCCACAAGTTGCGCTTGCACGGGTGCGGCCAGCGGGCAGCTCTTGCGCCCGGCGTACAAGGTGAAGAGCGGCGCACCGAGTTTCTCGCCCACATGGCGCAGAGCAAACGGTGGGGTCATGCCATTGGCGAGCCAGACGCAAATGGTATAGAGCGCGTCCATGTAATAGTCGCGGCTCGAGACGATGGCATTCGCGCGTTGCCTGCGCACGGCCAGAATTTCATCGCGGCGGGTACACCAGCGCGCGCCTTTCTCGGCATGCGGCGGTTGGACGGTGTGGTAATCGCGCAGGAAATAGCCCGGCACATCAACACGCACGGCAAAACGGTATGCCTCCGCCATCTGCGCTTGGCGCGCTTCGTCCGCGCGTTCGACGCCGCAGGCGGCGGCCAGCAGGCCAACCAGCGCCGAGCGCGTGGGATGCGAATAACTGGGTCGCACTTCGCCAACCGCGATGTCGCCCCACGCGGCCAGCGGCGCGTACAGTCGAAACAAAAGATAAGTGCGCATGGCACGCCTCGTTATTCGGTGATGGTTGCCTCCACGGCAAACGCAATGACATCCTTCAACGTACCGGTGCCGGCGGGGACATCCATTTCGCGGCGCGCATCGGCGGTCATGCCGTAGGCGGCATCCATCTTGGCGCAGATGTCGCGCAGCGCGGCAACGGCGGCGGGCATCTGATCCGCGCCGGTGACGGGCTTGAGGAATGCGGCGGCCAGCGAGCGTGGCTGCTGGCTGCCTTTCTCGGCCAGAAGATAGAGCGCGCGGGTGCGATTGGCAAAACTGTTTTGCTTGCCGGATGGTGCGACGGTGGCGGCGGCTTCAATGAGCGCGGCCAGCGCGCGATTGGCCAGTTTTTGATCGCCTTGCAGATTCTTGACCAACAATGATCTGTCAATGCACAGATACAGGTAGAACAAGCCCGCGCCAAATTCGGCCACACCCATGTGGCCGGCGCCACGGTCTTCTTCACCGGTGTTGAGGTCGTCCACGGCCGTGAAGAAATCATCCTCGACGGCGACGCGATGCACCGTGATGGCATGGGCGACTTGCGCGGCGGCTTCACAATTGTAGAATGGTTTTTCAGCCAACATCCGGCCAAACAAGGCAATATCGGCGGCCTTATGATCCTTGCGCAGCAAGAGCAGATCCTGATCTGTAGGTTCTGTTTTTGTTGCCGCAATCTTGGCGATCAAGGCGTCAACCGCCGCGAGTTCTTCCGGACTGATGTGCGCGAGTTGCTGGAGTTTCAGCGATTTCCTTTTTTTGCCTTTCTGTGGTTCTTCAGTTTCTGCATCTTCCTGCCCGCCTAATTTGCCAAAGACCGCCGCAATTTTCTCAGCTGCTTTTTCAGCCAGCGCTGCCGTAACACCTGCCGCAACAAGCTTTTCCTTAACTTGCTCGCCCAAGGCCTTGGTGCGCGTGCCTTTGTGGCCCTTGACGGCTTCTGCAAAGACTTCCGATTCGCGCCATGCGCGCTTGAGGCACTGGGACGAGATGCGCAGGCGTTCCGCGCCGCCCATGACGACGGTCTTCGGCCGGCCCAAGTCATCACGATTGGGATTGGACGGCGGATAGGGTATCAGCAGGTGAATTTGAATGAAGGTGCTCATTGTTTGACTCCGATGATGTAATTAGTGTTCTTTTGGTGCCGCAGTGTAGTAGTCGGTGGCCCATTGCCGGCGCGTTTTGTCATTCCACCAATAGAGGCCATTGGCGAGATCGGCGACGTTGGCAACGTCACCCAGAAAACGAACCATGCGGATCATGTCGCGCAGCAGTTTGTCGTGCTCGTCTTGGCCGACTTGAATCAGGCGGCGGAAGCGCAAGCCACTGACCGCCGCGCTGCTGCCACCTGACTTGGGCGCAGCCAGCTGACTGGCAAAAGTACCGTGAGCAGGTATTTTGACATGCGCAAGGACCGCGGCTACGACCGCCAGCCGTTCATCATTTGATCGCGCGTGCTTGCTCAGTGCGAAACGCAGGCGGTGAAATGCGGGTGCAAAAAAGATATCGGTGACGGTTTTACAGCGCTGCAACTCGGCGCGCTCACCAGGCGTGTCTTGCAGCGCGCGCCACCAGGCCAGCAGCGCGTCGCGCGCCGGGCCTTCGCGAAATGACAGAGAAGGCTCACTCATCTATCCTCCTTTTCTTGTGAGAGGTGACCGGAGGGAGTTGCAGGATTTTCTCCCGTAGCTTCTTGCTGTTGATATTCCTGCGCAGATCGTTGCGGGCGAGCACGGCGCGTTTGATGTCCATGGTCTCAAATTGGCTTGTATTGACGCGGCCGTCAAACAAATCCAGGGCAGCTTGCTGAAGTGTCTTTAGCCAGCGCTCATTGACAGCTTGCGGCTCGGATACGTCTTTGAGATCGTTGACACAGGCATAGAATGCGGCTTCGGTTGTGTGCCAGAATTCAGCCGAAAGGGCATGAAAGATGCTGCCGCCTTTGGCTTCTTGTTTTGGATACAGCAGCGCCTTTTTGAAGGCGGTTAGCAGATGGCCATGCACTTCAACCGCTGCATCGCGGAGCTTGGCGACGCGGGCCGTGAAGGCAGCGCGCGCAGATTCTTCAAGCTCGAAATAGGGCTGGATGGTTTCACACCACGAGATGGCTTTCATGTTGTCCATCTCATAGCCAAAGCAAAACACACGCAAATGGGGAGGACAGGCAAAACGTTTGCGAAAAGCATTGAAAACCGCGGCGGGCGAAACTTTTGTGGCTTGATCCCCATAGACATTGGCTACCCAATGACGATACGTGATGCCGCCCTGTTTCGGATGAAGCGCAAACGGTTCGCTTTGCGTGTTCCTACCATAGGGGCTCAATGGATGTTGCCATGCGCCTGTATAATTGACACCATAATTTTGAGCCAGATAACCATTACACAGATCTCCTTGATGGCCACAGAGCTGACATATTCCTTGAGTGCTCGTGATAGTGTTCAAACGAATGCGTCGCGGCATTGCCCAATACATCTGGGTTGGATGACCGTGAAGCGGTGTAGTCTCAACCCCTCCGTTTTTCTGACTGGTGCGGGTTTCGGCCAGCCATGGAAAGCGGGCGTCATCCGCCGCAAGCGATGGATTGCCGGACATGGCATCGAACTCATTCTTGCAGACAACATTCATCAGGACGGTTTCCCACGGCGTTTGCCCAAGAAGTATGGTTGACAGAGGGCCGCCACCACGCAGAGAGGTGCGGTGACCTTGTCCACCTGATGGCGCGTTTGTCTGCAAAGTGAAGAGGGCGTTGGCAGAACATGAATAGCAGAACGAGTCAGCAAAACCACGCTTGACAAAGAAGTCTTTGTTGAATTTCTCAGTTTGCTCGCCGGGTGCATCCATCAGAAGAGCAGAAATGGGCGTGGCGTTCTCGGTTGATTCCCGCAAGTCGAAGTCCTGCATGAAGCGCGGGCCGTCGCCGTCGAGATTGAAGGCATGCGCGACGGTTTGGAAGGCCGCGCGCAGCGTCGCAGCATTGGGCGGCGTTTTCAGACATGCGCGCCATTCCTCGTTGGTGTGCGGCGGCATTGTGGTTTGAACGAGGCCAATCAGAAACTGAATGAGTGCGCCATTGAAGTCGGGACGCGGCGCCGCCAGCGCGACAATTCGCCGCTGTTCGTCGGCATGGCAGTCAGTGATTTGCCACGGCGCGATGCGTTCACACGTGCCGTCCGCGCGGCGAATGGGAATCCACTGCTGCTCAATCAAATTGTACGGCATCAGCATCTCCTTACACTATTGTCAACCCTAATTCCCGTGAGTATTGTACCACAATCTCCTTTCCGTTGCCATTGCGCGCGGTGGCGCGCCATGCGCCATCCACATTGTCGAGCGCGAGAAGAATCGCGTGCTGACCTTTGTCCGGCATGGATTCCTTGGCGGCGTCAACTGCCGCGGCGCGTGCGCCGCGGTGGGGCGCTTCAGATGCGATTAAGGACGCGCGCACGGACAGCTCGCTCATGGCCCAGGCATGCCGCGCGGCGTTGCACCACGGCACGAGCGTAGCGCCTTCCCAGCGGGCAAGGCGCACGCTCACCGATTTTTCACCAAGCCGGGTGGGTGTAACAATATCATCAGCCCACACATCGCCACTGTCGGTGTAGCCCGGATGCAGTTTGAGCGCGTTAAAGTGTGCGAGCGAAATATCGGCAAGACTCTTGGAGTATGCGCGATCATCGCGGCGGCGCAACGCGGCGGGTGTTTCGGCATGTTCGTCAAACACCGCTTCAATCAGCGTGCGGACGTCATCGGGCTGCCGCCATGCGCCTCGCTCGGCGAGCAGGCGCGCGGTGCGCCAAAGTTGCGCGTGAAATTGATACACATAGGCTGCTTTTGGAAACAGGGCGCTGTACCAATCGTCGGCGGGTTGATCCACAGCGGCCGGCGAGAAGACCGTTAGAACAGGTGCTTCGCCCGTCCGTTCCTGGCGTTGATGGCGATGCAGCCGTCCGACGCGTTGAATAATGCGATCCATGGGCGCAAGGTCGGTAACCACAACATCAAAATCGAGATCGAGCGATTGCTCGACGACTTGGGTGGCAAGCACGAGTTGGCCATGCCGTTGTGCCAGTGTGCTTGCCGGGCCGAACTTAGCGCGCACGTTGTGTTCAATGTTCAGACGATCACCCATGGCGAAGCGTGCATGAAAAAGCGTGAGACGATCCTGCGGCACTATGTGTGAAAAAAGATGGTACGCAGTCAGCGCGTCGTGAACCGTGTTGCGCATCCAGCACACGCAACGACCTTGTTCCAGTTTTTCTTTGATGAATGTCAGCACGCTGTTTTCGTCGTGAAATATTTGCACTTGGACTTCACGGCACAAGTCCGCGCGCGCAACCACGGACGTTTCACGTTCTGTGGCTGGAATATGAGTCACGAGTGGATAGGCACTGCTGCTGAGGAATGGCGTGGGCATACCGGCGCCGCAAGCAAATGCGGCCGCCAATTCCGCGCGCATCTTGTGTGGCAATGAAGCGGAGAGCAAGATGGCGCTGCCGCCCAGTGCCGCATGGAATTGCAGCAATGCCTGCAGCAAAGTGTGCATGTACGGATCGCAAGCATGGACTTCGTCCACAATCAGGATCTTGCGCTGTAGACCAAAGAGCCGCAAACACTGATGATATACGGGCAGAACACCAACCAGCGCTTGATCAATGGTGCCCACGCCCACCTGCGCGAGCAGTGCCTTCTTGCGGTGGTCGGCGATCCATGCGGCGCATTGCGCGCGCGAGTCTTGCTCGTCGGTGGGCGGTTGGGAGGAGCCCCCGCTTTCAATGATGGTTTCGGTAAACCGCTCGGAGATCATGCGGGCGCTATGCGCCAGCACGAGCGAGGGTCGTTCGCTGGTGTCATAGAGCCGGTCATAGGATGCGGCCAGGCGTTCATACATTGCGTTGGCTGTGGCCATGGTAGGCAAAGCGAAGTAAAGACCATCTGCAAGTCCTTTGGCCATAAGCCGGTGTGCGAGAACGAGCGCCGCCTCGGTTTTGCCGCTGCCGGTGACATCTTCAATTACGAAAAGCTGTTGGGCCTCAGTCAGCGGGCAGTTCTCGGCATAAAACTGCAAGTCTGAGGGCGCAGAGATTTTTGGAAATAATGCCGCCATGCCCGTCGCTGTGGCGACACGCGCTGCTAGAATGCCGGCTGCTGCGAGTGCTTTGCGCGCGTGGGGCACGGCGTGTTTCTGCCAATAATCGTCAAGGAGCATCGGCTGATCAACATACGGAAAGAAAGATTCGGCGGAGGCGAGCCAGTCGCACAGGACGGTCAAGCCAGCCAATCGCCATGAGTTGGTGCGCAAAGAATTAAACGAAGGAGAATCTGACGCGCGTGGCAAGGTGTACGGCGCATGGGGTTTCAAGAAAAAGTTTATCAAATCACGCACAAGTTCTGATGCTGCGGCATGATCGTTTTCCGAAAAACAATCTTCCAAACACACCTTTTCGCTATTGGCAATAGGTTTGCCATGGTGGCCGGCGCTGGGATCATACAGGAACATGAGCGAATCATTCAGCAGGTCGCAGTCGGTGTCGAATGGCGCTGAAAACAAATCAGCCATGAGCGGAAGAATCTTGGGCCACAGCGCGCGCGCAAGTACATCGTGACGTGGTCCGCCGAATTTGCGCGGCGCGCGTCCACGCAAGCGCTGAAAAAGCACCGGTTCTTTGCCTTGAAAAGTTTCCGCGAATTTACCGATGTCGTGTAGCGCGGTGAAGAAGCAGACAAAATCGGCTGCCGCGTTCTCGTTTGTGCTCAGGAGAGCAGCAAGATATTTTCTGAACTGTGCATGGTGATGCAAGTATTCACAGGCAACCGCAGCCGTATCGAGCAGGTGATACGGCAAGAGCTGGCACGAAGCACCAGCATTAATTGTGCTGGTCTTCGCCCAATAGCTTGTGTAGACAGAAGACCGCATAGGATTACACTATAATAGCATAACATGCTGTTAGAATCTGTCAGGAGCTTTATGTGCGCAGAAAAAAGCGCCGCGCGCGGAGGCCGCGCGCGACACTTGCTGATTGCGTGGGCGTACGCTGCTTATTTGTCGCTGAGGGCGTCTATGCCCGGCAGACTGTGGCCTTCGAGATATTCGAGCGAGGCGCCACCACCCGTGCTGATATGCGAGATTTGCTTTGCCACGCCGGACTTCTTGACGGCCGAGACGGAGTCGCCGCCGCCGACAATCGAGGTCGCACTGCTGGCCGCAACTGCTTTCGCAATCGCAAACGTGCCCGTGGCAAACGCCGGCACTTCAAAGACGCCCATCGGGCCGTTCCAGACAATCGTCTTGGCGCCGGCAATCGTCGCGGCATACAAGGCAATGGTCTTCGGGCCGATGTCCACAGCGCACATGCCGTCAGGTATGTTTTCCCCATCAATGACGCGCGCGCCGTCGGGCTGGTCAAACTTCGTCGCGATCATGTGATCCAGCGGCAAGAGTAAGGGCTTGTTGGTGGCCTTGGCGGTTGCCATGAATTCCTTGGCTTTGCCGATCAGATCAGGCTCGACCAGCGACGTGCCAATGCTGGCGCCCTTGGCTTTGAGAAACGTGTAGGCCATCGCGCCGCCGATAATAATCGCATCGGCCTTGACCAGCAAATTCTCGATGACCGGAATTTTGTCGGAAACCTTGGCGCCGCCGAGAATGGCGACAAACGGCCGGGTCGGGTTTTCCACGGCGCCGCCGAGATAGGCAATTTCTTTTTCCATCAAAAAGCCGGCGACATTCTCCTTGAAATATTTACAGATCACGGCGGTCGAGGCATGCGCGCGATGGGCCGAGCCGAACGCGTCGTTGCAATAGATATCGCCGAGCGCGGCCAGCTTCTTGGCCATCTCGTCTTGCTTCTTCTTCATCTCTTGCTTGGCCGTTTTTTTCTGCTCGTCAGTGGCATCGTCGGCGACCTTGGCTTTGCCTTCTTCTTCCTTGTAGAACCGGGTGTTCTCCAAGAGGGCGACCTGGCCGGGCTTGAGCGCCTTGGCCACCGCCAGGGCTTCGTCGCCGATGCAGTCGGCCACAAACGTGACCGGCTTGCCCAGCAGTTCCTGCAACCGCACGGCGACCGGCTTCAGCGAAAATTCCGGCTCGATTTTGCCGCCCTTGGGCCGGCCCAAGTGGCTCATCAGCATGACCGACGCGCCGTGCTCGAGGCAGTAATTGATCGAGGGCAAGGCCGAGCTAATGCGGGTGTCATCGCCGACCACGCCGTCTTTGATCGGCACGTTAAAATCGACGCGCATCACGACGCGCTTGCCGTTGAGCGCGACATCGCGCAGCGTTTTCTTGTTCATAGCAGCTCCCGGATGAAGGCGCGCCGCCGCGCGAACGCGGCGGCGCGGGTGACAAAACATGTGGCTTACTTGACGCCGTCTTTTTTGGCCATTAGTTCCAGCAGATCAACGGTGCGGCAGGAATAGCCCCACTCGTTGTCGTACCAGGAGACGACTTTGAAGAAGCGTTTTTCGCCCTTGAGATTGTTCTGGACGGTGGCCAGCGAGTCGTAGATGGACGAGCGATTGTCGTGGATAAAATCGGTCGAGACGACTTCTTCGGTGGCGACGCCCAGGATGCCCTTGAGGTACGTCTGTGATGCTTTTTTCAGCAGCGCATCAATTTCCTCGATCGACGTTTCCTTGACCGAACGGAAGGTCAGATCAACCACGGAGACATCCGGGGTGGGGACGCGGAAGGCCATGCCGGTCAACTTGCCCTTGACGGCCGGGAGCACTTCGCCGACGGCCTTGGCCGCGCCGGTGCTCGAGGGAATGATGTTGATGGCGGCCGCGCGCCCGCCGCGCCAGTCTTTCTTCGACGGGCCGTCAACGGTCTTCTGGGTCGCGGTGTAGGAGTGGATCGTGGTCATCAAGCCGTTCTCGATCCCGATGCCTTCCTTCAGCAGCACGTGCACCAATGGCGCGAGACAGTTGGTCGTGCAGGATGCATTCGAGACGATGTGATGCTTGGCCGGATCGTATTCGTCGCAGTTGACGCCGATCAGGAGGGTCTTGACGTCACCTTTGCCGGGCGCGGAGATGATCACTTTCTTGGCGCCGGCCGCGAGATGGCCCTTGGCTTTTTCAGAATCGGTGAAGAGGCCGGTGGACTCGATCACATAGTCCACGCCGAGCGCCTTCCAAGGCAGTTGGTCGGGCGTCTTGGTGGCCATGATGCACTTGATCTTGTTGCCGTTGATGACCAGCGTGTCGGCCTCGTCCTTGGCCGGGTCGCTCTTGACGGCGGACACTTCATGTTTGAAGCGGCCGTGCACCGAGTCATACTTCAACTGATACGCAAAATATTCGGCGTCGGTCGAAATATCCACGACCGCGACCACGTCAATGCTCTTGCCGAGCAGGCCTTGATCGCACATCGCCTGTAACACGAGGCGGCCAATCCGGCCGAAACCATTGATACCAACTTTGATTGCCATTTGAGTCTCCCTAAGTCAAAACAGTTAAAAAGTAATGTGCATGATACACATTAACCGCAGCGAAAGTATACCATTTTCAGGTAACGAATGCAACCACAATGTGCGCCCTGCGGCGGTTGGTATGTGCTGTGGCTCCCCACCGATCCACGCCGGCGGCGGGATCGGTGGAAGCAGAGATTGAGAAAGGGACGAGGGCGCGCCTTTATTACTCAATCTCATTCACCCACGACGCAAGGTCGTGGGGGTCTCTACGCAGCGAATCTGCCGCCGCCAGATGCGTTTCTGCCCGTAGCCGCCGCACGGCGTGGGGCGCATTCCGGGACACGCCAGACGCGGAACGCCGTTCCGCGACTACATGCTGCGCCACTGACGTGCTGGCGTACCGTCCATCCCGCCGATGGCGGGATCCGCGCCGGTGGCGGGACTAGCCAAACCAGCTCCAAGCAGCTGACGCACCCACTTCGGGTGCCTGGCGCACAAAATACACTTCAGGTCAGTTTACTTCGCCAGGGCATTGCGCGGTGCGGCCGGAAAGCCCCAGCGCTCGGCCACCGGCGCACAATAAATCTTGCCGTCACTGACATTCACGGCGTTGAGCAAAGCCGGCGTACTGCGCACCGCGGCGCGCCAGCCGTTGTTTGCCAGGGCGAGTGCGTAGGGCAGGGTCGCGTTGGTCAGCGCTTCGGCGGACGTGCGCGGATAGGAACCGGGCATGTTGGCGACGCAGTACAACAGGACGCCGTTGTCGGTGACAATACACGGGTTTTCGTGGGTGGTCGGGCGTGACAGCTCCGTGGCGCCGCCCTGGTCAATCGAGACATCTACAATCACCGCGCCAGGGCGCATGCCGGCAATCATCTCGCACGTCACCAAGCGCGGCGCCACGGCATTCGGCACCAAGACGCAGCAAATGACAATGTCCGCGGTGGCCAGCTCCTCGCGGATGAGCTCCGGCGATGACAGTCGCGTTTTGACACGCCCGTCGAGATTGAAGTACACGCGCTGCAGCTTCTCCCAACTGACATCCATAATGGTGACATCGGCGCGCAGGCCGACCGCCATTTCCGCCGCGTTGGTGCCGGCAACACCCGCGCCCAGCACGACCACTTTGCACGGCAGTACGCCCGTGACGCCGCCAATCAATTTGCCATTGCCGTTGGTGTTGCTCGACAGCAATTGGGCGGCTTGCAGGGTGGCCATCCGCCCGGCAATCTCCGACATGGGTGCCAGCAGCGGCAACGCGCCATTCGGCAGCTCGACGCTTTCGTACGCCAGTGCCGTGCAGCCGGATTTAACCAGCCGCTCCGTCAAGGGCTTGTCGGCCGCCAGATGCAGGTACGTGAACAAGAGCAGCTCGGGGCGCAGAAAATGATACTCGCTGGCTATCGGCTCTTTCACTTTCAACACAAACTCCTGCGCCCACGCTTCCTCGCGTGTGCCGCAGCGCGCGCCGAGCCGCGCATAGTAGTCATCGCCAATGCCGCAGCCGACGCCGGCGCCGCGCTCGACCACAATCGTGTGACCCGCCGCGGTCAACGCGCTGACGCCGGCGGGGAAGAGCGAGACGCGCTGTTCGCGCACTTTGATTTCTTTCGGTATGCCAATTGTCATAAAAATTCCAACCGTACGTTAGTTACCGCATAGTATATCAAATTTGCTATACTATGCTATTTCCAAGTTCCGGCGCGCAGACCTGCCACGGTGCCGCGGCTGTACCGGCGTGCTGGATAACGAACATGCAAGGGGACACACGGCATGGCACGACAGGTTGGTGAACTAACATTTCTGAAGCATCTCGCGCCGCGCTTTGCGATACCGACGCCGGAATTTGTCGAATGGCCGGCGCCGCGCGGGCGGATTCAGGAAGCGCTGGGCAAATGGGGCAAGGCCCTGGCGAAGCCGGACATTCTGGCTGGGCGGCGCGGCAAAACCGGCGCGGTCGAAATGGTTGACACGGCCCAGGATGCGACTCAGGCATTGCAGCGCCTGGCGTCGGTACAGATCAACCAGCGCATGGCGCGCACGGCCTACCTGACGCAGTACATTCCGGCGACGTGCGAAGTGTACACGGCGATCACGTACGACTCGCGGTTTTTGTCGCCGGCGATCACGTTGTCGCTGAAGGGCGGCGTGGATGTCGAGCAGATCTCGGCCGACGACAAGAAAACATTTCCGGTGGATGTGTACCAGGGATTGGACGCGTATCAAGCCGGTGAATTGCTCGAAGAGCTGAAGGCGCCACGCGCGCTGATCAGCCCGTTGGCGCGGGCGCTGGTGAATGTCTGGGACATGTTCATCACGTCCGGCATGCAGATGTGCGAAGTGAATCCGTGGCGGATCACGCCGGAGAGCAAACCAGTCGCGTGCGATTTCAAGGCAGTTTTCGACGACGCCAATTTCAAGCAGCGCAATCCCGGCTTTGTCTGGCCGGAATATCCGGAAGCGACCTCGGAATTCCAGGAAGAGCTGAATCGCTGGAACGCCTCGTCGTATCAGGGGCAAGCCCATGTCAGTGAGCTGGGCGGTACTGGCGTGTTGCCGATCCTCTTTGGCGGCGGGGCTTCGACGATCATCATTGAGAGCTTGTATCGCAGTGGTGGTGATCCCATGTTTCTCTCGGATTTCGGCGGCAATCCGCCGTACGAACGCATGCGCGGCACGGCGGCGTTGTGTTTCAAACACAAGTTGGCGCGCGCCGGGGTACTGCTGATTTTGGGCGGCAAGGCGAACAACACGCGCATTGACGTCACGTTGCAGGCGATTGCCGATGCCCTGCGCGAGTATGCGCCGTTGCGCGCCGGGCGCGCGCTGCCGACCGTGATCGGGCGCGGGGGCCCGGGGCTGGTTGCCGGCCTGCTCTCGTTGCAGCAGGCGCTCGAGGAACTCGACTGGCCGTATCTCATCTGCGGCCCGGACACGCCGATCACGATGGTGGCGCAATACGCCGCCGAATTGCATCAATTTCTCACCGCACCCGCAAGGAAACCGACATGCGCGCGCAAACGCTAACGGACATTTTAAATAAAACCAGCCGGGCGGTCGTCTCGAATGTCACCGGGCGCGAGGCCAGCAAAGTCACGATGGTGACTCAGCGCTACGGTCGCAACATTGTCGGTGGCTGGGCGCTGGGCAAGGGCGGCGATCAGATTGCCGTCGAACAACACCCGTCCATTCCGGTCTTTTCGACCTACGCCGACATGCTGGAAGCCTTGCCGGTCGAGCAGCATCCCAACAAGATCACGATCTATTCGCCGCCGGAGGCCGTCTATGGCGACATCAAGAATGCGTTGAGCGTCTCGAGCAGCACGGTTGAGACGGTTTTCATCGTCACCGAGCATGTCGCGATCGAGGTGGCCGCCAAGATTCACAACTTGTGCAAGCAGCGCAACATTGATGTGCTGGGCTGCAACACGCTGGGGGTCATCAATGTACACGACCACGTCCGCATCGGCGCGGTCGGCGGTGACCAGCCCGACGAAACGTTTCATCCCGGCAGCGCCACGATCATCTCCAACAGCGGCAACATGGTCAACACGCTGGCCGCGTATTTGTATGGCGCGGGCATTGGCGTGCGTTTCGGCATCTCGACCGGCAAAGACCATTTGATCTTAACGCCCTTGCGCGATCTGCTGGCCTTGGCGGCCCACGACGACGAGACCAAGGTTATCATTTTGTATGTCGAGCCGGGTGGCCTGTACGAGCAGGAGGCGCTGGCGTGGATGGAGGAGACGCACTTCAGCAAGCCGGTGATCGTCTATGTCGGTGGCACGCTGGCGGACGAAAAAAGCATGTCGCTCGGGCACGCCGGCGCGGTGGTCGAGGGCCGCGGCACCAGCGCGCGCGACAAAATCGCCTTGTTTGATGGCTATCTCGGCGTGCCGCCGTACGCCCACGGAATGAAATCCATGCGCGGGCACAAACCAGTCCGCGGGCTGCGCATTCAAGCCCTGCATGATGTGCCGGAAGCGGCGCGGATGCTGTACGACGTGCTGGACATCGAACGCGATTATCAGCATTATGCCCCCTTAAAATTGAACCCGTGGATTATCAACATGGGCGATCTGGCAAAACGCCTGCCGCCACGGCTGGTACCGAGTGAAGGCGCGATTCCTGAACCGTATAAAGAGCAGGTCGCCGCCGCGCAACGCACCCAGTTCGGCCGCGGCATCACCCGCCGCGATATGCGCAATGCCAGTCACGCGTCAGCCAATGACGGCGTGACGCCACGCATTTACGGCCGCAATCTGATGGAGCTGATGCAACACGGCAGCTTTGCCGAGACGATCATTTTGGGTTGGACCGGCTATCCCGCCCGCCAACCGTTCGAGCCGGCCCTGATCGAACAAACGCTGATCGCCAGTTTCACCAATGGGCCCGGCGCAATCTCATCTCAAGCCGCGAAACTGTCGGCCTCGGCCGGCAACGAGCCGCACACCGCCATGATCGCGACCTTGGCCTGCATTGGCAGCGTGCATGGCGGCAACGGCTGCGACGCGGTGGCGATGATGATCGAGGCCTTTGCCAAAAGCAAATTGGAGGATCCGTATGCCACCGGGCAGGACGCGCTGATCCGCGCGGTGGCGCAGGAGGTGACCGCCGACACGCAACGCCGCAAACGCGAAGCGCAGGACAACGACAAACAATTTGAGCGGGTGCCGTGCCTGGGCCATCCGGTGTATCGCACGGCCGAGATCAACTACGATCCGCGCGAGCGCATTATCGCGGCGTATCTTGAAAAAACGGGCGTGCCGCACACGTTCCTGGCGTTTTACCACATGCTGGCGCGGGCGCTGCGCGATGTGGGTATCACCCGCAATGTGCTGGCGGTGAATGTGGACGCGGCGATTGCGTGCGTCTGGCTGGGCATTTGCTGGCCGCTGCTGCTCGACAAAAAAATCACGGTGGCGCGCGTCAAACGGATTGCGATGGCGGCCTTTGCGCTGGGCCGCGCGGCCGGCGGCGCCAGCGAATATTTCGACCATGCCGACTTTGGCCAGCCGATGGACATGCGCATCAGCGTGACCGAGTGCCAGTCGCTGACCCCGCCGAAGGCGGAAGGATGAAGGCAGATCAGGGTTCGGGGTTCGTGGCAGAAACAGATGAATTTGCCACGAAGGCACGAAGACACGAAGAAGAAGCAGCAACAGCAATGACGGTGGTAGTGGTCAAAGCGCAGCAGGCTGCGGCGGCACAATAAGTAATGTTAATTTCCATCGCAGCAAAACAAATCAGGATGCGGCGCTGCGATTTCTTCGTGTCTTGGTGTCTTCGTGGCCATAGTATCCGAGCTGCGGTAGTACGCAGGATGCAGGGAAAAATGGTTTTGCCGCAAAACCATTTTGTGCAAAATGAATTGCAGCAATTCATTTTTATAGCCATAGCATGACCGAATTGCTTTTAATACGCCATGGCCAGAGCCAGGCCCAAAGCGGTGAGGATCCGGATCAAGTGAACCCCGCCTTGAGCGCGCGCGGCCAGCAACAAGCCGGCCGCGTGGCCGGTATTCTGGCCGCGTTCAAGCCCGAGCTGGTGGTGAGCAGCCCGCTGCGGCGCGCATGGCAGACCTACGCGGCGTGCGCCGTGCCGGGCGTGCAGGTGGTCTTTGACAGTCGCATAGCCGAGGCGAACTGGGGCAACGCCGATTTTTATGCCGGCATCCAGCCGGTGCGCACGCCCGATTTTGGCGCGCCCGACACTCATGACGCCTGGAAACTACCGGCGGAGCAGCGCGCGACGGCGTTTCTCAACGACATGCTGGTCGGTGACATTGCCCGCATCGCCGTCATTGGCCACTGGGGCATTTTCCGGGAATTATTTCGCGTCTTTTGCGCCGACGGGCAGGCCGTCGCCGTGACGGTCGTGGCCACCATGGACAACTGCGCCGTCGCGCGGCTCGCTGTCGACGAGCACGGCACGCGCGTGATGCACGCCTGGAACGAACGCGCGCATGTCGCGGATTTGCTCGAATAGGGGATCGGGGCGCGGGGAGTCAGCAATTAGATTGATGAGCATGATTCACAAAGACCGCCGCGTGCGCTGCGCATGAGTGGGGCAAGGGTGCCGGTGTTTCTGATGGTGGTGTTGAGCGTCTGGACGCTGATGCACCTCTACGTCTTCGTGCGGCTGGCGGCGACACCGCTCGTGATGGCCTGGATGTCGCGGTGTGGGCTGTTGACGCTGGCACTGGCATTGTGGGCGAGTTACCCGCTGGCGCGGATCATGCATGCGCAGCGGTGGGAAGCGGTGGCACAGCCGCTCGAATTCATCGGCGCGACCTGGATTGGCATACTGTTGCTGCTAATGGTGACGCTGTTGGCGGTTGACGTGATCACTGCGGGGGGGCTGCTCTTGCCGCGGATTGCGCCGATGCTGCGCGGCACAGCGGTGATTGCGGGCGGCGTGCTGTCCATGATCGCCCTGGTGCAAGGCCTGCGGCCGCCGGTAGTGCGCGAGTACGAGGTCACGCTGGCGGGACTGCCGCGCGCGCGTGACGGCTTGGTGCTGGTCGCGGTGTCCGATATGCATCTCGGCACACTGATCGGCAAAGACTGGCTGACGCGCTTGGTCGAGCACATCAACCGTTTACAGCCGGATATGATCATCCTCACCGGCGACACCGTGGATGGCAGCGTTGATCACGCCGAGACGCTCGCGCCGGTGCTCGGCGGCCTGCGCGCGCCGCTGGGCGTGTGGGCGGTTACGGGGAATCATGAATATTACGCCGGAATTGACCGCTGTGTGCGCTTGCTCGAGACAGCCGGATGCAGCGTGTTGCGCGACCGCTGCGCCGAGGTTGTTCCCGGATTGTCACTGGCGGGCGTGGACGATCTGACCGCGCGGCGCGGGCGTGGCATTGGCCATGCCGCGGTCGCCAGCGTGCTCACCGGCCGCCCGCCCGGCGCGGCGATCCTGCTCTCGCACTCGCCCGTGCAGGCCGACGCGGCAGCCGCCGCGGGCGCGGGCCTGCTGCTTTCTGGCCACACACACGGCGGGCAAATCTGGCCGTTCGGCTATCTGGTGCGCCTGATGTATCCATTGCTCGGCGGGCGCTACGTGGTGGCCGGCATGCCGGTGATTGTCTGCCGCGGCACGGGCACTTGGGGACCGCGCATGCGGCTGTGGCAACCCTGCGAGATCGTGCGCGTCACGCTGAGAGCAGCAGGGCAGCAACATGCCCAATGATACCGCGCGGTTCCAACACTTTACCATTGCACGAGATCACATGAATGCACATCGCACCGCAAGCGCAATTTTAACCGGACTTGTCTACGCGCTACTCAGCACCGCGCTGCACGCCGATTTGACGCAGACATCGCTGGGTATCACGCCTTTGACGGACATGCGCAATAGCACGTACCAGGGCTACGCTGGCGGCTTGTATCCCGACTATGCAAACACCCCGTCGCCTGTCCACGCATCGGCGGGTTTGCACGCGGCCACCAACATCGTGCCGCTCGATGCGAACGGGCAGCCGAGTTCCACCGGCAAGATCGTGCTGGTATCGGTCGGGATGTCGAACACAAGCATGGAGTTCTCGCGCTTTGTCAGCATTGCCATGACGCACGCAACACGCAACAACGCGCTGGTCGTGGTTGACGGCGCGCAAAGCGGCCAGGCCTACAACTCATGGACTAACGTGTATGCCCCCACTTGGACAAATGTTGATATGCGCCTGGCCAGCGCCGGCGTCAACTCGAACCAGGTACAGGCGGTGTGGCTGAAGCAAGCGACGATCAACCCTAGCTCTGTTGGCGATTTTCCGTATCACGCCTGGCAGTTGGCGGACGGGTTGCAACAAATTGTGCGAAATCTTAAAACGCGCTATCCAAATGTCAAGGTCGCGTATCTCTCAAGCCGAACACGCGCCTACATCACCGTTTCAGGAACACTCAACCCGGAACCGTACGCTTGCGAATCTGCGTTCTCGGTGCGCTGGGCGATTGAGGCACAGATGAACGGCGCATCGAATCTCAACTATGATGTCGCGCGCGGCCTGGTCTGCGCGCCGTGGATCAAGTGGGGGCCGTACCTGTGGGCTGACGGCACGAACTCGCGTTCGGACGGGTTCACATGGCCGACCAACGCGGTCAACGCCGATTTCGTACATCCCTCAACGGTGGGCCAAGCGCTGGTCGCCACGCAGTTGCTGGCATTCTTCTCGACGGATGCGACCGCCGCGCCCTGGTTCCTCAAACGCACCGTCACCGGCGCGCCGCCGATATGCGCCGCAGCGGCTGACGTCCTCACCGGCACGGTGCCGTTCACGGTCAACTTCACGGCCAACGCCAGCGACCCGGACGGCACGATCAGCGAGTATCTCTGGACCTTCGACGACGGGACCTTCTCGGTCCTGAGCAATTCCGCCAAGGTCTTCGACGTTCCGGGCGTCTTTGATGCGCGCGTCACGGTGGCCGACAACAGAGGCAACCCGACGACGTGCCTGGTGCGCATCACGGCCGTCGCGCCGACCAACGAGAACCATACGCCGTATCTCGCCGTGTGCCAACCCATGACGATCTATTATACCCGCAGCGGCCTGATCAGCAACACGCTCCTGCGCGTGGCCGATAGCGAAAGCGCCGCAGCAAACATCACCTTCCTGATCGTCTCGAACACGGCGCGCGGCGCATTGCTGCTGAACGGCGTGCCGCTTGCCACCCACAGCATCTTTACGCAGGACGACATTAACAACCTGCGCCTGGCCTTCACCAACCGCACTGGCGGCGGCTGGGACCGCTTCTACTTCAGCGTCTCGGACGGTGCCGACGGCGCGTTCAGCAACGCGCATTTCAGAATCTCGATCATGCCAGAGCCGGCTGTGTTGGGCGTGCTTGCGCTGCTCTGGGCGTCAAGGAAAATCAGGCATTGACGAATGACGTCGTTACGCACGCTATATTGTTCGCTGTAGCTGCGGCTGGCCATCAACCACACGGCCACTTGCCGCGCCTCACTGCCTGTGCGAGGAGGACTCACGTGACACGCAGACCGAATGTGCTTGTCGTGCTGGCGGACCAGCTTCGCGCGCAGTCAACACCACCGCAGGAACAGCAGGTGCCGCTGCCGGCCATGGAATCGCTGATCGCCGATGGCATGCGCTTCCGCCATGCACCTCGTGGCACTCATCCGCCGGCATGCCTTTGCCAGCGCCCGCCACGTCGCCGCCTATATCGGCATCACTCCGGCCCATCGTCAGTCCGGAACCAGTTTGTGTGGCCGCCCCTTTATCTCGCGCGATGGCAGCTTTTGCGCTAGGCCGCGCGGCCGGCGGCGCCAGCGAATATTTCGGCCATGCCGACTTTGGCCAGCCGATGGACATGCGCATCAGCGTGACCGAGTGCCAGTCGCTGACCCCGCCGAAGGCGGAAGGATGAAGGCAGATCAGGATTCGGGGTTCGTGGCAGAAACAGATGAATTTGCCACGAAGGCACGAAGACACGAAGAAGAAGCAGCAACAGCAATGACGGTAGTAGTGGTCAAAGCGCAGCAGGCTGCGGCGGCACAATAAGTAATGTTAATTTCCTTCGCAGCAAAACAAATCAGGATGCGGCGCTGCGATTTCTTCGTGTCTTGGTGTCTTCGTGGCCATAGTATCCGAGCTGCGGTAGTACGCAGGATGCAGGGAAAAATGGTTTTGCCGCAAAACCATTTTGTGCAAAATGAAGTGCCGCACTTCATTTTTATAACAGAGACATCCCCACCATGACCGAAGTGCTTTTAATACGCCATGGCCAGAGCCGGGCCCAAAGCGGTGAGGATCCGGATCAAGTGAACCCCGCCTTGAGTGCGCGCGGCGGCGTTTCTCAACGACGTGCTGGTCGGTGACATTGCCCGCATCGCCGTCATTGGCCACTGGGGCATTTTCCGGGAATTATTTCGCGTCTTTTGCGCCGACGGGCAGGCCGTCGCCATGACGGTCGTGGCCACCATGGACAACTGCGCCGTCGCGCGGCTCGCTGTCGACGAGCACGGCACGCGCGTGATCCGCGCCTGGAACGAACGCGCACACGTCGCGGACTTGCTCGAATAGCCACGGCAGGTAGGGCGGGGGATATTCAGTAATCGGTATTCGGTGAAATGCCACAAACGACATTATTGTACCACCGCAGACTTGTCGCGGCCAGCACCGGCCACAAAGCGGGAGCGACTTCAGGTCGCGATTGTTCTCTCCCACCTTGGCTCATCAAGACTGCAGTTCTCCTAAGTTTGCACTATGCGCTATGCACCCGCCCTTACATTCTTTCGCCGCGAAAGAATGTACCGCAGATGCTCCTTGAAATGCAATGGTTTGTTCAGATCCGATCCCGATGGCACAAACAGATTTGCACGGGAGCGATAGATATGAGATACTACATTATGAGTCCGACGGTATTCAGGCATGGAGCGTATCGTTTCTTCTTCTTTTCGCGCGCCACTGTGACCGGAATGTAAGATTACAGCTGTGGAGGGCTTAATGCATCGTAGCAGATCAATCCTGTTGGCATTAGCAGTGTGCGGCGTTCTGTGCGCCGGGGACATGAATGTGTTGTGGGAGGAAATCATCTGCCCGCAGGACGGCACTGCATCCTGCAAATTAGGCACGGACGGAACCAGCCTGTACTATGTGCCGGCCTCCGACCCGGCCACCAACTTCTGGAAGTATGATCCGGCGGGGGATAGTTGGACGCAACTGGCCTGCTTTCCAGGCCACGCTGACGAAGGTGACACCGGCGGGGGACTGGACTATCGCGACGGTTATTTGTTCACCATTCTCAAGGATGCCCACACCAATGCCGCCGGCCAGATTCCCAACCGGCTTTTCCGGTACAGTGTGGCGCAGAATGCTTGGACGTATTTGACCAACGACATTCAAGGGGCCGGCAGCGGGACGATTGTGGGGAGCACCACCAACACGATCTACGCCAACTGGGGGTCGGTCGCGCAGCCCTGGGCCAGGATCACCTGGGGTGATGGCAGCGTGTTGTTCTCCGAGTTCAATTGCTCGGGCTGTTTGGACGGCAACTGGACCGTGCGGTTCGACACTACCATGCTCAGCAACGTCATGTACGGCGTGAAGAATGACTGGCAGGACAGCGATATGACGAATGCGACCGGCGGCGACGTGGTTTGGCGGAAGTACAACGACGGTTCCGATTCCGCGATGAAGGTGGCGACCCTGCCGTGGAATCCGGGCGCGGGGCTGGGTTGCGTAGGCGTGCCGGCCAGCAACGCCTGGAGCGGAGCCAATGAATTGGTAGTGGTTCGCGGCGCCGGGATTGGCGCCAACCAGGATGGCTGGGGCGCTGCCACACCGCACATCGCCCTGCTCACCCTGCCCAATACGAACTGGCATAACTTGACGGACTTGCCCCTGGAAATGGGGCAGGGCAGCGAGATCACCAAAGTGGGCGAGCACGTGTACGTCAAGGCCGGGCGCGATGACGGCTACTCCTACAATGACATCATGTTCAAGGGCACGTTCGTGTTCGTTCCCGGTCCGACCACGCCGAGCAACCTCACGCCCGCGCCGGGCGCCACCGGCCTCTTCCTGGCTGTCCGCCTAAGCGCTTCGCCCTTCGTGGATGCAGATCCGAGCAATACCCACTACGGCAGCCGCTGGCAGCTCAGCGCAACGACCAATTTTGACTTTCCCATTTGGGACAGCGGCGAGAGTACGCACTATCTGACGAACATCACTCTGCCGCCCGGCCTGTTGACCAACAGCACGCGATACTATTGGCGGGTGCGGTACAAGAACAGCGCCATGGCCGCCGGCGAGTATTCCGCTCCAACCTGGTTTGAGACGCGGCCCGGCGGTGGCGCCCCGCCCTACGTCCAAATCGCCTGGTCCGAAATCGTCTGCCCGGAAGTCAGCGGCAACGGCGCCAGACTCGGCTCGGATGGCACGTATCTATACTATATTTCGAGCATCAGCGCCAGTTTCTATCGGTACACTCCAGAAAGTGATCTATGGGAGCCCTTGGCCAACCTGCCGGGCGATGTGCGCGGCGATCTGCATATGGCTACCGGGCTCGACTACCAGAACGGCTGGATGCACACGGTTGTCCATAACAGCAATGATTGGTCGTATTACGTCCGCTACTCGATTGCCAATGACGTCTGGGAACTGCTGGACACCAATACCATTGTCACCAGCCGGACAGTGACACCGAGCTCGGGCTGCTGGGCGCGGCCAGATGGCGAGGTGGCCTACGCCCCTCTGAAAGGCATCGCCGGTTACGTGCTGCGGGGTGAATGGGCAACCACCAACATGGGCGCAGTGCCGTTCAGCGGCGCCATCGCGGACAATTGGCTCTGCACCTGCGTGGACACGGCCACGGCGCCATTCGACGATTACGTCTATGGCACCAAGAATGACTGGGACAGCACGAACGGCGTCAGTTCCGGCGACTTGCTGTGGTGCGTGCCGCAATGGGAGGTGACGGCCGGCAAGTTCAGGACAATCCGGTTGCTGCCGTGGGCGCCGGGGGCCGGGGTCTGCCTCGTGGCGCTCCCCGTCGAACAGTCCATGACGAGCAACAGAGAGATCTTTGTTGTGCGCGGCGCGGGCGGCGGCGAAGTCAATCAGGATGGTTTTACCGGCTATTCTACGCCGAATTGCGCCGTATATTTCCCCGATTTCAACGCGTGGGCTCCGGCCTCCGATATGCCCTTCGAGACCGGTATGGGCGGCACCGATGTGACCATGTTGAGAGGCAAACTGTACGTGAAGATTTGCGGCAATGACATAATGTTCTGCGGCGAGCCTGTTCCGGAGCCGCTGAGCGTGTGGATGCTTGTTTTGCCGGCGCTCTGGGGCTGCCGGCGCCGGGATTAGATTCGCGCGGATTCGCGGTTGCACAATCAATTCGTCATTGCCGTGCTGCGATGGCCTTTAGCCCCCAGCCCCTGGGGCAACCGGGGCAGAAGGGCAGAATAAAGGAGCAGGGGGAGGGGCAGAATAGTGTCAGACGTTCACCTATGATTCTGCTGAAAAACTCCGCCATGTGCAAAACCAAGAGGAGATAAAATGTCTCCTTGGTGCGTGATCGTCATTCATGGGGTATCCTCCAAGGCTGGCGACTTGCCTGCTGTACAGCGATTGTTTCTTCTTCGTGTCGCGCTGGCTTTGTGATAATAGTGCAGCGGCCCCATGGCGGTTTCACCGAGGGGAACGCGGCACGCTCGTGCCGCTGAAGGGAGGTGGGATTTCCAGATTCCGCCACATTCTCGCACGGCACGACAATGTAAGATTGCAGAGGTGCAGAAGTTGTCGGCATTTCTGTGCGCGGCGCTTGCCAGCAGAAGCTGCGATCGGGAGATCGCAGCTTCCTTCAGTCGATCGGGCTGCTTGGAGGCCCGTCAACGGCGGGGTGATCGGCGTTCCCTTCGCAACGGTGCAACGGATTGCTGCCGCTCTGGAGAAGCATGCCCCTGCGTATCCGCGCCGGTGGCGGGATCGCCGCCGCTGCCAGAAGCAGTTTTTTCGCTGCATGTTGTGTATTTAGCGAAATTGCGCTATAATTGTAAATGATGAAGATATCGCGCGATATGTGGCGACAAAGTAGCCGCTGGTGTGCCGTTTGGCTTGCGCTGATGGTGGCGCTGCGGGCGGGTGGTGCCGTGGCGCAGCCGACGGTCGTAATCATTCCGGTGCAGGGCGAGATCGAGGAAGGCTTGACCTATGTCGTGCGGCGCGGCATTCGCGAGGCCGAGCGCAGTCAGGCCGCGTATTTGATTCTGCAGATGGACACGTTTGGCGGCAAAGTCAAGGCGGCGGAAGACATCATGCAGGCCTTGTCGCGCTGCACCGTGCCGACCGTCACGTTTGTCGACACGAAAGCGATTTCGGCCGGCGCACTGATCGCCGCCGCGACGCGCCAGATCGTGATGGCGCCGCAGAGCCAGATTGGCGATGCAAAACTGATGGAAATGTCGCCGATACCTTTGATGGGTGGCGCGAAGGAGATTGATGAAGGCGTCAAGGAAAAAGTGTATAGCGCCGTGCGCGCGATTGTGCGCTCGGCCTGTGAGCGCAACGGGCACGACTTTCGGCTGTTCGAGGCGATGATGGACGAACAGGCCGGGCATACGAACATTGTGGCGCCGGGCAAGTTGCTGACCTTGACGGCGCGCGAGGCGGTCTCGAACGGGCTGGCGGTGGCGCAAGCAGGCACGCTGCCGGATGTGCTGGCGCTGCTGGGCGTGAAGAACGCGCAGATCGAGCAGATCACGCCGAAATCGCGCGAGCATGTGGCGCGCTTTCTGACCGGCTCGATGATGTCGGGGCTGCTGCTGCTGCTGGGCTTGGGCGGGCTGTTCATTGAGCTGCGCACGCCAGGCTTTGGGCTGCCGGGCATCATCGGCATAACCTGCCTGGCGCTGTTTTTCTGGGGCTACACAATCGCCGGGCAGAGTGGCTGGTTTGAGATCGCGCTGTTTCTGGTCGGGGTCATTCTTTTGCTGATTGAGATATTTGTGATTCCGGGCTTTGGCGTGACCGGCGTGTCCGGCATTATTTGCATTGTCGTGGCGCTCTTGTTTGCCATGCTGGATTGGCAGCCGGGCCATGGGCTGCCGGGCGCCGAGCAGTTATTCCGGCCCATCGCGGTCGTGGCGGCCGGCATCATCGGTTCACTCGTCGCCCTGGCGCTGATGGCAAAACTCATGCCGCACACGCCCGGCGTGAGCCGCATGTTTCTGGCGATGGCCATGGATAAGAAGCATGGCTATGATCCCAGCGGCCTGAGCGTGACCGGCGCCGCGCTGCTGGGCAAGACTGGCATTGCGCACACTGTTTTGCGGCCGGCCGGCAAAGTGGTCATTGACGGCAAACTATATGATGTGATCACCGAAGGCGATTACATTGAACGCGGTGCGCGCGTGCGGGTGATCAGCACCGACAGCAATCGCATCATCGTTGACGCGAGCGCCGCCATCTGACCTTAAGACTTGGGCATCTGCCGCACACGGGTTACTGCACCAATTGAAGCTATGACAACCACCCAACCGATTCCGCGCACCTATTCCGGCTTGAGCCGCCTGGCCGGCCCGATCATTGTGATTGAAAATGTCACCGATGTCAGCTATGCCGAAGTGGTTGACATCGAGTTGGCCAATGGCGAGGTGCGCCAGGGCCGCGTGCTGGACGTGGCCGAGAAGTACGCGGTGGTGCAGTCCTTTCAGGGGACGTATGGTCTTTCGACGCAGACCACCAAGGTGCGTTTCCTGGGCCGGCCGATGCTGGCGCGCGTGTCGGAGGAAATGCTGGGGCGCGTCTTCGACGGGCTGGGCAATCCGATTGACGGCGGGCCGATGCCGTTTGGCGGCGAGAAGCGGGATGTCAACGGCGTGCCGATCAATCCGGTGGCGCGCACCTATCCGCGCGAATTCATCCAGACCGGCATTTCGGCGATTGACGGATTGAACACCTTGATTCGCGGGCAGAAGCTGCCGATTTTCTCAGGCAATGGTTTGCCGCACAATCAGATCGCGGCGCAGGTTGTGCGCCAAGCCAAAATTGTGAATGCCGAGGGTAAGCCCAGCGATGATCGCTTCTCGATTATTTTCGCAGCGATGGGCGTCAAGTACGATGTCGCCCAGTTTTTCAAACGCGAGTTCGAGGAATCAGGTGCGCTGGCCAATGTGACCATGTTCCTGAACCTGGCCAATGACCCGCCGGAGACGCGCGTGGTGACGCCGCGCATAGCCCTGACCTTGGCCGAGTATCTCGCGTTTGATTGCGGCCACCATGTGCTGGTCGTGCTGACCGATATGACCAATTACTGCGAGTCGTTGCGCGAAGTGGCCAGCGCGCGCGGTGAAGTGCCCAGCCGGAAGGGCTATCCGGGCTATTTGTATTCCGACTTGGCCTCGCTCTACGAGCGCACCGGGCGGGTGCAGGGCGCCAAGGGCTCGATTACCCAGATCCCGATTTTGACGATGCCCAATGATGACATCACCCATCCGGTGCCGGACTTGACCGGCTACATCACCGAAGGCCAGATTGTCGTCAGCCGCGAATTGAACGCCAAGGGCATTTACCCGCCGATCAATGTGTTGCCCTCGTTGTCGCGGATCATGAAAGACGGGATCGGCAAGGGCTTTACGCGCGCCGATCACCCGAACTGGGCCAGCCAGTTGTATGCCGCCTACAGCCGGGTCGAGTATGTCCGCAGCCTGGCCTCAATCATTGGCGAGGACGAGCTGACCGACACGGACAAGGCCTACCTGCGCTTTGGCGAGGGCTTTGAGACCAAGATGATCCAACAGGGCATGCACGAGGAACGCAGCATTCGCGACACGCTGGGCATTGGCTGGGAACTTCTGAAAATCCTGCCGGAGCACGAATTGACACGCGTCTCCCAGGAAGAAATCGCACAGTATTTACCCCGATAAATCAACGACAAGGAGCAGTATGAGCAAGCGCATCTGGAGTAGCAGTCTTGCGGCCGTGCTGGGTGCCAGTGTGGTGCTGGGCGGCGCTCTATTTGGCACGGTGAAAGGTGATAGCGGCGCAGCGTTGTCGGGCGCCAAAGTGGCCGTGTTCGGCAAAGAGTTGAGTGCTACCACGGATGCGGGCGGCAAGTTCCGCATCACTAGCGACGAGTTGCTGGACGGCAACAAGTATTCTGTGACGGTGACGGCCGACGGCTATGATGTTGCCCAAACGTTCAGCGTCGAAATGTATAGCGACCCGGCGGACATGGAACCGATCGAGATCGAGATGTACAAAACCGAAGAGATCGCGATTGACACCAACGCGACCGCAGTGCTGATGCCGCAGGGCATGACCATGACCACCAATGCCGTGCCGCCGAGCGAAGCCCTGGACACCAATGCGACCAGCGTGGTCGCCACCGATTTGATTGATGTCACAGAAGCGGCGCCGAGCACGAATGCAGCGCCGGTGCGCTAAGGCGCGGGTGATCAGTGATCAGTAATCAGTATTCGGTAAACGACGAACGATGAACGATGAACGGTTGGCAATCCAATCGTAAATTGTAAGTTGTAAATTGCAAATGCTGCCATGATTCTCAAACTGCCCCCCACGAAGAGCAACATGTTCAAGCTCGAGCAAGACCTGCGTTTTGCGCGGGAAGGCCATGATTTGCTGGATCGCAAGCGTGAGGTGCTGGTCATGGAGTTGATGCAAATTGTGCACACGATCAAAAACATACAGCGGCGTCTGGCAGAACAGCTCGAACAAGCCTACGCGACCTTTCGCATGGCCTACACGGAAATGGGCTCGGACGCGATCGAGCGCGCGAACTATGCCTATCTTGAGCCGCTGGAAATTGCCGTGAAAGAGCGCAGTGTGATGGGCGTGCCGGTGCCAAGCGTCAGTGCCGTGCGCGCGCCGCGCTCGGTGCAAATTGGCCTGATGGACACGTCGCTCTCGTTTGACGCGGCGGTTGGCGAGTTCGCGCAGGCAATTCCCTTGCTGCTCCAGTACTGCGAGGCGAACATGACCTTGACACGTCTGGCGACTGAGCTGCAGAAAACGCAGCGCCGGGTCAACGCGCTTGAAAACATGTTCATTCCGAATACGAGTGACACCATTAAATACATTCGCGACGTGTTGGAAGAAGGCGAACGCGAAGACTTCTTCCGCCGCAAGCGGGTCAAGAAAACCATATGACATTTTACAGCTCCATTTTTTTGCGCAGGGTGTTAAGAAGGAATAAACGGCGGGCGTTGCGCTGGTTAAGTGCGGCCGGCATCGCAGCGGGGCTGTGGGCTGGTGGGACGCGCGCCGCGCTGGTCATCAACGAAGTGCACTACAATCCGCCGGGCGCGGGCGACACCACCGAGTTCATTGAATTTTGGAACACGGGCGCGCTGCCGCTGAGCTTGGACGGCTGGCAAATGAGCGATGGCGTTGAGTTCGTGTTCCCGCCGCAGGCAATGGTGCCGGTCGGCGGCTTCCTCGTCTTGGCGCTGGATCCCGTGGCGTTTGGCGCGGCCTATCCGCTGGTGACCAACGTGTTCGGCCCGTTTGCCAATGGGACCAAGCTGAACAATGACGGCGAGCGCGTGGCGATCAGCGATGCCGGTGGGACAGTGGTCAGCGAAGTGACCTATGATGACGCAGCGCCGTGGCCGACCACGCCGGATGGCGACGGACCGTCGCTCGAATTGCGCCATCCGCTGCTGAATCTTTCCGCGCCGACCAGCTGGGCGGCAAGTCTGGCGGCGGGTGGGACACCGGGCGCGACGAATTCAACGTATGTCAACGACACCCTGAGCTTCACGACTACGCGCACGCCGCTGTCGCCGGTGTCGGCATCCAATGTTGCGTTACTGGTGACCGTGACGGTGGGCGCGCCGTCGAATGTGATCGTGGTGTATACCGCACCTGGTGGTTGGTTGACGAACGCCTGTGCGCTGGCGGCGCCGAATGTGTGGACCGGCGCGCTGCCGGCCCGCGCTGACGGCACATGGGTTGAGTACGTCGTGCAGGCGCGCAGCGCAAGCGGCGTCGTGTATCTGGATCCGCTGACCGGCACGGCGCTGTATCGCGTCATGGACACGCCCCCGCAACCGCGCGATCTGATCATCAATGAGATCATGTACCACAGCAGTGTGGATGCGCTGACGCAGAAGTATGAATATGTCGAACTGTGGAACATCAGCGCCAAAACAGTGGATCTGGCTGGCTGCATCTTTGAGGACACGCGGCTGCCGACGAATGCGTGGCCCGTGCCGCCGGGCGCGTTGGTCGTGCTGGCCGATGAGCCGCGGGCGTCGTTGAACAGCATCTATCCGGCGATTGCCGCAGAGCGCTTTGCGCAGGTGGACATCGGCTTGTCGGACGACGGCGAGACGTTGCGGATCAAGAGCCCGAATGACGTGCTTCTGCATGCCGTCACGTATGCGCATGACAACGGCTGGCCGAGCGCGCCCAACGGCTTCGGGCCCAGCCTCGAGTTGACCAGCGCACTGCTCGACGACACGCGTGCCGCGAGCTGGGCGGCGTCGATCGGCTTCGGCACGCCGGGCTATCCGAACAGTATTAGCGCCACCGGCACGCAGATGGCCATTGTTGATGTGATGGTTGTGCCGGCACGGCCTGCTGCCGGGCAGCCGGTGTATCTCACTGCCCGCGTGCTGGCCTCGGCACCGATCATCTCTGTAACCGCCATTTGGCGGACCAATGCGCTGGATACGAATGTCGTGGTGATGGCGGACGATGGTGGCCATGGCGACGGCCTTGCCAACGACAGTGTCTATGGCGCCGCGCTGCCGGCCATGCCCGCCGAGATGGTGGTGTGGTACATCATCCGGGCGGAATTGGCAGACGGAACCGTGCAGGAAAGCCCGATCGACCTGGCTCCAACTGCGAATGCAACGCCACTGCTGTCGGTCGCGATATTGAATAGCACGATGAGTGTTACCGTCACCCCGGCCGCCGTGTGGCAGGTCGTGACCAACACCGGCCGCTCGACAGAATCAGGCTATGGCTATGCCGATTTCATGTTGCTGGGCGCCGGTGAGTGTTTGATTGACGATGTCCGCTTCAATGACGGCCCTACGCAACTCATCAGGAACGTCAGCTTTAACAATAGTTCGTATTGGTATGGGTGGGGGTCGCACGCCGCGTCGTACGTCGAGCCGCGCTGGGGCTACACCGCACCGGGCAGCGGGCGCATTGTCAGCGACGGCACCGCCTACGGTTCGTATTACACCTATTTCAAAGGGATAACCAACACGGTGGACTACACCTTCAGCTTTGCCTACCGCAGCGTGCCAACGTCGGTCACGCGCCCGTGGCATTTCTACGGGGTGGGGCCGGGCACCAATCCGACCATGTGCATCTCCGAGATCAACTATCACACGATGCACGATGGCTTGGGCAACTTCGAGTTTGTCGAGCTGTACAATTATGGCGCGGCGCCAATCAACCTGGCGCAATGGACACTCGAGAACAAAAACGGAGTGCGGTTTGCCATCACGCGCGAGGCGGTGGTTCCGCCGGGTGGCTGCCTGTTGTTATGTGGCGATGCTGAGACGATAGCAAATTACTATGATGTGCCCGAGGCGCTTTGCCATGGCCCCTTGCCGTTTGACTTGAGCAATGGCGATGACGTGCTGACCTTGCGTGCCTGGGACGGCAGCGTGGTTGACGTGGTGGCCTATCAAGACCGCGCGCCGTGGCCGACGCGTGCGGATGGCGATGGCGCCACGCTCGAACGCATTGGCATGGGCGGCGACGGCGCGACGGCCAGCAACTGGCAGGCTAGCGCCAGCGGCGGCACGCCCGGCTATCCCAATGGCGCATGGGGTGCGACGATCCTCGACATCTGGCACAGCCCGGCCGTGCCGCGCGCGACGGATGCCATCACCATTTTCGCGCGGGTGACCAACATCGTCGGCGGCGTGCGCGTGCTCTATCGGCCGAACGAATCCGGCGCATGGCTGGCGCAAGCCATGACGGGCCCGGACGCCAATGGCCTGTGCAGCGCCACGCTGGGCACCTTCACCAGCGGCACCTACATCCCGTTCTACTGCGAATACAGCACGGCGGTCACGCGGGTGCGCTTTCCCAGCGCCGGCATACGCCAGCCCGCGCTGCTCGAAGTGGACGACACGCGCGACACGTACACCTTGCCGGTGTGGCGTTTACTGCTTACCAGTGCAAACTGGAACACGCTGAACAGCCGCGCCTGGCTGTGGGATAATAGTGATGTGGATGCCACCCTGATTATTGGCACGCAGATATTCTACAACATCGGCACGCACTTCCGCGGCAACTACAGCCGCCAATACAAATCCGCGCACAACTTGTACCTGAACTACGGCCAGACGTGGCGCGGGCACCGCAAACTGTCGCTGGCGTACAACTGGGAAGACGCATCGCTGATCGTGATACCCTATGCGCAAGAGATGTACAAGCGCATGGGTGTGCCGATTTACGATACCAGCATGTGCATCCTCAAGCGGCGTGGGTCTGAGCTTGGGTTGCGCCATTATATCGAGCCGTTTGATGAAGTCTTCATGCAGACCAACGCGCTGACGACCGGCAACTTGTACAAAGCCGCGCAGGCCGACCGGCAACAAGCCTTGTTCACCTTTGCCGGCTATCAACCGGCGCTGTACGAGAACTGCTATGAGGCCAATGGGGTGCGCGACAAAGCCCATCAATACACCGATCTGGCGCGCGGCCTCGAGGCCTTGTACGCGTTGCCGCCGGAGGTTTTTGCCACCCAGGCGACCAATTACCTCGATCCGGTTGCATTTGGCCGCGAACAAGCCATGTACCATTTCCTGCACAATTCGGACGGCTGGCCGCGCTGGGGGCAGAATTATTTGCTGCACGGCGATGCCAACGGGCAGATGAAATTGTATCCGCAGGACATTGGCGCGACGATGGTGTGGCCTGATGACTGGCCGGTGTATCCGACCGTCGCCGGGGTGCAGCGCTTTGTGCGCTTGCCGGAGGTTGCGCGCGTCTTTTGGGGCACCTACACCAACGCCCTCGCCAGGATTCCGGCGGCGGTGCAACGGGCCTATGTGGATGTACTCTACAATCAAGCCAAAAATGATATGGACAGCTCGTTTCTGAACGACGTCAACAGCGTGAAGAGCAGCATCAGCAGTTGGTACTCGTCCACGGGCACGGAATCGCCCAATAAGATTGCGACGTGGAGTTTTGTGTGGTTGTCGCAGCCCAATCGCTGCGTGCTGGTCAACGAGCCGTATTATTATCGCGCCAGTGCCTTTGACACGGCCGGCCGCGGCATCACCTACTCATTGGCCGGCGCACCGGCCTGGTTGAGCATTGACAGCGCAACCGGTGAAATCCGCGGCACGCCGACCAGCACGGGTTCGTATAGTTTTCAGGCGCGCGCCAATAATGGGGTGACCACGCTCGTGCAAGTCTGCACCGTGGTGGTGCAGCAACCGTCCGTGCGGCTGCGCTTGCGCTGCGACGAGGGGGCCGGCACGACCGCGGCCGACTCGAGCAGCTTTGGTAACAACGGCACGCGCCAGAACACTGTCAATTGGGCGGCCGACGGGCGCTACAGCAATTGCCTGTATTTTGGCGCCGCCAGCACGGATCGCCTGGCGGTCAATGCCGCCTCATCGCTGAATATCGAAGGCGATTTCACCTTCGAGGCGTGGATCAAATTTACCCAGAAGAACAAACCGCCATCGCTGATCTTTGAAAAATATGAGGAGCTCGGTTTTGAAATGGGGCAAGACAGCACGATCATGGGCGGCCGCTTCTGGTACGGCCCGTTTGACGACGGGAAGGCCATTGTCGACGGCTTGGGCGGGCACGGCTACGTGCTGATGCGCTACAATGAAGACGCCAACGCGCGCCTGATGCAAACGGGCGTCTGGCATCATGTCGCCGTCACCCACGAGCGCGACCGCAATGAAGTCTACATCTATCTGAACAACCAACGCATTGGCGGCATGGTTTGGAACAGCAATTTGCTGAGCACCGACGCGTTGCGGTTGGGCGGGCCGTTCGACGGCTGGATGGATGAAATGAAGCTGTGCTCGTTTGCGCGCAAGGCGTTCAACCTGGGTGTGAGCATTGATGCCGTGCGCTTTGCCGCGCCGCGTGCCTACGTCCAGTTCAGCTATTTCAATCGCGGCGCAGTCCCGCCGCTCAACCTGAAATATTTTACGCTGCGGGTCGAGCCGGCCGGCACCTGGCACCAATTGCCGGATGTCGAGCTGCCGCCGGGCGGCACGGTGCGCGTCGAGCTGGCGGATATTCCCGGCTTGGCGGCCTTGCCCGAAAGTGGCGCACTGGCGCTCTACCCCTTTGAGCCGGACACCATCTATCCGCCCGGCAATTATCAGCACACCTGCACCAAGATTCTTGACTATGTGGCGTGGGGTAACTTCACGGCCGCGCCCACACCGGAGCATCCCGCCGTGCAGGCCGGCCTGTGGCAGTCTGGTGGTGTGGTGGCCACAAATTCCGCCGCCGGCCGTTGTGCCCTGCGCGCGCCGGGCCGTAACGAAGATGGCGTCAATTCCTGGGTTGGCGGTATGATAGATCACCAGCCGCCCAATGTTGCGACCAACGCGTTGCTCAGCCCGGCGGGCGGCGAAATGCTGGACGCCGGCGTGCCCTTCGCAATTACGTGGGCAACCAATGCCATCACCGATGAGCCGCCCGCGCCAGCCACACCGGTGAGTCTGTACTTCAAGGCCGATGGCGTCACGAACACCTGCATCGCGCCGTGGATGCCCAACGATGGCGTCAGCCTGTGGGCGCCGCCAAGCTGGGCGCAAGACCGCACCAACTGCTTTATCACCCTGCTCGTCCGTGACCGCTTCGGCAACGCTGCCGCGGATGTCAATGACGCGCCATTTCAAGTGTTGCCAGAACCCGCGCAGCTCATCCTTCTCGTCAGCCTAATATTTACCACCCGACGTTTTTTATGCTAAGCACCCACTCCGTTGTTTTGCGTGCGACATTGGTTGCCGTCACTGCCGCCGCCATGGCACATGCCGCGCTGGTCATCAACGAAGTGCACTACAATCCGCCGGGCGCGGGCGACACCACCGAGTTCATTGAATTTTGGAACACGGGCGCGCTGCCGCTGAGCTTGGGCGGCTGGCAGATGAGCGATGGCGTTGAGTTCGTGTTCCCGCCGCAAGCAGTGGTGCCGGCCGGCGGCTTCCTTGTGCTGGCGCTGGATCCTGTGGCGTTTGGCGCGGCCTATCCGCTGGTGACCAACGTGTTCGGCCCGTTTGCCAATGAGACCAAGTTGAACAATGACGGCGAGCGCGTGGCGATCAGCGATGCCGGTGGCACGGTGGTCAGCGAAGTGACCTATGATGACACCGCGCCGTGGCCGACCGCGCCGGATGGCGACGGACCGTCGCTCGAATTGCGCCATCCGCTGCTGAATCTTTCCGCGCCGACAAGTTGGGCGGCAAGTCTGGCGGCGGGCGGAACACCGGGCGCAATCAACTCGACCTTCGTATATGACAGCTTGAGTTTTTCGACGAAACGAACCCCGCAATCGCCGGTCTCCGCATCGAACGTCGTGCTGCAGATCACGTTTAGTCTGGGCGCGCCGTCGAACGTGATCGTGGTGTATACCGCGCCCGGTGGTTGGTTGACGAACGCCTGCGCGCTGGCGGCGCCGAATGTGTGGACCGGCGCGCTGCCGGCCCGCGCCGACGGCACATGGGTCGAATATGTCGTGCAGGCGCGCAGCGCAAGCGGCGTCGTGTATCTGGATCCGCCGATCGGTACGGCGCTGTATCGCGTCATGAATACGCCCCTGCAACCGCGCGATCTGATCATCAATGAGATCATGTACCACAGCAGTGTGGATGCGCTGACCCAGAAGTATGAATATGTCGAGTTGTGGAACATCAGCGCCAAAACAGTGGATCTGGCTGGCTGCATCTTTGAGGACACGCGGCTGCCGACGAATGCGTGGCCCGTGCCGCCCGGCGCGCTGGTCGTGCTGGCCGATGAGCCGCGCGTGGTGTTGAACAGCATCTATCCGGCGATTGCCGCGGATCGCTTTGCGCAGGTGAACATTGGCTTGTCGGACGACGGCGAAACGTTGCGCATCAAGAGCCCGAATGACGTTGACGTACACACCGTGACCTACGCCAGCGACAATGGCTGGCCGAGCGCGCCCAATGGCTTCGGGCCCAGTCTCGAACTGACTAGCGCGCTGTGCGACGGCAATCGCGCCGCGAGCTGGGCGGCAGCGGCCGGCTTCGGCACGCCGGGCTATCCCAACAGCGCGTTCGCCATCGGCACGCAAGCGGCGATTGTTGAAATAGCCGTGCAGCCAGCGCAGCCGGTCGGCGGTGTGCCAACCTTCATCTGCGCGCGGCCGCTGGCCTCGCTGGCAATCACTTCATTCGTAGCGCTCTACCGCACCAATGCCACCCAGAATGTATCCGCGCCGATGTATGATGACGGGCTGCACGCCGACGGCGCGGCCGGCGATGGCCTGTACGGCGCGGCCCTGCCGGCATTTCCCAACGAGACAATCGTGTGGTATTGCCTGCAACTGGCTCTGGCGGACGGCACCACCTTGGTGACACCGCCGGGCGAGCGAATCAGCCCGCCACCGTCACCTGGCTTGACGGTGCGCTTGTCCAATAACGGTTTGCTGTCGACCGTCACGCCGACGACGTCATGGCAGGCATACACCAACACGGGCGCGGCGACCGCGACCACGTTGTATTTGTACCTTGATAGCGCCGGTGACGTGCTGGTGGATGATGTCTCGATTAAATATACCGGCACGGAGCATGTCAGCAACGGCGCGTTCACGGTCAGTGACGCGGGCTGGACCAAGAGTGGCAACCACATTGGTTCGGCCTTCGACCCGAGCGATGGCGCGCGCGCGCCCGGCTGTCTGCGTCTTCGTGCGACCGGCGCGGGCGGCGGCTCGTCCGGCAACAATGTCCGGCAAATTGCTTCGACGTTGGTACAGGACGGGCGCATCTACACCTTGACCTTTGCCTATCGCGGCATTCCTTCGTCGGCGTTCTATCAAAGCAATTGGTATTTCTATCATGTTGGGCCGACGACCCAAGTGACGGTCTGCATCAGCGAGATAAATTACCATCCCATGCACGACGGTATGGGCAACAGCGAGTTTGTCGAGCTGTACAATTACGGCGCGGCGCCGATCAACCTGGCGCAATGGACGCTTGAAAACGAAGACGGCATCCGCTTTGCCATCACGCGCGAGGCGTGGTTGGCGCCGGGCGGCTGCGCGGTGCTGTGCGGCGATGTCGCGGCGATAACGAATTACTTTGATGTGCCGGCGGCCCGCTGCCACGGCCCGCTGCCGTTTGCGCTGGGCAATGGCGATGACGTGCTGACCTTGCGTGCCTGGGACGGCAGCGTGGTTGACGTCGTGGCCTATCAAGACAGCGCGCCGTGGCCGACACGCGCGGATGGCGCTGGCGCCACGCTCGAACGCATTGGCGCTGGCGCGGGTGGTTCGTCTGCCACCAATTGGCAGGCCAGTGTTGGCGGTGGTTCGCCCGGCTTCGCCAATGGCGCCTGGGGCGCGAATATCCTCAACATCTGGCACAGTCCGGCCGTGCCGCGCGCGACGGATGCCATCACCATTTTCGCGCGGGTGACCAATATCGTCGGTGGCGTGCGCGTGCTGTATCGCCCGAATGAAACCGGCGCATGGCTGGCGCAAGCCATGACGGGCCCGGACGCCAATGGCCTGTGCAGCGCCGCGCTGGGTACCTTCGCCAGCGGCACTTATATCCCGTTCTACTGCGAATACAGCACGACGGTCACGCGGGTGCGCTTTCCTAGCGCCGGCACCCGCCAGCCCGCGCTCCTCGAAGTGGATGACACGCGCGACACCTATGTCTTGCCGGTCTGGCGGCTGCTCTTCACCAGCGATAACTGGAACATGCTGAACGGCCGCGCCTGGCTGTGGGACAATAGTGATGTGGATGCCACCCTGATTATCGGCACGCAGATGTTCTACAATATCGGTACGCACTTCCGCGGCAATTATAGTCGCACGGCCAAGTCCGCGCACAATATGTACCTGAACTACGGCCAGACCTGGCGTGCGCACCGCAAGCTGTCGCTGGCGTACAACTGGGAACATGCGTCGCGGATCGTGGTACCTTATGCGCAAGAAATGTATAAACGCATGGGCGTGCCGATTTTCGATACCAGTATGGCTATCCTCAAACGGCGCGGCGTCGAAATTGGATTGCGGCATTATATCGGGCCGTTTGATGAAGTCTTCATGCAGACCAACGCGCTGACGACCGGTAATCTCTATAAAGCCGCGCAAACTGACCGGCAGCAGGCCCTCTTTACCTTTGCCGGCTATCAGCCGGAGCTGTATCAAAATTGTTATGAACCCCACGGGTCGCTCGATCCGGCGCATCAGTTTACCGACCTGGCCCGCGGCCTCGAGGCCATGTATGCGTTGCCGCCGGAGGTCTTTGCCGCGCAGGCGACCAATTTCCTCGACCCGGTCTCGTTTGGCCGCGAACAGGCCATGTACCATTTTCTGCGCAACTCCGACGGCTGGCCGCAATGGGGCCAGAATTACATGCTGCACGGCAATGCCAATGGCACCCTGAAGCTGTACCCGCAGGACATTGGCGCGACGATGGTCTGGTACGGCTGGCCGGTCTATCCCACCGTCGCGGGCGTCAATCGCTTCCTGCGCCTGCCCGAAGTGGCGCGCGTCTTTTGGGGCACCTATACCAACGCCTTCGCGCGCATTCCTTCCGCCGTGCAGCAGAGCTACATGGACACGCTCTACAACCAGGCCAAGGATGACATGGGCACAAGCTTCCTCAGCGATGTCAACAGTCTGAAGAGCGGCGTCAGCAGTTGGTATGCAACCACCGGCACGGAATCACCCAATGGCATTGCCGGCTGGAGCTTTTCGTGGTTGTCGCAGCCCAATCGCTGCGTGCTGGTCAACGAGCCCTATTACTATCGCGCCAGTGCCTTTGACACGGCCGGCCGTGCCATTACCTACTCATTGGCCAGCGCGCCGGCCTGGCTGAACATCGACAGCGCAACCGGTGAAATACGCGGCACGCCGACCACGACGGGCTCGTACAGTTTTCAGGCGCGCGCCTATAATGGCGTGACGACGCTCGTGCAGAGCTATACCTTGGTTGTGCAGCAACCCACGGTGCGGCTGCGCTTGCGCTGCGACGAGGGCACCGGCACGACCGCGGCGGATGCGAGTGGCAATGGCAACAACGGCACGCGCCAGAACACCGTCAATTGGGCGGCCGGCGGGCGCTTCAGCAATTGCCTGTATTTTGGCGCCGCCAGTACGGATCGCCTGACGGTCAATGCCGCCTCGTCGCTGAATATCGAAGGCGATTTCACCTTCGAGGCTTGGATCAAATTCACCCAGAAGAACAAACCGCAATCGCTGATCTTTGAGAAATTCGAGGAGCTTGGCTTTGAAATGGGGCAGGACGGCACGGTCATGGGCGGGCGCATGTGGTACGGCCCGTTTGACGACGGGAAGACCATTGCCGACGGCTTGGGCGGGCACGGCTACGTGCTCATGCGCTACAATGAAGACGGTAACGCGCGCCTGATGCAAACCAGCGTCTGGCACCACATCGCCGTCACCCACGAGCGCGACCGCAATGAAGTCTACATCTACCTGAATAACCAACGCATCGGCGGCATGGTCTGGAATGATAATCTGTTGGGCACTGATGCCCTGCGGGTGGGCGGGCCGTTCGACGGCTGGATGGATGAAATGAAGCTGTGCTCGTTTGCGCGCAAGGCGTTCAACCTTGGTGTGAGCATTGATGCCGTGCGCTTTGCCGCGCCGCGTGCCTATGTTCAGTTCAGTTACTTCAATCGCGGCGCAGTCCCACCGCTCAACCTGAAATATTTTGCGCTGCGGGTCGAGCCCGCCGGCACCTGGCACCAACTGCCGGATGTCGAGCTGCCGCCGGGCGGCACGCTGCGCGTCGAGCTCGCGGATATTCCCGGTTTGGCAGCCTTGCCCGAAAGTGGTGCGCTGGCGCTTTATCCTTTTGAACCGGACACTATCTACCCGCCCGGCAATTATCAGCACACCTGCACCAAGATTCTTGATTACGTTGCCTGGGGCTTGGCGGATGCCGCGCCAGCGCAGAATCACCCCGCCGTACAAGCCGGCTTGTGGCAGGCCGGCGAATTGGTCTTGACATCCTCCAACACGCCCGGGCGGATTGCCTTGCGCGAGGCGGGGCGTAATGAGCGTGGTGCGTCGAGTTGGCTGGGCGGCACAGCCTTGGCGGCGCCGCTGCTCACACCCGTACCCAGCACGAACACGGCGCCGTTTGTTCCGTTTTACTGGCAGGCAGTCACGGGTGCGTCGAGTTATGATCTTGACTGCGGTGTCTCGGCCCTCTTTGCCGGCCTGATCGGCACCAATGTCAGTGGCACCAATGCAATCCTGCCCTTGGCGCAAGGACGCTGGTACTGGCGTGTGCGCAGTCGCGCCGACGCGGTCGTCAGCGGCTATCGCAGCGGCAATTCGTTCGAGGTAATTCCGGAGCCGTTCGGGCTGGTCTGGCTGGGTTTGCTGCTAGTGCGCCAACAAAAGAAAAGGGCCGCAAGGCGGCCCTAAACTGACAAAATGGTGCCGAAGACTGGAGTTGAACCAGCAAGGGGTTTCCCCCACTGCGACCTGAACGCAGCGCGTCTGCCAATTCCGCCACTTCGGCGCGGAGCGTAATTATACACTATCGCGCCGGCCGTGTCAAACGATCATCGCTGCATCTTGAAATTCTGAAATCCGCAGGACACCGCCGTGCCTTCCTGCGGTCGCCTCGCTGGAGAGCGGGAGCGACCTCCATGCCGCGAATCTGTTCATTGCAGCACCAGCACTCGCCGGGTGGAACCGGCTCCCACTCTACAGAAGTTCCGCCCCAGGTAATTTGTTCGCCGCAAACAAATTAGTACAAAACCATTTGCCGCAAATGATTTTTCTCACGCGGAAAACTTACTCAACCGTGACCGACTTGGCCAGATTGCGCGGCTGATCCACGTCGCAGCCGCGCGCAACCGCGATATAATACGCCAGCAATTGCAGCGGAATGACCATCAAAATCGGCTTGAGCACCGCATGCACGCTCGGCACCCAAATGACATCATCGGACAGTTTCTCAATCGTGCTGTGGGGGCTGTCCATGACCGAAATGACGCGTCCATGCCGCGCGCGAATTTCCTGGATGTTCGACGCCGTCTTCTCGATCAATTCGGTGGTCGGCGCGACCGCGACTGTCAAATGATGCTCATCCACCAGCGCGATCGGGCCATGCTTCATCTCTGCGGCCGGATAGCCATTGGCGTCAATATACGAAATTTCCTTGAGCTTGAGTGCGCCCTCGAGCGCGACCGGATAATGCATGTGGCGGCCGACGAAAAACGCGTGTTGGACATCCACGTAGTTCTTGGCAATCGCCTCGATCTGCGCGCGCGTCTCGAGAAACTGGCGGATCGTCTCCGGCAACGTCTCCAAGGCACTGATAATCTCGAGCGCCGTCGCGCGCGCCAGATTGCGCACGCGCCCAAAATACAGCGCCAGCAGGACCATGACCGTCAGCTGCGAGGTGAACGCCTTGGTGGACGCCACCCCGATCTCCGGCCCGGCATGCACATACACGCCGCCATCGCATTCGCGCGCGATCGTGCTGCCCACCACATTGCAGACGCCCATCACCATCGCGCCCTTTTGCTTGGCTTCGCGCAAGGCCGCCAGGGTGTCGGCCGTCTCGCCCGACTGGCTGATCGCCAGCACCAGCGTGTTGGGGCAGATGATCGGGTTGCGATAGCGAAACTCGGAGGCGTAATCCACCTCGACCGGAATGCGCGACAGTTCCTCAATGATGTACTTGCCGACCATGCCGGCGTGCAGGGCCGTGCCGCAGGCAATAATCACAATCCGGTCAATGTTGAGAATGTCGCGGTTGCTTAGATGCATGCCGCCCAGTTTCGCCGTCGCCATTTCGGGCAGCAGCCGGCCGCGGAACGCGTTGCGGATCGTGTCCGCTTGCTCGCAGATTTCCTTCAGCATGAAATGGGTGTGGCCGCCGCGACCGATCTCATCCGCATCCCACGAGATGTGCTGGACATCTTTCGCAATCGGCGCACGCTCGAAGGTCTGGGTCTGGTAGCCGTCGCGCCGCAGCGTCACCATCTCGTTGTCATCCAGGTAAATGACCTGGCGGGTGAACAACACAAAGGCGTTGACATCCGAGGCGATGAACATTTCATCGTCGCCGACGCCCAGCACCAGCGGGCTGCCTTTGCGCGCGCCAAGGATCACATCCGGCACGTCGGCACAGACAATCGCCAGACCAAAGGTGCCTTCTAATCGCTTGATGCTGGCGCTGACCGCCAGCTCAAGGTCGGCCGCGCTGAACGTCGTTCGGGCTTTGTCGGCATACAAATGCCGCTCGATCAGATGCGGGATCACTTCCGAGTCGGTCTCGGTCTTGAAGTGATGGCCTTCCTGCTCAAGGTGCTTGCGCAGCGTGGCGTAGTTCTCAATGATGCCGTTGTGCACCACCGCAACCCGGCCAGTCTGGCCGGTGTGCGGATGGGCGTTGATTTCGTTGGGCGCGCCATGCGTGGCCCAGCGCGTGTGCGCGATGCCGACCGTGCCGGACACCGGCTGCGCGCGCAGCAATTCCTCGAGCATGACGATCTTGCCCGGCCGCTTGCGCACCTCCAGTACACCCGGCCGCACAATTGCCACACCGGCCGAATCATAACCGCGATATTCCAGGCGCTTGAGCCCTTCAATCAGAATCGGACACGCATCATTCTTGCCCAAATATCCAATAATGCCACACATGTCTTATCCTCGTGTAAATACTACGATAAAGTTCTCGGTTTGCGGTTTTCAATTGACCACCACCGCACTGATACCGCTGGCTTGGCCAGTACCGCCAACGGCGGTATGGGAGCGGCCTCCGTGCCGCGAATCTGCCGCAGCTGCTCTTCCACCGACGCACCGTCCACCGTTTCGCCGCCTCGTCTCACGTTATTCGCCCAGCACTTTGATGACCAGGCGCTTGCGACGGCACCCGTCAAACTCGGCATAGTAGATCTGCTGCCAGGGACCCAGATCGAGCGCACCTTTCGTAATCGGCACAATCACTTCATGGCCGATCAACAGATTCTTCAAGTGGGCATCGCCGTTGGTCTCGCCCGTGCGATGATGGCGATAGTTGTCGCGATAGGGCGCCAACTGTTCGAGCCACGCGTCAATGTCGTGAATCAAGCCGCTCTCGGCGTCGTTGATGTAGACGCCGGCAGTGATGTGCATGGCGGCCACCAGCACAAAGCCTTCGCCCACGCCGCTGGCGGTCACGACCCGCACAACGTCATCGGTAATGTTGATGTACTCACGCTTGGTGCGCGTCGTAAACCAAAGATATTCAGTTGCGCTCTTCATGCCTCTTAGTATAGCAAATGAAATGAGATTTTGCGCCACAATGGCATGCCAGCCTGTCAGCGCCCCGAAGGGAACGCCGATCGCCAGATCGGTTGAAGGTATGCGCGATCTCACGATCGCGCCGCCGCATGTTGCCACAAATTACCAGATCCGGCAACTTCTCTGAAAGTGTCGATCCCGCCCATTGCGGTAGCCGCCGCACGGCGTGCGGCGTATGCTGGTACAGTGATGACACGGAACACCAACGTTAAATTCGTTGGCCCGGCAACGAATTTCCTCGGTGCAAGGATTCATGCCTTTTTGCTATACTAGGCGCCATAACCGCGAGGAGTACGCGTTTGCACTATAAAGATTATTACGAAAGCTTGGGCGTGCCACGCACCGCCACGCAGGATGAAATTCGCAAGGCCTATCGCAAGCTGGCGCGCAAGTACCACCCGGATGTCAACAAGAACCCGGGCTCTGAAGCGAAGTTCAAGGAAGTCGCCGAAGCGCACGAAGTGTTGAGCGACGCCGACAAACGTAAAAAATACGATACGCTCGGCAGTAATTGGCAGAATGGCCAGGACTTCACGCCCCCGCCCGGCTGGGATTTCCGCCAGTTCCGCCAGCAACAGCCACACGCCGCATACGCCGAGCAAATGTTTGGCGGCGGCGGTGGCAGCAACGCCTTCAGCGACTTCTTCGAGTCACTCTTTGGCGGTGCGCAACAGCAGCAACAACAGCGCCATCCGCGCTCGGCGATGTTTGAGCAGGCTTTCGCGCACGCGCCGCAGCAAGCCGAAGACCAGGAGGCGGCCATCACGATCTCCCTCGAAGACGCCTACCATGGCGCGACCAAGCACCTGACCTTGCAGACCGCATCAGCCGGGCGGCGTGGCCGCGCGGCGCAGCCCAGCGCCAAAACGCTCGAAGTACACATTCCCAAAGGCGTGCACGATGGCAGCAAAATTCGCTTGCGTGGTCAAGCGCCACCCGCAGCGCCGGGCGCGCCGGCCGGTGATTTATATCTGCGCGTAACGCTCGCGCCGCACCGTAGTTTCCGTGTCCACGACGCGGATCTCGAAGTCGACGTGCCGATCACCCCGTGGGAAGCGGCCTTGGGTGCGAAAGTGCGGGTGCCGACCGTGGAGGGCGCCGCCATGCTGGCCGTGCCGGCCGGCGCGCAGAGCGGCATGAAATTGCGCCTGCGCGGCAAAGGCTTGCCGGCCTTCGGCAAGACCCCGGTAGGGGACTTGTTTGCCGTCATCCAGATCGCCGTGCCGGCCACGCTGACCGCGCGCGAAAAACAGCTCTTCGAGGAATTGGCCCAAGTATCGCACTTCGACCCGCGCGCCGCGCGCTAAATTGGGTGCGTCAGTGCGCTGGTACTCGGTGCGTCGGTAATCGCTGAGTGCTGCCGTAGCCGCGGAACAGCGTTCCGCGTGCTGCCTCTGCTGTAGCCGCCCGCGTTGAGGGCGGTGAATGCTCTTTGCGTTGATTGCAGACAGCAAATGCCGCTATTCGGTTTTCGGTTCTCAGTCTCTGCTTCTTCCATCCATCCACTCATCCATTCTCCCTTTTTCCGCCAGCTTGACAGTCCCGCAGCGGTGTGCTATACTCTCACCAGCAGAAATACTGTGGTTACGCTGCGGGCGTAATTCAGTTGGTAGAATGTCAGCTTCCCAAGCTGGACGTCGCCGGTTCGAATCCGGTCGCCCGCTCCACTTTTCTTCGAGACTCATTGGTTCGCCACGCAGCTGCGTGGTAAAAATCCGGCTTGTCCCGCCACCAGCGGGATCGCCCGCTCCACTTTTCTTCGAGACGCATTGGTTCGCCACGCAGTTGCGTGGTAAAAATCCGGCTTGTCCCGCCACCGGCGGGATCGCCCGCTCCACTTATTGCACAGAGATAAACTGGTGATGTCATGAACTGCTGGGTGTACATTCTCCATTCCGATGCGCTCGATCGTTTCTATAGCGGAATGACCTGCAATCTGCAAGTGCGACTTAGGCAGCACAGGTGCGGCAAAACACATACAACGGCGGGAACAGACGATTGGGTGGTTGTGTACTCGCAACCAGTGAGTAATCGTCAAGCGGCGCGCGTATTGGAGAAGGCGATTAAAGCACGTGGTGCACGGCGTTTTCTGGAAAGCTGCAACGCAGCACCTGCTGTAGCATCCTGAAGCGACAGAGCGTAGTTGCTGGACGCTTGCCCCGCACGGCGGGGTCGTCGGCATCGCCACGCAGCTGCGTGGTAAAAATCCGGCTTGTCCCGCCACCAGCGGGATCGCCCGCTCCACTTTTCTTCGAGACGCATTGGTTCGCCACGCAGCTGCGTGGTAAAAATCCGGCTTGTCCCGCCACCAGCGGGATCGCCCGCTCCACTTTCCAAACACGGTGAAACACCAGTAAATACAGGAACTTCGGCGCGACAGCCCGCGCCATTTCTCTCGCCAAAACGGTAGAAACACCAATGAATACTGGACATGTTTCTCAATATGCAGTTTTCACATCCCCCTGAAACAGGCAAAACATTAGTAAATAAAGGCGAATCAGACCGATTAAATGCGAAAGGTAGTCGTGACTGTACATGCCAACAAAAGCCCCCAAATACAAAAAAAGTCATAGCAAAGTAAGAGCAAATGCTTGACAACCACCGGCGGGAATGCTATGCCATTTACGTAGTTTCAGCACTGGGATGATCCCGAAAACGAAATCGGTGCCCAGTGGGGGCAATCCGCAAGGATGCCCCGCCTTATGATCGCTGCTGTGGCGGTTCGTTGGACGCTGCCTTGACAGCATCAAGGGCGGCCTTTCTGGCCTGCGCTTCACCGTTACACACGATCAGCGCGGCGATTGCTCCCGGCACCCAGCCAGCCAACGTGAGTAGCGTCACAAGTATGATGGTTCCGCAGCCCTTATCCAGCACAGCAAGGGGCGGCAAGATAATACAGAGCAAGACGCGGCCACAGCTCATTTGACCTCCAAGGGTATCGGTTTCATGCGAATATTCTACCAGTTCCGACCCGCACTGTCAAAATTGATGCCGGGCTGCCGTTGTGTGGTATCGTCTCGACGCATCATGTACTTGATTGCTCCACTTGACTGCGGCAATCGCGCGGTTTGCTATAATACGCCATGACTGTGACCAAGATCATATCCGGCGGGCAGACCGGCGTAGACCGAGCAGCTTTGGACGTTGCCCTCGAACTCGGTATTCCGTGCGGTGGGTGGTGTCCCAAGGACCGTCTGGCCGAGGACGGCAGAATCCCCGACAAGTATCCGCTAAAGGAGACCACATCAAAGATGGCAGCGGTCAGAACCGAAAAGAACGTGTTTGAGGCCGATGCCACACTCGTCTTGACCATCGGCGAACCAGCGGGCGGTACGAAGCAAACTATTGAGTGCGCCAAAGAGCACGCGAAGCCACACTTGATGATTGACCTGGGCGTGACCGACACCAGGGCCGTGGCCAAGGTAAACAAATGGATTGCGACCAACGGCATAGCGACACTGAACGTAGCCGGTCCAAGAGAAAGCCAGCAGCCGGGAATCTACGAAAGGGCGGCTGAGTTTCTCAGGAAGGTAGCACAGTGACTTGAGCATAACCACCCGCGTTTATTTTTAATATGACCAGCAAGTTACCAGCTCAAGACGAGTTCAAGCACCAACTGCTCAAGCATAAAATGCTAACCGTTGCCAAGTTTGCTGAAGCTCTGGGCGTAGCGCCCAACACGGTCCACAAATGGATGGCAAAGCGACAGATACACTATCTCAAGATCGGCCCGCCTTCTGTGGATGCCATGGGACGTGATCGCAGAACGGTACGGATTCCAGAAAGCGAGCTGCAACGGCTGATGGAGCATGTGGATAGGATCTACTGATAGCATTACAGCGCTATCCGTTCATCTGCCGCGTGGCTGATTGGCAGTTCCGATATATCTGGGTTGACCCATCGAGGCCTTGACGAAGAGACGCCGTGCGGATATAATGGATCATGCTGTTTGAACGCCAGAAACGCTTGCTTGCCCTGCTGAACGCACTCGGTGGCGACGTTGGTAACCTTGATTTCCAGAAACTCCTATTTCTGTACTGCCTGGAGGAGGAGCCCACGCCGAGTTATGAGTTTGTTCCGTACAAGTACGGCGGGTTTTCGTTCACATCCTATGCGGACAAGCGACGCTTGATCGAGAATGGCTTGCTGCAAGACAAGGAGAATGTTTGGTGCGTGACACCGGTGGGAAGCACAGTGGCGGGTACCAGCACGCCAGCACGGGCACGAACAGAGAGTTTTGTAAGACGCCACGCCATGCTGCGGGGAGACGCCTTGGTGGCGCAGACCTATCGTCGCTATCCATATTACGCCATTCGCAGCGAAATCGCCGAGCGGGTGCTGGCGCACGATGCGTCGGCGCTTGCTGCTATCGCCGCCGCGCGTCCGGTGGCTTGCCGGCCGGGGTTGTGCTCGATTGGCTACGAGGGCCGTACCCTTGAGGCCTACTTAAACTGCTTGATTCAAGACGGTGTGACCTTGTTGTGCGATGTGCGACGCAATCCCTTGAGCCGCAAATACGGCTTTTCGAAGGGCATCCTGTCCAAGGCATGTGGAGGTGTTGGCATCCGTTATGAGCACATGCCTGAACTGGGGATTGCATCTGAACAGCGGCAAGCATTGGAGACGCAGGCGGACTATGATGCACTATTCCTGAGGTACGAGTGCGAGATGCTCCCCACTCAGGTGACGGCACTGCGGCGCATTCACGCATTGGTTGCGCAGGGCGAGCGGGTGGCACTTACCTGCTATGAACGCCTGCCATCCCAGTGCCATCGGCACTGCGTGACTGAAGCGTTGGAGAAACAGTTCGGTGCTGGTCTCTCAGCGACGCATCTTTGATGGCACCCATGCAGAACGAGCGGATCCTGATAACAGTGAAGACGTACCCGACGCTGTCACGCAAGTATGGCGAGACAGTATGCACCGCGGGCGTGCGCCCCGATGGCACTTGGATACGCCTCTACCCAGTGCCCTTCCGGCGGTTGGGTGAGGAGCAACAGTACAGGAAGTTCGACTGGATTGAGTGCCAAGTGCAGCGCAGGACGTCGGACCCGCGGCCGGAGTCGTACCGCCCGCTTAGAATGCAACAATTGCAGCCAGTCGCACACATGGACACCTCGGGCAACTGGCGCGAGCGCCGCCGGTTGTTGCTTAGGACGGCACAGGTCTACACGCGTATGGGCGACCTGATCGAGGGCGCCAAGGCCAACCGGCTTTCGCTCGCGGTTTTCAAGCCAGCTCGCATAGTGGACCTGATATGCGAGCAGGAAGAGCGCGAGTGGGATCCTGACAAGGTTCGCCAAATGCGGGAACAATTCAGCCAACTTGATTTGTTTGAGGACAACGACTGGCGAGAAACGTTCGAGATCATTCCCAAACTCCCGTACAGTTTCTCATACAAGTTTGAGGATGCTGATGGCCACAGCAGCGAACTGCAAATACTCGACTGGGAGATCGGCGCGCTCTACTGGAACTGCCTGCGGTCCTGTAACGGCGACGAACAGCAAGCCATTGGCAAGGTGCGCATGAAGTATCTCGAGCAGTTCTCACAGAAGGACCTCCATTTTTTCCTGGGCACGACTCAGCAGTTTCACTTTGTGGCTCCGAATCCGTGGGTCATAATCGGTGTGTTTCCGATCCCACACGAGAGGCAAGCGGAGTTGCCGGTCTGACACTGCATTGCCGTCCGGCCGTCACCTGCCGATGACTCGTCGTCGCCGCGCCCCAGACCCGTCAACTATCAATACATGGCCCCGCTCCGCCCCTGGCAATGTACGCTCGGCAGCGTAAAACTGTTCCCGTCCAGTCTTTCGCTTCACCGGGAGAGCATCCAATAACTGTTCAGGCGTGGATTTCACTTCTCCAGTCAGCGTAATATTTCAACAAATAATTCCGCACAGCATGAGCTTTGCCGGCGTATCCATCACCCGAACGTATGATCGGAATGTAGTGTTCGTCCACCAACGCCAGAACCGTTTGGTCGCTTACACGTGCAGCAACAGCTGCCCATTTGCCGCGGTCGCGCAGCATGCCAGAGGCACCGCGAAGGATCCACGCCGGGTCGTTAATCAGTACGACCTTTGCGTGTTTTCTTAGCTTCTCAACGTGCCGACCATTGAAGGCGATTATGCGGCTAGGTTTCAACACCTCAAGTTCTTGGTACACAAGATCATCGTTCAGCCTCCAATACTCGCCTCCGTCATTGAGCAAGTTGGGGTTGATGTCCTTGCCGTCATTCATGGAGAACTTGTAGTAGTTGGAGACGGCAACATGGTCCTGGATCTCGGCGAACGACTTGAACATCCTGCCATGCTGACAATACAGGAAGATGCCAGCCAGCGCGGGAAGCACGCCCGCTTTCCATGGCGCGATCTCGACCTCGCTGTAATCAAGGCTTTCAGGGTAGTGCTTCCTGAAATCCCGCGACCATTCCAGCCGCTGTGTGAGCTTGTCGCGATGCGCTGCATAGAGCGATACAATATCGTCTTTCTTCCGGATCATCTGCGCCGTACCATAGACCAGCACGCGATATGTCCCGTACTTCGTGCCAACCAATGGAATGTAGGATGGAAAGATCTCGCCGGCTGCATCTTTGCTTGATATTCGATCTATGTATCGTGCCAACGTGCGTGTGTCGCATGCCCTGAACTGATCGGCGAGGCGGACGAGCGATGTGCGCAATGAATCCATTGCCCCTACCCCTTCTTCCTCTCGTTGAACATCCTAAGCGCCACCGCATACTCCTTGCTTAAGTCCACGCCTAAGTCCGTCCATGGTATGGCCTGGAATCCTACATAGATGAACGCCAGCAACACTATCCTGGTGTATTTGCCCGGGCAGGTCCTTGGACGCAGAGAACATGGCGGAATAGGTCGTAAGCCCCGGGTCGCTGATGACCGAAACCGCATAGCCGGTCTTCTCTTTGACCAGCTTCAGCATATGTTCAACGTCAGGATGGGGCATGTGTTCGCCTGCGGGTTACCGGCACCATTGTAGCATAACCACTAGCTTCTTAATAGCTCCACGCATCATGTACAAGCGGCGTGTGGTTGAGCTCTGCCCGATAGTGACGCCATTGTGGTATGTGTTGCTGCATGGCCGCCGCAAAACCGCTCGTTGTGGTGCCGCTCAAAAAACACCAAAAACGTTCGCATTTGAGAGAAATGTCATTTTGACACACCCAGTTTCCGCGTTTGTAAATCTCCGTTTTTTGACGAAAAATGCATCTATATATATGCATACAAGCAACATATGTAAGGATTTGGCCGATGTATGGTTCATTTCACAAAACTGTAAATTCCTGCTACAATATGGCTCGTTGATCAGCGTCAAGCCATAAAAATACGCCTGCGCATAGTCGAAAAAGCGTTCATTTGTTCTCTTAATATGCTGAATATCAAGGAGATGCCATGAATGTAGCGCAAGACAAACAGGTTCAAATTGCCGGATATCGGCAGTTGGCCTTGCATCATCTTCAATCAGTGGTGCCACAAGACTATGCCATTGTCGAGCAGCTTGGCAAGTGGGACTCCTCGCATTTGATCGCAAAGCAGTTGTTCAACGAACCCGACCCGTTGTTCAGCGACTACACCTTTGAATTGATGCCGTCGGGCATGCCGGCCTATTTTGACGCGCGCCTAAAAAGGCACGAGTCGGTGGACCTTGGTCGCGACGCGACCTTCTGGCAGGAAAAGGACCAACGCGAAGTACAGACCGTCAAGGTGAAATGCTGCGGCTGGTTCGGCGTTCTTAAGATCACCTGCGGCACGGATACCCTTTACTGGCATGCGTGCAAAAGCCATAACGGCGACCTGGGCTTTCTGGCGTACAAGACGCGCGCATTTATGGAACAGTTTCTGGCACTCTTGTGCAAAGCCGAAATGCAGGTGACCGCCGCGCATGGCCACAACACCATCTATTGCTTGAACGGTTCCAATATCAAGTTGAGCCACGTTGATTTCGACCGGATTGTTTTGCCCGCCGCGCTCAAGCAAGATATTGTCAGCTCGACGGAAGTGTTTTTCAAGCGCCTGGATGCCTTCCGCGGCATCGGCGTGCCGGGCAAACGCGGCTTCTTGTTCGTCGGCGACCCGGGCAACGGCAAGACCTTGCTGTGCCACGCGCTGGCCAAACACGTCATGAGCAACTGCGATGTGCGCGTGGCGACCTTGACCATCGACAGCGACGTGAGAAACAGCATGCTCATCAACCTGTATGAATGGGCCAGCGATCATGCACCCGTCATGGTGATCATCGAAGATGTGGAAACGCTGGTAGGGCAAACCCAGGTCACGCGCTCCGGGTTTCTCAACATTCTGGATGGCCTCAAAGCCGAACGCGGCGTGCTGACCGTGGCGACCACCAACTACCCTGAAAAACTCGATCCCGCACTGGCCCATCGCCCCAGCCGGTTTGACCGCGTCTGGCGCATCCCGCTGCCGGGCGACGCGGAACGTCGTGTCTTCCTTAAAATGCTCTTCGCCGATCCGCCGATCACCGAAGATCTGTGTGAGAGCATAGTCCGGCGCACACGGGACTGGTCCATGGCCTACATTCAGGAAATCAAGGCGACCGCCGTGGTGTATGCCGTCCAACAGGATCGCGACTACATCGCCGAGGCCGACATCGAACACGCCGTCGACGCGCTGGCCAAACAGTTCCGCAGCGGACAGCAATTTCATCGTAAAGACAACGACTCCGCCACCCTTGGCTTTGGCGAATAACAGGAGACCATCTATGAACGAAAACACCAACACGAATGCGCAACATCAAGATACGCGCGAACTCGCAGACCGCCTGGCCGCCTCCGCAGATTGCGCGGCAGTGCATGCGTTGCGCCTGCAGGCGCTCCAGAATCGCTTTGACAGAAGATATGCAGACGCGGAAATACTATTGCGGCGCGCGTGGGATCTGTGCGCCAAAGTGTGTGAGCCCGACTCAATCTTTGTCGAGCATGTTGCCGCTGATTTTGGTTTCGTCTGCGAGCGGCAAGGCAACGTCGCCGAGGCAAGGAATTTCTATGTGCATGCGCTGGCGGTCAGCAATACCAGGGCCATTCTTGGCAAAGACACCGGCGTGCCCAGCGCTGCTCTGCGATCACTGGCTGACTTGCAGACAAACACAGCTACCGCCAAGCGTCTGTACATGTCCGTAGTGCAAAATCGCGCCAAACCGCTGGGTGCAAAGCATCCTGCAGTCGGCAAAGCCCTCGTGGAACTCGCCTACTATTACGTGATGTCGGACAACAATGCCATCGCAGAACGTCTCTACCGGCGCGCATTCGACATCGCGGAAGCCGCCTATGGACTATGCCATGAGGACATTACGGAGGCACTTCAACCCCTGGCTGACTTGTATGATTCGCAAGATAATCACGCCGCCGCGGTGCCGCTGTATGAGCGTATACTTGCCATCTGGCTCAAGATGCTACCCGACAGCGATTGGGGTGTGCACACCTGCCTGGCCGGCTTGACGTCCGCCTATGTGGAACTCGGCAAGCGTGACGCCGCCGTGCAGCTCTACCGCCAAGTATTCCCGGCAATCGAAAAGAAGCTGGGCAAGACCAACCCGGACCTGGTGAAATACCAGACCGGTCTGGCAGCTTTGCTGGTTGATTGCGCCGAGTATGCGGACGCCGAACGGCTTCTGCTGCGCGCTTTGGCAATCTGCAAAAAAGAGTACGGGGCGAGCTCGGCGGAAATTGCAGATGTGCTGGATGATCTGGCCCAGCTTTATGCAAAAGCCAACCAACCGGCCAAAGCAGAGGCATCCTTTCAAAAAGCCATGAAGATCTGCCATCATGAAAAAAACATGGACAATGAACTGCAAATTCAACAAAAACTCGAGGCGTTGTACGAAACCCAGCAAGACCTTGCCGCCATTGACCGTCTGTGCCAGGAAGCGCTGGCGTGCCGCAAACGTGAATATGGTGACGAGTCGCCCGAGGCAACGGAAATGTTTGATCACTATGCCGCGGTGTGCGTCAAACACGCGCGCTATGAACTGGCCGAGCCGATGCTGGAACAAAGTTTGACGATGTGGACGCGGATCGAAGGCTGCGACCATCCCCGGGTGGCGCGCTGCATGGAGCTTCTGGCCAAGCTGTATGTGCGTGTCGGCAAGCACACCGAAGCCGACACGCTCTTCAGGCAGGCACTCCAGCTATATGAAAAACATCATGGCGAGACGAGTTACGCGGTGCAGCAAACACTTGAAGAAATGGCCGACTGTTACGACGAGATGAACCGCCTGGCTGATGCCCAGGCGTTTCGCGTCCGCGCGGCCGAACTTGCGCGCATGCATCCGCCAGATGGTGCGCAATGTTGACGAAAACACAAAGTTCCTGACAGATTCTGACAACATGGCATGCTAAACTAAGGCAAGGAGACAAATGTATGGCAACAGCAACTGAAATTGCGCACAAACACAGCTTCGTTCCTGCCGGCGGCGCGGTCCATAACCTGATCGTGTCCACGGCAACGACCACAGAAGAAGGAATTGCCGCCGAGTATGAGCATGTGGAGCGTGTCTGTGGCAGGCGGGAGCGCGACTGGACATTCGAGCGTCAGGCCATGGCGAGAGAGCCCAACGGTCGCCGCTACGATTTGTTGAAATTGTGCATGAAAGATGGAGCCATCCACGTCTTCGTCTTCGACATCACGGCATTCTACGGCAATAATTGAGAAGTGTTCTGCAATGTTATAATTGCTTCAGCGCAATTAACACAACATTGTCTCCGGGGAACCGGTGGCGCAACAACAATAGGAGTTGCTATGAGTAAACCCGTTTCACTGTTTTGCGACTACAATCAGCAAGAGAACCGCGTCACCAACTACTGTGGTCTGATCATGCGGCAACTCTACCTGGACAGCACAACAGCATTTCAAGAGTTTGTTGGAGGGCTTCTGTGCGATGATCTTAGTGTTACGTTTGGTCCCACATTCACTCAGCAATCGAGAGAACGCCAGAGCGTACCTGACTTGACCATATATCAGCAACCTGTCAAAGTTCTTTTTGAGAACAAATTAAACAACTGGTTCAGCGCTGACCAGATCAAGCGTCACGCAGCAGGCTTTGACAACAAGCAAGCCGTTTGTGTTCTTTTCCTTTTGTCAAATTGGGAAAACGATAATCCCGAGAACCAGTTTTTGAGAGAGATTGAGGCGGCAAGGCAGGATCACGTCGTTATCCGATGCATATCGTATGAGGATCTCGTAGCAGAGTTTGAGAGAATAGACAAGTCTGACTCGTTTTCGGAGCTCTTGAATGAGTTTAAGCAGTATCTGGACAGAAAGGACCTGCTGCCAACATGGAAATACACGTTGGATGTTGTGAATTGTAAGCAATCGCTTCCCAGTGTTGTCGAGCATGAATGTTATATTTGTCCGGACACAGGCGGATCATACGCACACAGGAGAGCAAAGTACCTTGGAACTTACTCGAACAAAGTGGTGTCTTGGGTCTTCGAAGTCAAAGCCGTTGTGCATGTGTCTGTTGAAGCAAGCGATCATAATGTGAAGTGGAAATTACCCAATCTGAATGAGACAGATGAGCAGTTGATTCAACAGGCAGTTGGAAAAGCCACAGAACTCAACCGTAGTGGCGAAGTGCAAGTATTCCTTTTGAGAAATGGCGCAGAAACGCATTTCAGAAAAGACTCACATGGAGGGCTAATCGGCTCCAAAACATACTTCAACGACATAGCCAGGAACTGCAGCGACGCACAGGCACTTGCAGGGCAACTGAGCGGTAGAGCTTGGTCCGAATATAAGTAATCTAGACCAAAGGAATTATCATGTCATCACCGTTTATTTCTAAAAGCAAGTATCTCTCCGGCCTGCAGTGCTCAAAGCTGCTGTGGCATTATTACAACGCCAAGGAGCTGATCCCCGAAGTCGGCGAAAGCACCCAGGCAATCTTTGATCAAGGCCACGTGGTCGGCGAACTTGCCAAGAAGCTCTATCCAGATGGAATCGAGGTGGCCTGCAATGCCACGGACTTCGCCGCGATCCTCGAACGGTCACGCGCTTTGCTGCACGAGCGCAAGCCGCTGTTTGAAGCGGGATTTCAGTACAAGAACACCTTCGCCCGGGTCGATATTCTTAATCCCGTCGAGGACGGCAAGTGGGACATCATCGAGGTCAAGAGCACTACTGGCGTCAAGGACGTCAACCTGCATGACCTTGCCCTGCAACGCTATTGCTACGAAGGCACCGGCGTGCCCATTCGGCGTTGTTGCCTGATGCACATCAACAACCAATACGTCCGGCAGGGTGCAATCGAGCCGGGAAAATTGTTCGTCTTGCAGGACATCACTGACCAAGTTGCGGAAGCCATGCGCGGTCTCCCGCAACGACTGGCCGACATGCTCAGCGTCATTCAGTCTCCCGCCTGTCCGGATGTCAAGATCGGTCCACACTGCAACGACCCCTATGCGTGTCCAATGCTACCCATCTGCTGGGCTTTTCTGCCCGAGGATCACGTGTTGACGCTCTACCGCATGCGGCAGGAGAAGGCATTTACCTTCATCAATCAGGGCATCGTCTCATTCAAGGACATTCACGACGGCATTGCGCTGTCATCCAAGCAAGAAATCCAAGTACAGACGGCCATGACCTCCGCGCCGCATGTTGACCGCGCCAGAATTGCCGAATTTCTTGGAACGCTACAGTATCCAGTATATTTCATGGACTTCGAGACATTCGGCTCGGCAATTCCATTCTTCGATGGCGTCCGGCCTTATCAGCAGGTGCCATTCCAGTTCTCAGTACATGTGCTGACGGCCCCTGACGCAACGCCGCAACACTACTCATTTCTGGCTGAAGGGCAGAACGATCCACGCCCGGCCTTTATGCGCAGACTCAGCGAAGTCATGGGCGACCACGGCACGGTTCTGGTGTTCAACAAGGCATTTGAGCTGACCCGTCTACGCGAGCTCGCTGAATTATTGCCCGAGTACACCGACTGGGTGCGGCAGATCAAGGGACGCACGGTTGACTTGCTCGGTCCGTTCCGCGATTTTCACTATTACCACCCATCACAGAAGGGCAGTGCCTCCATCAAGAAGGTTCTGCCGGCGCTGACCGACCAGAGCTATGATGGCATGGACATATCTGAAGGCGGCACCGCCAGCCGCGAGTTCATGCGCGTCACCTATACGGACGTTCCCGACGACGACCGCCAGCGGGTGCGCCACGCGCTCGACGAATACTGCAAACTGGACACCCATGCTATGATCGACATCACCCAAGCGCTCGCGAAGATAACGACAGAGGCACACGATGCCATCGTTTGAAGAACACAGCCGCGAATGTGAACGCGAACTGGGAATGCCCTTCGCTGAGGTGCATCTCTGGCTTGACGCCTACGCAGGCACGCCCGAATACGGCATGCGCCATCGGCGCGTCCGGCATCACGCGGTCGGCATCATGGAAGCGACAAAACTGCTTGGCGCAGACGCGGGCAAAGCCGCCCGACTGCATATTCAGGCTGACCTCATATCCGAGGGCTGGACTGACAGCGACCCGTTTCCGCAGAATGAACAACACTACGTCAGAATGCGATTATATTGAACCACACGGAGAATGCAATGATACCTCAATTGCCAGCACTACAGATGCCAGCATGGCTTGAAGCCATATTGAATGGAAATGTTGATATTCAGTTACCGTTGAAGGATGTCCTGAAGGACTCACTGTATTATCCTGCGTCCGGACTGAATGGCACGCCCGTGAAATATCTGGCTGGAAATGTATGGTCTTATATTTACGCTGACTACGCCATCGAAAGGGATAAGTATTTGTATATCGCCACCAGTTTTCCTGGACACAGAATAGTAGAATAAGATAACCAGGAAAACGGGAGATGGAGCGATGAAGGAAGAGAACAACGCCGCGGGTGGAACGCAAGGAGCCCGTAGGG
>Ga0268284_1000070_pt1 | contig 95044 bp, 96 predicted proteins | sample saktaG_14_FD_190137 | JGI IMG/M metagenome (GOLD analysis project Ga0268284, IMG submission 190137) | Saline water microbial communities from Sakinaw Lake, British Columbia, Canada - sak_2013_06_06_40m | ecosystem: Environmental > Aquatic > Non-marine Saline and Alkaline > Saline ...
CAGGATTGCCATTATCAGAAGAATCACCAAACAAATCAAACAAACACTGATCCGGCTCGGAACAAAAGCCGGAATAACACCTATCAGGAGTAAGCTTCTCACCGCCGAGAATATCAACCCAGCCGCCATTGAGGCACTTAAAGAAAGAAACATTACTAACCCTATAACCAGCGTCATAAGCCAATTGAGAAGCGATACAACCACCGACCAGAGGATCCCAACACTCACTCTTCTTGCAACAGCCAAAAGAAGATATATTAGCATCAGTCAAATTCTTAGTATAATTGAAAAGCCTCACAGGAACAACAGACTTATGAATCACATAACCTTTGGCGCTAGTCCAATTATCATTAAGCGAACAATACATCCCTTGCTTAGAATCATTAACATAAGCACAATAATCAGACGACACAACCAACGAATGATTAGTCCTGAAAAGCTCAGCGACAGAAGAATTGCCTCCGCCGCCAGGATTAGGCCAATCCTCAATCTTAATAGGATTATCTAATAAATGAGGAACATCAAATGAAAAATTGTATTGAGAAATATTCCTTAGGACCAGCAAAGACGAATTAGATTCATTAAAGCCGCAGCCAAGAACAGAGCCATTATAGACATATAAATCATCATGAGTGGTCTTGTTGAAAAGAACTAATTGATTATTTTTCTGATAAGAACCAAGGAAACAAGCACCACTCCCTCCTGCATCGTTGTAAGACTCAAAATATTTCTTATCATCAGCCTCGGAACAACAGAATTCACCAGAAGGGCTGAAGCCTGCAGCCTTACAAGTGGCTTGAAGCTCAGGAGCATCAAGATCAAAAGCCCAACGACCATCACCCAAACAATAAACAGGACCGCCAGAAGTATTAAAGAACTCACCAGCTCTAAACATCTTCCCTAAAGAGCCATCAATGGTTCCAGGAATATCAGAACAACCAGCAGTAGTATTGCCGCAACAGATGCCGATAAAAGCCCTTGAAGAGTCCCAGTCAGAAAAAGCATTCCTGTCATAATCTATTTTTTCAGGCTCAGGCTTGCTCTTGTCAGTAAAGCAGGCATAGCCATGACCTGAGACATTACCCATAATGCGGCCAACACCATTGTAGAAATTCACTGTGCCAAGATTAACTTTGGTACTGCCCGGAAGAGGGACGCCTGAATTCTTAGAAAGACAAACATTAGCCATTCTTTTATCCAGACTGCTAAAAGGGCCAGCATATAATGTCTCATCAACCGGCCCAATGGGAACACTGCCAGGACAACCTATTGTTGATATCAAATCCAGCTTTTTACTGCCTTTATACCACAGGTCGCCTATCGCCGAAGGGCAACGGGTGGCGTCTATATTAAGATTGCCATCAATTGCAGGACCACCTTGAAAAGGAAACTCCCTGCCAGCCCTAAGAAGATAAGCCTGACCCCAAGTATTGGTGCCGGAACTGGCAGAACCCTCGCCGGCGCACACAAAATAGCCTGAATTTCCCTCAAAAGCAGGGTCTCCTCCATCAACTACATGGTCACTCTGGCAAAAAGTGCTCTGGATGATATGATTGCCGCCGGCAAAATAATACCCTGCAGGGCAATAATAATCGACCGCTCCAGGAGGATTGCTTGATTCATGATCATAGCCCGGAGCACAGGAATCAGGACTATCCGCTCTCTCAGCCATCAATTCATCATACTGCTCCTCATCCACGCACAATGAGAAAGTCTGATTAATATCGGCGATAGGATAATAAGAACCCCTATACTCATAGGGCACAGAGAAAACCTCTCCGTCTGAAGATTCATCACGGGCATCATGCCATTCATAGCCGTCACATATCTTATTAACCTCACAATTCATACCGGTAAAGACAATCTTGTTGTCGCCACAGCAACCATAATCCTCGTCCAAAGTGCCGCCAAAATACTCACAAGCTTCATCATCGCTATTACGCTGGCGCTTATCATAAGCGACACCAGTCGGCGTCCCGCCGACTTTAGGAACAGACCTGAAACCGGAAGTGCCCTCTACTTGCTCGACAGTGTAATAGAAGAAAGGGCTTACGCCAGACATCTTCTGAGCCCAAGGAGAAGGACTTGCCCTCTCAGAGGTTCCTACACAGGCTGAACCCTTACAGTAAGGCTTTATTGGAACATTGGTGAAACAATTAAACGGCGAATTAGCTACTAGGTCCAAGTTTGATTCGACTCTGAATCCGCAGCCACCGCAATTGAAAGGATCGCCATTCCTGATATCAACGCAAGCATTGCCGGAAGCATCAGGAGTCTGGCCAGGAAGCAGGAAAGGATAATCCATACCATAGATGTTCTTAGTAGTGCCAGGCCTCGCATGGACAAGCGGCTGGCCCAAAGTAGGGACCGGGCACCAGAGACAATGGTCTGGTGATGCGCCGCAATCTCCTGCGTTAGTCCTCAGATTGCAAGGGAGAAGTTTTATGTCGTTATAAGCGCCACAATAACGAGTGCTGTCCGCGCTGCAAGAAGACCAAGAAGAGTCAACATCAGCCACAGAAGCAGTAACACCATCCAACTTTACAGAAGCGCACTTGATTCTGCCAAGGCCATCACTCTCGCCATCATTATAACCTGCACAAACAGCCACCTGGTTACTATTGCATTGTCTTTCATCAGAAGTACCGGGAGGATCCACCCAAGAGCCTGGAGCAGAAACAACAATCTCGCCAGAAAAAGAAAAAACCTTACAACAATTAATACCCTGAATATCATCGGCACCGCCGGAACCACCTGTAAGACCACAAATAACTTCATTAGACCCGCAACAAACACCGCCGCTAGTTATCTGTTCAGAATTACCTGGAGAAATAAGCATGACATCAGAAAGTTTTGCACACTTAAACTCATCGACATCCTCCTCACCCAAACCAGCTAAATAAGCCTCGTTCTTGATACGAAACACTGCTTTGTAAGAACGGGTAGAATACCCGCAAACCCCGGCAGAACAAGTCTGGCCATCAGCACAATCATCATCACCATCGCACTCATCGCCGACACAAGCACCATTCTTGCAAACCAAACCAGAACCACAAGCCTCAGGATTAGCACAATTGCACTCTTCGCTGATACAACTGCAAGAAACAAGTTTACCATCTCTGCAAGTATCTGAGCAACCATAACAAGGATCATTAGGATCAAGAGCACCCGCCACAACAGATGAATGATTAATGATTATACTTGCAAGTAACATAACAAAAAACAAAACCAAAAAACTCTTCTTAACAAACCCACCCATCCTTTTTACCCTCAGATTTTGAATCAATCAAAACACTATTTGAAACTAACTAAAAACTCACTCGTACTTCAGCAGTGCCATGCTGTTCCAGACATCGCCATGAGCATTCCAAGTGTGAATACTGGAATTAAAGACATCCAACGAATCAGCGATAATCCCCTGCTTCAAAGAATCAACAACACCAGGACCAAAACCAGTGTAGTTGAATGAATAGTCCCATGCCAGAGCCCCTCCTGGAGAAGAGCATATCTTTTGTCCGAAGCCAAAGACCTCTTTCGAACCCTGCTTAGCAAAATAAATCTTCTCAGCTCCACCGACATCAGCCAGTAACTTCTTGAGTTCTGATTCCTGAGGGCAGAGCCACTGAAGCCATGAAGGAAGAACAGCACAAATCTTTTGACCGAGACTGGGCCTAATCTCAACTGTGCTGATAACAGCCATCGAATAAGACTTATCATAATAAAACCTCAACAAATCCTTAGGAGGAGCAGTAGCATAAGCATACAAGCACTCAGAGAAATTCGTAGTGCCGGGAGTGCAGTTCTTAGTGACATCAAAACTAGCACCGCTGCCAGGATAAGCCAACCAAAAAGATTGACGCAAAGAATCAACAAAACCACCATAATCAGAAGCAATCAAAGGCTGATTCAACAAAACACCAAGAACACGAACATCACCAGACTTCAAAGTACAAAAAACATCACTCAAACCAGGATTCTGACGTAAAACAACAACATCATCAATCGCACCACAAGACAAAGAAAAATCATCAGAACTGACAAGAGTCGCTAACTTGATACCAAGCTGCCTAGTCCTAGTATCCCAGCTGCCGTTATTGCAGACAAAAACACCCTTAAACTGACCATTATTCAAGCACTGAGGGCTGCCAAGAGGATTGCCATCATCAGCAGAATCACCAAACAAATCAAACAAACACTGATCCGGCTCGGAACAAAAGCCGGAATAACACCTATCAGGAGTAAGCTTCTCACCACCAAGAATATTAACCCAAGAACCTTTTATACACCTATAAAAGTAAGAATCATTGATGAAATAGCCATCGTTCGGACCGAGCTGCTCATCCAGGCAGACATTGTTCAGAGAATCCCAGCATTCGCTCTTCTTGCAACAGCCAAAACCAGAAAGGTTGACCCCGCCAACATCAACCATATGGCTCAATAGACGGGGAGGAATAACTGATTTATGAATGACATAGCCATTGGCACTGACCCAGCTATCATTAAGCGAACAATACATCCCTTGCTTAGAATCATTAAGGTAGCGGCAATAATCCATGCTCTTGACCAAAGGAAGACCAGTCTTGAACAAAGCAGCCACTGAAGGAACTCCGCCGCCGCCAGGATTAGGCCAATCCTCAATCTCACCAAGATGACTCAAAAAATAAGAGACATTAACAACTGAAAAATTTGAATCTACAAAGGAGGTATTATTCGTGGTGTTCGTCGTATTCAAAGAAACATTAATATCTGGCTCGTCAATAACAGGGGCTATAAAATCAGACTTAGTAAATCCGCAGCCAAGAACAGAACCATTATAGACATAAAGATCAGGATATTTTTTTGAAGCATTAAAGATAACATTCTGATTATTCTTCTGATACTTCCCGAGGAAGCAAGCACCACTCCCGCCAGCATCGTTGTAAGACTCAAAATATTTTTTGTCATCAGCCTCAGAGCAACAAAAATCACCAGTAGGATTGAAAGCAGCAGCCTTACAAGTAGCTTGAAGCTCAGGAGCATCAAGATCAAAAGCCCAACGACCATCACCCAAACAATAAACAGGACCACCAGAAGTATTAAAGAACTCACCAGCACGGAATCTCTTGCCGGCAGAACTATCAACGCTTCCAGGAATATCAGAACAACCAGCAGTAGTATTGCCACAGCAGATGCCAATAAAAGCCCTTGACTCATCATCATAATCATCAGGCACAGACTTAGAGTAATCAGTGAAGCAGGCATAATCATGACCAGATACATTACCCATTATACTGCCTGCACCGATATGGAAATCAAGATTATTAAGAGAAGTCACTGAATTATCATAATCACCACTGCAATACGCAGCAGAGCGAGAGCCTGCATTAGCACCATAATTCACCACAGCATGATTCCCTTTTGGAAGAGAGACACTCTTCACTCCGGGGCAAGGCATCACATCAACTGAATAAGCACCAGGCCAAGTTCTTATAGCGGCAGAACAAAAACCAGAATCGGTGGCGGACCCCCAACCAGGAGGATAATCAAAAACTCCCTTAAACTGGAAAATATCCGCGAACCCGAAGAGATTAGCATTACCAATCGCGCCCGGACCATTCAAAGCCATACAGACAAGATAACCATCATCCGGCTCTTTGAGAACGACATCCATCTTGAACCTGCACATATCAAATTCGCCTGAATTCTTCAACCCAGTCTGGGTCGCTTCTTCACCGACAATATAACTGCCGGCAGGGCACATGTACTGCCAGAAGTCAGACACAGTACCCTGCGCGTATTCCATGTGCCAAGAAGTAAATTCATTAACCAGACCATTCCAAGTCCTGCACATATTATTACTGTCTTTGTCGCAACGAACCAAAGGATACTGCACAGAACCATTAGACAGGACTGTCTGGTCCCAGAACTCATCTGGAAGGCATGCCTGGGGAGGATTCCAACTGTTATAACGAATGAAATCATTCTCGATGTCCTCATCAACGCAGCGGGTGAACTCACCGTTGATGTTCGCCACAGGGAAAGGATTATTACAATAAGAAGTTGAGAAAACCTCGCCGTTCTCCTCAGGCTCCAAGCCATGCCATTCGCTGCCATCACAGACCTGAGTATAATGACACATAGTTCCCTCTTCCACACGGCACTTGCCATCGCCGCAGCAGCCAGCATCCTCGTCCAGAGTGCCGCCTGAATAAGCGCAAGCATCCTCATCAGAATCAATCTGATTAAGAGAATAAATCTGAGTCAAACCTAACTTTGTAATGGCAGGATCTGTGGCGACATAACCACCACCGGCAGTGCTAACAGTATAAGGAGTATAAAATTCATTAGCGACCGGATGGAATCTCTTATAAGCAGCAAGATATTTAGCATTAGCAGCATCTCTGGCATTAGAAACGCTAACACAGTTTCTATTAGCGCAGAAAGGCTCATCACCAGTGCAGACAGCGCCATGAGTATTCGTCTTGGCTGTAAAATGAGACCTGCCTTCATTCTCGAAACCACAGCCGCCGCAGTTGAAAGGATCCATAGTAATATCAACACAAGTCTTGCCCTCGCTCACAATCTGATCTGGCAGAAAATAAGAATAAGCCGCGCCGCCCGGCCCCCAAGTTCCAAGACTCGGAGCAGGACACCATTTACAGTTGGGTGACGCGCCGCAATCAGCAGCATCTCTCAGATGACAAGGAAGAAGAGTCGGATCTGAGAAAGAAGCGCAATTGTGAATTGCATTATCTTCACCCGCCTCATGCCAATTAACATCCCGCGAGATCTGAACAATGTCTTTTCCCTCAACACTTAGTTTAGCACATTTCACACCACCTAAAGAATCAGCTTTACTACTACTCCTTCCACAAATAGCAACACCTGAGTTACAAAAACGTTCCTCATTAGAAATTTGCTCAGGGTCAATCCAAGAACCGGGAATGATATCCACAGCACCGTAAAAAGAAAAAACTTTACAACACTTAATATATTGTATGTCGGGACCGCCACCATCACCTTCCTCAAAACCACAAATTACCTCGCCAGAGCCACAACAAACTTCACCATCATTCAAAGGTATTGACTCGCCCGGATCACCTAAAATCAAATCCTTGAAGCCAGTACATTTAAAGAACCTAATGACCGGATCCTCCAAAAACCAAATAAGAAACTCAAGTTCATTTTTGATACCATAAACAGCTTTCTGTGAATAAGAAGTATAACTACAAAAACCGCCTGAGCAACGCATAGGAAACTCACAATTAGCATTCGTGGTACACTCCTCACCGACACAGGCACCATTCTTGCAAACCAAACCAGAACCGCAAGGCTTAGGAGCATTACAATCGCAATAGTTGATACAACTGCAAGAAACAAGTTCGCCATTCGGGTCACAATAACTAGAGCAACCATAACAAGGATTATCGGGGTCAGTTATAGGATCATTAGCCAAAGAACGAGGGATGATCATACTTGCAAGTAACATAACAAAAAACAAAACCAAAAACCTATTTTTAGCCAACTCACCCATTCCCTTTTTACCTCAATCATTCCAGGACAGGAGGAATATATAAAACTAACGAAAAAAATGTTGACAACAAAGCCAAGAATCATCTCAACCTGATCAGCCTCGCGAATCCTCCCAAATCCTTCGGCGCCCGCATCTCAAGCGGGTTAGAGGTAAAGCTTGCGACGAGCGTCTTCAGTTTGAACTTCCTGCAGAGCCTGGCGTTCTGCATCATCCTTCCAAGCGTCAGGCCAGAAAAAGAGAACTGGCTGATGTCAAACACTAAGACTTTGTCTTTCTCCACAGCCAACTTACACATGACTTCATCCAAGCCGGAGCGGCGCTGATGAAAAGAATCCTTCCCGTCGACGCTCTCTGCTCCGACGAGAAAACCAACTTTCTTGCTCTCGAAGAACTCTCTTCGAGCAGGAGCAAAAACCATCTCAAAATCACGCGCAGCACGCTCAACATCCTTTAGGTTATCAACAAAAAAAGCTCGCTTCACTTTCACCTTAGAATTAAATTTGATGGGAGGAACTGCTCGCTTATATAACAATATAATCTCAGAATAGCCGAGCTTCTCAGCCATATGAAGAAAAGACTCCTCGTTGCCATCTGGAAAAACAACATCGACCATCATAAAGAAAGATTATCTAACAGCGCTTTTATACTTTTCCAATTCAGAAAAGATCCTTTCGCCGAAAAGCAGACTCCGAGCAACCGGTGGTTTTTGTGAAGAAAAAAGCCTCTTTGCCAGCAATCTCAAGTTCAAAATCCAGTGAAGTGCTTCAAATCCACTTTAAGCCCGTAATTCTCGACAACAAAAGCCCCAAGCCTCTTATTGAGCTCAAAGAATAATCCTTAGTGAGCCTTCTAGCTGAAATCCTGAACCTAGAGGTTTTTTCAAAACCATCTGTGAGGGAAAGTGTCTTTTCAGCCAAAGAATCATACTCAGAGGACACCATCACACAGGCTATAAGACACCATGCCAAAAACAATTCTTAGGTCAACCTTGCAGTCTGCTTTGAGAAGGAGCCTACCGAGCAGCCTCCTGATGGTTCCGATCATTCCTTTCTTGATCAGCTAACCTTTTGTATGAACCTGTTCTCAAAAAAAGGCTTGTTTTTTCCTTTCAAGGCTATTTCTGCGTCAGATCAAATAACAGCAAACCGCCGCTCGAGCCTAACTTGCAGACTAAAAGCAACGTTGTTACGTTGCACAAGCCCGTTGGCTTGAGCCCGAGGTTTTGTTCTGCTTTGCAGAACATGCAAAACTCGCAGGTTTTGCTTTACGGCTCTCGCATGGATTGGCGGTTTGCTGGGATGAGAAATTTCCCATAAAAAAACCATCTTTGAAAGGAATAGTTTGTGTTTTAAAAATTTTTAAAAAAGTAGGTGTGAGAAATAGGTTGTTTTAATCATAATGGCCATTATAATGCTTATAATGCATTATAATGGATATAATGGGTATTATAATGGGCGTTATAATGCATTATAATGGGTAACAACAAATAAAATTAAGAAAACAAGACGTAATAAAAAAAATCAAGAAAAAAACAGTCCTAAAGATTATATAATTTTTTGACCTTGGCCTTGTGCCTAAGACTAAAAATCTTTGTGCCATTAGGCAAGGTGCTTTCCTCTACAAAACCCTTGAATTTAAGCTGATTCATATAGACCCGCACAGTATTGATGGTTTTGCCTGTCTTTTCTACGATCTGAGAATAAGATAAAGGCGTCTCGGTATTGAACAAAACTCCTGCAAGCCATTTCTCAGGATTAGATAATGCCTCAAAAGAGACTTCAGGCATTACATTATTAACATTATTAACATTACCAATGTTATTAATGGGAGTTTTGTGCTTAGCCTGAGCTAAAAAAACCTCTACTTCCTTCAAGATATCTTTCTTGAGAGTGTCTGAGTCTTTCAGGTTCTTGGCGTAAGCCTCTTTGAAAAGGTTCAATGATGTGTTAGTCAAGACTTCGAATTCGTCGTGAATCTTCTTCTCAAGCAGCTTCAGGTCAGTCTCCAAGCGCCTGACTGACTTATCAAAATAAGATATCCAATCAGCCATCCTCTCATGGTTCAGGGTTGTGGCGCTCTTGAATCCATGATGATGATGGTATAATTCATGCACTATCTTCTGCTGCTCAGAAAGATCCTCTCTTATCTTTGAGAAAGCATTAGAGAGACTAGCATCCATATCATCCATCCTTGTTTTCTTCCTTAACCAACCTAACATTATCCACCTTCCAACTCCCTGAGGAAGATTTTATATTTAAATCTTTTTAAATAAACAAGATCCAACCTTAAAAAGAGCTTGAAATGGCCTGTTTTCCACAGGAAACGAAGGGGGGTTATCAAGATGAAGAAAATATGAATGTGGTATTGAATTAGTTTTAAAGCCTTAAAAACAGATTCTCCAAAGGAAACGAAGGGGGGTTTGATTCGGTTTTGCCGGAAAAAAGTTTGAGAAGGGATGAAAGCATTTATAAAGCCCCCCTCACCCCCTGGTTTATAAATAGTTTATAAATATTCGACGGAGGGGATTCGGATATGAAAAAGAAAAAGGAATTCAAAAAAAAGGTTTCTCAAAAGAAAAAAACAATAGTGAAAAAAATCAAGCGGCTGACAAAAACAAAAGAGGTCAGAGTGACCAAAACCAGCGATAAGTTCGCGAATATCGGCCCTCGAGACATAAGAGTGGTGAACATAGTAGTCTCCACCAGCCTCGAACATGACATCCCTCTTGAAAAGATGGCTGCCACGCTAAGCAACACAGAGTACAATCCTGAGCAATTCCCTGGCCTGGTCCTCAGGATAAAGGATCCTAAGACTTCGGCTTTGATTTTTAGCTCTGGAAAGGTCGTATGCACAGGCGCCAGGAGCATGGATAAGGTTCATGAGAGTATTGCGCGCATCATAGAGAGCTTAAAGAAGATAGGTATAAAGATAACTGTTGTGCCTAAGATAAACATCCAGAACATCGTGGCGAGTGGAAGTATTGGGATGGACCTCAATCTTAACAACCTGGCTATGAAGCTGGATAACACAGAATACGAGCCGGAGCAGTTTCCTGGCTTGGTCTACAAGCTCATGGAAGCAAAAGCAACGTTCCTATTGTTCAGCAATGGAAAAGTCGTATGCACAGGCACCAAGTCAGAGGCAGAAGTGCATGCTGCGCTTGACAAGCTTGTGGAGACTCTCAAGACAGTCAAATAATAGTAAACTATTGTGAGTTCGTTAGGATGAGAAATTTCGGAAAATTTCTCATAAACTTTTTATCTTTAAATTAGAATCTTAAGGGTGATTGGGCTTGGATGCAAACGAGCAGATAAATACGTTTTATGAATTCCTTCAGGCAGAATATCAGGAGGAGCTAATACGTCAAGCCAGCAAAGGAAACAAGTTTCTTAAGATAGATTTTTCATTGCTCTCAAAATTCAACCCCGAACTGGCTGATCTGCTGCTAGAACATCCTGAAGACACTATCCGGGCCGCAGAGCTGGCTATAGCAAATTTTGATCTCGAAGGAGGAAGCAAGAGTTTTAGGGCAAGATTCTGCAATCTGCCTTCTTCACAAACCATACAGATAAGAAACATAAGATCAAATAAGATAGATATGCTCATAAGCATTGAGGGATTGGTAAGGCAGAAAAGTGATGTCCGGCCACAAGTCATTAGCGCCAGGTTCGAATGCCCTGGCTGTGGAAACATAATCACAGTCCTTCAGACCGACACTGCCTTTAAGGAGCCGACCAGGTGCAGCTGCGGCAGGAAAGGCCATTTCAGGCTCGTCTCAAAGGAGATGGTTGATGCTCAGAGAATTGTGCTTGAAGAGGCTCCTGAAGATCTTGAAGGTGGAGAGCAGCCTAAGAGGCTTGCCATATTCTTAAAGCATGACCTTGTAAGCCCGATCAGTGATAAGAAGACCAACCCTGGAAGCAAGATAAAGGCTGTCGGGATAGTCAAGGAGCTTGCAATTGAGCAGCATGGCATCAAGTCCACCAAGTTCGACCTATTCCTGGATACCAACTACGTGGAACCAGTCCATGAAGATTATTATGAGATTGATATCAGTCCTGAAGAAGAGCAGAAGATCTTAGAGCTATCAAAGGATAAGCGAATATTAGAAAAACTCAGGGATTCATTAGCACCAAGCATCTACGGTCATGAAAAAGTCAAAGAAGCTATCTTGCTCCAGATGTTTGGCGGAGTCATAAAGAAAAGAGATAAAGGCGATGTCACTAGAGGAGACATACACGTCCTTCTTGTCGGAGACCCTGGAAGCGGAAAATCCCAGCTTCTAAAGAGAGTGAGTGTCGTAGCACCTAAGAGCAGATATGTAAGTGGAAAAGGAGCTAGCGGCGCAGGACTTACTGCAGCAGTTGTCAAGGATGAATTCTTGAAGGGTTGGGCGCTTGAAGCAGGAGCCCTGGTCCTGACCAACAAAGGAATCTGCTGTATTGATGAGCTTGATAAGATGACTCCTGAAGATCAAGTGGCCATGCATGAAGGCCTTGAGCAGCAGACAATCACCATCGCAAAGGCAAACATCCAGGCTACTCTCAGGGCTGAGACAACAGTCTTGGCAGCAGCCAACCCTAAACTCGGTCGCTTCGACCCATATGAGTTGATTGCGAAGCAGATTGACATTCCAACCACTCTTTTGAATAGGTTTGATCTAATCTTTCCCATACGAGATTTGCCTAATCGGGAAAAAGACGAGTTAATGGCTGATTTCATACTTAAAATCCATCAAAGCAATAAAAAACAAGATACTGAAATAGACTCTGAGATGATAAAAAAGTATGTGTCCTATGCCCGGCGAAACATCTTTCCACGGCTGACTGATGTGGCTATGAAAGAGATCAAGGAGTTCTTTGTTGATATAAGAAACGCAGACACGAAAGGAGAGGGTGGTGGAATGCGCACCATCCCTATCAGCGCCAGGCAATTGGAAGCTTTGGTCAGGATGAGCGAGGCTTGGGCAAAAGTAGAGCTGAGGGATAAGGTCCTGAAGAAGGATGCTAAGAAAGCCATTGAGCTGCTTTATTATTCATTATCACAAACAGGCTTTGACCCCGAGACCGGCAAGATCGATATTGATACTATCGTCTCTGGAATCACAAGCTCTCAGAGGAATGATATCGTGGTCATCAAGGAGATTATCTCTGAGTTGGAAAAGATTTTGGGGAAGAACATTCCTGTAGAGGATATTGAGCGAGAGGCAGAGATCAGAGGAGTGGAAAAGGACAAGGTAGAGGAGATTGTGGATAAGCTCAAGAGATCTGGTGATGTATTCAGTCCCAAGCACGGAATAATCTCAAAGATATGATTTATACGAACTCAGTTACAGGAGGAATGGTGTGGCTCAAATCAAAAGGGAAACGGCAATCATCTGCGCTGTGAATGATCTTCTTCAAGGAAGCTTTGTAAGGACCGAAGGATGGACTCCTAGCTACTTTGCCACAGACATAGGCAACATCTCAAGAGTGAACCTTATGGGGGTGGTGGTTGAGAAAGATGAAGAGGGAATTATCATTGATGATGGGACTGGCAGGATCCTTCTGAGAAGCTTTGAGACTAATCTCCCTGAAGCAAATGTGGGGGAGTTGGTGCTTATAATTGGAAGGCCCCGTGTCTTCAATGAGAAGAAATATGTTGTTCCTGAGATTATGAGAAAGATAAGCCCTGATTGGGCCGAATACAGGAAGATCCAACTTAAAAGGATGTCGCGCATAACCACATTTGTGCGCGTTGAAAAGAAAGAGGTTGTGAATGAACCGCCTCAAGGGCAGAACCCATATCAGAGGATTGTGGAATTCATAAAAGACCTTGATAATGGTGAAGGCGCGGATATTGGAGAGGTGGAGCGAAGAAGCGGATTTTCAAATGCAGGAGAGCTGATAAGCCGCCTGATAGAAGAAGGAGAAATCTTTGAGATACGACCTGGGCGCATAAAGATACTTGAATGAATCATTTTTCTATTGAACAAACAACAGACCTTAATGGAATATTATTGGAGTAACAAATACTTCTAGCACAGCAGCTAAGAACAATATGCCTACGCTCAAGAGTATCAAGTCTGCTGAATCCAAGAGTATCTGCTCGAACTTCTTTGTGCCGAAATCATGACGTATTATAGCTATGCTTATTATCCCCCCTGCCAAGCCGGCTACGAAATAAGAAAGAATCTCTGGAATGCCATGGATTGAGTATCTTAAGAGGCCTATACTTATTATCTGAAAATAATGAGCTATTTTATCAAAGCCCATCAAATGGGCTATTGCCGTTATCTCAACCCTCATAAAATTTCCTATTGCCGTGCCTATCACTGAAGCATTCCATATGAGTATGAATATCGCCCCTGAACCAAAAACAAAGGCGAAGAGCAAGCAGAATATCAGGACTTTCATGTTATTGAAGAATATTTTTGCAAAAAAAGGGACTGAGGCTTGAAGAGATATATGGCCTGTCACCCTTCCGTTTATCGAGTTGATGGTATCAGTCTGGGCTTGGAACAAAACATTGGTTGTTGATGATGAAAGAACCAGATACCAGAAGGAGAAAGCCACTGTGGCGCCGAGAAACAAATAAATGAATGCTTTAAGCGCCTTGCCGTGTTCCTTGAGAAGCCATTTCTCTTCCATCCCTGTCAAGTCCTTCTCTTCCTCCATGATGATAAGATTGTATATGAGGGGTATAGCTGCAGAGGTGGTCAAGAAGACCATAATCAGGCTTGCCTGAGATTTGAAGATCCATAGGCTCAGGAATATCGATACGCTGCAGAAGAGTGCGCCTAACAAGAATAATCTTCCTGGCGTCTGCTCTGCCTTGAAAGCTGAAATCAAGGACTCTAAAACCATGCTTTCAACCACGGAGAATCAGGTATATAAAACTTTTGATGATAATGAACAGCGAAAAATTTCCAAAGCTTTTTATATCCCCCTCCTGTTCTTGAAGCATATGATGGAAGACTATGATGCTTTGTTGGCGAGAGCAAGAGTTAAGCTGCCTGAAAAGATAGTCACTGGCGAAAGATTCGCAATCCCGAATGTGATGGGCCACATAGAAGGCAATAAGACAATACTTAGCAATTTTGTACAAATAGCCCAGCATCTTGGAAGAACGCCCGAGCATCTCCTGAAATTTGTTTTAAAGGAGCTGGCAACTCCTGGCGAGATAAAGAAGCAGTTCTTGATTCTTGGTACAAAGGTACCTGCCAGCAGGATCAATGAGAAGATCGGAAAATATGCTGAGATGTTCGTAATATGCAAAGAGTGCACCAGGCCGGACACTAAGATGACTAAGGAAGGGGATGTTTATTTCATAAAGTGTCAGGCTTGCGGAGCAAGATATTCTGTCTATTCAAAGAGTTAATCTTGCTTGGTCGAGACAAAGAATGAATTTTCTGTCCTGATCGGATTCATGGAGCTAACCATGCGCTGAGACCTTCTTGTCGTTCCTTATCCTTGCCAAACACGCTCTCGACTCTTTGCTTGAGCAACTCCAAAGTCTGACGCATATAAGCGGAGACTTTATATTTCTCAGCTAAGCGCATACTCAGATCGAGGTATTTGACCACAAATCCTTCTGATACTGTGAATAGGATCTTGCCGCCGCATTTTAAGCATTTGCCAGTCAGGGGCGGTCTTCTGAACTTCTCATTGCATTCCGCACATCTGAACTCCTGTTGAGAGAATTTTCTGAGGTTGCCCTTTGTATCCTTCATGAAGTGCTTGGCAATCACAAGCCTTGCAACATCACTCGTGTCCACAGCCCGTATTTTCTCTGCCAGCTCCATTTGTCCTTTGAGCTTTTCCTCCATGCTAGGGATAAGCTTGTAAGCAGAGCAGAGAACGCCATTGTTTATGTCATCAGTGTCGTGTGTGAATCCCATCTTCTCGTATTGAAGTGGTGTCCGAAGGACCTGACCAATCTGTTTTATCTTGACTTCACCCGGAAGCTTGAACTGGCGGGCTGCTTCGTATAGCTCAAGAGGATATTTCCAAGCGATATCAAGATTGAAAGCCATATCATCCACCTCTGCAGGAGTCAGTATGTAAGTCAGGACTAGCGGTGCATCCATGGTGCTTCCTCTGCTCTCAGGAAGATATTTCTTTGAGAAGTTAAGCAAAGCATCCATGAGGAGGAGGATGCTTCCCTCGTCGCCGTCACAGTCTCTTCTCATAGCTGCATGAATATAAGGGTGCGCCAGGAAGCCTTGCGTCTTTGAGAAGCCTATTATCCTGCAGAGTATTCCGGCAGATGTATGCGGTGCCAGACCAATGGCGAGATGACCCACAAGATCTTCTTTTGTCTTGAGCTTGTAGAACGGTTTTAAGCCATATAATTTTTCTAAGAGCTCATCCACGAAGCAGGTTGTCCTGAAAAGTATCTCATCTGCAGGTTCTTCAGGTGAGGTTAGACAGCAAGGCAACAATATATCTTGTGGTTTTATCTCCAAGATTTGATCCTCTAACTCGAGCGGTTTTCCTTTGATGTCCTTATCATAGCCCAGCTCCCTAAGCTTTTTCGGGCTGACGCCAGCCTCTTTTGGCTTGAAATGAGTTATGGGGATTTCGGAGCAATCATATCTTATCGTGCCGTCCTTGTTCACATAGAGCCTGTGCTTGGCACGAAGAATGCCCTTCACAAGGTGTTCGGGTATGTGTTCACTGTTGCTCGTGCCCCTGACGCCTTTTATGAGGTCAGGGAATATTGTCGCATCGATTTTTTGAAGAAGAAGAGGGAATATTTCTTTTATGTTGAATTTCATATGCTTATAGGGAGTGAATTTAGCATGGCATTTTTGGCCGCCAATCATATGATATTTCATTGGCTTTCCTTCTTCATTAGATTCGGAGCCAATCTTAGTATCCTTGCTTATCGTGCCGCATTTTTCGCAGAACATCTTTGGCTCTGTCGGCTTATCACATATTTCGCAGACAGAGAATACTGTTTCTCGCTTGCAGCTCTTGCAGAAAAAAGGAGCGAATTGGCCTGTTATGTACCCTTTCTCAAGCGCGGCCTGGAATGACCTGTATTTTCCTCCTTCGCTGCCCACAGGGAAGAGCACTTGGGGGCTGCCTGTCAGTTTTCTTATCTTGGCTTTTTCTGGTCGCCCCATCCTTGCCCCTATGAATGTGCCGCACTTATCCATTATGCGAACTTCCACGAGTGAGTTTATGATTGAAAGAGTATCTTTTGCATCAACAGACAATCTTGATGCCTGCTCCAGTTTTCTTTCAAATCCTTCTTTACCTTTCAATCCTAGATTGCCTAGAAAAGCCTTAGCCGTCTCATTCTCGATAACAACAAATTCATTATTTATCATCTGATGCGGCAACCCGATGAGCTCGAGATGCCTTTTCTGCTCAGACTGGGGAATCACAATCTTGAACTCATTATCATCAATGAAGAACTCAGCTTTTGAGTTAATCCATCCTAATAAGGAAACGAGGTTCTCTGGCTTTATGCTGTTCCAAAAGAAGATGTGAGAGGGATGAAGTGGTATTCTCATTCTCTTGCTTATCTGAAACGCTGCCTGGAATGAGAGCTTGGTTGTTAATGGCTTTGAATAAAGAAGAGAAAGTTTCTCAGGCGCGATATCCAGAAACTCTGAGAGTTTTTTATCATCAAGAATCCCGAAAAGCTGTATGGCTGCTTTTTCAAGCTCTAAAGCCCATTCCTCCTGAACATAGCCTGCAGGCACCAAGGGGTGAGCCCTGTCAAAAAAATCTCCATAATTTATCAATACATCCCCAAGATAAAGTATCTCCTGCAATTCATTCTTCACCTGTTCAGCCTCTTTCTTTGTTTCAAGAAAAAGAACAGATCCATTCTTAAGTTTCACTATCGGCCCATCGATGGTGTCGCAGGAAGTGAAAGCAGCTGCCTTGCCAGGCCTCTCCACTTTAAGCTGGGTTCCGAGAGCTATGAAGTCGGCCAAGACCTCCATGGTCGCAGGATGTACGCTCTGGGCAGAATAGCCTGAAGTCCTTGAACGCCCATATCTTAGCCTAAACGCGCCATTCCTCAAAGGATGACCGAAAACAGGCCTTCCTGCGACCAGATCAGTGATATATGTGTAGTCTGGTCTTATTTTCGGAGCATCTTTCGCAGGCAAAGATGATTTTGAATCTCCTTTCTTCTTATCAGCGCCTCCTCTAGCCTTTGCAGTCTTCTGGATCTTGAGGAATTCTTCTAGGAAAGACCAGTGGGTCATGTCAAAGGCCTCAGCCCATTTGCTCAGCTTAGACCACACCTTCGGTGCCTTCAGCGGAAGCGCTGCACTGTACATGAGACAGTAGCCATTCCTAATCCGGTTGGTGGCGACACGAGGGATATCTTTGAGCATGACATTTGATATCTCATATTTCTCTGAAGGATCACCCGCAATCTCAATCGGGACATGAGCCACTAGAAAATCGACTTCTTCTTTTGAAGGAAAATATTGGAGGTTTGTGACCCATTCATGATAATCTGTGAGCTCTGCATGGCAACGCTTGATCTCCAGTTCTGTCGGGTCATAGGCTGCATAACCCATCTTTTTTCTCACAAAATCTGATATTAGGACGCAGACCGCGGCAGCAGTTCCGCCGGCAGCTCTTATCGGGCCAGAGAAGTTCAGGCAGAAGTATTCTCCTCCACCATCATTCCTTGGCTTAAGCTCGAGTTTGGTAAACCCTTCAAGAGGCGCAGATACAGCGCCGAGAGTCACATATGCGAACCCAGACCTTATCCCTACTTCCATTGCTTCTCGCTTGTCCTTGAACTTACAGAATTTTTCTTGAGCTATCTCGAGCGCTATCTGAAAGGCAACCCGCCAATCCAGAGCACCAAACTCCTTCTCAAGCTCAGCAATTCTCTTTATAGCACCAGAGTCTCCAAGTTGAGGAGCTACCACAGTAATAAGGCCTACAACTCTTTCAGCCAGATTCTTTGCAAGAAATATCTCTGGTTTATCCGACGGGTCATATCTCTTTCCCCGAGCTTTTGAGGCCACCTTGTAGGCATCCAATGTGTGAGTTTCCAATTCCTCAAAATAATCCTGTATATTCATGTTTTATAAACCTCCTTCTCTGAAGAGGCCGGAAGCGATTCTTTTTCCTTTTCTTTGTCTTTAAGGAAGTTGATTATCTTTACTTCGCGAGTCATCAAGTTTATTACCGGAACCTTTGCCGGCTGGGGCTGCAGGCCTCGCTTCTCCTGGTCTTCGGTCACGGCAGTCCAACAGGAGCAGTTGGCCATAGTTATATTCCTGAAATTAGTCACACTCACCCTGTGTATGTGTCCAGTTATGAAGAAGTCAGGTATTGAACTGATTATCAAAGGATCACCTTCGGAATCAGGGATGTAAAGGTTAGATGTGTGAGTCGGCGCGAGATGTCTTTTCTGCAGAAGGAGCTTCATTATCAAGTCTGCTCTTTTCTGGCCTCCTTTGGAGCGTATGCTCTCAACATTATTCGCGTAGTAAATCATCGAGTATCCATGATAAATGAGCATATCAAAGCCAGGAAAACCGAGCTTGGCACCAATGTTTATGACTGCTGGGTTGCTCAGCAGAGTGACGTTGGGAAGCTTTTGAAGGCCTTCTGCGTAAGAATGAATCATTGGCTGCTGCGGCTCAGAGATCCTGCCTACATCGTGGTTTCCAGGGCAGATAAAGATCTGTATGTGTTGAGGTATTTTTTTAAGATATTCTATGAATTGACCATATTGCTCTTTTATATCCAGGATAGCCAAATCCTTTTCCTGGTCCGGGTAAATACCGACTCCCTCCACCAAATCTCCGACAAGAATCATATATTTTATTTTAGAAGCAAGATTCCTCTGTTCTTCATTACCTTTCCGTTGGTTTATCCATTCTAGGAAGTCCTCAAATTCCTGCTTCAGAAATACCTTGGAACCGAAATGAGGATCTCCTAATAGGACCACGCTTTCATCCACAGGGCTTTTCTTGAGCTCTTTCACAAGAGGGATGTCAGGAAAATATATTTGGTTCGCATAAATTATATCTTTAGATGTGAAACCCTCAATCCCTATCAATTCATCGAGAACAACATCTTTTGCCTGCTCGAAGAGCTCTTTCTTATCATTCCTGAATAACACGCTTATATTGCCGGTCGGGTCTTCCAGCTTAAGGATTATGTTGTTGTTCTTTGTTATGCTCTTCTCAAAAACAAGCCCTATGACTGAAACGCTCTCCCGCTCCTGCTTAGATTTCAGCCTATTGATACTTATGGCGCGGCTAAACTCAACCCTCTGGCGGAGGAATTGTGATAGAGTCTCAAACCTCCTGTTAAAATAAGATATGAAATCTGAGACAACTATTTTTTTAGGCTTCTTATCATAAGAGAACACAACCCGAAAATCGCTTCTTTTCTCTTCTCCAACAATCAATCCTCTCTTCTCAAGGAATGCCTTGTCAATCAGCATGACGTCGTCTAATCCTTCAGGATCCAATGATGAAAGCTGAGAAAGAAGAGCCTTGTCTTTAAGCACATCCGGGCTTATAAGGATTCCTTTCTTCAAAAAAGCGTCTGTTTCTTTCAAAATAACCACCTACGAAAGCGAACGCGAAAACCTTTAACTATTAATCACTATTCTTACAATCCATCACTGCATCAGGAAAAAAGATTTTCTTCCAAAATCTTCTTGATCTTCAATTCCATGATGTTCGGAAGCACAAAACTAATATCTCTTGTCCTGCCAAACCTTCCCTTTGAGATGACTTTCGCATTTATTATCCCTGACATGTCCAGTTCAGCAATTATATCTGAGACCCTTCTCTGCGTCAGAGGCCGAAGGCCTACTTTCTTGCAAAGCTCAATATATGTGTCGTAGACATCTCCCGTCTGGATAAAATTGTACTTAGAGCTCTTCTTATTCAGCATTATTGAGTAAAGGGTTGCCTGGACTTGCTTAGGATGATTCTTCACCAATTCAGTGATCCTGTCTTTTTCTATAGTCTCCTCTGCTTCATCAATCTCCTTCATAGTTACAACAGTGCTATTTTTTCTCTCAGTTATCTCTCCTGCCACTCGCAACACCTCAAGAGCCCTTCTCGCATCTCCGTGCTCTCTGGCAGCGAAAGCAGCGCATTTCTGTATGACGCCATCTCCCAAAACTCCTTCCTTAAAGGCCTCACCTGATCTTTTCTGAAGAATGTCTTGGAGCTGCACCGCGTTATAGGGGGGAAATATGACTTCTTCCTCACTAAGAGAGCTCTTGACTCTAGGATCAAGGTTGTTGGCGAAAAGCAAGTCATTGCTTATCCCTATCAATGAAGTGCTGGATTTCTTAAGGTCAGAATTCATCCTCAAAAGATTATATAACAACTCATCCCCTGCTTTTTTCACCAACTCATCAATCTCGTCAAGAACAAGTATTATCGTGCTTGATTGTTCCTCAAGAGTCTTGAAAAAAATATTATATACTTCATCAGTCGGAAGGCCTGTGGGGGGGATTTCCTTGCCGAATTCCCTTGCAAGCTGGGCTATGAGCCTGTATTCAGTGTCTGATATTTTTTTGAGCTTACAGTTAATATATATTATTTTAAGAGGTATTTTTTTGTTGTAAGCCATAGTCCTTATTTGGTCAGATATATAATTCATAGACACTGTTTTTCCAGTCCCTGATTTACCATATATAAATATATTAGAAGGCTTTTCAAGACGGAGAGATGGTGCTAGTATCTGGGCTATTTTTGTTATCTGTTCATCTCTATGGTTTATCTCGCCAGGAAGATAATTTGATTGAAGGACTTTCTTATCTTTAAATAAAGATTCTTTTTTAAGAAATTGCTCGAATATATTATTGACATCATTGACCATCTTTCAATCCCCCGACCTTTTTTATTATTATTAAAAGTTCCAGAAGAAGTGAAGGTTTATAAACATTGTTTTCCTGTAGAATATATTAATAAAAATATAAATTGAAGAATATAAAAGGAAGTTTAACTCCCCCACCTTGATTTCTTATGGAGAATTTTTGTATAGATGAATAGGGTTGTTGAATTTGTATTAATCAATTAAGTTTTTTAACTCAATTCTTTATTTTGATCATTTTTTGTTTTATTCTCGAGCTTTATTTTATTTCAATATAGTAATTATTATATATATTATATATAATATAATATATAATATTATATATAATAATATATATATAATATAACACAAAAAATCATATTTTAAGTTAATATAAAATTAACATATATTTATATTATATATATATTTGAATATATAATTATAAAAAATATATTATTGTAAAATATATTTTAAATAATATATTTATCAATATAAATATTAGATTTCTTTTCAAGTTTAATACTATACTCTTTAAACTAGGAACAAGCTCTAGCCACGGTTCACTGTTATAATATTTAAAGAATGATTCTATTGAATAAAAATAGTTCTCCTAGTTCTTCTATTCAAAGTTAACAGGTAAAAATATGTGAAAGATGGTGTTGTTTAGAACCATTTAACTATTTCCCATGCGAAATGAAGGGGAGAGGGTCAACAACACAACAATCACAATCAAAATTTCATACAGGTATATGGGGGAAATGCGGTCGCATTTCTCACACAGAAAGGCTTTTACCCTTCATGCAAGCGGATTGATTCATCCGCTTTGCAACAAAAACCCCTTGTATGAACGCAATGTGTTTAAGCTCATTGATGAAACACGAGTGATTTTTGAGTAAACTCGCAGAAATGCTTTACATTTCTAGGAGTTTCCAAAAGCTTTTGCTTTTGTTAACTACCACACTAACGCTCCGTACTCAAGCCAGCAGGCTCGTGCAACAAGCAATGTTGCTTTTAGCGCAGGGTAGTTTATATGTGAGAACTTATCAGTTCCCATGAAACCTCACACTCAGGCTATCAAGTCTGCTCAAAGGTAAAGCCTTTGTTGTCAGTGCGAGGTTAGGCTCGAGCGGCGGTTCGCTGTTATCACTCAACCATAATAACAAAATAGAAAGATTTATAAATACAACGACCTTTCTTGTTCTTACTTTATAATAGTTATAAATATTGTGAGGAGATTTGAAATGATTGTACAGGAATCTTTTTTGAAAAAAATAAAGGACTTCGGTCTCAACAGCTATGAAGCAAAGATATGGACAGCATTGCTCTCAAGGGGTGTTTCTACCGCAGGAGAATTGAGCGATATAGCTGGTGTTCCAAGAAGCAGAAGCTACGATATCCTCGAAAGCTTAGAAAAAAAAGGTTTCATTGTTATGAAGATTGGAAAGCCTATAAAATATATGGCCATACCTCCAGAGGAAGTGGTAGAGAGGGTCAAAAAGAAAATGCTTACCCAGGCAGAAGAACAGAGCAAAGTGCTAGAGCAGCTTAAAGGATCTGAAGTTCTCACAGAATTGAACTTGCTTCATTCACAGGGAATTGAAATGGTCAATCCAACTGACCTTACAGGAATACTCAAAGGCAGGAACCAGATATATAATCATCTTTCTTCAATGATAAAGGGCGCTAAGAAATCCGTAATCCTTGTCACCACAGAAGACGGCCTTATAAGAAAACATAAGCATTTCGGCAACCTGCTGAAGAAGACAGCTGAGAAAGGAGTTGATATAAAAATTATGGCCCCTCTCTCAAATAAATCTAAAGATGTGGTACAGGAATTGAAAAAATTCACTGATATTAAAAGCATAGGTTCGTTAGGTGCCAGGTTCTGCATAATTGATAATAAAGAGCTTGCATTCATGCTTATGGATGACACCAAAACCCATCCCAACTATGATTCGGCAGTCTGGGTCAACACACCCACATTTGCTGAGACTTTAGGGAAAGCAATAATGCAGTGCAATCTTTAAATTTTTATTTTTTTATCGTATTTCAAAAATATTCTATTCTAGACCTTACAGGATTTATACTCTTAACACGAACATCAAATAATTTTTAAAATGATACAACATACCCCTTATCATGATAGTCTTCAAGAACTTTTTCATACTAGGCACCTCCCATATAGCAAGTCAATCCATTAGAGAGATAAATGAATGTTTTCATAAGTCAGACCCCGATATAATAGCAGTTGAGCTGGATCATGGCCGCCTTCATGCTTTGCTGACAAAAGCAAAACCAAACTATTCACCTTCCATAATAAGGGAAATAGGGTTTCAAGGCTATCTTTTCGCCCTAATAGGTAGCCTGCTGCAGAAGAAGCTTGGAAACATAGCAGGAATCCGGCCTGGTAGTGAGATGTTGGCTGCGATTGAACTAGCTAGGGAGCATAAGAAAAAAGTATCTTTGATAGATCAGGATATTAGGCTTACGCTATCCAGGCTTTCTCGAAAGATAAGTTGGAAGGAGAGGATACGCTTTATTTTTGACTTATTTAAGGCTCCATTCTCAAAGAAGATGCGTATTTCTTTAGATAAAGTCCCTGAAAAGAAGCTGATATCCCAACTCTTATCGATTTTAAGAGAGAGATATCCTGGCTTATATTCTGTCTTGGTCGAAGAGAGGAATGTCTTCATGGCTGCGAGGCTCAAGGCTATCTCTCAAGCCCATCCAGAAAGCAAGATAATGGTGGTTGTTGGCGCAGGTCATGCAGAGGGTCTGCTTTCTCTTCTGAAGGATTAGGCTGTCTTGTCTTTCCACAATTTATTTAAACCCACTCTCCAATAGTTTTGCTATGCAAGAACTCGCGTCAAGGATAGAGCATAGGCTGAGATTCAGCTCAAATGAGCTGTTGAGGATGCTCGCCACAGCATTGGTGGCCGCTTTTGTCCTCTCATTCAGGAAATGGGGTGGCGAGACTTTTGATCTCACTACAGGCATCATCAATGTCATTCTCTCAGCAGCTTTTGTCTTCATTTTCCTGTTGATGCATTTCGCGGTGCAGAAGATAGTGGCCCTCAATTATGGTTATGGCTCTGAATACAAGAATTGGCACAACGGATTTTTGATAAGCCTAATAATAACTTTCTTCAGTTTTGGATTCATACCTCTTTTCTTCACAGGAGTGCTTTCTTTCGACGCTATATCTAAGCTCAGGATTGGCACTTTCAGAGGAGGAATAATGCATAAGCATCTCGGGGTCATCGCTGTCGCTGGTCCTATAATTAACATGGTAATAGTCGGTTTGTTGGCGCCCATCTACCTAGCCACAAAGAGCTCTTTTGTGTTCGATATGATTACTATAAACCTTTTGATAGCGCTCTTTTCAATGCTTCCCATCCCTACTTTTGAGAAGCTTCGCCAATTCAAAGGAGGCACGACAGGTCTTTATCTTTTCATAGCTTCAAGATGGGCTTATTTCCTGGCTGCAGGGGTGGTGCTTAGCTTTGCCTTGCTTATTTGGATTGCGAAGACATTTTCATTCATAATAGCGATTCTGTTGGGCGCGATAACAGCCTTCATCTATTATCGCATCTACGAATCTGAGAAATGATAAAATAACCCCTCAACTCCTATTTTTAAATCTTTCGTCGGAAAAAGCAAAAAATTTAATAATCTCCTCATCAAGAAACATACTTAATAAAATAATCATAGGATAATCAGGGGGTGACAGTTAATGGCACAAGTCGTAGCAAAAGTAGGTGTTAAGAAGGAGAAGGGCTGGCTCTACTTCATTGATAAGAGCGGCAACGTATCCAAGGCCAAGATGTCTCGAGGGAAGAAAAGAGTCAAGGGAAAGCAGCTCGTCGCCAAGGTCGGCGTTAAGAAGGAGAAGGGTTGGCTTTACTTCCTGGATAAGAAGGGAAATGTTGCCAAGGCCAAGATGGTCAGGGGAAGATAATATCCTCTCAATATTTTTTTTTATTTTAGTATATTGTATTCATATAATGTTATTATCTTCTTTTCTTATTATTGTTTTCAACAATATTTTTGTATGCATCATTCAAAACAGTTATAAAAAGTGCTCCTCTTCTCATTCCTCATGATTCGTGGTTTTGAGCCTAGGCTTTACCAGCAGACTATTCTCGACACTGCTGTGAAGAAGAATACGCTTGTGGTCCTGCCGACAGGGCTCGGAAAGACTAACATCGCTGTTCTTCTCGCTGCCAACCGCCTTACTAATTACCCTGAGAGCAAGGTGTTGATACTGGCTCCGACAAGGCCTCTTTGCGACCAGCATGTCAATTCACTGCGAAAAAACCTGGATGTGAAAGAAGAGGAAGTCCAATTATTCACTGGGATGCTGAGGCCGGCAAAGAGGGCCGAGCTTTGGAAAAAATCCCGGATTATCGTCAGCACGCCTCAAGGGCTTGAGAATGATATAATCAGCGACAAGGTATCTGTCCGTGACGTCAGCCTTCTTGTTTTTGACGAGGCTCACCGAGCTGCCGGCGACTACTCTTTTGTATTCATAGCAAAGGCGTATATGAAAAAAGCAGATCATCCAAGGATTCTTGGCCTGACAGCTTCTCCTGGCTCTGATTTGGAGAAGATAAGAGAGGTCTGTAGGAATCTCTTCATTGAGGAGATAGAAATGCGCTCCCAGGATGACCCTGATGTGCAGCCCTATGTCAAAGCTATTGATGTGGAATGGGTGAAGGTAGACCTTCCTAAGGATTTTGAGCAGGTGAGGAATTATCTTATCAGCTGTTATGAGAGTAAGATGGAGAAGGTGAAATCTCTCGGTTATCTCTTTGGGAATGTACAATCATATTCTAAGACTGCGCTGCTTGAGATGCAGAGAGCACTCTATGCTAAAGCCAGCTCTGGAGAGAAAGATATGAGTATGTTGAAGAGCATCAGCCTTCTTGCCGAGGCATTGAAGGTTCAGCACGCCCTTGAGCTCCTTGAGACCCAGGATGTCAAGCCTCTGCTTCAGTATTTTAATAAGCTCGAGGAAGAGTCCCGGAACACCCAAGTTAAGGCTGTCTTTAATCTTGTTAGGGATCTGAATTTCAGGTCTGCTGTCATGAAGACGAGAAATCTTGTTGCTTCTGGCGCAGAGCATCCGAAGATATCCTCTTTGAGGAATATAATCTCATCTGAGATATCGAGAAAGCAGGATGTGAAGATAATAATATTCAACCAGTTCCGCGACTCCTCCACCAGGCTTAAGGAGCTTTTGGATTCTATCGGAGTGAAATCAAAGATTTTTGTCGGTCAAGCAAAAAAGAAGGATACCGGCCTCTCCCAGAAAGAGCAGAAAAAGATAATTGAGGAATTCAGGAACAACGAATTCAATTGCCTGATAGCGACGAGCGTCGCAGAGGAGGGGCTTGATATACCTGCTGTTGATCTGGTGATATTTTATGAGCCCGTACCTTCAGCCATAAGAACTGTCCAGAGAAGGGGAAGGACTGGCAGGCAGGAAAAAGGGAGGGTGATTGTGCTTGTCACCCGAAAGACTCGTGATGAGGGAAATCTTTGGGCTTCCATGAACAAGGAGAAGAGGATGCATCGATTGATAAAGAATATTCGCAGCGATTTTTCCAGTATCAGGCCAGCCGAGCTTAAGGATGAGAGGCAGGAGAAATTGTCGAGTGGGACTGATGAGAAAAAAGAGGATTTCTCAAGCCTGAAGATAATAGCTGATTACAGGGAGAAATCATCTGTCATAATCAAGGCTCTTTCAGAGAAAGGGTTGAAGATAGAGCTATCAAACCTGGATGTAGGTGATTATGTGCTCAGCGAAAGGGTGTGTGTCGAGTACAAGACCCCGAAAGACTTCGTTGATTCAATCCTTGATGGAAGGCTTCTTTCTCAACTCACTAACCTGAAACGCTATGAAAGGCCGATAATATTGATAGAAGGTGAGGAGGACTTATATTCTCAAAGAAACATCCATCCTAATGCTGTGCGAGGGATGCTTTCGACTGTTCTTGTGAGCTACGGGATCCCGCTGGTTCAGACAAAAAACTCAAGAGAGACTGCTGCCTTGTTCCTGATGATAATAAGAAAAGAATCTGATCTGACGAAGAAGGATTTCACTCTCCACTCAGCAAAGCCGCTAACAGACAAGGACCTGCAGGAGTATGTAGTCGGAGCCTTTCCAGGTATAGGCGGCACGATGGCAAAGCCAATCCTTAAAAGGTTCAAGACCATAAAGAATTTTGTCAACGCCGACGAGAAAGAACTAAAGGAAGTGGAGCTGATCGGAGATAAGAAAGCGAAGAGGATAAAAAATCTTGTAGAGAAGGAATATTCTGAGGATTAATCTTTTTCGAATCGTTCTAAATATCTTGTCAATCCCTCTATCTGTCGAAGCTCTGTCTTGAAAAGCAGCTCTCTCAGAGTATTATCTACAAAAACACCCCTTTGGTCAAAATTCTTCTTAAGCTCATAATAGACCTTTTTCCCCTCGGCATCAAGATCGGTGAGGATGATTACTTTTTTCTCGTCGATAGATTCCACCGTCTTGTAATTAGGCCCTTTCTTCAAGATGATGATTTTTTCGAAGCCAAGCTTCTCCAGCGTAGCGGCGTCGTTCTTTCCCTCGACAATCACAGGCACGCCCTTAAATTTCTCTGTAACCTCAAGAAAATCAGATACGCATTTTTTCAATTCTTCGGAAGATTTCATGAGATGTTCTTTCCCGTAGGAAAGGTTAGTGTGGGCAACAAAACTCTGCTGAGTTTTGAGCCCACATTCACTTCGTGAATGCGGGTGAACGAAACCTTTCGGGTTTTGAACCCGCATGGAGTGAGACTTCGCAACAGCGAATGTCTCACACTAATCGTTTCCCCAGGCTTTTAGGGAAAAGGCTGATGCGGGTGACAGGTTTCGAACCTGCGTAGGCACTAAGCCACATGGCCCTGAACCATGTCCGTTTGTTCCGAGACCGGTCTTGGAACTTCAAGACGAAGTCTTGTTTGACCACTCCGGCACACCCGCTAAAACAGGATTGAAGAAAGGCAGATTGTTTATAAAACTTTTGTGGGATTATATTGTTGCTGTGCGAGATGAGTTCTGGCTAACATAGCTTGCTTTTGATCAGATCCACTGGCGAATTCTTTAAGAAGCCTTTTCTGGATACAACATTCATTTTTCGGATCTCTGCATCCTTCGCAATTTTTACCTTGTATCCGTCTAATTCTTCGAGTGATGCGAAACCAAGTATGAGTATGTGAGTTATATCAGCTTCATTTATCTCAAATGCGCCCATCACATTCTTGCTTTTAAGGATGTCCTTATTCAATATTTTGATTTGCGCGATGGCAAAAACATTTATGCCTATTTTTTCATAATCAATAATGGTCCGATATTCCTGGATGTGGCTCTTTTCAAGCCTTTTTCTGATTTTTCTTGTGCCCTGCGGGCTAATCCTCATCTTAGAAGCCATATCAGAATCTGTTACTCTTGCATCACTCATTAACATAGTGAGAGCCTTTTTTTCGTTTTTTGTTAATTGAGTCATTGTTCCCATTTTAAACTATTTAGATATGATTAGTTTAAATATTTAACGCATAATTTATTAATATGAATGAATTGGTTGTATATATGAACCAAACTTGTTTTATTGATGAAAAGCTCATCAACGATTTATTAAATGAAAAAGCAAATCCTCCGGAAGAGGACATCAAGAGGATATTAGACAAGGCGCTTTTGCTTAAAGGGCTGGAATTGGATGAAGTCGCGGCGTTGATAAATATCTCCAACAACAATTCTCTAAAAAAACTTTTCAAAACCGCTCTGAAGATTAAAAAGCTTATTTATGGGAATAGGCTTGTGCTCTTTGCCCCATTGTATGTCTCCAATCATTGCTCTAATAACTGCTTATATTGCGGGTTCAGAAGGGATAATAAGGACATGAGAAGGAAGTGCTTGACACTTGAGGAGATTAAAGAGGAAGCGAGAATCATCCTTGAGCAAGGCCACAAGAGAATATTGATGCTGATGGGAGAACATGCTTCGGAATGCTCGTTTGATTATTTTTTGAAAGCTATAGAAGCCGCTTATAGTGTTGAAGATTCAAAAAATAGCTCTATAAGGAGGATCAATGTTGAGATTGCCCCTTTGACTAAAGAAGAATTTCAGAAGCTGAACAAAGTGAAAATTGGAACATATACTGTTTTTCAAGAGACATACCATCGAGAGACATATGAACAAATGCATCCGTCTGGGAAAAAGTCTGATTATTCCTGGCGCCTCTATGTGATGGACAGAGCTTTGAAAAATGGATTGAATGACGTAGGAATAGGTGCATTATTCGGCCTTTATGATTATCGTTTTGAAGTCTTGGCTTTGATTCAGCACGCAAAGCACCTAGATGAAAAATATGGTGTTGGGCCACATACGATATCGATTCCGCGGATAGAATACGCTCAGAACGCTCCTTGCGCGATGAATATACCTAATCCTGTATCAGATGAAGATTTTAAGAAATTAGTCGCTGTACTAAGATGCGCAGTCCCCTACACAGGAATGATTTTATCTACAAGAGAATCTCCTGAAATGAGAACTCAAGTATTCAACCTAGGGATTTCACAGATAAGCGCAGGATCAAAGACCAACCCCGGGGGGTATAATGAATCTTTGGTCAATCCAGAAGATGAAGAACAATTCTCATTGAATGATACAAGGAGCACTGGCGAAGTGATTAAATCAGTCATAAAGCAAGGGTTTGTCCCTTCTTTCTGCACAGGATGCTATAGGCTTGGAAGAGTCGGCCGTGATTTCATGGAACTTGCAAAACCTGGATTAATTAGGTTGCATTGCCTGCCTAATGCTTTGACGACATTAAAGGAGTATCTTGTTGATTATGCTGATGATGAAACAAAGCAGGAAGGGGAAGAACTCATCAAGAAAGAACTGGCAAACATCCCTGATGTGAAAAGAAGAGAAAAAACCGAAGAATATCTCGGCAGGATTGAAGATGGTGAGAGAGATTTATATTTCTAAAATTTCCAGGGAAGAAATAATAAACAATCTGCTTGTTGGAGGGAGAGAGCAAAAAGAGCTGCATGAAAGAGCATCCGTGATAAGAGATGAGAATGTCTCAAGAAATGTTTATTTTCGTGGCTTAATCGAATTCTCAAATATCTGCAAAAATGACTGTTATTATTGTGGTATAAGAAAGTCGAATGATAAGCCTGAACGTTATTCGATGTCAAAAGAAGAGATTTTGAGAGCCGTCAAATTTTGTGACAGGGCAGGTTATGGTTCTATTGTGCTGCAATCAGGAGAGAGAAACGATGTGGGCTTCATTAATTTTGTTGCAGAAATAGTTAAAGAAATAAAGGAAAAATTTCCTGCAATGGGAATGACCTTGTGCGTCGGGGAACAAAACAAAGCCACATACAGAAGATTTTTTGAAGCTGGAGCGCACAGGTACTTGCTGAGAATCGAAACTTCTAATGAAGAGCATTACAAAAAACTGCATCCGAAAGAGATGAATTTCAAGGATAGAATAAAATGTTTAGAAAATTTAAAGGATATGGGCTTTCAACTAGGCACTGGAGTGATGATAGGCTCGCCATTCCAGACTATTGAGAACCTTGTTGATGACTTGTTCTTTTTTAAGGAAATGGATGTGGATATGGTTGGCATGGGCCCATTTATATCTCATCAGCATACGCCTCTCAAAGGGGGTGATGAAACAAAAAACTTTAATCTCAGCTTGAACATGATTGCTTATCTGAGGATTCTGATGCCTGACATCAACATAGCTGCAACAACAGCTTTGCAGGCTTTGCATCCGAGAGGTAGGGAATTAGGATTAGAGGCGGGGGCAAATGTAATAATGCCTTTAGTCACCCCTAAAAAATACAGGGAAAATTATCAGTTATATGACAACAAGCCGTGTATAGAAGAATCTTCTGATGAATGCTTAGTATGCATCACTGAACGGATAAAGTCTGTTGGCTTGAAGCCAAAATTTGGCGAAAAAGGAGATTCGCTCCATTATTTTCGGAGGGTGAAGAATGGCTGTGCTGATTGAGCGAGATAATATAGGGCTCTTTGGAAAGATGAATTCAGGCAAAAGCAGCATCATGAACCTGCTGACTCAGCAAGAGACATCCATAGTTGATTCGAGACCCGGCACTACCGCAGATACAAAAATCGCGTTGCAGGAGATTCACGGTCTTGGTCCAGTCAAGTTATATGACACCGCAGGGGCTGATGAGAGCGAGGCGCTTGGAGGAAAGAAAAGAGAGAGAATTTTTTCAGATTTGAAAGAATGCGATCTAGTTTCGCTTGTCATTGATCCTTCTACCAGAAAATTCGACACTGAAAAAGAGATTATTTCACAGGCAAGAGAATTGGATAAGCAGATTTTAGTCATCTATAACCTATTCAAACGCGAGGATGAAGTCAGGATAAAATATGTTGAGAAAGAGATGCCTCTATTGAGATTTTATAAAAAGATAAGTCTGAGAGCAGTCGACCACAAGGAGAGGCAGCCTTTGCTTGATTTCATCCTGAGATGTTATGAGCCAAAAAATATCAAGATGGAGCTATTCCCTTTCTTAGAAAAGAATGAATATTATGTTTTGGTCATTCCTATGGATATTGAGACGCCGCAAGGCAGGTATTTGAGGCCGCAGGCCATGGCTGAAGAATATATGATGAGGAATTGGGCTTATCCTGTTTCTTTCAGATTAGACCTGGAAAAGGCAAGAAGCAAAGGCCTTGAAGAGGAGGAAAAGAAAAGGTTTGCGAGTTTCATTTATAATTTTAATAAAAGGCCGAAAGCCATCATCACAGATTCACAGGCAATAGATGTAATGCACTCGTGGTGTCCTGAAGACATTATGCTGACGACATTCTCAATAGCCATGATAAATTATTTTAGCCGCGGGAGGCTGAATGAATTCGCGAAGGGCGTAAAGATTGTTAATGAGCTAAAATCAGGAGACCAGGTGTTGATTGCTGAGGCCTGCAACCATTCCAGGATTGGAGAAGATATAGGGTTGGTCCAGATCCCGAATTTTTTTAAGAAGAATTTTCCTGGTGTTGTTCTAGAGCATAATTTTGGCAGGGAGTTTCAGGAAAACAAGAAACTTGAGAAATACAAGCTGATAATACATTGCGGCGGCTGTATGATATCTTCGCAGAAATTATTGTCAAGAATAAAGGATTTAGAGGCGGTTGGTGTGCCTTTCACGAATTACGGCATTTTTCTATCATATATTCAGGGAGAAAACGCATTGAGAAGGGTCCTGTTGCCTTGGAATATTAAGCCATAATAAACAGAACTCTCCGCATTTTAATGCGGGAGGACATCATTTTTCTTTACCCGAACAATCTTATTTAAAAAAAGAAGCTTCCTTCCTTCCTTTCATGGCATTATCTCTCGCTAAGACCCTCTCGTATTACAAGCGCAGGGATATTCAGGAAGCTATGGTGGCTCATGCCAAGGACAAGGAAATTTCTTTTCGCTACGATGAGTTCTTCGGCAAGAGGCCTGATATCCTAGCTTATCCTCAGGATGTGCTTGAGCTTGCCAAGCAGAAGATGACAAGCCTCCATTGCTCCGAGGAGCTTTGGACCAATCCGCTCCAGCTGAGCACTTCCCTGAAAAAGGAAGAGCTCGAGGTACTCAGAAAAGGCTGGGATTTGATGCTGGATATTGATTGCAAATTTTTTGAGTACAGCAGGCTTGCGGCACACTTCGCGATACAGGCTCTCAGGGATAATGATGTCCCTGCAGAGGCCACAACTATAAAGTTCTCTGGCAACAAAGGATTTCACATAGCAGTTCCTTTCGAGGCTTTTCCAGAAAACATCGGCGGTGCGGAGATTGTCGGCTTGTTCCCTGATGCGCCCAGGAGGATTGCCACCTACATAACAGAATTGATAAGGAAGCCTCTCAGCGACGCCATCCTCAAATATGAGAAAGGAAGCTTCTCTAATATCATGGCCCGCACCCAGAAGCCGGCCGCCGAGATTACCCGCTACGAGAAGAATGAGTTCGGGGATAAGATTCCCAAGCTTAACGTCGACCCCTTCCTGGAGATAGACACCCTACTCATCAGCAGCAGGCACCTGTATCGGATGCCTTATTCTTTTCATGAAAAATCAGAGTTGATTTCTGTTCCTGTTCTCGCAGACAAGATACTTTCTTTCGAGAGGGAAATGGCTGTGCCTGAGCGAATCAAGGTAGAGCATCCTTTCATGGATAGGAATATAAGGAGGGGATCTGCGGCAGCGCTTTTGCGCAACGCATTTGATTTCAAGCCAGTCAATGCGAATGTGGTTTCTGACGGAAAAGAGGCTCATGATGCTTCAGCGCAGGGAAAGGATTTCTCCCTCCCGGACAAGGCCATCGGCGAGGAGCACTTCCCTCCTTGCATAAAGCTGATATTTGAAGGGCTCGAGGATGGTAGGAAGAGAAGCTGCTTTGCCCTGATCAATTTCCTGCTGAGCTGCGGATGGGAGCCTGACCTCGTCGAGAAAAGGCTTCTTGAGTGGAACCAGAAGAACAAGGAGCCGTTGCGAGACCAATATATCCTTGGTCAGTTGCGCTACACCAAGCAGCAGAGGAAGATAATGCCGCCGCCCAGCTGCACCAACCCTAATTATTATAAAGGAGTCCTTGTCTGCAAGCCCGATGAGCTTTGCGCCAGGATAAAGAATCCTCTTCAATACGCTAAGATAATATCTGGGAGGGCGGATCGGACTGCTGCTTTGTCGTCAAGAAAAAAACCGTCGAGAAAGAAGAAAGAGCCTCTTGAGAACAAGGATTCCTCTCGTCAAGACAAAGACCAAGTCCAAACGTAAGCTTTATAAACAACCCGATTTTCTTTAGTCCTGTTCAGGAGATAAATGACCTGAACGAGTAAGTCAACGCCTGAGAAGGAATCTCTTTTCAGTACACGCTCAAGAACAAGCAAGCTTACTTGTGCTTTCTTACGTGTCTTCTCAGTATCGGTAAAAGGTTTCCGAAATAGGCGTAGCATACCCACATCATCCGACTACAACGAATGCATTGTTTTGTTCATTCGGCATGATTATATGATTTGTTTCAGGCTAAGTGGTGTAATCCACTTTTGGCTGTTTTCATCGAGGAACAATATGGCGAACTTAAGAAAGCCGAGAAAAGGAAGTATGGGAGTCTGGCCTAGAAAGAGGTCTAAGAGAATCTATCCTAGAATAAGGAATTGGACTTCTCAAAAGACAGACAAGCCAACAGTACTCGGTTTTATAGGCTACAAGGCAGGGATGACCCATTTGATGGGTATTGACACAAACAAGACCTCTCTCACAAAAAATGAGGAGATACGCCTTCCAGTCACAGTGATTGAATGCCCTCCGATGAAGATTTTCGCAGCCAGGCTCTATAAGAAGAACCCCTACGGCACATTCGTCGCAAAAGACATCTGCTTCAAGCCATCCAAGGGCCTTGAGCGAAAACTTTCCCTTTCTGACAAATTCTCTGATGTTTCTGAGCTTGACAAGATAAATGTTGATGATTACGCTGATGTAGCAGCAATCTCTTACACCCAGCCGTCGCTGACAGGCATAGGAAAGAAAAAGCCTGAAGTCATCGAACTTAAGATAAGCGGAAGCCTAAAAGAAAAGATTGAGTTCATAAAATCACATATAGATAAAGAGATACCTGTCGACCAGGTATTCAGGGAGGCGCAGGTCATTGATGTTCGCGCAGTCACAAAAGGCAAAGGGCTTCAGGGTCCGGTCAAAAGATTTGGTATCGCTCTTAAGCCTCATAAGAGTGAGAAAGGAAGGAGACAGCCAGGCAGCAGAGGAGGCTGGAAGGCTCAGCAGCACACAATGTACCGCACTGCTTATTCAGGACAGATGGGCTTTCATCCAAGGGTGCATCTTCACAGCCAGATAATCAAGATCTCAGGAAACTCAGAGGAGATAAATCCGAGGGATGGCTTCATACGATATGGAAATGTCAAGAACACATACCTGCTCCTCAAAGGATCGGTTCCTGGCGCAAAGAAAAGACCAATAATATTGACTTATACTATCAGGCCGCGCGTGAAAGAGACTCCGCTGCCGACAATCACTCACATAAGCTTACAATCAAATCAAGGAAGATAAAGATAAATAAGATGAAAATAAGAAGATGATTATCATGAAACTCAAGGTTTTGAACGAGACAGGGAATGAGGTTGGAGAGATAGAACTGCCAATCCAGTTCAATGAGCCTTTGAGAGAAGACCTGATAAAGAAGGCTGTTCTTGCAATCCAGAACAACTCCCGTCAGGCTTATGGAAACTTTGAAGATGCAGGTGACAGGCATGCAGTAAGGCTTTCCAAGAGAAGAAGGGATTATAAGACTCCTTATGGAAAAGGTATTAGCAGGACTCCGAGAAAGACCCTCTCGCGAAGAGGATCCCAGATGCACTGGGTCGGCGCCCAAGCACCGAACACGGTTGGAGGACGAAGAGCCCACCCGCCAAAAGCAGAGAAAGTATGGGCTTGGAAGCTCAACGACTCTGAGAGAAGAAAAGCAATAAGGTCTGCCCTCTCAGCTACTGTTTCAAAAGAACTGGTCCAGAAGAGAGGACACATAATACCCGCTAATTATCCTTTTGCGCTTGATGAGAGCTTTGAGAACATAGGCAAAACAGCTAATCTTGTCTCGGCTCTTGATAAGCTAGGCTTCAGTCCAGATCTCAGCAGAGGAGAAGATACGAGCATAAGGGCTGGTCGAAGCAAGCTTCGAGGAAGGTCAAAGAAATCAAAGAAGAGTGTGTTGTTCGTTGTTTCGGCTGGATGCAAGGCGTCTCTTGCAGCAAAAAACCTTCCTGGTGTTGATATTGTGAGCGTGAAAAAGCTCAATACAGAGCTACTCGCTCCAGGAACCCATTATGGAAGAGCCACCTTGTTCACGACCAAGGCGATCGAGGAGCTCAACCGAGGTCTTTTCACAAGCAAATACAATCCTGCTTCAAACCAGAAGCAAGAATCACAAACAAAATCAAAACAGGCAGCCAAGCCTAATAAAAAGGAATAGATGAAAAATGATAATCAAATACCCCTTATCGACCGAGAAGAGCATAAGGCTCATGGAGTCAGAGAACAAGATGGTTTTCATAGTAGACCCAAAAACAAACAAGACCGAGATAAAGAAGGAGCTGGAGCAGAGATTCAATGTCAAGATAGTGAGCGTCAACACAAGCAATGATTTCAAGGGCCGAAAGAAGGCTTATGTCAAATTTTCACCAGAAACGCCAGCCATCGACCTGGCGACCAAATTAGGACTAATGTAAAAGTGATACTCAATGGGAAAGAACATAACTTCACAGAAGAGGGGACGCGGAAGCCCTACTTATACCAGGCCGAGCTTCAAATTCAAAGGCAAGACCTCGCTAGGAACCGATGGGCCTGCCAAGATAGTTGATTTCATATCCTGCAGGGCTCATTCAGCCCCCCTCGCCAGGATAGTCCATGATGACGGATCAGTCACTCTCACCATTGCGCCCGAAGGAGTACGTGTCGGTCAGGATATAATGATTGGCGCAAAGGAAATAACCATAGGTAATGTGCTGAGGCTCGCAGACATCCCTGAGGGAACCACTGTTTTCAACATCGAGAATGTGCCTGGGGACGGCGGCAAGTTCGTCAAAGCATCAGGCATGGCTGCAAAAATAATCGCCAAGACCGAATCCAAGATCACAATCCTGCTTCCTTCAAAAAAGAACAGGGAATTCAATCCTAACTGCCGGGCGTGCATAGGCATCGCCGCAGGAAGCGGAAGGCCTGAGAAGCCTTTTTTCAAAGCAGGCAGAAAATATCATAGGATGCGAGCCAAGAATATTTATTATCCGATTGTCAGCGGAGTGAGCATGAACGCAGTCGCCCATCCATTCGGAGGAAGGAGCAGCCACCACAAGGGAAGACCGACCATGTCAAAGAAGAACTCGCCTCCGGGAAGAAATGTTGGAGCGATAAGGCCTAGAAGAACAGGTTACAAGAGATAAAAATACTTATTCAGCTAAAGGTGATATTCAATGGTTATCAAGGAAACGCTTTTCAAGGGAAAGAAGATTGACGAGCTTAGGAAGATGAGCCTTCAAGAGCTAGCCTTGTTACTTCCAAGCGATTCGAGGAGAAAGCTTCGAAAGCTCACTGATGCTGAGAAAAAGTTCATGGAAAAGATAGAAAAGGCAAAAAAGCCTGTCAAGACCCATTATAGAAGCATGCTTATACTACCATTCATGGTAGGGAAAACAATATTAGTCCACGATGGCCACACCTATCCGATGGTCATAATAACAGAAGACATGATCGGTCACAGGCTCGGAGAGTTTTCCATGACAAGGAGAAAAGTCTCTCACAGCGCTCCAGGGATAGGAGCCACGAAATCAAGCTCAAGCCTTTCGGTCAAATAAGGATAATGGTTGATACCTGATGAAATACAGATACGCTTTCAAGACAGAGAAGGAGAACGTCGTAAAGGTAGTTGGAAGAGACGTCAATATGTCTAGAAAGCAGGCTATTGAGATGTGCGATTTTGTCAGGAATAAGCCGATATCCAAGATGATTCCTATGCTTGAGAAAGTCAAGGACAAGAAGCTAGCAGTCCCATTCCATAGATTCACAGAAGGAGCAGGCCATAAGAAAGGAGTCGGGATGGCTTCAGGTAAACACCCTTTCAAAGGATCAGCTTTATTCATATCATTGCTCAAATCACTCGAGACCAATGCCCAGAACAAAGGGCTCGGATCAAACCTATTGATAATCCATGCATGCGCGCAGCAGGCGGCCAGGCCCTTCCATTCCGGAAGGAAGAGAAGGATCAGGATGAAACGAGTGCATATAGAGCTTGCAGCCGTGGAAATGGAAACTCCAAAGAAGGAGAGTAAGGAAAAGAACAAGATGGAAAAACAGGAGAAGGAAAATAAGAAAGCCGAAGAGAAGAATATGAATAATACTGCTAATCAAGCTAACTAAATCAACCAAAGGGTGCTCATATGATTGAACGAAAATTCATCAACCAAAAAATCAAGGAGTTCGAGATAAAAGAATACATCAAGAACAACCTAACCCGGGCAGGCCTCAGCGATGTCAAGCTCCAGAGGACTCCACTCGGAGAGAAGATAATCATAAGCACAAGCAGGCCGGGTCTTGTTGTTGGAAGGTCAGGAGCGAATATTTCAAAGCTCACAAAGGACCTGAAAGTGGTTTTCGGCCTTGAGAATCCTCAGATAGAGATTGACGAGGTCGTCAGCGTAGGGCTTGATGCCAACATAATATCAGAGATGATTGCTAATTCACTCGAGAGATTCGGCATCGCCAGGTTCAAAGGAATAGGCCACAAGGCGATGCAAGATGTGATGAACGCAGGCGCTCTCGGCGTAGAGATTGTCATGTCAGGAAAAATTCCTAGCGCAAGGGCCCGCTCATGGAGATTCAACCAAGGATACTTGAAGAAATGCGGAGATATAGCTGTCTCCCAGGTTAAAGTGGCTTTTGCCCATGCAAACCTTAAGAGCGGAACCGTCGGAATAAAAGTCAGCATAATGACCCCTGACATAATACTGCCGGATCAAATCAAGGTAAACAGCCTTGAAGAAGCTAAGGCTGTAAAGATTACTGCTGAGGGCGAAAAGGCAGATGATAAAGATAATACTATTGATGTGATATTAAAGGACGAACCTGCCAAGCCAAAGGAAAAACACCCTGCCAAGAAGGGCAAGCGGGATAAGACTGAGAAAAAGGCTGATAAGAAAGACCAGAGTGAGAAGAAAGAGAAGAAGCCTAAGAAGGCAAAGGAAGAGAAGGAGAAAGAAAAAGAGACGAACCAGGCTCCTGAAGACCAACCGGACAAACCCAAAGAAAGCTCTGATGCGAGTGTGGAATGATGAAATTCAAAGAACTTACCGCCATGGGTGCTGATGAGATAGAGGGTAAGCTGAGAGAGTTTGAGCTCGAGCTGATAAAGCTAAACACCCAGGTCGCCACAGGCACACCGCCAAAGAACGCAGGGATTGTGCGAAGGATAAAGAAGGATATTGCAAGAATCATGCTTTTGAAAGGGAATCAGGCCAAAGCCAAAATACAGGCTAAGCCAAAGGCCAAAGTTTCCAATTCCAACATGGGAAAGTCCCAGAACGTAGATAAAAAAAGCGAAACAAAACAATGAGCGAGATTTGCAACACGTGCGGGTTACCCAAGGAGCTTTGCGTTTGTGAGACAATCGCAAAGGAGAGCCAGAAGATAGTGGTCCGGCTTGTCAAGAAGAAATTTGGCAAGATGAGCACCCTGATAACCGGCCTTAACGAGTCAGAGATTGACCTTAGGGACTTGGCGAAGAAACTCAAGAACAAGTTCGCCTGCGGCGGAACAGCCAAGGATGGTTATGTGGAGCTCCAAGGAATCCACTTGAAGGACATGAAGTCAGAGCTTGTGAAGCTCGGCTTCAGCCCAGACTCCATAGAACTCAAACGATAGCCAAAAGGAAAAACAAGATGGATTATCATCCTGAGGAATTCATAGGTTCCGAGCTCAAGGTCATAAGGGCGTTGAACAAGAGCCTCGAAGGCATTTCAGGGATGATAATCGATGAGACCAAGAAATCCTTCAGGATTCGGGCGCCAGACGGCGAGAAGATGATCCTGAAGCAAGGGACGACATTGATGATCAACGGGAAGCAGCTCCAGGGCGATGCCTTGGCGCAGAGGCCCGAGGAACGGATAAAAAAAAGATAAATCACAAGGAGCGCATGATTATGAACAAAGACAAAACAGGGAAGGAAGCTCAAGCAAAGAGCGAATGCTCTGACAAGAACTGCCCTATTCACGGCCACCTAAAGGTTCATGGGCGAGAATTTGTCGGCACAGTAACCAGTGACAAGATGCTTAGGACTGTTGTAGTCGCATGGCCAAGAAGGTTTTTTGTCAGAAAATTCGAGCGATATGAGAAGAAGAGAAGCAAGGTTAATGCTCATAATCCCGAATGCCTGAATGCGCGCAAGGGAGATGTTGTAAGAATAATGGAAACTAGGCCTTTGTCCAAGACAAAGAATTTTGTCGTGATAGAGCTAATGGGCAAAGAGACTAAGAAAGAGAGTGTGAAAGGAGATGCTATTGTGGAAAATGAGACTATAGACTCCCATAAGGCAAGGATTGCTGCGAAGAAAGAGCAGCAGGATGAATAAGGATAATCGAGATCAAGAGGAACAAAGATGAAAGCAGTAAAAGCAAAAATCACAGACGGCCTGCAGAAAGGATCATACGTTGACGTCTGCGATAACTCAGGCGCCAAAATACTGAAGATATTCTCAGTGAAAAGAAGCAAGACCGTACACGGAAGGAATGCGGGCGCAGGAGTAGCTGATCTTGTCCTCGCATCTGTAGTCAAAGGAAGGCCCGACATGAGAAAACAGGTCGTGCTCGCAGTCATAGTCAGGCAGAAAAGAGAATATATGAGATACAATGGCTGGCGCGTGAAGTTCGAGGATAATGCTGCCGTCGTACTCAAGGATGACAAGGGAAATCCTAAAGGAACTCTCTTCAAAGGGCCAATAGCAAAGGAAGTGTCTGAGCGCTGGCCTCTGGTGGCCAAGCTAGCAAGTATAATAGTATGATTAATTGGTTAATGACGAGATTGCGAGATTATGATCAGGAGTTGATTTTCATGAAGAAAAAGTTTTCGACAAGCTGGAAAGGAAGCAAGCAGCCGAGAAAGCAGAGGAAGTACAGGTATAATGCACCTATTCATCTCCGCGGCAGGTTCCTCAATGCCCCGCTCAGCGAAGAGCTTGTGAAAAAGCATACTGTCAAGAGGATCAGGATCCGTGTCGGGGACAAGGTAAAAATCATGCGCGGAAAGTTCAAGGGCAAGGAAGGAAAGATAGAGCTTGTCAACATCAAGAAATCGACAGTCTATGTTATCGGCACCGAGTCCACAAAGAAGGATGGCTCAAAAGGTAGGCTGCCGATACACGCATCCAAGGTGATGATAATAGACATGAATGTTGATGATAAGACCAGGCTGCCGTCGAAGGCGCCTGTGAAGAAGGATTAGAGGTTCAATCAAAATGGTCAAGAATCACATGAAAAGGATGAACGCGCCCAAGAAGTGGGAAGTACTGCGAAAAAAGACTACATTCATATCCAGGCCTAACCCTGGAAGAAACATCAACCTATGCTTATCTTTGAATACAATAATGAAGGATATGCTGGGCAAATCCCAGAGCACAAAGGAGTCAAAGTACATCATCAGGTACAGGGGAGTCCTTGTGAATGGTGTAAGGCGCTATGATGAAAAATTCCCTGTCGGCTTCATGGATGTGGTCACATTCCCTGAGATCAAAGAGAGCTACAGGCTCTTGGTCAACCAGAAGAATAAGCTGTTCCTCCACAAGATAAATGACGCTGAGGCAGGGCTGAAGGTTTCCAAGATCAGCGATAAGAAACAGGTCGCTGGCGGGATGATACAGGTCAACTGCAGTGACGGAAGGAATTTCCTATTCAAAGCTGATGAGCCTGCCGCAAAGGAGATCAAGCTTAACGATTCCATAGTTTACACTTTTCCAGACCAGAAATTCAAGGAGCTGATAAAGCTTGAGAAAGGGGCTCTTGTCTACCTCTATAAGGGAAAGCACATCGGACGCATAGTCAAAGCCGTAGATTTCAAGGGTAGCGACATAATATTCCAGCTCGATGAGATAACTTTCGAGACCAAGAGAGCCTATGCCTTTGTCATCGGAAAAGAATCTCCGGCAATCTCACTTCCTGAATGGAAGAAAGGGCCTGGCGGAAAGGACAAGGAGCTCAAGGAACACAACAAGGAAGCCAAAGAGACTAAAGATAGCAAAGAGAACAAAGAAAGCAAGGAGAAGAAATCCGACAAAACAGACAAAGCCGACAAGGCTCATCATGCTTAAAAAAATCAAGGTTGAATCAAGATGGAATCAGTCATGAGAACAATAAGGATAGAGAAGCTGACCCTTAACGTGGGCGCAGGCAAAGAACAGGCTGTGCTAGAGAAAGGCTTGATCCTGCTCAAGAACATAACAGGCATAGACCCTGTCAAGACCATCACCCAGAAGAGGATAGCTGGTTGGGGCCTAAGGCCTGGTCTTCCAATAGGCTGCAAGCTCACTTTGAGGAATGAAGAGGAAGTGAAAACTCTCATAAAAAGGCTTCTTGCCGCAAAGAACAACATACTCGCAAATAACAATTTCGACGAGGAAGGGAACATATCCTTTGGGATAAAGGAATACATAGACGTAGCAGATACCAAGTACGACCCGAAGATAGGAATCATGGGCTTCCAGGCATCAATAACCCTGGTCAGGCCAGGCTTCAGGATCAAGAAGAGGAAGATACTGAAAAGATCGATACCTCGCAACCACAGGATAAGCAAAGTCGAATCGATTAATTTCATGAAGCAGAACTTCGCAATCAATATAAAAGAGGACTTGGAGAAGGAAGCTTCAGAGGAATAGAGGGAAAAAATATGACTAACACCCATTACACCAAGATGCTCAATCAGATCCAGAACAAGCCTGCCAAGATGGCTAAGTACAATAAGTACAATGTCCCTAAGAAAAGGAAATACGGCAGGACTGTAAATAAGTGCAGGCGCTGCGGGCAGACCATGGCGCACACAGGAAAATACGGGCTTCACTACTGCAGGCAATGCCTAAGGGAAGTGGCGCAGAAGATAGGATTCAAAAAATACAACTAAGAGGATGAAAAGATGAGCCTTAACGATACATTGTCAAACGTGCTGTCCCAGATAGTCGGCTATGAGAAGACTGGAAAGAAAGAGTTTGTTACCAAGAGCAACTCCAAGCTCATAAGACAGGTGCTGAGCATTATGCAGGATCACAGGTACATAGGTGGATTTGAGGAGTTCCAGGATGCTAAGGGAAACCTTCTCAAGATAAATCTCTTGGGCGCGATCAACAAGACAGGAGTTATAAAGCCAAGGTTCAGCGTCAAGAGAGAGACTTTTGAGAAATTCGAGAAGAGATACCTTCCTGCAAAGGACTTCGGCATAATCATAATGAGCACATCACAAGGCATGATGACACACAACGATGCCAAGGCAAAGAAGATTGGAGGAAAACTAGTCAGCTACTGCTATTGAGCAGTGTCATTATCCGAACAGCAGGATTATTGAATCATTATTATCAAGATCATCAGGTGAATTCGAATGAAACAAGATTTGCGAGAAGAACTCGAAATTCCGCAGGGAATAACTGTCGCAGTACAGGATGGAGTTTTCACAGTCAAAGGATCAAAGGGAGAGCTTAAGCGCTCCATGAAGAGCCCGACAATCAGCTTTTCAGTGACGGGAAGCAACATAATCTTTGAGTCCAAGAAAGCCACCCAAAGAGAGAAGAAGATGATAAAATCCGACATCGCCCACCTGAAATATATGATGAAAGGCGTCGAGAATGCTCACGTCTACAAGCTCAAGGTGTGCGCAAGCCACTTCCCGATGAATGTGACTGTCAAAGGAGCTGTGCTTGAGATAAAGAATTTTATCGGCGAGACTGTTTCCAGGACAATAAATATCCCAAAGGGCGTCAGCATAAAAGTCGACGGCCAGATATTAGTTGTCGAAAGCATCGACAAAGAGCTTGCAGGACAGACTGCTGCTCGGGTTGAGCTGAGAACCAAGAGGCCTGGCTTTGACAAGCGCATATTCCAGGACGGCATATACCTGATAGAGAAAGACGGTAAGCCAATAAAATAATGATATGATGATAAATGATTTATGATGATTGATAACGGATGATACTCATGACCGACAAGAAAACATTGCTCGAATTCAGGAACACGATGAAAAAGAAGAAGCCAGGCTTTTCCAGGAGAAACTGGAACAGCAAGGGAAAGATAGAGAGGACTGTCTGGAGAAGAGCAAGAGGCACCGACAACAAGCAGCGAGTCAAGTTCAGAGGCTATGCTGTGAAGCCAAGCCAGGGATTCAGGTCACCGGCAGAGGTCAGAGGCCTGCACAAATCAGGGCTGTTGCCAATCATAATATCCAATATCAAGCAGCTTGATATGCTCACCAAGGAACACGGTGTGATCCTATCAGGTCGCCTCGGGGATAAGAAAAGGAAAGAGCTCATATTAGAATGCCAGAAGAGAAAAATCACGATACTCAACCTCGATGCAGAGAAAGCCATCGGCAAGATAGACTCTTCGATCAAGCAGAGACAAGATAGCAAGAATAAGCGGACTGAAGAAGAGAAGGCCAAGGCTGAGAAGCAGAAGAAGAGCATAGAGGAAAAGGTCAAGAAAGAAAAGAAAGCGACGGTTGCTGTGACTGGCGAAACTGGCGAATCTTCTGACGCTAAGGCAGTCGCTCCCGAAAACGCTGGAGAGCCTTCGGATGATGAGAAGAAGAAGCTTGAGAAGGAAGAGAAAGACAAGGTACTCACAAAAAAAATGTGATTTGAGGATTGATGATAATGATACTTAAACTCCAAAAGAAACTGGCCGCCGCAGTAGCAGGCTGCTCTCCAAAGAGAATAGTCTTTGATCCTGCAAGGCTCGAGGACATAAAGGAAGCCATCACCAAGACAGACATAAGATTGCTCATCGGCGACGACACAATAAAGGTCCTGCCGAAGCAGGGAGTTTCAAGAGTCAGGGCCAACAAGATCCAGCTCCAGAAAAGCCGAGGATTGAGACGAGGACAAGGAAGCAGGAGAGGAAAGGCATCTGCGAGGACGCCCGGAAAGCAGACCTGGGTCAAGAAGATAAGGGCGCTAAGACGATTCCTCAGCAAAATACTAGAAGCAAAGCTGATAACCCATGATGTTTACAGGGACATGTACAAGAGGGCCGGAGGAGGCTTTTTCAGAAGCGTCAACCACATAAAGATCTACCTCAACGAGCGTGACCTCATCAAGAAGAGACAGCACGAGGCCCAACCTCAGAAACAAAAGTGATTCCGATGAAAAATAACAAACTAGTGCTTTACAGGAGAAAACGGGAAGGAAGGACCAATTACAAGAAGAGGCTCACCCTCCTTAAGGGTAGGACACCGAGGCTTGTCATAAGGAAGACCAACAACCAGGTCATCACCCAGATTGTGGAGTACTTTCCTGACGGGGACAAGATCCTGGTCAGCGCATCCTCTTCAGCTCTCAAGAAGCTAGGCTGGAATTATTCATGCAAGAACATGCCTGCCTGTTATCTGGCCGGTTTCCTACTCGGAAAGAAAGCCCAGGACAAGAAGGTCAGCGGGGCCATAGTTGATTTCGGCCTCCAGTCAAACATACCAGGCTCAAAGCTTTACGCAGTAGTCCAGGGAGCAAAGGACGCAGGCCTTGAAATTCCTGTCGGCGAAGAAGTGCTCCCAAAAAAAGAAAGGCTGACTGGTAAGCACATATCTGATTATTATTCCAAAGGAGCTGGCGATGCGCAGTTCTCCAAATACAGGAAAGAGAATGTCGATCCAGCAAAGCTCGCAAATGATTTGGAGGCTTTGAAGAAGAAGATAGCCGGAAAATAGTTTATTTGAAGTTTATTGATTTGATGAGTTGATTATTATGGAAAAGAAAAATGATTCAAAAGAGCAAAAAGGAAAGGCTCCTGTGAGAAGAGGGGCTGACGGCAAACCTCAGAGCGGTGCCTTCAGGAATACAAACAGGTTCGGATCTGCGAAGAAGAAGTCTTCTTTCAAGAAAAGAGATTCTGCTTCTGTTGTAGAAGCTGATGTTTCTGGCTGGAAGCCTAAGACCGAGCTCGGGCAGAAAGTCAAGGACAAGCATATCACTAGTATTGATGAGATATTGGACCGATCATTCAGGATAATGGAGCCTGAGATTGTAGATTCATTGCTCAAACTGGAGCAAGACCTGTTAGAGGTAGGACAGTCGAAAGGTAAGTTCGGCGGCGGAGCAAGACGTGTATTTCGCCAGACCCAGAAGAAGACCAAGGAAGGCAACAAGCCCAAGTTCTCCACTCTTTCAGTAGTCGGAGACAAGAACGGTCATGTCGGCCTAGGCCTTGGAAAGGCAAAGGAGACTGTGCCTGCGAGAGAGAAGGCTGTGCGCAATGCCAAGCTTAATGTTTTCAAGATAAGAAGAGGCTGCGGCTCATGGCAATGTGGCTGTGGAACCCCTCATTCAATACCTTTTACCGTCACCGGCAAATGCGGCTCAATAGAGATTAAATTGATGCCCGCACCTAAAGGCAAAGGTCTTTGCTGCCAGAGAGAGATCGCAAAAATACTTGGCCTTGCAGGAATAAAAGACGTATGGACCAGAACCCAAGGCCAGACAAGAAACATGGTCAATTTTGCTTATGCATGTGAAGAGGCATTGAGAAAGCTGTCCCAGATAAAGATGAAGGAGGAGCATTTCAAGACCCTCGCTATAGTGGAAGGAGGAATCGCAAAGAAAGAAGAGAACGAAAGCCCCATCCCAGAGGCGACTGCCCAACCAGAAAAACCTGAAAAAAAAGACTAGATGTGATGAATCATGGTTACAAAAAAAGATAAAACAGAAACAGGCATTGCGAAGGAAACAGGAGTGAAGAAGGCAGCTCCTGAAAAGAAGGAGACAGCCAAAGCTGCCAAAGATGGTTTTCCAAAGCTCGCTCTCATAAGGATCAGGGGGATGATCAATGTCAAGCAAGACATAAGATACACCCTATTCAATCTCAGGCTCAGGAAGAACAACGCCTGCGTCGTGATCGAGAACAGCCCTGCAAACAGGTCTGCCGCTGCCAAGTGCAAGGATTACATCGCTTATGGAGAGATCACTGAGGATACTTATAACGAGCTCGTTGACAAGAGAGGGAAGAAGGATGAGGACGGCGCGCTGAAGAAATTCTTCCTGCTCCACCCTCCAATCGGAGGCTTTGAGAAGAGAGGGATAAAGATTCCATTCTCAAAAAGAGGAGCTCTAGGCTACAGAGGAGAGAAGATGAACGAGCTCGTCAAGAAGATGCTTTAATTCACAGGGATGGTTGATTAAGATGAGATTCAAACACAAGAAGACAAGAAAGAAGAGAGGAAGCACCTTTCACGGCTGGGGCCGAGGAGCATCCCACCACAAGGGAGCGGGAAACAGAGGAGGCCGAGGAAGAGCAGGAACTGGAAAGAAAGCAGACCAGAAGAAGCCAAGCTTTTGGCATGAAGAAGTCGGAAAGCATGGTTTCACCTCAAAGAACAGGTTTAATTCGCCAGCGATCAATATTTCGGAAGTACAGGCTGATATTGATAGATGGATAGAGAAAGGCTATGCCTCAAAGAAAGACAAAGGATATGAGATAGACCTGAAAAAAGCAGGCTATGGCAAGCTTCTAGGGACAGGAGAGCTTTCAGTTCCCTTATTTGTATCATGCGACTTCGCATCTGCAGGAGCAATTAAGAAGATAAAAGCTGCCGGCGGAAGTATAAGCATCTTGAAAGTCAAGGTCAAAAAGGAGAAGAAAAAGCCTGCTGATAAACCATCAAAGACATCAAAGAAAGCAGATGTTAAGAAAGAAGCTGATTCAGAAGAATAAAACTAAAAAATATACGCAACAACTCTGAGTTGGCTGATCACATTTTTTTTATTCAATTTTCATAGTTCAGAGCATTCATGAGGGGTAAAGAATGAGTTTTTTCGATAATTTTCTGTACAATCTCCCAGAAGTCCAGCCTCCGGCCCAAAAAAAGCTAGGTTTCAAGGAAAAGCTCAAATGGACACTCATCATATTAGTTCTTTTTTTCGTCTTAGGCCTTGTCCCATTATACGGTCTCGGTGTAAACGCCCTCCAGCAGTTCGAATTCCTATCAGTCATACTCGGAGCAAGCTTCGGAAGCATAATAAGCCTAGGAATAGGGCCGATAGTCACAGCTTCCATCGTGCTCCAGCTGCTCAACGGATCAGGAATAGTTAAATTTGATCTTACAAGCCACGAGGGAAAGAAAAGATACCAGGGAATACAAAAAGTCCTATCATTGTTCTTCGTGATTTTTGAAGGAATAATATATGTCATGATGGGAGGCCTAAGCCCATCTGCCGGCATCTCTCCAGCAATACTGATATTCCAACTAGTCTTAGGAGGAATAATCATAATGCTCATGGACGAAGTCGTGAGCAAATGGGGATTCGGCTCAGGAATCAGCTTGTTTATCGCGGCAGGAGTGGCCCAGTCATTATTCATAAGGACTTTTAATCCACTTCCAAGCCCGACAAACCCAGGAGTAGCTTCAGGAGCAATACCCGGCCTTATACAATCCCTCAGCGCAGGCGACCCAACGCAGGCAGGGCTTTTCTTCGCAGCGATAGTAGCAACCATCGTGGTATTCCTTTTAGCAGTCTACGGCCAATCCATGCGCGTAGAGATCCCTCTCAGCTTCGGAAGAGTGCGCGGCTACGGAATAAGATGGCCTCTTCACTTCTTCTACACAAGCAACATACCAGTCATCCTTGTAGCAGCTCTCATCGCCAACGTCCAGCTTTTCGGAAGGCTTCTCGCCAACTGGGGGCATCCTATTCTAGGGCAGTTCTCTGGCAACACACCGATAAGCGGGCTTGCTTCATGGCTTTACGGCCCGAATATAGTCCATAAGATAATAACTCATTCGCTTCAGCTCAGTGATGTATTTCAGACGCTAGTATACATTCTCTTCATGGTGACAGGCGCAGTTGTCTTCAGCATATTCTGGGTCCAGACATCAGGCCTTGACGCTCGAAGCCAAGCCAACCAGATGATAAAATCAGGCCTGCAAGTGCCTGGCTTCAGAAAAGACGCGAGAGTGCTTGAAAGGATGCTTAAGAGATATATATGGCCTCTCACAGTCATCGGCGGCATCGCAGTCGGCCTGCTGGCAGCACTGGCAGACGTATCCGGCGCCTTGACCAGCGGAACAGGACTCCTGCTCGCAGTAAGCATAATCTACAAGCTCTACGAAGATATCGCTCAACAGCACATGATGGACATGAACCCTATGATGAGGAAATTCATGACAGGCTGATTGCTACCAATACCTTTTTAATCATTCAGTTATTACTAGTTGTTAATCAGCAAAGAGGTTATTTATGGCATTGGACTTTTTAGACCCAGTATTCGGACCCATACTCAAGCTTCCGCCATTATTAGGAGTATTTCTAATAGCTTTCTTTATCACCCTGACAATAACCTTAGTCTACAAGTTCACCACAGACCAGAAGAAGATGAAGAAGCTGAAGGACGAGCTCAAGGAAGCGCAGAAAAAGATAAAAACTCTCACAAAGGACAACCCGCAGAAAGCCCTCGAAGTCCAGCAGGAGATGATGAAGAAGAACATGGAATACATGAAGCACAGCTTCAAATCAACACTATATACTATGCTCCCAATCCTGCTCATATTTGCCTGGCTCAACTCCCACATGGCATTCAACCAGATAATGCCTGACCAGGAATTCAAGGTCACAGCCCTTTTTGCTGACGGCCATGCAGCCACCATAAGCCTGAGCAGCATACCAGACCTGGTATTCATCGGAAACTCAACCCAGACGATAACAGAGAACACAGCAGTCTGGACTCTGAAAGGCTCTGCCGGCGAATACAAGCTACAATATGATTACAATAACGAGAACTATGACCAGGAGCTATTGATAACCACTGAGCGCGAATACGCACCTCCAGAAAAAGCCTATTCTGATTCCAAACTCAAGAAGACTGCGATAGGAAATGCGCCCATAAGGCCATTCGGAGATTTAAGCCTCTTTGGATGGCATCCAGGCTGGCTAGGAACATACATCATCATAAGCCTGATCGCGAGCATACTTCTCAGGAAGCTGATGAAGGTCTATTAGCGCAGAGCAAGAGTGCTTTGTGCCGAGAGAAAGCTCTGTTTTTTCATCGTAAGCTTTATAAATGCCCATCTTTTCCTGAGAGGATAGAATACCAGGAAGATAATAAAAGGTAATAATCATGCCAGCACCAAAATTCAGGTCAAGAAGCCTAAGAAGAGTCCACAGAGTCACTCCTGGCGGCAAGACAAAGAAATATTATATAGAGAGAAAGCCCTCTATCCCTAAATGCGCAGAGTGCGGCAAAGAGCTCAAGGGAATACCCCGAATGATGACTTCAAAGTCAAAGAATGCGCCCAAGTCAGCCAAGAGAGTCAGCAGGGCCTACGGCGGATTCCTATGCCACAACTGCCTCAAGCAGAAGCTAAAAGCAGAGATCAGAGCATCAAACTAATTAGCGATAAGTAGCATCCAAGCGGTTCTCGGCGACGAAAACCGAATGATATCTTCAGGATGCAAATTTTAGATTTAACTGAACGGAGGAAGATTACTATGTTTGAAATTGGAAGAATATGTGTTAAATTGGCTGGCAGGGACGCTGGCATGAAATGCGTAATAATCGATGAATTGGACCACAACAACGTGCTTATAGACGGCCAGACAAGGAGAAGGAAATGCAATGTCAACCATCTAGAGCCGACAAACCAGTCTGTCGAGATAAACAAGAACGCTCCAGCAGCAGAAGTCATCCGCGTGCTAAAAGAGCTCGGAATCGAAGTCTTTGAGAAGACCAAGAAAGCAGCCAAAGCTTCAGAGAGGCCTAGAAGCGCCAAGAAGATAAAGGAAAAGCTTGTGAAGCAGCCAGTGATCGAGAAGAAAGTGAAGAAGACGAAGAAGGCGGAAGAGGCCGTGGTCGAGGCTGCTCCTGAAGAGAAAACAGAAACACCAAAAGAATAAAAATATATTTTTTTATTGGCAAGCGAAAGCTTGCGTTGGGGTTTAATACCCCCTGCTTTAGCTTTGGAATAGCTCCGAGCAGCGAGTTTTTGTTATTTAATCATCCAGACACATGGATTCCTTTGAAATTGTTCCCACGAGGACTTGTTCAACACAACCAGTTGCTAGATCTTCAGGATAACAAGTTCCTTCTACATTTTTCAAAGGACCTTTGGTAAGATTGATTTTTTGTTCATTAGTTAATGTCGGCGGGAAACAAACTCCACTCATGCATTGCCCTCCATCTGTACATATTTCACCGGCCTTTTTGTAGGAGAGGAGACAAGTTTGATCATCTGTCCATTGCCCACCCGCGTTTTCGCAAAACTGTTTATTTTTCTCTGGATGATGTGCAGGCAAAGATGAATAAAGAAAGCCCAAACCAATTCCAAATAAAATTATAATTGCGAAAATTATAATAAGGAATAGAAATAGTTTAGGAGTATTTTGTTTTGGCATATAATATATTAAATTTGATTAAAACATATAAAGTTTACGAAAAATAAGAAAAAATCAATATTATTATCCTCTGAATGCCTATCATTCTTTACTGTCGTTAGAAAAATAGTTTTTTGAATCGAGTTTAACATCGGAATTTAACGAAGTCGCCGAAGAAGTTTTTATTTGCTGAGCTTTTTAGGTTCAGGATGATAATTCATCATATCAACTTCGAAGTACGGAACATCTCCTGAAAGAAGTTCTCTTGGATCATGTATTCCCTTCTTACCTGTATGAACATGCACTTCGATACCTTCTAATTTAAAATCATCAACAACACCATAGAATTCATCTCCACGTCCAGAACTATACATAATTCTGATTGAAGTAATGTTGGGGGTGATATACCCTAAATCCACTAGTTGTTGGAATTGTTCTGGACCTCGAAAACATTTTGGGAGTCTTTCATTTATACAATATTCAACATATTCTTCAATTGTTCCATTTCTTTGAGGATTGTACCAAACTCCCATATGTTTAGAAATGTTGATGATTTTAAAAAGCTTACCCCTCCTCCCCAAATAAAAATTGTATTTAACAAAGGCATTAAGAGAAGTTTTTCCGAAGGAAAAATTTCCCTGAAGTGAGCCGACGAGGACACGCCATTTGCTGTGGACTCGTCCTGGCGAACGGAAGGCGGAGCGTAGTGCAACAGAGCGGAGGAGTTTTGAGGCAACCCACAAAATTCCGACCTCGAAAAATAAATTTGGGAGAGCAGGGGAAAACGCTTGGCGTTTTAGGCGAAGCCGACCCTGCGAACCGTTAAATTCCTGTTAAGTTCGTTTCCCATACGCAAGTGTTGGAAACCTGCGTCCGCAGAGTAAAATTTGAGTTCCTGATAAATTCGACCGAAGGGAGTCTAATTGTCCGTAGGACTAGGGGTTCCGTTCCTTCAAAAGAGCGAAGTGATACATCAAGAACAATATTTAAAAGATGAGAAAATACAGTTCTCAAATTATATTTACCACTATGTAGTTAAGAACTTACGAAAAGTTTATAAAGGTTCTATGTTTATCAGTTATAAACACATAGTATAATCAATTATAATCATGCGAGGTATGCCAAAAATGAACGCTATTGAAACACTTGAACAAAAGCTTAAAAAAGCAAAAAGTTATGATAGATCAGGTATCCTACAAGGAGTATATAAGCAACTTGCAGTGAGCCACAAAGGTAAACAATCAAATGGAGAATTCAGACGTGCTGTTGAAGACGGAAGTGCTGAATCAATGCTATTTGTAAATTATGTTTCTGATAAACTTGAAGGTGTTGGTTTAACAAACCATGCAGCAAGATTAAGACACCAAAATTATCAAGGACAAATGTCAAACCTTCAAGAACATGTTGGTGAGACTGTAAATTTAATGTCTGTAAGATGGGGAAGTGAAGACTTTGAACAAACAAAAATTCAAAGTGTGGAACCATTTACAGGAGTGAGCTTTGAAGGAAGTTGGATTCCTTTTATGGGTTACGATTGTGGAATAAAAGCAGTATTTGCTGAAGATGGAAAACCTATTTTCTTAAACCCAAAGATGGGTCAAGGTTATGATGTAAGGGGTAAATGTGCTGAAGAGAATCTTTACAACGCAAAAAGAGAAGTTTTCGGAAATGCTATGCCTAAAGAATTTGTTCCAACACCTAAAGAAGAACCTCCAAAAGTTACTGATGCAGAATTATCTGATTACGTTTCAAATGGTAAACTATCACCAATGCAAGCTGAATGGATTGGTAAACATGATAACAGTTGGATGGGTCGAGGTTATGCTTTGAATGTTGCAGAAGCAGCAAATGAACTTTATTCAATTGTTGAAAGAATTGAAGACAAATCAGTTCTTGATGGTATAGCAGGAGAAGTTATCGAACTTTCAAATCACGGTGTTGATAGAGACCCTCTTTCAAAACCAGAAGACCAATTTAGTCCTGAATCAAAACAGATAATGGCAAAATTGGATGAACAAGATCATTCAGGAAATTCCTACCATTGGGCTTTAAGAAAGTTTGTTGAAGTTGTAGCTGAAAAGAAAGATGTTCAGTATACTCCAAAACCTGGCTTGAAAAATGGTGCAATCCTTCATATTGAAGTTAAAAAACCAGAAGCTCCAGCATACAGCATGAATTAAATGCTGTTAATTTATTTTTATTTTCTCATTTTTATTAAATTTCTTTCTCGGAGAGAAAGGCAATATGTCCGAAGGACCGGAACCCCTATTTTTCTTTTTTTTAGGAACTCAAATTTTATTGAACTTAACAACGGAATTTAACGAAGTTTTTTCTCCTCGAAAATTGCGAAGAGGCAACCCACCGAGCAATTTTCAGAGATGAGAAAAAATTTGGGTGGAGAAACCTGCAAGGTTTCGGAACCGTTAAATTCCTGTTATATTCCCTAAAGGGCTAAAATTTAGTGCAACGTTCCGAAGGAAAATTTTAGAGTTATTGAGTTGAGCCGTTTATCTTTTCTACAACATCAGAATACCAAGTCTTGTTAAATCCGATACTTTTACAGAAACCCTCAGATTGACAGCTAATGGAACTACATACATTACATGGAGGGCAAACGACACAATGTTGAGGGCATTTATCTACACTAAAATCACTACAAATAGAGCCATGTATTTGCTTGCAGAATTCTACTGTATGGCACTTTGCATAACTTGAAACAACAGAGTCTCCACACAATTCACATTCTGCAGGGCAATTCGCATAATCATACGATTCGCAAGTTACTTTTAGATGAGTAACTATGTAAGCAGATATGCTTATTATAATCAGAACCCCAACAAGCAATAAGATAATTCGATTTTTTTTCATAAAAGAGATATTAGTTATTGGTATTTTTAATACTTTCTATAGGCTCAACTCAATAATTGAATATAACATCGCGATTAAGAGAAGTTCGGTTTTGAGGCAACCCACAAAACCGAATTTGGATGGAGAAGTCTGCAAGACTTCGGAATCTCTTAATCGCTGTTATATTCGTCTGACCAAAGGGAAGACCTAAAATTTAGTGCAACGTTCCGTAGGAAAATTTTAGAGTTTTTGGATTACTGATAAATTCGAGCGTAGCGAGTGTAAATGTCCGAAGGACGAGAGGGGCGTAAGATTTTTTGTTTCTTTTTTCTAAAAAAAGAAAAGAAGGGGCGTCTTGTTTTGGTTCTTTTCTGAAAAGAACATTCATCGCATTTTAGAAAACTTTATAAACATATTGACATCTATCAATATGTATGGTGAATGAAACTCTAAAAATAATGAAAGCTTTGTCTGATGAAACACGATTAAAAATAGTTGAATTTCTTTTGGATGGAGAAAAATGTGTTTGCGAGATTTTCCCTCACGTTAAAAGAACACAATCAACAACATCAATACAATTAGGTAAGCTAGAAAAGTCAGGAATATTGAAATCAAGGAGAGAAGGTAAAAAAATATTCTATTCAATTAATGATTTGAGGGTATGTGATATATTTAAATCTTTAGACAATAAAAAAGGAAAAATTCTAAAAAAACGTTATTGTATGGAGGGGTATAAATGAAAGTTATCGTTTACACTGCTCCGGGTTGCGCTTTTTGTATTATTATTGAAAATTTCCTAAAAAGAAACAATATCAAATTTAAGGAAATAGACATATCAAAAGATGCAAAAGCAAAAGAAGAGATGAAAAAGAAAAGCGGGCAGGAAAGTGTGCCAGTTACAGATGTGAATGGAAAGATAATTACAGGTTATAATCTTAAAAAATTAAAAGAGGCATTGAAGATAGAATGAGCATCATAAAATCAACAATTAAGCAGTTTTGGGAATCTAAATTTAATCGGTATCTCTTATTATGCTTATTGTTAATAGGAATCATAGCCCTATTTGTTACCCAAGAGCCAACAATCACAAAGGAAGATGGCCTTGTTGTTCACTTCTTTTATCTGCCAACTTGCCCTCATTGTGCAGACCAAAAACCCGTAATTGAAGAATTAAGGCAGGAATTGACAGATATTCACTTTTATTCTTATGATGCTTCTTCAGCAGAAGGATCCAGATTATTTTATCAGCTTTCAGCAGAAGCAGGATTAGATATGTCTAGGCTTGCTGTTCCAACAATCTTTGTGGGCAAACATGCTCTGATAGGAGTTCACTCCAAAGATCAGATTAAGGAAGCAATAGAAGAATGTAAAGAAACTTGTACATCAAACGAAGCCAACATCACCTCGCAAGAAATAAAGACAGGATTTACTGATTTTGAGCTGCCATTTATTGGAAGGGTCGATCTTACTAAATTTTCCATACCTGCTTTAGCAATTGTCTTGGGCTTAATTGATGGTTTTAATCCGTGTGCAATGTGGGTTTTAGTATATTTAATGGGACTTTTGATAGGTGTTGCCGATAAAAGAAAAATCTGGCTTATTGTTGGAAGTTTTGTATTAGCTTCTGGAATACTTTATTTTCTTTTTATGACTGCTTGGCTCAATATTTTCTTGTTGGTAGGATACATAAGAATCTTAACTTTGATTATTGGTCTGGTTGCTCTTGGCGGAGGAATCATGAACCTAAAAGATTATTTTACCAAAAAAGATCTCACTTGCGAAGTTGGTGATGAAGAGTCACATGAAAAAACGATGGGCAAAATGAAGAAGATTATCTCTCAACCGCTATCTTGGGCGATAATTGGTTCTATAATTATTCTTGCTTTCATAGTAAATTCTGTTGAATTTGTTTGTTCTTCGGCAATTCCTGCGGTTTTCACTCAAGTTTTAGCCATAAGTGGTTTATCAACTATTCAGCATTATTTGTATATATTGTTGTATACTCTCTTTTTTATGCTGGATGATTTAATTATATTTGGGCTGGCTGCCTTTGCTATTAGCAGTGCAATGGGAGAAAAATATGCAAAATACTGTAAGCTTATCGGGGGAATAATATTGACAATACTTGGCGCAATAATGGTTTTTGCGCCGCATTTATTGAGGTAACCAGAGAGGCAAAAATAACATGAACAAAAAAGAAGATTTTATTTTAACACCAAGAACTATTTACAATTTCAAACCACAGGAAAAAATAGTTTATGACGCCATAATCATAGGAACAGGGATAGCGGGTTTTTCAGCAGCAATGTACGCTGCAAGGCTCGGTTTGAAAGCTTTAGTTATTGGAGAGATGAGCGGAGGAAAAATAACCCTAACTGAAAGCATTGAGAATTATCCAGGTTTTGTCTCAATCAATGGATTAAAGCTTGCAGAGCTTATTGAAAACCACGCAAGGGATTATGATATTGACATTTTAACCGATATTGTTGAAAAAATATCCAAGAAAAAAGATAATCTATATTCTGTGTCAACTGCAAAAAAGATATTTACCGGAAAAACTTTAATTATTGCTACAGGCACTGTTGAAAATAAGCTGAATGTCCCTGGTGAAAAGGAATTCACTGGAAATGGTGTCAGCTATTGCGCAATCTGCGATGCTACAACAACAAAAAACAAGACAGTCGCAGTAGTCGGTGGAGGAGATAGCGCGGTTAAAGAAGCAAATTTACTGGCAAAATACGCTAAAAAAGTTTATATGATTAATAATGAACCAAATCTTCATGCAGAAAAACATCATTTAAATAATTTAGAGAACAACATACAGAAAGGAAAAATTGAAGTTTTGAATTCCTCAAATATTATCTCAATAAATGGGAAGTCTTCTGTTGAAAGTGTAACTTTTATGAAAGATAATCAAAAGAAATTACTGGTTGATTGGATTTTTATCTATATTGGTCAAACGCCGAAAGTGATCGGAAAAGAAATTAGGATAAAGACAAACAAAAATAATGAGATTATAGTAAATGTGAACTGTGAGACAAATATAAAAGGTGTGTATGCTGCTGGAGATGTAACCAGCACTTCATGGAAGCAGGCTATTATCGCTGCTGCACAAGGAGTTACTGCTGCTTTTAGCGCATATAATCATCTTACAAAAAAGAGGTTAAGGGGTGTGAAACATGAAACAAACTGAAATATTAGATCCAAAATTCGCAAAGTGGAAAGGTGTAGATAGAAAAGAGATAAAATGGAATCCGTCCATAGATAAAGATAGGTGCATGGGTTGTGGGATGTGTGTAACTTCCTGCGGTAGAAGTGTATTTGACTTTGATAAGAAAAATAATAAATCAGTTGTTGCAAGACCTAATAACTGCATGGTTGGTTGTACTTCCTGCGAGACTTGGTGTATATTCAATGCAATCAGTTTTCCTGACAAGCAGTATGTTAAGAATTTAATTAAAGAAAAAGGATTGTTAAAAGTTGCTAAGAAAGAACTTAAAGAGAAAAATGAGAAATGTGGTTGTGTGGGGTAAATAAAGATGAAAATTGAAATATTAGGTTCAGGATGTCCAAAATGTAAAATGGTAGAAGCTAATGCAAAAAAAGCACTTGAAGAATCAGGTAAAAAAGCCGAAATTGTAAAAGTAACAGAAATTGATAAAATTGTAGAATATGGTGTGATGTCTACACCTGCAATTGTTATCGATGGAGAAGTAAAGAGCTATGGTGAAGTTGCCAGTGTGGAAGAAATTAAGAGGATGTTAAAGTAAAATGAAGCAAAGAAATTTACTTATAATATTGTTTGTTATTCTTACACTTGGAATTCTAGCAGGATGCACTAACAAAACTAATACAACCCTAAATGGTAATGTTGTTATAGACACAGAACATATTATCAATATAGACAAACTTGAAATTTATCATTTCCATGCAACCAATCAATGCTACTCATGTATAACCATGGGAGATTATGCAGAGAAAACTGTAAACACTTATTTTAAAGATGAATTGGAATCTGGAAAGATTGTTTTTGGGCATATAAACGGAGAATTGTCTGAAAATCAGGATTTAGTCATGAAATATGGAGTAAACAGTGCTTCATTATGGCTTGGAGTTTATACAAAAGAAGGCAAATTTTCAGCAGAACAAAATATCAATGTTTGGTACAAAATAAGCAATAAAGATGAGTATATGACTTATCTTAAAGGAGTTATTGAGCAAAAATTGATAGGAAATTAAAATGAGTTTTATGGCTTTTATGGAAACAATGGGAACAAGCAGTATTCCAATAGTTGCTGCTTTCTTTATTGGATTAATGACTGCAATAAGCCCCTGCCCATTAGCAACAAATATAACTGCCATAGCTTATACCAGCAAAAAGATAAACAATAGTAAACATACATTACTTGTAGGATTTCTTTACACCGTAGGCAGAATGTTTACTTACGTTGGTCTCGCTTCTTTAATCGTATTTTTTGGTATGCAAACTCAAACAATTGCATTATTTTTGCAGAAATATGGAGAAAAAATTCTTGGCCCATTATTATTAATTGTTGGAGTTATCATGTTGGATGTGTTAAAATTACATTTTTTTAAATCAAACGGAAGATTAAATAAATTAAAAGAAAAATTAGCAAATAAAGGATTCTTTGGGGCATTTTTGCTTGGTGTTATATTTGCTCTTGCATTCTGTCCGTTTAGTGCAGTATTATTCTTTGGAATGCTCATCCCTCTAGCATTAAAAGCTGGAGATGGTTTGATTATTCCAGCAGTTTTTGCATTTGCTACTGGACTGCCAGTAATCATTTTTTCAATAATTTTAGTAAAAAGTGTTTCAAAATTAGGTAAAATTATGAATAAAGTGCAGACTTTTGAATTGTGGATGAGAAAGATTGTTGGGATTATCTTTATTATTATAGGATTATATTACATTGGGGGAATGATTTTTTAAAATGGAAAGAAAAGATTGGAAATGGTTAATTGGCATAGTATTAACTTTTGGATTATTTTATTTTATTCCACATAACACAGAATGGTTTAACACTTCCATCATTTCAGGAATAAATCTTTTAAGTGAATATGCAAAACAACATGTTTTAACTTGTTTAGTTCCTGCTTTGTTTATTGCAGGGGCCATTGCTATATTTATAAAAAAAGAAAAAGTGATGAAATATTTAGGACATGAAGCAAAAAAGTATGTTTCTTATGGTGTTGCTTCTGTTTCAGGAGCAATTTTGGCAGTTTGTTCTTGCACAATATTACCATTATTTGCTGGGATCAGAAAAAGAGGAGCAGGGTTAGGTCCAGCAATAACTTTCTTATTTGCAGGTCCAGCCATTAATATTGCTGCGATTTTTTTAACAATGAGTGTTTTAGGAATCAAGATAGGATTAGCGAGGATTATATCTGCAATTTTGCTTTCCATCTTAGTTGGTTTAACTATGGCTTTAATTTTTAGAGAAAAAGTTGAAAAAGAAAAATTACTAATTAAACAAACTGAAGAATCACAACTATCCAATAAAGTATTAATGATATTCTTTGGTTTAATGATTGGAGTGTTAGTTGTGAATGGGTTACAGATTAATAATCTATTAAAATACTCATTGATGGGAATTTTTACGTTTGGAGTTGTAGGATTAGTTTTTTGGAAATTCAGAGACCATATCGCTCAAAAATGGTTATATGAGACTTGGACATTTTCAAAGATGCTTCTTCCATTGTTATTTATCGGTGTTTTTATTGCAGGGTTTATCATGCCACTGCTACCACAGACTTTAATTGAAAATTTAGTTGGACAGAACACAATAATAGGAAATGTTATTGCATCTATATTTGGAGCTTTTATGTATTTTTCAACTCTAACGGAGATACCAATATTGCAAGCATTGATTGCTAAAGGGATGCATTCAGGACCAGCTTTAGCTTTGCTTTTAGCAGGACCTAGTTTAAGTTTGCCTAATATGTTGGTTGTTAGAAAAGTGCTAGGGACAAAGAAAACGGCTGTTTATGTTGGTTTAGTTGTGGTTTATTCAACAATGGCAGGATTGGTTTTTGGTTCATTATAAAAATCGGCGGCGGCAACCCCCTAAAGAAAAAACTACGGCAACAACAAATTTTCGTCCTCATTTAATCGACAAACTCAAAAAAATAAAAACATTTAAATAGTTATTCTATTTATATAGAAATACAAAAGATATAATAAAACAGGATGTAAAAAATGAAAGTCTTAAACTTTGGTGAGGTTATTTTTGTCAGCTTTTTGCTTATTGGGTTAATATTTACTGCTATTCCTGTACATGCTGAATATCAAGAAGTTATTTCTATTAACGAGGTGTCTGATCCGGGCCTTTTACCCGATTCACCCTTTTACTTTCTAAAGGGTTTGGGAAGAGCAACTGGAATGTTTTTTACTTTTGACCCAGTGAAAAAAGCAGAACTGGAACTCAGGTTTGCTAACGAAGATGCTTTAGCAGTCGAAAAACTATGTGATAAAGGAGAATGCGAACTTGCCGAAAAACACTGTGAGAAATTTCAGGAACGATTCCAAAGAGTAATTCAAAGGATGGAAAAAGCAAAGCAGAAAGGCAAAGACATTGAAACCTTGACTGAAAAATTAAAAGAAAACCATCTTCGCCAGCAGCAAGTTTTAGCCAGCGTTTTAGAAAAAGCGCCAGAGCAAGCCAGGGAAGGGATTCTGAAAGCTATCGAGAATTCGGGAGTTGGTTGTGAGAATGCAGTTGAAAGAATTCAGGGAAAGCATAAAATGGAACAATTTCGAGAAGAGCTGAATCTTCAAATCAGGAATATGGGGGAGGAAACACAATTAAGAATTCAAGAAAGATTAGAAAGAAAACGCCACAAGCCAGAGGAAGTTCCGGTAGGTGAACCTCAACAACAAGAACCTGAGCAAAGAGAACCTGAGCAAAGAGAACCGGTACAAGAAGAATCAGGACAGCAAGAACCTCAACAACAAGAACCTGAACAAAGAGAGCCACAACAGCAAGAACCAAGCCAAAAAGGAAGATAATTCTCTTTAAATATTGTAGGATTATTTGGTTCAATAATATAATACTTTCTCGTCTATAATAAAATTTCTTTTTCCGCAGAAAAAGACTATATGTGCGAAGCACTGACGCCCCTTCTAATAAATATCGAACGTAGTGAGTGAAAATGTCCGAAGGACTAAGCCCCTCTCTTTTGTTTCTTTTTCTAAAAGAAAATAAGTAATCCAAAAATTGAATATAACATCGGAATTTAACGAAGTTTATTTTTCAGAGATGGGCGAGGCTGAGGCAACCCACAGCCGAGACCCTCGAAAAATAAATTTGGGTGGAGAAACCTGCAAGGTTTCGGAACCGTTAAATTCCTGTTCTATTCTCCCGAATACTTGGAGGGATTGATTTTTAGTGCAACGATGCCGAAGGCAAAAAATCAAAGTAATTTCAGGGGCGTATTCAATCAAGCGAATACAGTGAGCCATCAAGAATAAGTATCAAGGGGCAATTTCAGTCAGTCGTTTCGTCGTGGGGGGAATTCCGATTTTTTGCTTCTTTTTTCTCAAAAAAGAAGATTTAGGGCGGGTTAGGGTGGGAGTTTTATAGAAGTATAGAATTTGCAATCATTCCTTTTTTAGCAAGATGCGCTGAAAGCAGAGAATTAAACATTTTATTGTGAGATTCATATTTTAAGTGAAGAAGTTCATGGACTATTGCTTTTGCTCTTTGTTCTTTTGTTTTGTTGAGAAGTTCATAAGAGAAAGTTAATCTTCCTTTGCTTGAGCAACTCGCCCATTTCTTACTCATTTTTCTAATGTGTATCTCTTTTGGATTTACTCTTACTTCATCAGCCCATTCATACACTTCTCTTTTGAAGTCGTTTGTCATCATCATTTTAATGATTCCCTCAATATAGTCATTAATTTCTTACCAATTTCAACAGCTTTTTTAATGGAGATTTTTTCTTTTGTAAATATCTTATACAAATCTTGTTTAATCAGCCTTTCTTGTTCTTCGCTTGTTTTCCAATGTGGATGCTCTTTAAATGACATTTCAGTTTCTTTCGCAATATTTTCGGATTTTTCAATTCCTTCATTTTTCAAGAGCCAATAAACAGAGAAAACATCGGCGGACATTTTCTTTTCAATTCTTTCTTTTTTAGCTGAATTAATATTTGAAATTATATCTTTTAGACTTTGAAGAGTTTCTTTCGTGTCTATTTGTCTTTGTTTAAACATTAAAGAAACCATTTCAGCTCTTTCTCCTATTGAAATTAAATAAGGATTATTTCGAGATTGTCCTAAAACTTCTCTTTCAATACTCTTTAATAAATTAAATATTTTTTCAGTATCTGAAGAATCGCTTTTTTCTAATTTCCTAACAGTTTCTTCGTTAATTTCGTAAATATCCAGTTTCGATTTTATTTTTCCTACCTTCGTATGCTCTTGAACTAATTTTGCAGTTTTTCGGGCGAATTCCTTATCAACCAATAAACTTGGATCATAGGCTTCTTTCAGAATTCTTGACATCCTTGATAAAGTGTCATAATCCTCAATATATGGTCTTAAAAATGCGTCTGGAGAAATTATCTCATACATATCAGACATTTCATCATAAAATTTATAGAATTCTTTTCTCTTTTCTTCATTCATAAAATGATTGAGGATTGCTTCAACTGCCTTGTCTGCTTTTTTGCCTTTAATTACTGAAAGATATTCTTTTCTTGCAGTATCAATCATTTCTTTGAATCTATTTTTTAATAAATCAACATCTTTGACTACTTCAGAAATGTCTTTCGAATCAAAAGAGAGCGCCTTTTCTAATTTGTCGAATATTCCGACGAAATCCAATACAAAACCGCAAGGCTTTTTTATTCCTTGTTCATCTTCATAAGGTCTATTTACTCTTGCAATGGCTTGAAGTAATACATGATCTCTCATAGGTTTGTCAAGATACATGCAATAAAGTATTGGAGCATCAAAACCAGTAAGAAGTTTTTCAGTTACAATCAAGATTTTTGGCAATTTATCAGATTTTATGAAAGCCTTTCTAATCATCTTTTCTTTTTCTTTTGACATATAATATTTTGTTAAAAGAGGAAATCTTTCAGAATCATTTTGAGCAGGGCTATATACAACTTCAGAATATTCTTTCGGTAAGTGTTTGTCTAATTCTTCTTTGTATAATGCACAAGCTTCCCTATCAACAGCGACTAAAAAAGCTTTATAGCCTAAAGGTTCAACGGTGTTTTTGTAATGCTCAACAATATATTTAGTAACATCTTTTATTCTTTTCTTGTTCTTGAGCATATTCCTTAGATTTACTGCCTTTTCGAGAATCTTGTTTAATGATTCAATATCGCTGACTCCTTCAGCTTCTTTTAAGTTCAAGAATTCTTTTTCTAAAGTTTTTTTGTCAGGAAGCAGTTCGTTTGAAGCTAAAGTATAATGAAGTTTTACTGTTGTTCCATCTTCAATGGATTCAGCAATTCCATATTTATCAAGATAACCATAAGGAGCATCATCTTTTCCAAAAGTGATAAAAGTTCCTCTTCCATGACTTGTTTTATCAATTGGAGTTCCTGTAAATCCTATATAGGTTGCATTTGGCAAAGCACCCATTAAGTAATTTCCTAAATCTCCGCCTGTTGTCCTGTGAGCCTCATCGACAAGAACAAAAATATTCTTTCTCATATTTATTTCAGCAGGAATATTTTCAAACTTGTGAATCATTGTTACAATTAAGCCTCTTGTATCTCCCTGAAGAAGTTCTCTAAGATTCTTTTTTGATTCTGCAATGTGAATATGCTCAAATCCGACAGAGGTTAAATTTCCAAATAATTGGGTTTCAAGCTCGTTTCTATCAACAAGCATAATAACAGTAGGATTTTCAAATAAGGGATTCTCTATAATTTTTTGTGCTGCTACAATCATAGTATAAGTTTTTCCAGAGCCTTGAGTATGCCATATTAAGCCCCTTTTCTTTTTACTTGCAACCCTATCAACTACTTTATGAATTGCTCTCATTTGATGAGGTCTTAAAATGACTTTTTGCAATTCATCGTCTTTTCTCGTGAATAAGATATAATCTAAAGCAGTTTCAATAACTTTTTTCTTATCAAAAAAGTCTTTTACAAGCTTTTCATATTCTTTAGTTCCTGTTTCTGCTTTCCAATTAAACAGAGATTTCGTTGAAAAGTTCCATGTAGCAGAATAAAAAAATTGTATTAAATGAGTTAAAGTATAAACTTGAAACATTGTCATAGCTTCAGGTGTTTCTTTATGGTATCGTCTTACCTGATCTAAAGCTTCAGACATTCCGCCTATTTTATGAGCAGATTTTGCTTCAACAAAGAAAACAGGAATTCCATTAATCAAGAAAACAACATCATACCTATTTGTATATTTTCCATTTGTGAAAGAGAATTCATCGGTAACATGATAAACATTCTTTTTTGGGTTTTCATCTATTAATTTGACATTTCTTTCTCTTTTTTCTCTTGGAACATGAACAGTCCTTATTCCTTTAAGATATTCCCATGCTTTTAGGTTTCCCTCGATATTTACAGGAAGCCTTTCAATTTTCTTGATTAATTCCTCAATCATAAGATTATCAATAAAATCTTCATTTAGCTTGAGCATTTGGGTTGTGAAGATTTCTCTTAAAAGAAGCCCAGTTCTTCCTCCTCTTAGTCTTTCAACTTCTTCAGGCTTAATATATTCCCAGCCAATTTCGCAGGCATATTGGAGCATAGGATTTTGCACACTTCCTCGTTCAGTTCCAAGTTTTGCCATTATGCACCAACCTCTAAATTATTTACTCTGATTTTAGCAGTCATTAAGTTTTTTAAGAGTGAATTGAAAGTTTCTTTTAATGCTTCTTTTTTCTGCTCCTCTGCTTGAATTTTTTCATCAATTGCAGAGAGGATTGAAGCGATGTTTTGCTGTTCTGAAAAATCAGGATATGGCACTGGCAATTTTTTAATGAAAGATAGATTGGCAATAACAAAACCTTCTGTCTTTGTAAAATCACAATATCTACTTTGAAGCATATAATAAAGATATAGGTAATTCAATTTTGTTTTATTCTTAGGATAGATTCCAGCAACATTTTGATTTGTGCAAGCTGAGAATGTTAATAATCCTGTTTTACCGACAGTAGCTCCAACCATTGCAACTAAAATTGTATTTGGCTCTAACATTTTTGTAGATGAATTTTCTAAACCTGCTTGAGTAATATAAGAATCAACTGAATTAATATAACAATCTTGACATTTTCCCGATTTTACCCAAGGAATTGTGCCATTTTCCCAAAATTCTTTTTTTGATGTTGAAGGAGTTCCACCACTCTTAATTTCTGAGATACTTCCTAATTCAACAATCTCCCAATTCTTTGGCATCATTCCAATCTCAGTTTCTTTCAATTCAACTTTATCAATATCTTCAAAGCTGACTGCTCCGCAAGTAAAGAGGTGTTTCATTGCTGATTTTTTCAGCTCTTTAAGAGAATTAATGAAGTTTTGAGTTCTTTCCTGTGCTGTTTGAACAGTTGAAAGAACATAAGCGATTTTTTGCTGTTCTGGGAGTGGTGGAATTGGGATTTTTATGTGTGGGATTGATTTGCTTGCATGTTTAATTGTAACTCCTGTTGAATGTTTTGATATTACTTCTTGAACAAAACTCGTCTGTAAAACATAAAATATGAACTCCAAATCAACAGAATCACTCATCAAATTAACTTTTCTTATACCTGATGAGAATGCACCAGTAAATCCCCGTTTTACAATGCCTGGGCTACCATCAAAGGTTATTAAAATATTCTCAGGGGAACATAATTTAATCTTATTCGATGTTGTGAAAATAAATTCTTTTCTGTTTCCAGAAATATCTGAAACTCGAAGAAACCTAATCCCTTTTCTTTTATCGTTATAATTATCACTTCCTGGCTCTGCCCCTCTTTCAAAATCAACAAAATCTTGGATTTTCTCAACATCCCACTCCTTCGGCAGTTCTCCTAATTCTGTCTGATTGTATTCTTCTGTTTGGAGTGTTTGTTGTGTTGTCATGATTTTAATTTCCTCAATGTTTCTTTATTTGCAAAAACAATGTTATTAATAAAAATCAAGTAGTTGTGCAAAACAGTAACAAACTCATTTTTTAATGATATATACATTGGCGGAATTGCCTCCCATTTATCATGAACATCCTTAGTTCCTTCTGTCCTGTGTGAATATTTACCATAAAGAAAAACTTCTAAGATTTTTTCGTTGGTTATATTTTCGCCGTTAATTATGTGGTTGGTTGTTTTTTTGTTGAATGTATCTAATTCACTCATAACTTGATTGAAAATTTTCTTTTCATTTTCTTCAATTAAATCCGTTTGATAAACAGGAATTAGCTTATGGATTTTCAAGGTATCTTTTCCTTTTTGAAAAAATCGTCTTATGTCATTTACAAATGCTTTAATCGCCTCGTCATCTGGGCCTTTTAACTCAGTTTTAAATCCCTCTCCCTTTTTCCAGCTCATTTTATAACCAGAGCCTTGTAATTTTTTAACAAAACTGAGATTAAATAATTCTTCTGCGAATTTATTGAATTCTTCTAATTTTGAGATAACTTCTTCTTTATTCATTCTATCTCAAACCCCATTTGGCTCAAGACTTCTTTTAGTTTAGTGTCTGCTTTTTGCTGTTCTTCTTTAGCTTCTTTCAGCAGAACAACAGCTTCGTCTAAAGGCAAAGTTGTATCTTCGCCATTTGTTGAAACATAACGAGAAGGGATTAAATTATAATCATTCTTTACAAGCTCTTCTTTGGAAGCAATCTTGCTTATTCCTTCTTCCTCTTTGAAATTCAAATAAATATCAGAAATCTGATTAATTGCAGAATCAGGCAAAAAGTTTTTAGGCCTTCCTTTCTCGAATAATTTAGAGGAATTAATTAATAACACTTTATCTTTTTCTTTCTTCTCTCTATTAATCACCAATATAATTCCTGCTGAAGTTGTGTTATAAAATAGATTTTCAGGCATTAAAAGAACAGCTTCAACTAAGTCATGTTCAACAAATGCTTTTCTCATATCCCTTTCTCTGCTTGAGCCTTCATTTCCAGAGCCACGAGAAACTGCTCCTGTATCCAGAACAACAGCCAATCTTCCTTTATCTTTCAAAGAAGCGAACATATGCTGAACCCAGCCCCAGTCAGCAGAGCTGTTTGGCGGAAAACCATAAACAAACCTGTTGAAAGTGTCTGTTTCATAAGTTGATTGCTTGAAAATGTCTTGATTCCACATAGGATTGGCGACAACAATATCAAATTTCATTAAAGAGCCATCTTTGTTTTTGAAAGCAGGCTTATTCATTGTATCGCCAAGAGCAATATCAGATTCCATTTTATGAATAAATGAATTCATTCTTGCCATAGCATAAGTTCCATGCAAGACTTCCTGCCCGAAAAACTGCAAAGGCTTTATTTTTTCATCTTCGCCATATTTTTCTTTAAACTTCAAGAATGTCTTAATGATTAAACCGCCTGAGCCAAGGCAAGGATCATAAACAAGTTCTCCTTCTTTTGGATCAAGAATATTTGCCATTAAGATAGCAACTTCTTTTGGTGTGTAGAATTCTCCTGCACTACTTCCTGAACCTTCAGCGAATTTTCTAAGCAAATATTCATATGCTCTTCCGAGAATATCTGGCTCTGCATCTTTAAGTCCTATTTTGTATCTATTAAGAACATCAATTAAAGCTTTTAAGAGTTCGTCGCTGATTATTCTTTGTCCTGCGGCAGTTTCATTAAAATCTCTAATATCTATTACGCCTTGAAGTTTTGGATTTTCCCTTGCTATTGCTCTAACTGCATCAGTCAAGAATTCCCCTAATCTTGTGCTTTGCTTGAAAACTTCTGACCATCGAGAATTTTTAGGAATGTAAAACCATACAAGAGAATGATCTTCTTCAACTAATTCTTCAGCAGTTTTTTTATCTCCATACTCTTGTGCAAGTTTGTCAATCTCCTCATCAAAAACATCTGAAAGTCTTTTCAAGAATATTAAAGGTAAAATATAATCTTTGTATTTAGGAGCATCAACAGGCCCTCTAATTTTACAAGCGGCTTCCCATAGCCAGTTTTCTAAAGTTTTTATGTCTAACATTTTATTTATCTCCCTTCTTCTTTAATTCTTCTTCCATGAACTTCTCAACTTTACGAGAAAGAATTATCGAATGTTCTTCACAGTATGCTTTGTATTTGTCGTATATTTCTTCATCTAAGCTTAGAGCAACGGTTTTTCTCCCCATATGATTGCATATGATATCATATGTTTATAAATCTATCGTTCGTCGTTACGGAATTCCCCCCTCGTCGTTTCGTTTTTAGTTTTGTTTTTAGAAAATTGCCCCCTTCGTTAGCCCCTGAAATTATTGAATAGAACACCTATTAAACGAAGTAGAATTTCGTTTAATACCGTTCATGATGGTGTTTTCTGAACTTTCGTAAACTTTCCGATTTATTGTGGGTTAAGCATATAAATGCTGATTCGGAACTGGTCTTATGGATCCTGCGGGGCTGGTGGAAGAAGAATGTAAGCTTCGGGGCTATTCGCCTAAGACTATAAACAATTACATCTTTCATGTGAACAAGTACATTTCCTCAGGCAAAACCCCCAGAGAATACTTGCTTGGCCTAATAAAAAATGGTAAATCAGATGAAACTGTTAGGTCTGTTGGTTTTGCAATTAAATTCTATCTGAATATTATAAAGAAGGATAGTTCTGAAATCCTTTCAGTCCTGAATGATATCCCTAATGTCAAAAGAGAGAAGAAGCTTCCGGTAATACTTTCAAAGGAAGAAATAGAATTAATGATTAAATCAACTAAAAACATCAATCATAGATTGATTATTCAGGCAGGATATTCAGCAGGCCTGCGGGTAAGTGAGATAATAAACCTTAAATGGCAGGATATTGATTTTGACAGAAACTTATTTCATTTGAAACGAGCAAAAGGAAAGAAAGACAGGATTGTCATGCTCTCTTTGAAAGTTAAAGAGGGTTTAATGAATCTAGCGCCCAACAAAGAAGGATATGCCTTCTTGACAAACAGAAACAGTAAATATAATCCTAGAACAATACAGAAAATCATAGAGACTGCTGCTATGAAGGCAGGTATAAGAAAGAAGATAACTCCTCACACATTAAGGCATTCTTTTGCAACGCACCTTTTGGAGAACGGGACTGATATAAGGTATATTAGGGATTTATTGGGGCATTCTGATATTAGCACAACTTTGATTTATACAAAAGTTTCAAATAAGAGCATTCGCAACATTAAAAGTCCGTTGGATGATTAACTGCTTTTTTTGTTTTTAATTCCGAAATAGTTCTTATCTAATATCTTATTTCAGTAATCAACCTGCCTTTTCTTGAAGCCCGGCAGTGAGGATTTCGTCTTGCGGGTCTTTATGACTTTCATAAGTTTCTGGACTGCTTCCTTGGCGGTCTTGGCATTCATAACGAGCTCTGTCTTTCTCTCATCAAGATATTTGCCTGCGATGGTCTTGCCCATCCCTCCTCCTGTGCTTATGGCGACGATGGGTGTGCCCTCGATATAGGCGTATGTGGCTTCGTTCAATGTTCCTGCTCCTCCGCCTATGACTATAGCTCCGTCTGCGCTGTTGATGTTGATGGAATCGCGTGAGAATCCGATTCCTGTGGCGACTATGACATCACAATATTTGTTGTAGTGCTCCATCTTGCCCCAAGGTAGTATTCCTAAGGTAAGGCCTCCTTTTCGCTTGGCGCCTTTCATGGCCGCCTCCATAACTCCGTGGCCTCCGCCCGTGACTGTTGTGGCTCCGAGCTTCGCTATCTCTTCACCTGCTTCTTCTGCAAGCTTATACTCTTTTTTTGTGCATATCTCCTTGCTGCTTCCAAGCACCACTATCTGTAATTTTCTTCCCATAATAATTCCTCGCAAATCATCCTTGTCGTATTATGTTATACAATACTCTCAGGTCCAGCTCCATTGCTGCGACTGGCATCTGAAGAGAGAAATTCTCAAGCACTTCAGGGCTTATCTCTCCTGCCACCGCCACCTCATGCTTCTTGACTGCTATGCTTGCCACCCTCCCAGCTATGAATGATTTATGCTCTCTTGAAGATGCTTCGTATTCCAGGTCAAGGGCTTTCATGAGCACATCTATTGTCTGCTTTATCTTTGTATAATCAGAATCAGAGCTGCAGATGGCGATGCAAAGCTTCGCGCTCTCATCAATGCCAGTCTCCTTGCTCGGGCTGTGCCTGAATACAGAGCCTATCTCGAATAGTCCTTGCGGATATTCCCTGTTGGTGTTATCTGACAATACTTGCATGACTCCTGGCAGGAGCCAGCTCCTTAGGATGGTCCTGTCTGCTGTGAGTGAGTTCTCAAGCTTCAAATTCTCTTCTTCAATAAGCATCCTCTTGTTGTTTATCTCTTCGCTGCTAAGATGATACGAGACTATCTCCAATAGGCCTGCTCCGACAAGGATATTTGCTATCCTGCTCTTGAAGAGCTCAAAATCATCCTCTGCCCCGATAGTCGAGACATTTGGTATCTCCGGCTCGAAGTTCTCATACCCGTAGGCAATCGCTATGTCCTCTGCCAGGTCTATCTCATGCAGTATGTCTGTCCTGTAGCAGGGCACCAGAACTTTCTTGTTCCTATACCCGTAGCCCATGCGCTCCAGAAGCTTTTTTATCTCTGGCTCTTTGAAATCCATCCCTGTTATTTTGTTTACATATTTCAGGTCGAGATTCCATTCTTCAGGAGAGAGCTCAGGAGTCTTCTTTCTCCCCTTGCCATCCTCAAGTATCATCTCATAGATCTCTCCACCCATGTCTGCGAGGCTCGTGACTATTATGTTAAGGCACTGCGACAATACGCGGAAATCAAACCCGCTGCACTCGATGAAGATGTCCTTTGTGCTCTCATCTATTCTTCCAGTCTTATACGAGTTAATTATTGGGGGCATCGAGAGTATCTCACCATTTGCGTCGACAAACACAGGGTAGAGCTTCTTCCCTTCCAGTAGATGCGCGAATTCTTTTCCAGTCGGATGCTTCTCAAGTATTTCTGCACCACTCATATCTCTGTCCGATTCGAGCGGCCTAAATCTTATATCAGAAGGCTTCTTAGCAGTGTAGGTTATCGGGAGCTTTATCTTGTCGAGCGGATAGATGCCGAGGGCAAGCTTTTTCCTGTTCCTGCCAAATGTCACATGCAGCTTTTCCTGGAGCTGGATAACCTCACGTATCCTTTCATCGTCAAATTTAAGGTTTTTGACTATGGCGCAGGTAGTGAAAGGCCTGACTTCCTTAACAGGCTTCTCTATGATGACCTTGTAATAGGCAGTTGCCTTGGCTGCCTTGTACTCCCGCAGCCCTGTCTTCACCCCGATGAACGATGAGAGCGCCCTTGCGAATCCAGGCTCTGAGAGCATGTCTGGCCTGTTGGGGAATATCTCGACGACAATCTCATTGCCTTCTATCTTCTCAAGGTCAGTGCCTAGCATGCTGATGCGGTCCTTCAGCTCCTCGAGAGGGAGCTTTTTCCCCATCATCTTCTCCAGCACTTCCTTGTTGAGCGTGATTGTCGGCATAGTCATTATCCTCGTTTGATTATCTCCTCATCTCATCCATTCCTTCATCTCTCTCAGCTGCTTGAGATCATTCTTGTACAGTTCTCTTATGTCTGTTATCTTGAAATACTCGATGATTATGCGGTCAAAGCCAGGCCCCCAGGCAAGCACAGGCACGTCGATTCCTAGGAGAGGTTTAACCACTTCAGGGCGGAAGATTCCTGCTCCTCCGAGCTCGAACCATCTCTTATGGATTGGATGGAATACATCAATCTCTATGCTGAATTCTGTGTATGGAAAATATGCCGGCCGAAACCTTGCCTTTTCATAGCCCATCTTCTTAAAGAATGCCTTGAGGTAGCCTAGCAGGTGGCGGAAGTTGGCGTTCTCATCAACAACAATCCCGTCTGTCTGGTTGAATTCGAAGAGATGGCTCCAGTCGACAGTCTCGTTCCTAAAGCATTTTCCGAATGAGAAGAACTTCGCAGGCAGATTCTCTTTTCTGAGGCTTGCAAGAGTCTTTGCTGAGAGGACTGTGGTGTGGGTCCGAAGGACATTCTTTTTCGCCTCTTCCTCGCTCCACTCATAGCGCCAGCCAGTACTTCCTGTATTCCCTCCGTTCTCATGAGCAGCTCTTACTTTATCTACGAGCTTCTTATCCGGCAACTTGCCGCATTTTGGCTTTCCGATGAAGAATGTGTCCTGCATATCCCTGACAGGATGGTCCTGCGCAGTGAATAACGCGTCAAAGTTCCAGAAGCTTGTTTGCACCATTGTGCCTGTCATCTCCCTAAATCCCATATCAAGCCATATGCTCTTTGCGCTCGCTATTGCCTGGTTGACGAAATGGCGTTTTCCCCTTCCGCTCTTTGGTACATTGAATTTCACATCATAAGGTCGGAACTCTTTTCCTTTCCAGCTGCCGTCTTTCAGCATCTCAGGAGTAAGCCTGTCGGCGCGAGCATGCTTCTCAGAGAAATCCTGCTTTGAGAGCTCTTTGCCAAGATCTGTGAGCTTCACAGTCCACTCTTTTTTTAGAATGGGCTTGATTAAGTCTTTTCTTTTTTTAAGAGCATCAAAGGCGAATTTTTCGCTGTCTTTCAGCTTGCTCACATCAACCTCTTCCTTGCTCATCCTCTTCAGCAATGATTCCTCGAAGCTTTCCTTGTCAAGAGAATTCTTCCCGATCTCTGTGATGCTTATCTCCATGCCTGCAGCGACAGTTATCATCCCCTTGCTTTTCAAGAGGCCTATGCAGACATTAAGCTCCTCTGGTAATAGAGAAGAATCTTTTCTTATGGCTTCAAGGGTCTTTTTTCCGTGCGCAATCGCCTTAAGGAATATCTTTTCCGGAAGCCCGTGTGAGAGAGCTTTTTTTCCATTCTCACCGAGCGTGATCAATTCCCTGACTTCCTCTTTTATCTCAAGAGCTCCTTTGCTCTGGAGCCACTGCAAGGCGCGCATAGCCTCCACATCCTTGAGCTTACTCTTCTCAACTAGCTCTGAGAATACATGGCTGTGCCTGAGGATGGGCAATACTTTCCTCTCAAGAGGATGCAAACCTTTCACAAGCTCTTCTATATTCATAGCCTAGATAATAGGGGCTGGTTATTTAAAATTATTGGTCAGGGAGAAGATAATCTTGAGCCTGCGGGTCTTTGAGCCGTGATATACAGTTCTTCAGGTTCTCTCTTGCTTTTTTCTCGTACTCATCCCTAAATTCTGCCGTGTTGTAGATGTGGTCCTTTTCAAGGAACCTCTCCAGTATGCTTGCCCGCCTCTTCCGGAATTCCTCCCAAGGCGCATGAGCATATTCCTTCCTTATGTTCTTGTCATACTCAAAGAAGGTATTCTCATCTTTTCCAAATACAGCAAGGTCGATGTCAACCATCACTTTTTGATAGAATCCTTCAGGTCGGGTCTTATGGTCTGTGACCACGACCAGTCTGTGGCTTTCTTCAGCCGATTCCTTATCAAGACCAAGCCTCAAAGCCAGCTCCCGCGTATAGTTTGCGCTTTTCTGGACATTATCAGCGTCATTGACAAAGACATCATAATAAATGTCATGGGTGAGCTGCGCAAGATAGAGAGCCTTTCTGGTCAGCCCGGTCCTTTTTATCTCTTCAAGACCATTCATTACATGAGCCAGGTCATGATAAAATCTTCCCTTGACACAATAGTTTCGAATTATCTCATTGATTGCTTCAGTCGATTCATCAGACTTTTCGAACTTCTCAAACCAATCCTTTTTCAGTTTCTCTTCAAGGCAGGGATGTTCCATCTTATTCAACCGCCGTTAACGGGCCTGATGTTCAGCTTGCTTTTTAAGAACTCCAAATCTGCATCATAGTCTTGTTTTCCAGAGCTTACTTCGTATAGGAAACCGTATCGGACTTTTCCTTGCTCTTCAAGTATCTTTTTCTTGATTCCTTCATAGGTCATCTGGAGCTTTGCTACCTTGTCGAACTTGGCAGTGTCTATCCTGTCACGCTCCCAAACTCGCTTCCTGCGCTCTGACTCCTCGCAGCCTACAAGCATGACGTTATAGTTGGCCCACCCGAGAAGGTTGTATTCTGTGAGATAGGCCGCATCGAACAAGAGGATTCCTTTAGTCTGCTTCAGGGCTTTCTCAAACTCTATCCTGAAAGGAACAGCGAGTATTTCTTTTAGCTTCTCCGCGGATTTCTCGTTGCCAAACACGACTTCGGAAAGAGCCTTGCGGTTTATCTTGCCTGCTTTGCAGACCTCCTCTCCGAATGTGTCTTTCATAGCGTTATAGAGCCAGGGATGGGCAGACCCTCCTTCATTGTACAGCGCGTGTATGATTTTGTCTGCGTCGTAATGAATCATAGGGATTCCTTTTTCTGCAGCCTGCTTCGCCAGCTCATGGCAGTAATAGGATTTTCCAGCTCCCATATTGCCAGTCACTCCGACCACGCTCACGCCAAGGATCTTCTCCTCGAGCGTCTGCTTAACTGAAGGGTGCACGTATTCCTGCACAAGGCCTCCGCCTGAGATTATCTCCTTCACCATGGTGGAGCTTATGCCCTCGACTGCGTTGCTCGATGGGATTATGAATGTCTGCAGCCCGTACTGGTTGTTGAAGTCAGAGATCGCTTTTTCATAGTCAAAGTCATTACCTTTCCTCGCTCCTCTTATGATTATTGGCGCATTTCTTTCATAGGCATAATGGGCCAGCAGCCCTTCAAAAGACTCAATCACGACATTATCCAGGCCGAGAGGTGCGATGGTCCTTTTCGCGAGCTCTTCCCTCTCTTTTGTGTCGAAGAGATATTTCTTCTTCGAGTTTATGCCCATCGCGACATATATCCTGTCGAAGAACCCTGTTTTTGCTGCAGTCTCTATGTTGTACAGGTGGCCGTAGTGCATCGGGTCGCCTGAGAGTGGATAAATCGCATTTCTTTTTGTTTCGTTCATGGTAATTAAAGGTATTGCCAACTATAATGATAAACTTAATTATTGATTTTTTTTACAAAAAGGTAAAATTTAAATAATAAATGCTTTTTTGTAGATTTATGGACCTGCTGGACCGTAAGATAATGAAAGAACTCGACCTAAACTGCCGCCAGTCACACGCAAAGATAGCAAGACGGGTGCGGAGCAGCAAGGCAGTCATCAACTACAGAATAAGAAAGCTTGAGCGCGAGGGAGTCATAAAGAAATACATAGCATCAATCAACCTCGGGAAGCTAGGGTACAACACCTTCAAGCTATACTTCAAGCTATTCGGCCTCGACGAGAAAATAAGGAAGGAATTCACAGATTTCATCTGCAAAATCCCGAACGTTATCCATTGTATAAGGACTGAAGGCGCGTTCGATTTCTCTGTTGTCATCGCGACAAAAAATATCATCAAGCTGGATCAGATAATATCTGTCATCAGGAACCGCTTCTCAGCCATAATTAAGGATTATCGGCTCAGCATCATAGTCTCGACAAGAGTGTTTGGCAGGGCAAAGGTCCTACTCGGCAAAGTGGAGCCTGTTCCGCGTGTTGAAACATTCTCTGGCGCCATCTGTGATTTCGGGATTGAGGAAAAAGACAGGAAAATACTTCGCTTGCTTTCAGAGGATGCGTCGCAGAGCATACTTGATGTGGCAAAGAAGTCTGCGCTGAGTGTCGATGTAGTCAAATACCGGATGAAGAAGATGGTGTCCTCAGGGATAATCAACAATTTCCGAATACTCTTTGATGCCGGAAAGCTCGGCTACCAGCACTACGTCTTTTTGCTGAACATGCGCAAAGCGACAAAGAAAGACGAGGAGAAATTCGCAACATGGTGCCAGTACAACAAGAGCGTGATGTATATCACAAAAAGGGTCGGTTTCTGGGACTATGAGACTCACGTCGCATTGAAGGATGTTGGTGAATACAACGCATTCGTCTCATCGCTCGAGAAGGAATTAGGCGACATTCTTGGAGATTATGAGACGATAACGCATCTCGAGGTTCTCAAGCTCACATATTTTCCGGAATGAACCAGAACAGCAGTATGACTGTTTGTGAAACGCAAGGCGCGCCTAAGACCGCCCGAGTTCGTAAATCTTAGGAAGATGCGGCACCAATAGCCTGCTCCAAGTCTCCCAGTTCTCTGCGCCGACATTTTTCATCAACTCACTGATCAGGGTAAATGAGCCGACCTTAAGCGCAGGATCTTTAGGTCTTACATCTTTCTCTGTGTTGATGACATATACCATGCCAAAATGCACTCTGTCGACAGGGTTGTCTTTTGCAAGTATTGTACCTATCAGCTTTGGTCTATCGAATTTTCCGTCGCTCACTACCTCTTCATTCAATTCCCTAAAAAGGCAGTTCAGTGTGTAATCACGATAATCTTTCTTTTGGATGTGGCCGCCGACTCCTATAGACCTCTTGCCAAAAAGCCTCTTCTCTCCGAAATCAACCATGTTTTCTGCGCGTACATAAGAGAATACAGTATCATTGGGCCCTATGATTATTATATAAGGTATTATCTGGAGGACTTCTTCATCTGTCTCGCAGGCATATCTTGTGTGGAAAAATCCTTTCCTCGCGAGCTTTTCAAGCGCATCCTTCTCTCCCTCGCCGAGGAACTTGAAGCCTGTGTCTCCGACCAGATCCTCAATCGTCTTAGCATCCTGCACAAGGACATGCTTTCTTAGTTTCTTATATTTTTCTCCAGCAAAATTATAGTCTAACTCTTTGAAGACTTTGGCGGGCTTTGGGCCTACCTGTCCCTTGTAATTCGAGCCTATGCTCGCCCCATAAAGCTTGTCTGGCTGCGCAGTCCGGAATACATTGAGCTTGCTTATCGCCATCCCGTGGGTGAGCAGCATGTCAGTTATCTCGTCAGATCTGACTTCAAATACAAGGTCTCCTTCGAATTTATTGTCGATGAAGCCTGCGAAATGCAACGGGCCATTGATTCCCATCTGAGAATATGCCGCCAGCTCCACATTCAGGTGGCTGGGGATCTTGAGGAATTCCTCAGAGGCGAAAAGATAATGCTCTCCTCTGCGGATGATTATCTTCCCCTTCTTTGACATTATCGGTTCAAAGAATCTTTCTACGTCATAGTGCGCTTTCTTTGATAGGTCAATCGGTTCAGGGTTGCGTATGGCCATGAGCCCCACCACGCCGCCAGTGTCTTTTCCCAGCAGGTCAAGATGTATCTTCAGGGAATCTGAGATGCGGGGCTTTGCCGGGATAAGCTTTCCCCCTCTTCGCTCATAGAGAAGCGGATTTTTCTTGAATTCTTCGATCAAGTCCCTGTTGTTGAGAAGAGCGTCGTATCCCTCGATGAATCTCAGCTGGTTCAGGCAGAGCCCGGGATGCACGATGACATTGAATGCCAATGGTTGCACAAGCAGCCAAAGATCAAGAGGCGCCCCGGGATAATTATTCCCGCTGACCTCATCGAAACTAGGATTGTAATCTGCAAAAAGCCTGGTGTTCAGGAATACTCTCCCAAAGCTGCTTTTGGGTGAGGATTTTAACTGTTGATTCGGCTCCAAGATGACTTTCTCTCTCAGAGGGATCAGATAGCTGAAGCCGGCACTCAACATGTGACCTCCAGAGATATCTATTTTTTCTCTTTTCAAACCCGGTATCTGTTCGAGGAGGCTTCTTCTGACAGTGTTCTTTTCATCACTCCTGAATATGCCGTTCTCTGCGTCGAGGCGGTAGATTTTATCATCTATAGTGGGTTCGAATGAGGATGGTTGGATCCTGCTTTCGTTGAACTCAGGCACGATGATCCTCTTCTCTTCGATCAATTTTCTTATCTCGACAGAACTTAGACAGAATCCCCGTGCCCCCGAATCAAAAGCCATCTCTTTTAGAAGCGGACATTATTTTAAAAGTGTTTCTATTCTAGAATGGTGTTATTAGAAAAAAAGATTAAGAAAAAAATAAAATAATAAAAAATTTGTTTTGTTGCAGTCTTAAACACTTACTTTCTTCTTCATCTCTTTCCAGGCGAGCTCGAAAAGCTCCTCGAGGGCTGAGGCAAAGAATGGCGTGTTTATCCAGATGCCTATGTCATAGGTCGGGTGCACGTCTGCGTCATCCATCACCATGAAGATGAGCTCTTTTCCGTCCACGATTATGAACCTGGCTTTTGAATTGGTGTGCCTGACTTCTACCAAATTACCAAGGTCCTTTATGACCTTCTCAGTCTCCTTGTTCAATGGAGCCGCAATCCTTATCTTGACCCCTCTCTTCTTTAGCTGCTCGAAAGCAGGCTTGAGGATCTCTATTTTCCTCAGCATGTCTGCTGTTGTGCTCATTATAGTGACTGTCTTTTCGGCATTTCTCACTGTCATCTCTATGTGGTTGTAGAGGTTGTGCCTGCCTTTCAGCGATCCTGATAGGTCGCTTGGCTCGACAAGCTCGACTCCCTGTGTGTGAAGCGAGTTCAGCTCCTGGATTACGTCTGTGTTCTTGAGGTTTTCAAGCCTCTTGACAGATTCGTCTGCCTCGTGCCTCATGTTCTTCTTCACTCGCTCAACCACTTCTTTTGGCGAGACCGCAATATATTTTATCGGCTTTCCTAGCTTCATGATGACAAAGCCCTTCTTCTCAAGGCTTTCCAGGATGTCATAGCTTCTGCTCCTGGGCACGTTCGCTATGTCGCTAAGCTCTCCTGCTGTACTGGTTCCCCTTGACAGCAGCGCAGTCCAGATCTTTACCTCATAGAGGTTCAGCGCAAAATACCTTCGCAGTTTCATAAGAAACTCTTCTTTCACCAACATTGTTCTACCTCCAAAAGTAGGAACTATTCCCCCCTCTTTTTAGTATGAAAATGCATAACTACTTTATATAATTACTGTTTTTTACACTCAGGCGATAGTTAAAACAGTTTATTTCTTGATGATGTAGAAAATCTCGTTTGGGAGCTCGAAGACAGAGCAGTCCCATCTCTCCTTTTTTATCAGCTTATCAAACCAGCTTCTTCGCTCATTTCCTATGCTTTTCTTCCCGCCGATACTCTTTGTCGCAAAGGAAACAACGACATGACTTGAAGAGATGTTTTTCATGATTGTCCGGCTGATGTTTCTCTTCGTCGCCTCCAGCGAATCAAGGGCCTTGAAGAGGAAGCAGACATCAAAGCCGGCAGTCAGCCCTGCGACGTCATCCTTTATCAGGTCAACACGTACAGCCGCTCCCTTGATATTTCTGGCCTTGAAATATTCCTCTATGAACTTCATGTCCTCATCGGAGATGTCGCAGGCAAGATATTCTGCCCTGCACTCCATGTAAGGATAGCTGACAGGATTCAGGCCGCAGGCAAGATCAACGATCTTCCGCGGGATGCCTGTTGTCTCAAAGATTTTCCTATAGACATAATCATAATATGGAAGCCTTTCCTTTGTCGACTGGTGAAGGGCAAGGATCTTGTCATGGGCTTCCCTTGAAGGATTCCTCTTGAGCTCTTCGAGCAGAGCAGTTCTTTTCTTGTAATCTTCAAGTATGAAAACCCCGTAGACTTCCCTCAACTCCGACCTGGTCTTCTTCAGGAGCTCATCATGCTCCTTAGTCCTCCTGAACTGCTCATAGCCAGAGCATCTCTCGACTTTACCAAGAATCCTTTTTTTCAGCTTCCCATCAAGGTCAAATGTTTTCTTGATTTTCTCAATGACAAACCCATGATTTAGGCCTGACAATTCCTTCTTTGAGATTATGTCATCAGCCAGTTTTTTCAAGAACTCTTCTGTTTCCATCGTAATATACCTGCAATCCCGCCGAGGCCAAGAAGCTTCTTCTCAGCTGTCTCTGAGCTTATTATGCTGACCTTTGCGCCAGTCTTCTCAGCCTCTCTCATCACCTGCTCTATTTCGCGATGCTTTCCTTCAAGCCTTGCCTTGTTGATGAACTCATAGCTCACAAGAAGCTCTTTTACTGCGCCGATTTCTGAACTGCTCTTGCATTCTTTCAGCCCATAGCAGGACTCATCCTTCGACACCGCACAGAGCAGCTCTTCGACAAGTCCCAGCTCTTTTGTTGCCTTGTCGCTCTCAAGGACTTTCCTGAGCTCTGGCCGCTGGAGCACTTCTTTTATGGTTCCCTCTTCCACATCAGAGCAGCTGGCAAGAGTTGTCTTCTTCTTCAATTCATCAGGCATCTCTCTCATGAGGTATTCTTTCCAGAAGCTAGGGCTTGCGAGTATTATATTGTCAGGATAATGCCTCTTGTCATATTCTGCGAGCACCTTGACAATCTCTGAATAAAAGCTTTTCTTCCCTCCTTCTTCAAGGCCTTTCTTTGAGACATCTCCTTTCAGCCGAGTAAGGATTTCGTGGCCGTGGTTCTTCAGCAGGGCAAAGATTGCCTCTTCCCTGTCAAATATCACCATTATAATCTTGGTCTTTATGCTCTCAGCAGCCTCATCAAGCTTGTCAAGCTGATAATTAGGCCATTCCTGCTTTGTTATAGTCAGTATTGTCCCTTCCTCAACATCAAATGTGTGATGGCTGCCTCTTGGCACGTCTTCAGGACCCTCGATTATAGTCCCGCTGATGCGCAGATTATTGGAATACTTGTGGAATTCGACACGCTCAACCTTGAGCTCTATAAAGACAGTCTTCCTGACAACAGCCTGCTTCCTGTCGGTTTCAGCGCCGCCAATCTTTATCTTTCTCTCAGTCTTGCCACTAACAACATCATCAGAATCCACTAGTTGGCTGAGCGCCCAGAGGTCATCGGCATGGTCAATTTTCACCACCACTTCTCCCTGGCGCAGGTTCTTTCGTATTATCTGCATTTTAGGTTTAGTTGTTTTTTTGACATATTAAAATGTAGTGTTTTCTTCAGGTATTTGTTAAGCATATTCAGGACGGGTTTTTCTTTTTTAAGCCAGTAGGCTTATTCAGGACTTTAGTTCTGTTTTTTTCGAACGCGCCTGGTCGCGCTTCTAATCCTATTCTGGCGCGGTCGATGTCGTCAAACAGCACAGCATTTTTCTTGTGCTCTAAAAACTTCACTTTTCGACCTGACAAAACAGCAAGATTTATATATGATAATCATCAAGGACAAGACCTATGGGTAGAGTGAGCAGAATAGGCCAATCAGCCAACGGAGCAGCCATTGTGATAATATTAATCACTGTTATGATAATAATGTATATGCTCTTCCTTCCTCCAGAGGACAGGGCTGCATTGCTGGGAGAGGACTCAAACGGCGTGGTGCCTGGCGGCCCATCAGGAGCGCAGAGCACATTGTTCTCAAAGAACATAGGAAGAATATATCCTCCGGGAGATAACATGGTGGAGCACACCCTTCCTTCATTCCTTGTATTCACAGTCACCAATGCCAATGAGCTTAAGCGCTCTGATTCTATGTATGTCAAGAATTCAGCCTTCGGAGATGACGCCGGCGAGTTGGTGTTTTTCTTTGACCAGAAGACCATGGATGATGCTAAGCTCTCATTCAATGTCAAGAAGCACTCAGGCAGGCTGATGATAAAATTGAATGATTATGACCTTTTCAATTCTGAGATTACAGAATCTAGTCCTCAGCCGATAAAGCTGCCGAAAGAATATCTAATCACCAAGAACAAGCTTGAATTCACAGTCTCAGAACCTGGTGCTGCTTTCTGGAGGATAAACGAGTATGGGCTCGAGAACCTGCTTGTGTCCGCGAAAGTGACTGATTATTCTGCCGCCAGCTCAGAGCAGCACTTCTCAATCTCCGAATCCGAGTATGAAAAACTTGATAGCGCAATGCTGGAATTCCTTCCTGACTGCCCTCCAAGAGAGGAGGGTCTTGTCCAGATTCTCATCAACAGCAGGGTCGTATACACCAGCTATCCTGATTGCGGTATGAAGACAAGGATTGAGGTGAGCCGAGATTTCCTCAAGCAAGGAGACAACATCCTTGTGGCAAACACCAATTCAGGATCATTCCTCATGGATATGCCTAAGATCACCACGACTCTGAAAGAGGCCGTCATTCCTGTCTTTTATTTCAACGCAGGCCAACAGCTCATCGACCTAGTCTATTCTGGTAGACGGGGCCTTGCCATCACAATGAGGTTTGCTGATTCAGATTCGCTCAAGAGAGGGACTGTAGAGGTGAATGGCTTCAAGATGTTTTTTGAGACTCAGGACATAATATACCAGACTTTGCTGGACCCTGAATCATTGATGCTCGGCTCTAACGCAGTCAAGATAATCCCTCAGTCAGGGCCTATTGATGTGGCTGAGCTCAGAGTGGATGTCATCTGATTCTCTTGAAGAATCCTGCCTGAACAACAACCAGGTCAGTATAATAAAAAAATAAAAAAGAGGGTAATTCATAAGGAAGGGTTGGTTTAATGGCTTTTTTTGGGATAAGAAGAAAAGGGAGGAATGAGGAATACGAAGGCAGGAAATGGAAGTCGCAAGGCATGAGACTCCTTTTCTGGGCATCAGTCCTGATCCAGGTTGTTGATGTCTTTGTCTTGAAATTCAACCGAACTAACGGTTTCCCTATTTCAGTCGTAATGTATACCGTACTTGCGTTCTGGGCATTCTTCGTATTCAAGAACGACAGGCCTGACACAGACCAATATGAGCTGAGCAACAATGATTACGAGAAGACACATCATTTCCTAAATCCTAAGCACATACTCTTGTTTCTTATGTTCTCTGCCTTTTACATACTGGTGCCTTTCTTCTTTTGGCTGATCCCTCAGATATCATTGCCCGGCTCGCTTAACCTGTCGCAGTGGATTAATTTTATCCTGGCAATCCTGCCGATATGGCCCATATACATCGGCATGAAAGCCAAGAGCTCCCTGGTGCATATCTACGTCAACATATGGATAATCATAATATTGGCAATCTTTATCTTTGGTTTTGCGACCAACCTCAGGGTCGGGGATATCGCAGCAATCGGAGGAAGGCCTTCAATAATCGATGCAGGCCCTGTCTTCCAGTTCATAGTGGAGGAAGCTGCGAATATCTGGAAGAATATAGTTCATGTGACGACCACCACCGTGCGCGTAGACAATTTCTTTGGGCGTATGGCTAACCTTACCGGCTTGAATTATTATTACGGCATGAACGATAAGAGCGACAGCGGTCCTGTCGGCCTTTATCTTGATGATGTGAGAACCATAGAGAGATATTCCTATGAGGGAACTCCTGTCGTGATATGGGCTGACCTTCGAGGGAAGAGCTTCACAGAAGAGATAAGAGTGACCCCGTCATGTTTCATAGATAAAGTCGGTTCAGGAGAGCCAGACCCCAAGAGCTTCTCAATTCTAGGCCAGGAGCATGACACATTATCATGCACTTTTGATAGCGTGCCGAAAGGAAGCTACCGCGCAAAAGTAGGAGTATCATTCAACTTTGAGACATGGGCCTATGTGACTTATACATTCGTAGACCAGGAGATCAAGAGGTCTTTGGAGATCCAGGGCAAGAACGTCAATTCAGAGCTCGACGTATCTATGATGCCTCTCGCAGTCTACAGCAACGGTCCAGTGATGTTGGGTATGGGCGCGCAAGTGGACCAACCGATAGGCGTCGACAGGATATCCAACTCTCGCGAGCCAGTGCTCGGAGTGACTGTAGAGAATAATGGCGGCGGGGGCTGGACTGAAGGAAAAGCTGTTGTGAATGAGTTTGAGATACAGATACCGAATGATTTCAAGCTTGTGAACTGTGATCGTTGGTATCCTGATAAGACACGTGAGCCGACAAGCAAGATTGAAGGATATGATGTTTACACTTTCAAAAAAGAGATGAGCGGAGACCTGAGGCAGGAATACAAGTCGGTGACTTGCAGGCTTCACATAAACAATCCTAATGAGCTATTATCTGGCTCGCAGAAAGTCCAGAGGACTTTCGTCTCAAGAGTCAAGTATGAGTATGAGCTTGAGAAATCAATAAGCATAACTGTGAGGGAGGGATAGTTTGGCAGCCAAAACAATCAGAATGATGATAATCTGTTTGCTATTATCAGTTGCATTGCTGCTATCGTCCTGCGGAACCGGAGCAGGCACATCCAAATTGGTCAATTATTATACCGGCAGCGACGGAATTATTATTGACGTGCTGAATGCTGATTCTTTCGACGAGATATATGAGAACACATCATTCGGCATCAGCATGCTTCTGGAAAACAAGGGCGCATATGATGTTGTCGATGAAGAGCAAGGCTATCTGATGCTGAGCTATGACCCATTCTATATCTCTGCCTCAATACCTGAGGGGCAGCAAAGATTCTCACTGTCCAAGAACGGGAGCAGTATCCTCGTCTCAGACATACGCCTGAGAGGAAAATCAAGATATTACCCTTCTGGCGAGGATGCCTTTGTATCGTTACCAAACTTCATAATCAAGCCGGTGCTTGGGCAGCGCTCAAAGCCAGACACTAACATATTCATCACTTTCTGCTATCCATATAATACTTTCCTCGCGACGCCCATATGCATCGATATGAATGTTTTCCGTGAGAATATGCGAAAGCAGGTCTGCACGCAGAAAGATCTTTCTTTTTCCAGCCAGGGAGCGCCGATGGCAGTATCCAGCATAGAAGTGGACAATCAGCCAATCAATGATGAATATGTGAGGCCGGTTTTCCTGATTAACATAAGGAATGTCGGAAGAGGAAGCGTGCTGAGCCCGGCTCAGACACCTGCTGATTTAGAGAGGGTATGCACAGCAAGCGATCCCAGAAGAGAGGATTATAACACAGTGGCTATTGACGCTTTCTTATCAGAGAAGCTGAAGCTTGACTGCAAACCAGCTATAATAAGGCTTTACAATGAAGAAGGAGTGACCCGATGCTCTGTAAGAGACGAAGACCTTGGGGCTGTCGTGGTCCAGCACCAGAACTACGAGGCACAGCTCACAATCAACATTTCATACGTCTATCAGGAATCTGTCTCTGAGAACATAGAGATAAAACGCTTCGAGTATTATGGCGGCTCAAGCACGCCGAACGATGATTGCGAATCATATGAAATAAAGATTAATGGAGTATGTATCTCTAGATGTCAGTTCTGCGCAGAGCATCCGAGCGATTCATCATGTCAGCCAGCAGGATCAAAATACACTATTGCTTTTGATAAGAGCTTTGACTGTCAATGCTCATCAACAAAATGCAACGAGCTGTACTCAGACGGGCTCTGTGCTCCTTCTGGAAACTATTGCCCTGGCATAAGCTACTGCTGCTCGCCTCCTTGCAAGAGCACAGAAGTGCGCAGCGATTATGATGGTAACTGCTATCCGAAGTGCTCAAAATGCTCATCCATCACCAAGCCATGCATATGTGGCTCACAGGTTTCAATCACAGACAAAACCCCTATCACAAACGGATATTGCTGCACTTTATCAGGCGAAAGTAGATTTAGCAGCTCCGATGAATGCAACACCGCTTGCAAGCAGGAAATTTAGTAAAGAATAAAATCATGAATATGTGCTTTGTCAAGTTTAGAAAAGCTTTATATACTCACAACACAAGGGAGGTCTTAAGATGAAAACAGGCTCGAAAAAAAGAGGATTTTTGATTTTGATCTGCTTAGCATTGTCATTATTGGCTGTAGGATGCAACATGAGCTCAAATCCGAACAGCAACAAGGATGACAAATATTTCACAGGATACAAAGGGATTGAGATGGAATACACAAAAGCAATGCCTCCTGACAAGATATATTATTACGGAGACTCACAGGACAACACATTCGACATCAATGTCGAGGTGAAGAACAAGGGCTCATCCTGGTCAAGAGGGGGGATATACGTCTCTGGCTACGACCCAACAATGATACAGATATACGGAGTCAATCCTCTTAAAGGCGGCGGACGGGGTTGCAGGCTTGACATAGGAAACATAGGATTCGGCTCATTCGGAGGATTCTTCAGATGCGATGATTTCACTGTAGGTCTTGGCGGAAGCCAGAATGCGAATGATAATTTTGAAGTTAATTATGCTGATGTAGCTATAAAGAACATCTGGGACAAGCTCGGGCTTGAAACAATTCTCGGTCAGGGCGATATCGCTTGGGCTAGGAGCGGAGACAAGAACACCTGGAGCGTCACCATGGACAAGCCAGGCATTGATGCAGAATATGCTGGCCACGGAAGGCTGATGATAGGAATCTTCTCAGGCATAAGCTTTGACAGGACATTTGGCATGACTTATCTATTGGAAGGAAACAACTATGAGTATCCTGGCGGGGAGATGGCGAACATGAATTTTGACGGCAACATAATAACCTGGCCAAGAGGACTCGACCAGACATATGTTCCCTTCATGATAACCAACTGCTATCTTTATACAACTTATGCATCGCCGATTGTCTGCATAGACCCGATGCCATACTCTGAGAACGCAAAGGTATGCACACCAAAATCATACACTGGGACCAGCGGACAAGGAGCTCCGGTTGCTGTGACTCTTATAGAACAGGAGAACACGCCTCGCCAGGTCATATTCACAATCCATGTGAAGAATGTCGGAGGAGGGCAAGTATATGACCCTGGAAGGCTTGAGAAATGCAGCCCCTATTCTCCGGCTCGTGTGACCAACGACGACCTGAACATAGTATACATCGGCGACATAAGAGTTTCAGGAGACTTGCAAAGGCTGGACTGCACGCCCAATGATTTCATAAGGCTTAACCCTTCTACTAAAGAAGGGATTGTGACCTGCGCCTATGAGATGCCTTATGGGAGTATCAAGTCAGCCTATCAAGCCCCGCTTGTTTTAGAGCTTTGGTACGGCTACTCGACCACAATGGAGAAAAGAGTGCTTGTCAAAAGAGCTATATGAACAGAAAAATATGATTATAATAATTGCATTGTATGGACTGATAAGGAGGGAGATATAAAATGAAACTAAGAATCTTAACAATTTTATCTGTATTGGTGCTTGCCTTGGCACTGTCAGGATGCAAGACATCAGCTCCGATTAATAACCTGGCTGCTTCGTTCATAGGAGGAACAGTTGGATTGAACACATACCTGATTGAAGGAATGCCTCCTCCGATCATAAGCGACGCAGGCACATTCCCCTTCGGCGTAGGAGTTGTTGTGGAGAACCAGGGAGAGTCTGATGTAGGCCCTGGAACAACCAATCCTTTCCTGATGGTGAGGCTTGAAGGCATCAACCCAGAGCAGTTCGGAGTCACAGACGATGATGTCCGTCAGGTCATGGCAAGCCCTCTCAGAGGAGCAAGGAGGAACTTTGACGGGACAATATTCCCTGGTGAGATAACAACAGCTACGTTCGAGCCTTTGACATATAAGCCAAATCTTCACGGAAACACCCAATTCACCATACGAGCAGATATTTGCTATGATTATGAGACTATTGCTTCAGCGCAGATATGCCTGAAAGATGATGTCTTGGAGAACATCCAGGACACAAGCATCTGCAGCTTGACAGGAGAGAAATTCCCTCAGAACAGCGGAGGGCCGCTCCACATCAGCAGCATAATCGAGAATCCTATGTCTCAGAACAAGATACAGGTAAACTTCGTCATTGAGCACGTAGGTATCGGAGAGTTCTTCGGAAGGCCGACGGGAGATGTCAACCAGGAGATCTGCGACTTCAGTGTCAGGAACTTCAACAAATACTATGTTGATGTCATGGTCGAGCCGTTGCAGGACAGCGGCATGACTGTCAGCTGCTCAAGGTTTGGCGGAAGCAACGAAGGAAGGATAAAGCTCTTCCAGGGAGCTCCGACAACCATCAGCTGCACTGTCGAGAGGACAAGGCCCAGCGCACAAAGGATATGGCAGGAGCCCCTCAACATAAGGCTCAAGTACAGGTACGGCCAGTTCATCGAGACGCCGATAATAATACAGGACGTGAGCAACTAAAATTGTTTTAATTTTTTTATTTGGTTTTTATCATTACTTATTAATCATTGATTTATCATAAGAGGATGTCATCATGCAGAGGAGCTTCTTTATTGTTTTATGCATATCATTATTGATGCTGTTCCTATCAGGATGCTCTTCTTCAACACAAGGTCCTGTGCAAACTGATGTCATCGGCGGCTTTATGGGCGGTCCAGAAGGCCTGAGAATAAGGCTTTTGGAAGGTACTCCTCCGCCAGTCATACAGGACGCAGGGCTTACCCCGTTCTCTTTCATAATCTCGCTCGAGAATGTCGGCGAGACAGCTGTCGGGCCAGGAACTGATAATCCTCTTGTGCTGGCAAGGCTTGGCGGAGTGGTGCTCAGCGACTTCAATCTTATTTATGATGGGACCGGTGCTGATGGTGTCAAGAGAGCCATCGGAGACAAAAGCCCTTTGCCAGAGGTAGCTGTCAAGCGCCTGACAGAAAAGCTTGAGCCTGCTGCGAAGAATTATGACGGAACAATGATTCCGGGCGAGATGAATTACGTAAGCTTTGACAACCTCGCTTATACTCGCAACATCGCTGATAGCTATGCGCTGACCATCCGCGCAGAGGTCTGCTATGATTATGAGACCCAGACAACAGTCAAGTTCTGCGTCAAGAAAGACGTGCTAGAGATGCCTGAGGATGCCTCCATATGCGTGCTTCGAGGCCCTAAGCCTTTCGGCAACAGCGGAGCGCCGGTGCAAATAACAAAAGTCGAGGAGGCTCCTGTGAACGAGAAGACTATGCAGCTGAACTTCAACATCGAGCACGTCGGAAAAGGGATTTTCTTTTTCAGGAATGAGCCAAAGGACTTATATGATGCTTGCGTGTTCAACGACATGAACCCCAACATCTACAAATTAGAAGTGTTTGTCGAGCCCATGCAGAAAGACACCTATGATGTTGATTGCCAGCGCCTTGAGACAAAGATCTCTGGTGGCGGAGAGAGCGGGGTCATAAGGATGTATCAGGGAGCTCCTCTGTCTTTGAGCTGCTTTGTGACAAGGCTCAAGCCCATCGAGACTCGGGTGTATGAGGACATGATGAACATCAGGCTCGTGTACCGCTACGGAGAGTTCATAGAGCAGCCGATACTGGTGCAGGGGCACATCTGAGAGATTTTCCTTTTATTTCTCACTGCGGAATTCGAATCGGTTCTAGAACACCAGGATAATTAAGGAGTTCTTCTAGTTTTGCTGATAGTTTCTTTTTCCTTTTGATACGAGGAGTCCCTTTCATTTCGTGATACATATCCCATATGAATAAATTATCCGAATGATAGAAGTCAAACAACTTTATATATCCTACATGATCGTCGTATCGGAATTCTCCGCTCATGAGTTTTGTGCGCGCCGGTGAGTTGGGAATTGAAGGCATGCAAACCGGCACTTTTCCACTATCGTCCTTTAGGAAAAAAGCGATTGTATCCACGCCTTTTTCTTTCAAGCTCACAATCTCTCCTTTGTTTGGTCCATTAAGATAGCGTACGACTTCTATTCTTGCATCAAACAAACCTATCTCAACAAATCTTCTATAAATCTGTTCTCTGAAAGGATTGGCGTGGTGAATCAAACAAGGTCTCAGTTTTTTCCAATTCTCTTCTATGTCTTTAGCAGAATCGGCTAGGTATATAGATGTGGTCTTGATTAAGTTCATCCCCCACTTCATGTCTGGCGCACGGATGAGCAGGTCATAGGTTATATTCTTCATGAGAAAAGGAAACCCGTCGAGATTCTTAAATTATTCTTTTTCGGCTTTTCCCTCGGATCGGACGAAACCTTTTTAAATAAATCTTCTCTACCACAAAGTAATAACAGCTATATTTATCTTTTGATTCGGGAGGAACGAAAATGAACAAGAAAATCGCATTCATCGGAACAATAATGCTCTGCATGATGATGTTCGCAGAGGCAGTGCTGGCAATAGTGCCCGCAGGCTATCCCTACGGCTACGCTGCAGGAGCAAGCCCCATAAATCCTTCCATCGGTGGAAGATACTACCCGTACTCGACGCCAGTTCGCGTCGGAGGATTCTACGGCCAGAACAGCGCATACGTCATAGGACTCAGGCCAGGCTACTTCGCAGGGCCAATCTCGAACACATGGACCAGGACGCAACTCTCAAGCGCATACTACCCTCGAGTCGGCGGACGGTTCGGCCAACCAGGATACTCATACAACATGAGGCCGGGAACCTTTGTCTTCAACGGCTACGGCACCAACTACGCCAACGTCAACTACATAGGCAACGGGATACTATGAGAATGAAGATGAACAAGAACGCATTGATTGTGGTCATTTTAGGGTTGCTTTTCCTATTTTCTGGTTCGCTCGCAGTATCAGGATATGCTTATGATTACAGCAACTACCGTCCCGCTTACATCAGCGGAGCAGGCAATTACGTCGCAGGATACGGCAATGGAAACTACGGCTATAGCCCATATCTCATGACGAGCATGAGCTACAGCACATTCTACGGATACAAGCAGAACTACGTGAGCCACATATACGTGCGAAACGCGCTCGACTACACTTATTATACTCATCCAGAGCTCCTCGCCACAAGATACATGGACAACCGCCAGAGATATTATCACGGCGCTGCGCCGCAGTGGTTCAGCTATTAATTAAAGAAAAGATTTTCTCATCATAGTCTATTTAGAATTCGCAAGCACAAACTTCGCAAGCATTGCCTCGAGCTGGATGAACTCATCGCTGCCCTCGACCATCCGGAATTCTGCCTCTCCGCACTCTTTCACCATCTCAAGCTTCTTCCGGCTGTCAACTCCCTCAAGCTTCCAGATCTCTGGCTGGACCTGCTTTATCACATCGATGCCTGAAAGCCCATGGTTGAGCATTGTGTCAAGCAGCTTGTTCTTTGCGCCCAAGAAATCTCCTTTTGCGCAGGCTATGAGTACGTCGTGGATTTCTTTTGGCCTTGCGGCACTGGCGACGCTAAATATCACCTGCTCTGTTATGTGGCTCTTCATCGCAGCGCAGCTCTGCATTATGTTCTCAAGTTTTCTGCAGTCGCCCTCAGACAGCTGTATTAGCGCCTCTTTTGCTTTCTCGTCGATGGTGAGCTTCTCGTGCTTTGCTATATCATCAATTATCTTTCCTGCATCATCCTTCGGGAGAGGCTTGAAGCGGAAGACAGAGCATCGTGACTGGATCGGGTCGATTATCTTTGATGAATAATTGCAGCTGAGTATGAACCTGCAGGTCTGGGTGTAGTTCTCCATGGTTCTCCTCAGCGCTTGCTGGGCGTCCTTTGTCAATGCATCGCACTCGTCGAGGTAGATTATCTTGAAAGGAACATCTCCAATGGCTCTTGTCCTCGCAAAGTCCTTGACCTTCACCCTTATAACATCTATGCCTCGCTCGTCGCTGGCGTTGAGCTCAAGAAAATTATTGCGCCAATCATCTCCAAAGAGCTTTCTTGCTATGACAAGCGAAAGAGTGGTCTTGCCAACTCCAGCAGGGCCAGCGAACAGCAAGTGCGGCATGTTCTTCTTCTTGACAAAAGCCTCGACCCGCTTTATTATCTCATCCTGCCCCAAGACTTCAGAGAACTCTTTAGGCCTGTACTTCTCAGTCCAGATGGCAAACTCACCCTGCTCGTGCATGCTATTCGAGAATCAGCGGGTGTTTAAAAAAGTTGCTAATTAGAATGTATTATTATTGGATGTTCTTATTTCGATTTTTTTGAAGTGTTTCGGAGTTTACTTATTTTTCTATAATATGCTGCAAATAAGATTCCACCTATTAAAGTTATCAGTGAAAGAATGATGAATATCGGCTCTTTGAATGATTGAATTCCATTTCCGATATAAGCTAAACTTAAACTTCCGCTGAGGTGTCCGATTGCCATTAATGGCAAGAACACCCTCGGGCTTAATGCTGAAAATCCCGCAAGATATGAAAGTTCATCATCAGGGAAAAGTGGCAGGAAATACGCTAAGAATAGCAATATTTTGCCTTTATCAAAATAGTAATCATATTTATTTATAGTCTTTTCCTTTACAACATGTTTGATTATTGTTCTCCCTAGATATCTCCCTAAATAGAAAGCTATTGCGGTCCCGATAACCCTTCCAATCCAATTATATAGGAACCCTTTCCAGGTTCCAAAGATAAAGCCCCCTGCGATTGAAACAGCATAATGGCTAAACGGAGTGATTACAACTTGGAGAATCTGAAGCACGATGAATGCAAGAGGCGCAAAAACTCCGAATTGAGAGATGAAAGTTCTTATTATCTCTTGATTCCCGAAGAATTGGGAAGGAAAAATATATCCTAAAGTCAATAGAATAATAGGTACTATTGTCAATAAATACCATATGAATTTAACTTTTTTCACAACAGCTTTTTTTAGATGAGATAGTTAATAAACTTTTCTTCTTTTTCAGGATTTCGCATTCGTCACTCCAGTCTAGGGCGAAATCTGAAGATGCCTTATTCGGATTAAAAGAAGCTTCACGAATTTGATAGTGTCTCGTAAGATATCAATTCAAATTCCCTGTTGAACGTAAAACTAATTAATAATAAGAACACTAAGAAAAAATAATTAAAAATTTACACTATATCTTCTTCAGCGACAACTATGAAGTCTCCGACTGCCATTACTGCGCTGAATGGAATCAAGAGTTCTCCTTCTTTTGTCCTTTCAAGCTCGAGCCTCTCTGTGTAGGGAGTCGGGTTCCTAAGCACCAGGTGTATAAGCTCTCCTGACCCTGTCTCGAATATGACGTCTCCGAGCTCTCCGAATCTCTTGCCGGTCTTTGAGACTACCATCTTTCCTAGCATCTGCTTTGAGAATTTCTTATCGTCATCAGCCATAATAAATCCCTCCTTGGTTTATCGTAAATAATGTTCTTTTCTAAACAGCTTGTAGTATTTAAAGCTTTTTGTTCCAGCCTATTTTTTGCTGATTTTAAGCAAAGTTTATAAAACCTTGATGCCGTAGAGGGGGTAGATGAGCACTTGGTATCAGCAACTGGGCTTCAAGGCTAATCCCTTGGATATGAGGCCGAATCCGCTGCTCGTAGGCTTGGACCGCCAGGAGGACCAGCTGACAAATCACATCCTAAAAGGGGATATCTGCTTTCTTAATGGCCTTACAGGCTCTGGCAAGTCATCGCTTCTGCTGAAAGTCCAAGGCGGCCTCAAAGACCATGCTTTTGTCTATCTTGACGCCCAGGAACTGCCTGATGAATTCGACCTTGAGCGGGCATTGAGGGACAAGCGTACGCTCCTGGATAAGATATGGATGAAGAAATGGCCCTCTAAGCCTGCAGTCCTCATAATTGATGAGTTCCAGGCTACTGATAAATCTGTCATTCTCGACGCCAGAGCTAAATGGGAGAATCCTGAGAACCAGAGGATAAAAAGCATAGTGATTGCCCAGATCAGCAAGCAGCTGAAGAACGTGACGCCGGCTTTCAAGGAGAGGCTGGGGAGCAGGATAATAACTCTTCCCACGCTTGACGATGATGAGATGAGAGAGATCTTGAAGGCAAGGCTTAGAGGCAGGCGAGGGACCAATTATTATAACAAGCTGCATAACGAGGCAGTCAATCTCATCGTGGCCTGCGCCGACGGAAACCCTCGCAGGCTTCTGGAATACACAGACATGCTCTTTGACTTCCATTACACAAAGTTCAAGGACAACAACCCTCTAATAAAGAACAAGACTTATATGGTCAACTACTTCGGCGCAAAGGAAATACTTGAGCTCAGCAAGATAAATACTAACGCTTATACCTACCTTGAGAAAGAGGAGAAGAGCCGTGGCCTTGAGCAGTTTGAGAAGAATTTTTCTAAGCAGGAAAGGGAGTGGCTGGTCTTTCTCATGACTGGGTCTAAGAGTATGGATGAGCTGGCCAAGGAGTTCAGGATTTCTGACTCAAAGGCATTCAGCATGCTAAAACTTCTCAAGGCAAAAGGCGCTGTTGTGAAGGCAGGCAAGGCCAAAGGCAACAAGCAGCTCTGGCAGGCAAGCCCACACGTGAAGAGATTGAAGGTAAAGGTTTGATTCTAAATGCGAAATTAGATGACTGAACGCTTGAATCGATTTTCGAACGAAATTTCTTCTGTACGCATACGGTTTGGAGAAAGAAAAGGTTCAGTCGAAATTAGAACATCAAGGATGTTTATCATAATAACTTTTGTCTTTGGATATCTGTGAGGGTTTGGTATTTATTAATTTTAATCTTAACTCAGTTAATAGTTTTGGGTTATGATAACGCGCGCAAAATCCTGCGGGAGTATATCCATGATCTATAGGGATCATTTGAAGCTCTTTAGGCTTGAAGATACCTTTTTCTATGGCATAAGCCAGAATTTGAGGCGTTCCAACATGATCAGCATATTTTTGCATCGAACCCTCCCTAATCAAGTACACAAAATCATTTCTTGCAGCCCTAAAAATAGCATCCTCTAACGCATCTTCAACTAATTTATCATCAAGAACACCAGTCTTGTTAAGGAATCTGAACTGCACTTTATCTTCTCTTGGAATTGAACCCGCATATAACCTATCGATGTCCATATGTTTTATTGCTTCTGTCGCGGCGTATCTCAATGCAGACTTAAGCACCATTTTATCGTTGTGACTACTCACGAATTTATATAGTTTTCTTTTCCCTGAGGCTGTTACCTTAATGGTCTTTGGATAGGGACTTTGGATTAGGGGGCATCTTCTTGATGCCTCTTCAAAAACTCTTTTATAGTAGTTCTTCTTATAAATGATTTAATCTCTGAAACAGGAGCTTC
>Ga0268284_1000071_pt1 | contig 93750 bp, 69 predicted proteins | sample saktaG_14_FD_190137 | JGI IMG/M metagenome (GOLD analysis project Ga0268284, IMG submission 190137) | Saline water microbial communities from Sakinaw Lake, British Columbia, Canada - sak_2013_06_06_40m | ecosystem: Environmental > Aquatic > Non-marine Saline and Alkaline > Saline ...
ATTGTGATTACATACCGTGACACTGCTGCACCTCCTGCGTTCCTGTGATCACACTCTGCGCGCCGGCCGCGTGCGGCGCGCCGCGTGGTTCACACATCCATACGAGACCGCCAAAGGCACTCCCCAGCACGCTGACAACGCGCACCAGCAGCAAGGCGGTTAGCACGACACTGGGGGCATACCCCAGCGGCTGCAACGCGAACACATAGATGCCTTCGCGCATGCCGGCCGTCTCAAGCGTGATCGGCAGAATGCCCGCCATCGAGGAAAGCTGCATCAACGCAAACACCAACCACAACGGCGCAGTCAGGCCTGTGGCACATGTCACCATGTAGGTAAAACAACCCAGCACCATTTGATACACCAATGAAATGCCGAACACCGCCAGCAAGGTGCCACGCTGCGCGCGATAGCGCTGAATCGCCGCGCCCGCTTCTGCAACGCGCGCACCCACGTGCTGCCAGCGCACCTGCACACACAGCGCCGCCAGCCATGCTTGCGCCCGCGCGCTGAAACTTACCGCGCTAACGACCACGAACACCAAGGTCAGACCGCAAGTCAACCCACCCAGCCACAGCGCCGTGCGCGGGTCGAAGGTTCTGACCAGCGCCAGCATGCTCACCAACGCCAGTGCGGCCATCGCCAGAAAGCCGATCAAGCGCTCGACAAAGACTGCGCTGAAACTGTGCGTTACCGAGCCGGTCTGGCGGGCCGCATACATCACGCGCGCAACATCGCCGCCAATACTGCTGGGCAGGAAATTATTGAAGAAAAAACCGATCAGATAATAGCGCGTCAAGCGCAGCAATGAGACCCGCACGCCATCCGCCCGTAACAGCAGTTGCCAACGCCACGCCACCAGCAGCATGCTGCCCAGATACACCGCCAAGGCGCCCGCCAGCAATGGCAAAGACGCCGCCCGCGCGCATTGCCAGACTGCGCCGGGCTTGCATAGCACGATCAGTACCGTCAGCAGTGCCGCGCTGATCAGTACCCGCGCAATCGTTCGAATATCTTGTTTCCGTATCACTGCAAATACTACTGACGTTATGTTTCGGCACTAATTGTAGCCGATGCCCGTCCACTTGTCAATGGACATTGCCAGCCCCGCTGATGTTCCGATACTAACGGAAGCTCGTCCACGGCCGTGCCGCCACCGCTATCTTCGTGCGGCGCGCGGGATGTGCCACACCAAGCCGTGCGGTTTGGCCACAATTCACCTGTGAACCGGGATAACCCGGACGGTGTGCAACACTATGCGCCGCGCTTGATTGGATCAGCACCACGGGCCGCACAGGCTGGTTGACTTCCCCATCCAGTTTATTGTATTGTAGATGAAAGAAAAAGGAATTTGTTATGACCACGACCCGCTCTCTCATCAACCCGGCCATGGCCGGCGGCGCAGCCCACAACTACCCGCCGGGCTTCCGCATGCGGCGCGGCTTGAACTGGTTTGCCCTCGGGTTGGCCTACGCCTCGTATTACATGTGCCGCTACAATTTCCGCTTCGCCACGCCGGGCATGATCAAGGAATACGGCTTTACCACCGGGCAAATCAGCGACATGCTCGCGATCTGGTCGCTGGCCTACGGCACCGGCCAGTTGATCAACGGCCTGCTGTCCGACCGCATTGGCGGCAAGCGCTCCATGCTCATTGGCGCCGTGGGCACAATAGTGGTCAACCTGATTTTCGGCTTCAATTCGTTCGCGGGCACGTTTTCCACCTTCTCGCTGATCTGGCTGATGAACGGCTACCTGCAGGCCTTCGGCGCGCCGGGCATGGTCAAGATCAATGCTGCCTGGTTCGCCCGCCGTGAGCGCGGCACGTTTGCCGGTATTTTCGGGTTCATGATTCAACTCGGGCAAGTGGCGATCAGCAATCTGGCGCCGCTCATTCTGGCCGGCTTCATGTTCGGCCCGCTGGTGGTGCCGGCCGGCGACTGGCGCTGGCTGTTCCGCATTCCGCCGCTGTTCACGGCGGGCTGCGCGCTGTTTATGTGGTTTGCGGCACGCCAGACTCCGGACGAGGCCGGCTATCCCGGCGTGATCCAGGATGAACTGGACAATTCGGCCGGTGTTACGGTCAGCTTGCGGCATTCCTTCAAGACGATTTTCACCCATCCGCTGGTCTGGTTCTACGCCGCGGCCTACGCTTGTACCGGTGCCGTGCGCACCAGTTCGGATCAGATTGCCATCCTGTATTTTCAGGATGAACTTGGCTTCAACATGCGCACGAACATTCCGCGCGCGGCCATGATTACGCTGTCGCTGATGCCGATCGTCGCCGTCGGCGGCTCGTTTCTGTCCGGCTGGATTTCCGACCGCTTCTTCAAAGGCCATCGCTCGCCCGTGGCCATGGCGCTCTACTTTATTGAAGCGCTGGTCATCTCGACCGCCGCGCTCGTGTTGCTGAGCGGCCGGGTCGGGCCGACGCCGGGCGGCATTTTCCTCGGCTGCATGTTTCTGGTGTTGATTTCCTTTACCGCCAACTCGACCCATTCGGTGGTCGGCGCGGCGGCCCCGATGGACATTGGTGGCAAAAAAATGGCCGGCTTTGCGGCCGGCGTGATTGACTCGTTCCAATATTACGGGGGCGCGTTGTCGTTGTTCATCACCGGCCGCGTGCTGGACGCCACCAAGGCGCGCTACGGCTACACCTTCTGGTACGTGATCATGGCCGGCTTCGGCGTGTTGGGTGGCATAGCCATGTTGCTGGTCATGCGCCGCCAGAAGCGTTTGCACCGCGAAGCGGGCATGTGACATAAACGCAGAACGCTGAACGATGAACGCTGAAGTACAAACACTGAACGAGCAACTATGAGTGCGGATTTAAGAGAACGCACCATGGGCTTTTCTTTGCGCATCATTCATTTGTATACTGCGCTACCGCGCACGGAAGTTGCGCGTGTGCTGGGCAAACAAGTTTTGCGATCCGGCACATCCGTGGGCGCGAATTACGCTGAAGCTGAACGCGCGCGGTCGCGACTGGAATTCAAGGCCAAGTTGGGCGTGGCACTTCAAGAACTGAATGAAACTCGGTATTGGATTGAATTGCTGGTTGCGGCCGACATCGTGCCACACAAGAAGGTCGAACTGTTGCTCGACGAAACAAACCAACTGATCGCCATTTTTGTTTCGAGCATCAAGAATTCATAGTACTATCTTTGACTTCTGCGTTCATCGTTCATCGTTCATCGTTCATCGTTCATCGTTCATCGTTCATCGTTCATCGTTCATCGTTCATCGTTCATCGTTCATCGTTCATCGTTCTTTACATGCGTTCCGCCTTCATCCTGCTCGGGTTCATGCTCGCCATTGCGCTCGCGGTGGTGCTCTTGCGCCATGACGCGCGCGGCGATTTGCGCATCATTTCACCGCACTGGGAAGGCATCCGGGTCGAGTTCGCCCGCGCTTTCAACGACTGGCGCGCGGCCCAAGGTAAGGCCCCGGTCACTATCGAGTGGTTCGACGTCGGCGGCATGTCGGACATTCTGCGCTACCTGCGCGCCAACAAAGCCACCTCGAACAACTATATTGACATTCTCTTCGGCGGCGGGCTTGATCCGTATTTGACGCTGGCCAGCGAAGGTGTCTTGGCGCCATGCCCACTGCCGGCCGCAATTCTGACCAATATCCCGTTGACCCTGCACGGCGTGCCGCTATACGAGACCAACGGCCTGTGGTATGGCGCTGCCCTTTCCGGTTTTGGCATTCTCTATAACAATGTCGTGCTCGACAAGTTTGCCTTGCCCGCGCCACGCACCTGGGATGCCCTGGCCGATCCGGCCCTGCGCGGCTGGCTCGGCTCGGCCGATCCGCGCAAATCGGGCGCGGTGCACATGGTCTATGAAATCATCCTGCAGGCATATGGTTGGGACAAGGGTATGGAAATCCTCAGCGCCATGGCCGGCAATGTGCGTGGTTTCAGTCAGACGGCCAGTTCCGTCCCGCGCGATATTGCCCTCGGCGACATTGCGGCCGGCATGTGCATCGATACCTATGCCTGGAGCATCGTCGCCCGGATCGGCGAGGACCGCCTGACTTTCGTGATGCCGCAGGGCTTGACGGTTGCCAATCCCGACGCGATCGCGCTGCTGCGCGGCGCGCCGCATCCGGCCCTGGCCGCGGAGTTCATCCAGTTCGTCCTGTCCGAGGATGGCCAGAGGGTCTGGATGTTGAAGAAAAATTCGTTGCCCGGCGCACCGACCGAATTTGATCTGGCCAAGATGCCCGTCTGGCCGGCGCTGTTTGACAAATACAAGGACCACGTCGTCTTTCACGAATCGCCGTTTGCATGGACGAACGTGGTGCGCTATGATGCCTACAAGGGTGCGACCCGCTGGAACATTGTCAATGATTATATCGGCTGCCTGTTCATTGACGCGCACCCGGAGTGCAAGGCGGCTTGGGCCATCGTCTGCGCCCGGCCCGCCGACGATCCCCTGCGGCAACTGTTCATGCGCCAGCCGCTCGGCGAGCAACGCCTTATGTCCCTTGCCACCGGTGTCTACATCCATGCGGCGGCGCGCGCGCGCCTGATGTCGCAATGGGCCGGCAATGCGCGCCAACGCTATGCCACAATCGTTAAGACCGCGCAGCAGAACAAAGAGAGGTAACATGGTCGGCGTCCGCTTGACAAATATCAGCAAGAGCTATGGCACAACCCAGGTGGTGCGCGACATAAGTTTGGTCATATCGCCCGGCGAACTGTTCTTCCTGCTCGGCCCCTCCGGCTGCGGCAAGACCACGCTGCTGCGCATGCTCGCCGGTTTTCTCGAACCCACCACCGGCGCGATTTACTTTGATGACCGCGCCATGCGCCGCGTCCCGCCCAACGCGCGCAACACCGGCATGGTCTTCCAGAATTATGCGCTCTGGCCACACCTGACGGTCGCCGCCAATGTCGCCTTTGGCCTGGAGGTACGTCATGTGCGCGCCGCCGACCGTCGTGCGCGCGTCACGCGTGCCCTGGCCCTCGTTCACATGGATGCCTACGCCAACCGCTTTCCGCATCAACTTTCCGGCGGGCAGCAGCAACGTGTCGCCCTGGCGCGTGCCCTTGTCATCGAGCCCGATGTCGTCCTGCTAGATGAGCCACTCAGCAACCTCGACGCCGGTCTGCGCATCGAAATGCGCAAAGAAATCCAGCGCATCCATGCCGAACTTGGCGTCACCATGATCTATGTCACGCATGATCAAAAGGAGGCGCTCTCGCTCGCCACGCGCATGGCCGTGCTGCACGACGGCCGGCTTGTGCAAGTCGGTACGCCGGTCGAAATGTATCAGAATCCCGCGACGCTGTTTGTCGCCACCTTCGTCGGCGAAACAAATGTTCTGCCCAGCACGGTGACCAGCGCCGATGCGCGCGCGTATGTGCTCGCGACGCCCTGCGGCACAGTGCACCTGCCGCGCACACGCGCCGCACAGCCATTTGCCACGGGCGACCGCGTCGCGTTGAGTATTCGGCCTGAGGGCTTTGCCTTTGCGACGGATGCGCCGGCGGTGAACACGTGGAGCGCGCGGGTGGTCGAAAGCACCTATCTGGGTGAAATTGTGCAGGCGGTTTGCGCCGTCGGCGACACGCTTGTGCGCGTCACCGCGCTCAACACCGCCGGCCCACCGCCGCGCCCCGGCGACTCCTGCAGCTTGGTGATCAACGCGGCGCATTGCCGCATAATTTCTTTCGCGGCGAAAGAAATTAAATGAAGCGCAGCCTGTCCACTTGGTTGCTCTTGGGTGCCACCACCCTGTTTCTCGGGCTATTTCTGGTCTATCCCATGTTGCGCGTGCTGGTGCGCGCCATCGTCGTGGACGGCAGGCCGACCGCCACGTTTGTCCTCGCGCTCTTCGCCAATGCCGGCTTGCGCCAGGGTATGCTCAACAGCATCATGATCGGCGTCTATGCCACGCTGTTGTCCATGGTGATCGCGCTGCCGCTCGCCTGGATTTTTGCGCGCTACCGGTTTCCCGGCCGGACCGTGCTGAACGGGCTGATGCTGGTGCCAATGGTCATGCCGCCGTTTGTCGGCGCGCTCGGACTCAATCAGGTCTTTGCCCGCTGCGGCTCGCTCAACCTGCTCCTCGAACAGCTCGGCCTGCCCATGGTTGACTGGTTTGGTGGTGGCGGCATGCTCGGCGTCGTCGTCCTTGAAGTTCTGCATCTGTATCCGATTATGTATTTGAACATCGTCGCCGCCCTTGCCAATGTTGATCCAGCCATGGAGGAAGCGGCCGCAAATCTCGGCGCGCGCGCCTGGACCATCTTCCGCCGCATTACCTTCCCGCTAATGTCACCCGGCCTGTTTGCCGGCGCCATTATCGTCTTCATCTGGGCCTTTACCGACCCGGGCGCGCCGCTCATGTTCGAGTACCGCACCTGCATGCCCGTCCAAATGTTTGATACGCTCAGCGACCTGAATGAAAATCCGATCGGCTATGCGATTGTTGTCTATGCCCTGCTGATTTCACTGCTCGCGTTTTGGGCCTCGAAATGGTTTGCCCAGCGCACGCATGTCGTGCCGTCCGGCAAAGGCGCCACGGCCGATGCCGGCCGCCGGCCATCGCGGCTCGGCCTCGTGATGATTTATGCCCTGCTGCTCGGCATCACCGCCATCGCCCTGCTGCCGCATCTGACCGTCCTCGGCGTCGCGCTCTCCGATACCTGGTTCATGACCATCTTCCCGCGCGATCTCACGGATCGCTATTTCAAGCTTGCGCTCACGCATCGGCTCGCCGCGTCGAGTATCCGCATCTCACTGATTCTGAGCGGCCTCGCCACGATTGTCGACATCATTTTTGGTGTCGCGCTCGGCTATCTGTTTGCGCGCAGCAAATCGCGCGTCACCGCCTGGCTCGACACCTTGGTGATGATGCCGCTGGCCATTCCCGGCATCGTCCTCGCGTTTGGCTATGTCGCCAGTTTTCAATCGTTCACGGCGCTCGATCCCCGACGGGATGCATTTCCTTTGCTGATTATTTGCTACAGTGTGCGGCGCCTGCCGTACATGGTGCGCGCGGCCTACGCCGGCTTCCAGCAACTCAGTGAGACGTTTGAGGAAGCGGCCTATAATCTCGGCGCGCGCGCCACCACGGTCCTGCGCAAAATCACGATTCCCTTGATGTCAGCACACATTCTGGCCGGCGCCATCCTGGCGTTTTCCTTCGCGGTCTTCGAAGTCGGCAGCACCCTCGTCCTGGCCTTCCGCGAAGACCAGTATCCCATCGCCAAGGCGATTTACCTGCTCAGCATGCGCCTGACTGATGGTCCGAATATTGCCAGCGCCATGGGCATTTTGGGCATGCTGCTGCTCGGCGCCAGCTTGTTGATTGCCGGCACGATTCTCGGCCAGCGCATGGGCGAACTGTTCCGCAGCCGCTGACGGCCGCGCTGCAACTATTGCCACCAAGGCACGAAGAAATCGCAGCACCAGGCATTGGTTATTGCGCAGCCGCAGCATCCTGAACTTTGACAATAAAAAGCGCGATTCTTGTTGCTTCTGCTGCTTCGTGTCTTGGTGCCTTCGTGGCACCATTGCTGGATCTGCGGTGGATTTAGCCGGGCAGCATGGTCTGCAGGGTGCGGTAGTCGGTCTTGCCCGTGCCCAGCACCGGCAGCGCAGCTAGACGCACAACCCGCCGCAGTCGCGCCAGCGTGCTCATGCCGGCCGCGTGCACAACCTGGTTGGCCGCCGCAATGTCAATGTCACACGCGGTAAATAAAATCAATTCGGGACGTTGCCCCTCAATGTCGCGCGCCACCACGGCCAACGATGGCCCGTCGTCGCGATGCGGCCACTGCGCCAGCAATATTTCTTCAAGCGCCGGCAAGCTGATCATCTCGCCCGCGATTTTCACGAAACGCTTCAAGCGGCCCGCAATCACCAGGTTCCCGCGCGGCGTGAGATAGCCAAGATCGCCGGTGTTGTACCAGCGCACGCCGTCTTGTTCGATGAACGGATGTTGCGCCGGCGCGTCCAGATAGCCATGGAAGACATTCGGCCCGCTCACCAGAATCAGGCCGGTCGTTCCGGTTGGCAACGGTTGGTGTGTCTCAACCTGCACGATCCGCAAGGTCACTCCCGGCACGGCCGTGCCGACCCCTTCCGCCGGCGTGTCCGGCCGGTTCAACGCCACAATTGGCGCGCATTCCGTAATGCCATAGCCTTCCAATATGTGTGCTTGCGTGCGTTGCGCAACCAGTTCAAACAACGCCTGGGGCGCCTTTTCCGCGCCGGTGACGAGCAGGCGCAACGAGGCTAGTTGTTCGGGCGTGCCGGCCGCGAGGATAGCCTTGAGAAACGTCGGCGTGCCGGCCAGTAGTGTCGGCTGCCAGCGGCTGAGTCCTTGGGCAAGTTGGCGCGCTTCCGTCGGATTGGGATAGTGCGCCACCTTTATGCCGCAGAGCAGCGGCATCAGCATCGTCGCCATCAAGCCAAAGGAATGAAACGGCGGCAGAAATGCATACAGTACTTCATCACTGCCCAACGTCAAAGAGCGGCACACCGCGCGGATGTTTTCGAGAATGTTGGCATGCGTCAGTGGCACGCCCTTGGGCAGCGTCTCCGACCCGCTGGTGTACAGAATCACTGCGCACGCATCCGCCCGCACGGCATCCAAACCGAGGCGGAACATGGTGCGCCGCCACGTGCCGCGTGCACGCAGTACCGCCAATAGTTTCACGCTGGTCGTGAAGCGTTCGCGCCGCAAATCTTCGAGAAAGACGAGCGCGGGCTCGATCGCATCAAAGGGCAGGCTGTCCACGTTGTCCACAAAACGGCGCGACGTCACAATGTGCGTTGCGCCGGAGCTTTGCAGGATATGCCGCACCGTGCGCTCACCCACCGTCCAGTTGATCATGACTGGCGTCTTGCCCGCCAGCAGGACACCCAGCACGCACATATCTGCGGCGACCGAAGCTGGCAGCATGATCCCCACCCGCTCTTCCGGCCATTCCTGCAAGACCTCCGCCAGTAGTAATGCCGCCGTTTTCAAGCGGCGATAGGTAAGGACGCCGGCCAGGTCGTCTGCGCAGGCAACCGCGGCCGGCATCCGGTCGCACACCCGCAGAAATGCCTCTTGGATGGTGGCGCCCTCCGGCTCGCACACGTCGCCGCGTGGCACGCGTTCCGCCCAGCCCGCCACGCGCGCTGGCTGTGTCGGCGCCGCCGTCTGCGCCGTCCGCCCAGCCACCAACGCCATGATCGCGCCCACCGTGGTGAGATCAATAATGGTCGCGTCGCGCACATCGAAACGGGTGTCGAGCCACGCCAGCACCTCGGCCATTTCGAGCGAATCAAACCCGAGATCGTTTCGCAAACTCATGTCGAGGGCAAGGTCGCCCGGCGCGCATTTTTTCATGCGCGCCACTTCTTCGCGTACACCCGCCACAACCGCCGCCGGCAACGCGGCAAGATCCACGGGCGGCGCCGCGCGCACGCCACATATCTCCGGCATATGCGTCGACCAGCGCGAATACCGCACGGCACTGACCGGCTCCGGCCCGGGCGCGTTGAACCACGCCTCCAGCCAGGCATTCACGGTCGCGCGCTCCGCCGTGCGTGGCAAGCTGGCTGGCGCATCTTCAATCACGATCTCGATCCGCCGCCGGGGCGTGAACACCAGCAGGTTTTGCAGCAGCACGCGCAGGCCATGCGCCAGGCAGCCGAACAGATCCGGGCGCCCGCCACGATAGACCCAGGAAAACGAACTGCCCCACATGCCGCGCGTGCGCACCAGCAGCACCGGCACATCCGGCATGCTTTGCAGAATCGTCTGGGTTGCCGACGCGCCGCCAATCCGGGTCTGGCCGTCGCGCACCAGCCCGCCGGCGGGATACAGCAGAATATTGTCGCCGGCGTGCAACCCCGCGCAGATTGCGTCCATGGTCTGCGCCAGGCGGCGCAGCTTAAATGTGCTGCGCCCCGTTTCAAGATTCGGCACCGGCAGGGCCCGCAGCCAGACAAACAGCCAGCGCAGCGCTCCGACCTCAAAGAAATCTTCCGTCATGACCGGGCGCGGGCGCAGGCCCCGCCACAGGAGCGTCTCCAGAATCACCGGGTCCATCTCGGCCGGATGGTTCGCCAGAATCAGTGTGCCGCGCCGCGCGCCGAGCTTGTCAAGCCCCGCCAGGTGAATATCGTAGCGCAGCGACAGCAGCCGGCGCACCCACGGTGCGCACACGCTCAACACGCGCGCGGGCTCAATTTCGTTGCACAACGCCAAGGTGCCGGCGATGCCGGCCGCCACCAGGGCGAATCCCGTCAGTACCAGAAACTGTGTTTCCGCCGAAATCCAGTGGCGGTTCAGACTGAGACCCACCACACCCGAGGCCGTGACCATGAAGAGCGCCAGCATCGCGCTTTGCATGGCCGCGCCGGTGCCCTCGCGCCCCTCGGCGCCGACGCGCTCCAGCAAGGTTGAATCAATCAGATTGGTGGCCACGCCAAACAGAATGCCCATCAGAAGCACGCCGCCAATCACCAAGCCATAATGCTCGGCCAGCACGGGTATAAACGGCAGCAGCAGCGCCATGCACAGCGCGCTGAGGGTGGCCGCGCTGTACCGCCAGCGGTTCAGCAACGGCGAGAACAAGGTGCCGCTGATGGCACCCAAGGCCGCCCACAGCGGGATGAATGCCGCGCCTTGTGTGCTGGCCACACCACGCTGGACGATCAAGGCGATCGTCGCCAGTTGGGCGGCATTGGCCACGCCCCAGATCAGCGGACCCGACGTCAGAAACGCGCCATGCCGGCGGAACAGAATCCAGGTGTCATGCAGCACCCGCCGCTGCTCGACGGCAAACGTGCGCGCTTGCTCGTTGCGATAGCGGCAGCCTAACGCAAACACGCCGGCAAACACCAGCAAGCCGGCGATCAGCGTGCTGCCGGCCATCACACAATCATATTTGCGCGTCAGTGTGTACAAAAGCGTCCCACAGGGAATGCCACACAGCAGCCCTACCAGGAACAACGTCGACATGATCCCGTTGATCGTCGCCGTCGACCAGCGTGACTCCTTCGCCACCAGCGGCACCGATGACATCTTGCCTGCATTGTAACAGCCAATCAGGATGCCCATCACCGCCAGATAGCCCCACGCGCTGGGCTGCCAGTGCAGCAGGCCACCGGTCACAAATACCAACGCCGCAATCCACGCGCTGGCCGCCATCACCTGGCTCTTGCGCACCGAGGCCGCCAGCGGGCCGGAGATCGGATAGACAATCACGGTGCCCAACGTCACGACCGCCGAGATCAATTGGATGATCGAATCGCGCGCGCTGGTGACGTACATGTTGACGAACACTTCCAGCACGTAAAATTGCATCAGGCCCATGGCAAAGGCCATCACGCATGACGAGAACAGCAAGAACATATAGTGCATAACGCCAGCTAATCCTTAGTACAATATGGGCTGCATATCGCTGGTTATCCCGCCGTCACACTTTGCAGCCAGGCCTGCGCGATCAGCGCGTGCCCCGCCGCGCTGGGATGCACGCCGTCGCCCGCCCAGTATTCCGGCTCACGCTGCGCACTGGCCGCCGCAAAGAGCCCGTCAAGCGGAATGTAGCGCGCCTGACACGCGCGCGCAATCCGCCGCGCCGCCTGGATCTTTGGATCCAAATCTTCGCGCCACGCCACCCGATCCGCCGGCACCGGCAACACAAACGGTTCAAGAATGATCAAGCGCGCCCGCAGCGTTTCCACCACCTGCCGGGCCAGCGCATAGTAACCATCTTCATACGCCGCCGTGCTGGTCGGGTCCTGCGCGTCATATCGGCGCCACACGTCGTTGATCCCAATCATGATCGAAACCCAGGTCGGCTGCAACGCCAGGCAGTCTTCCTGCCAGCGCGCCGCCAAGTCTCTGACCCGCTGCCCGCTGATGCCGCGATTGAGAAAGCGCACGCGCTTGCATGGATAACGGGCGGCAAACCACGCCGCCACCATGCTCACATAGCCGCCGCCCAACTGCGTGTCGTCCGTCCGACTGCGCCCGCAATCCGTAATGCTGTCCCCTTGAAATACGACCACCGCATTGTCGTCAAGTCCTGTTGCCATCACGTCCTTCATTGCAGTCGTGATAACCCGCAGCCAATGGCATAGGCAGCGGCCGCCGCCACCCCGCCTACGCCCAACATTTCAAGACCGGAGCGCAACCACGGCCGCAACGTCACGCGCGTTTTCAGCGCGCCCAACGCGAACAAGGTCAGCCCCGTCAGCACGCAGGATGACCAAAACGTAATCCCGCGCAAGGCCGGAAACAGGAACGCCGCCACCGGCGTCACCAGCGGCACCGAGCCAAATACCGCAAAGGCCACAAAGGTCGCCAGCGCATTCTTCAGCGGCGATGCTTCATTCTGCACTATGCCCAACTCCTCAACCATCATCACATCCACCCACACCTTCTTGTTCTTCGCAATCAGGCCCACCACCGTGCGCGCATCCGCGGCATCCATCCCTTTGGCCATGTACAACTCCTCGAGCTCGCGCTGCTCGCCTTCCGGATAGTGCTCCACTTCCCACTGCTCGCGCGCCCGCTCGGCGCGCGCATACTCCTGCTCCGAGCGCGTGCTGAGGTAATCGCCAATCGCCATCGACAAGCCATCGGCAATCAGATTGGCCATGCCCATGATCAACACAATTCCCATCGAGAGCGACGCGCCTTCCACCCCGGCCACCACGGCAAAGGTCGTGATGCTCCCGTCCAGTCCACCGTAAATAATGCTCTTGACATACTGGCCGTGCGCCTGCTGATGCCGTTCCGTGGCCTGTTCATGCGCGCGGCGCGAGGCGGCGGGGTCGCCGCCCGCATACGCTGCCCGGGCTGTCGTCAGATCGCGGGTGATCATGCCTGGCGCTCCTCATGACAGCGCCGCAATTCCTCGCGGCAGTTCGGCGTCAGTTCATCAGCCCGCGCAGCCAGCTCCGCCGCCGTCCACCAACGCCCCTCGTCAATTTCGTCCGGCGCAGGTTGCGGGACACCTGTGCACACGCAGGCATACGTCGTCACATATTCGCTTTCCACCGTGCTGCGCCAGAGGTACTCATGCACGTACTGTAGCGGTACCTGCTCATGGATGCCGAGTTCTTCACCCATTTCGCGCCGCGCCGCCTGTTCCGCCGTCTCACCCGGTTGCACATGGCCGCCCACCGACGTGTCCCATTTCCCCGGTTGAATGTCCTTGTGCCGCGCGCGTTTTTGCAGATACAGCCGACCCGCGCCATCCCGCACCAGCACATGCACCACCTGATGCAGCAGCGCCGGATTGCAATGACAGGCCGCGCGCGTCGCACAGCCAATGGGCGTGCCGTGCGCATCCACTAGTTCAAAGTATTCGACAGGATCGGCCATCCGCGCCTACTTTTTTCCCATGCGGCGCAGCAGTAATTCTGTATGACCAAATAAGTACTGCTGTTCCGCCGCCAGTTCCGCGCGTGGAATGCTGTCACTCAGCACGTCTTTGTGCAGCTCACGCAAGCGGGCAATCTCGTTGCCCAACAGTTGCAGTTGCTGTTTTTTGGGTGCGTGCGTGAAAATTTGCCGGGTATGGCTGGCATGAATCGCCAGGCGCGCATAGAAGTCCATCAGGCGCAAGTGCTGCGCGTGCAGCGGCGGGTGCAGCTCCGCCAGCATCTTGATCAACCGTTTGCGATCACGCATCGCATCCGGTAGGCTGATATGCTCACGCACATCGCTGCTGGCCAGCAGCAGGGCCGTGACATAGCGCTCATCATCCACGCCGAACCACAGCCGTGGCCACGCTTTCGCCAGGACATCCACGGAAAACGATGCCGGATTCCATAACACGGCCGCCGCTGCCGCAATCCCGTACCACAGCGTCGCCGTATGCGTGTAGCGCGCCCCGTCCATTTCTGCAATCGGCACGCCCAATGCCCACCGCTCATCCGCCCCCTCACGCGCCGACGGCGCCCACAGCATGCCACCCGCATCGTCTTGAAATCCCTTGGCCATCTGACCCGCGCCGCTGACAACCGCATCCACAGTGTGGGTCCACTCGCGCTCGTGGTCGCCGCGACAGATCATGGCCTGTATCGTTCGTAAGCCCCGCGCCCGCGCCCGTTGTGCTGCTGCCTCGGCATCGCGCTGGCCGGCGACCACTACCAGCATCGTCTTGTCGGCCACCACCTCGATCACATCCGCGCCACGCTCCATGTCGCTGAGAAAGACAATGGGCGTCGCCCCTTTGCGCACCACCAGCGCCGTCAGTTCCGCGACATACCGCGCACAGGCCGCCAGATTCGCTCGCGGCGCCTCCAAGCGCAAGACAATCTGCTGCGCCTCGTGCTGCGCCAGCAACTCTTCAATCAGACTGCTCACCACCTTCACGGCCCGCGGATGTTCCACATTCATGGCCGTCGGCAAGCTCGCGCAGCGCAACTCCGCGTTCGGCGCCAGCCCGACCACATACGCCAGCCCGTCCACCATGTTCAGCGCCGGCACCAAATCCACGCCGTGCGCCGCCGCCGTCTCACGCAGTCCCTTGATCTGCGCGCTGGTGAAACACGCGGCGCCGGTCACCCACGCCTCCTTTTTGTACGGGAACGCGTCGTGATAATCCAGCACCAGCGTGTTCAATTTCAGGCGCGCCATGTCGGCGATCAGCGTCTGCAGATAGGCCGGCGTGTATTTGTGCACCCGCAGATCAAGATACAGCGCGCGCCATGCGCAGGCCGGCTGATCTTCAATCACGCAGCACGGCACCTCCTGCGGATATTGCAGTAAAATCTGCTGCAGTGTGTAATGCCCATACAAGCGCCCGCGGGCGCCGCTGGCGCATAGCATGATCCCGCCCGTGCCAATTTCGAGTTTGTAGCCCTCGTCGCCATACCCGTCCACATCAAAAAACCGAACCTTCAGCCCGAGCTTCGCATAGGCCCGCTCGGTGCGCGGACCCAGCTCGGCAATCACGCGTGGCAGACTCATCACCCGTTTGACACTGATGGCCGATTTGACCGCCAAGCGCAACTCGGTAAACACCGTCGCTTGTGGGGTCGGCACTAACGTCACTGCACTCATCGTCGTATACCCATGGTTTGGTTTATTGGCACGTCGCCGCGGCTGCCTATTTCAGCATTACTTGCCCGCCGCTGACCGCCAGGGCTTGTCCCGTCTCATACGCCTGTTCAACGCAATAGATGATCGCGCGCGCCACATCATCTGGCGTGCAACCGCGCCCGAGCGGCACTTGCGCCGCGTAATGCCCGCGCACATCCGCAATGCTGGTCGCACCCGCCACCTTGCCGGCATCCAAGTACTGCCGGAACAGTCCGTGCGTTGGATCGCTCCAGAGTGGCCCCGCAAAATAATTGCCCGGGCACACGGCATTCACTTTGATCCGATCCTCGATCAGCTCTTTCGCAAAACTCTGGGTCAAGCCAATCGCCCCGAATTTGCTGCCCGCATAGGCGCTGTTTTTGCTGCTGCCCTGCAATCCCGATTTCGAGTTCACCTGCACAATATCCGTCCACGCCCCGCGCCCGCTTGCATTCTGGCGTGCCATCAGCCGGCTGACGTGCTTGACGCACATAAAATAGCCGGTGTAATTCACCTGCGTCACAAACGTAAAATCCGCCAACGTCATCGTCTTCACCGATCCCGCCCGCAACACGCCCGCGTTCGCCACCAACAAATCAACACCGCCACAGATGGCCACGACCTGCCGCAGCATCGCTTCCACCGACGCTTCGTCACTGACATTCACCGCCACGGCCAGCGCCGCATCCGCGCCATGCGATGCACGCAAGGCTTGGGCACATGCCTGCGCGCCCGCGCCATTCATGTCCGCCACCACCACCAGCGCGCCCGCCGCGCACAAGCACTCAGCGATCCCGCGCCCAAAGCCCTGCGCCGCCCCCGTCACCAGCGCAATTTTCCCCTGCAGTCGTCCCACGCTCGCTACCAATGATAGTTTCTGCCGATACGCTTCGCCTTCCCATGTTTCGATGAAAGTGCGCGCGCGCGGTGTCAAATAACGCGGCCCGCCAAACGCCGCCGTCAATTGTTGCACCAAGGCTGCATCCCGCGCCAAGGCCAGCGCCAGCCGCGCATTGCGTAACGTCGTCCCGCCCGCATACACCGCATTGTTCCGGGCGACGATCACCGGGCGATAGCCATGCGCCGCCGCAAACGCATCAATCTTCTCGGCCGTGAGCGCGCCCGTGTGGGCATACGCTTTTGCATAGACAATGTGGTCCGGCGTCAGCGGTCCTTTGGCCACTGCAAACGGCGCTGCCGCCGTCACCATGACCCGCGCCCCGCTGCCCAGCAATTCGCGCAAGCGCGGCGCCGCCTCATACACCGCCGCCACATCGAGCGCTCCTTCGCGCAACGTTGTTGTCACGCCGGCTTTCTTGTATGCCGCGCGCAGCCGTTGCAGCAGCGTGTCGTATACGCGCGCGATCTCGCGTACTGCATTGGCGCCCACAAACACGCCGTGATTCTGCAAGAAGACCACCTGCGGCTGCGCCCCGTGCCGCGTCGCATAGGCCGCCAGCTCATCCCGCATCAGGCGCGCCAGGGTGTAACCCGGATCCGTGTACGGTATCCACAACGCCGTGGGAAACAGCGCCGCGCACACCGCCGCGCCGTCCCGCCCGCACGTCATGCCGTTCACCAAGCCCGGATGCATATGCACCACAAACGCCGCATCAAGTAGATTATGCACGCAAGCCTCGACCGATGGCCGACCCGTCCCCCCTGCCAACACTGCATGTGCCAAAAGCGCGCCAATCCGCGCTTCGCGCCTGACGCCGTCCACCGGCAGCGGCGCATCCAATACCGCGCTTACTTCCGCCCGCGCCATGGGCAGAAACTGGGCTGCGCGGATCGTCGCCAAGTGCGTGCCGCTCGGTTTGATCCACATCGTCGTCCGCGTCTTGTACGAGGTGTTGCCCCCGCCGGCCAGTACATATAGCGCATCGCTGCCGTACCGGTTCGACGCCGCCGCCAATTCTTCAAGTTGCTTCTTCATCATTCCTAGTACCTGAACCCTGAAACCGTTTTAGTCCTTTGTTACCTTGCTACCTTGCCGCACTGTTCCCCAGCGCCTCCCATCCGCGCTGCCGGAAATACGCCAGCCCTTGGGCGCGATCGCTGAACCGCAGCGTTCCGTCCGCGCGCACATACCCGAGATTGCCGCACGCTATTTCCGCCGCATGTCCCAGCGCCACCAGCGCGCCTTCAAAGAAAATCGTCTGGAAGGGCTCTTCATGCGAAAACTTGTCCACCAGCAATCCGGGCGTCTTGGTGTTGTGCTCCGTGCCGGTGAAGACCGGCATGCCCGCCACACCAGCCGCCTCGACAATCGCCAACAACCGCTCGCGCGTGTTGCGATTCGGAATCACTTCGAGCGCGAATATGCGCTGCTGCTCCAATCGCCGCAGCAACGCCGGCACATCCGCTTCAAGTTCCGTCACCGGATTGCCCAGCACCGGATAGGTCGGGATCGCGCCCATGGCCAGGTACAAGTCCACCATTTCCTGCAACGACAAAAATGCTTCCGGCAGCTCGGCCACATAATCCGGGCAGCCCGCCTTCACCAGCGTGCCGCGCAACCAATCTTGCAGCACGGCTGCCGTCTGCATGTCCGGCGGCGCCGCAGCGCACAATGCCGTGAACATGGCCCGCGCGCGTTCCTCACCCAACGCCAGAACTGCCTCTGCCAGCACCTGAATCACATGCCGTTCGGTCGTGTTGCCTGCCGGCGTCAAGGCCTCGACCTGCGCCATGGTGAGCTGCACCGGCGCTGCAATCGCTGCCAAATGTTGGTTGAGCTTCGCCACTAATTGCTGATTGCGCGCCGTCAGCGCTGCGCGCATCTGCTGCAACGCTGCCGCGCCGCGGCTCTCCGGCGCCAGCGCGCGCGTTACGCTCTTGGCCGTCAGATAGCAACGCCCTGGATTGTTCGGGTCATTCAGCCGCTGACCGCCCGTCTGCGCTTCCGTATCGAGTGCCACTGCTTCCATGCCGAACAACGGGCAGACGAATTGCGCCGCGCACGCCGCCCGGAATTCCTCAAACCCCGCCACGGTGTAATGATCGTTGATCCCCAAAATCGAGATATGCTCCGCTACCGCCTGCGCCACCGCCTGCGCCGGACTGTCAAACACACTGAACGAGTAGTTCGTGTGGATGTGCGTGTTGGTCAACACCGGCATTTTTTGTTTTCAGTTTTCGGTCTTCAGTTACATTCTCGCGCAACGCGACAATTTATAAAGTGGCCTGCGGCCGCACCCAAGCCGGATCGTGGCTGCCACATGATGTCCGACATCCAGCATCGTTCTTTTTCGTGCCTTCGTGGCATTTCTTTTCTGTGATCCAGCATCCGTCATTCAATGTTCAATCGCAAATCGTCAATTGCCAATTGTAAATCATCCCTGCCGTTTCCGCAGCACCCGTGCTTCATACTGCCGCACCACTTCAAGCCATTCGATCCCGACCGGCACATCCTGGGTCTGGCAGTAATAGTTCCAAACCGCGCCCAGTGGCAGCAGCTTGCTCTCTTCCAGCAGCGCCAGTTTGCCCACGCCATCACCACGCTGCTCACAGTCGCGCAAGGCCGCCTGCGGTTCGAGCAACGCGGCCAAGATCGCTTGTTGCGTCGCCCGCGCGCCAATCACCCACGCGCCGATCCGGTTCACACTCGCGTCAAAATAGTCTAGCGCCAGATACATCCGCTGCAGCGCCTGCCCGCGCACCAGCTCGGCAAACACGTTCTTCACATCGTCGTTCAACACCACAATATGATCGCTGTCCCAGCGGATGCCGCGGCTGACATGCAGCAGGACCTTGTCGCAAAATGTCAGGATCGCCGACAGTTTGTCGTGAATCGTTTCGGTCGGATGAAAATGACCCATGTCCAGGCAGGGGGTCAGGCCATGTTTGATCGCGTACGCCAAGTAGAACTCATGCGACCCGACGGTGTATTCCTCGCGGCCGATGCCAAACAGCTTGGCTTCGACCGTGTCAATGCACTTGCGCGGGTCCACCCCGTGCGCCGGATCAAAGATGCGATTGTACGAATCCACCAGGCGTGCCCGTGGCGTCCAGCGATCCGCCGGCACATCCTTCATCCCATCCGGTATCCAGAAATTGCAGACGCACGGCCCGCCTTGATTTTCCGCCAATGCTTGCGCGATCTTGCGGCAGGCAATCCCGTGCCGGATCCAATACCGCCGGATATGCTCGTCCGCGCTCGACAAGGTCATGCCCGCCGCCGCGTTGGGATGCGAAAAAAAGGTCGGGTTGAAATCCAGCGCGATGCCGTGCTTTTTCGACCAGCGCATCCAGCGCCTGAATTGGGCCGGTGTCAACCGGTCGCGCGCAACGCGTGCGCCGTCCGCCTCCCCATAAAACGCATGGATGTTCGCCCGCTTGTGGCCCGGAATCAAGCTGCCTGCTTTCACCATGTCCGCCCGCAGTTCATCACCTGTCCGCGCCACGCCGGGATAATTGCCCGTTGCCACCATACCGCCCGTCAAGCCTGCCTCGGGATGTTCCAGCCCGCGCACGTCATCGCCCTGCCAGCAATGCAGCGACAGCGGCACCGTCGCCAGCGCCGCCAGTGCCTGCTCCGGGTTCACACCCCACGCCCGATACAGCATGCACGCGGCCGCGTAGGCCGCGTTCACCTGTTGCCGGGTCATCGGTGCTCGTTTCGCCATTGCTGCTTCTCTCGTCGTAGTTGCATGAACGCTACAATTATGTTCTTTGTTGACCGACTCTTATTATAGCAGAATTCGTGCGCCGCGGACGAACTGTGCCCGGCGGCAACCGCTACGCGCCCACCACCGGCCGCCCAATTGAATAATAGGCAAAGCCACGTTCGCGCATTTCCGCGAGTTCGTATTGATTGCGCCCGTCAAAAATCACGGGTTCCTGCAGCAAGCGCTTGATCCGCGCGAAATCGGGATTGCGAAATTCATTCCACTCCGTGATCAGCACCAACGCAGCCGCGCCGCGCAGCACCGCATACTGCGAGCTGCAATAGGCAATGCGCGCGCCAAATACTTTGCGCGCCGTCGCGCGTGCGACCGGATCATAGGCGCGCACCTGCGCCCCGGCCTTCAGCAAGTGATTAATCACCACAATCGAGGGTGCTTCGCGCATGTCGTCCGTTTGCGGCTTGAAGGCCAAGCCCCAGACTGCAATCGTGCGCCCACGCAGTCGCGGGCCGAAATGGCGCGCGATTTTGTCAAACAAGATCCGCTTTTGATCTTGGTTAACCGTCTCGACACTCTCCAGGATGCGGGCCGTGTAGCCATGCGCCCGCGCCGTCGCGCCCAACGCCTGTACATCTTTCGGAAAGCACGAGCCGCCGTAGCCCACCCCCGGAAACAGAAAGCGCGGGCCGATCCGCGAATCCAACCCAATCGCCCGCCGCACCTTGGTCACGTCCGCCTGCGCCGCCTCACAGATGTTGGCGATTTCGTTCATAAACGAAATACGCGCCGCTAGCATGGCATTCGCCGCATATTTGCTCATCTCCGCCGAGCGATTGTCCATCTCCACAAAGGCCGCACCGGTCCGCATGAACGGCGCGTACAATTCGCGCATGACCTCGACTGCGCGTTCGCTGGCGGCGCCGATGACGACCCGCTCCGGCTTGAGGAAGTCTTCCAAGGCCGCCCCTTCCTTCATAAACTCGGGGTTTGAGACGATGTCAAACGGATGCGCCGTGCAACGCGCTATGCGTGCCCGCAACGCATCGGCGGTACCCACCGGCACCGTGCTCTTTGTCACAATCACGCGATAACCGGTCATCGCCCGCGCTATCTCTTCCGCCACGGCGAAGACGGCGCTGAGGTCCGCATTGCCATCCTTCTTGGGCGGCGTGCCGACGGCCAAAAATACAATTTCGGACTTGCGCACGGCTTGCGCCAGATCGGTCGTAAAGCTCAGGCGCCCATCCGCCACATTGCGCCGCACCATCTCGCTCAGCCCCGGTTCATAGATTGGAATCTTGCCGCGCCGCAACGCCCGCACCTTGGCCACATCATTGTCAACGCCGATGACATCATTGCCGCTGTCGGCAAAACATGTGCCGGCAACAAGTCCCACATATCCGGTTCCTACCACGGCTACTTTCATACGGTGTCCCCAGGGTTCAGAGTTCAGGGCTGCTTGGAGTCCCGCCACAGGCGGGATTCAGGGCTGCTTGGCGCTGGCTTGGCTAGCTAAGGCACCAGCCTAGTCCCGTCAAAGGCGGCGATCCCGCCATCGGCGTGGATCCCGCCACAGGCGGGATTCAGGGCTGCAAGTTGCAGAGCAGCGCAATATCCAATATCCAATCCCGCCTTGGACGGGACTCCGAGCAGCAAGGAATGTCCAATGATAACGTTGTGCGCAGACACTTCGTCCTTCGATATTCCCGGTTCGATATCCATCAGGTTTCAGGCCGGTGGTTGCTGCGCTTGGCCAATTACCGGCGCGGCGATTTCTGCGTGTCTTTGTGTCTTCGTGGCCATAGTATCTGCGGTGCGGCGGTGCTCAGCGTTCAGGTGCCCGTGTCACGCGCAGAAACCGCCGCTTGCCCGCCCGTAGTACAAAACTGGTTGCAGCCGGCAGCGGTACGCGCAGCGCGCTCACTTTTACCTCATCAATGCTGACGGCCCCCTGCTGAATCAAGCGGCGCGCTTCACTGGTCGAAGGCGCCAGGTTCGCCTCGATCAAGACCCGTACCACGTCGAGTTCCGGCCCGGCCTCGCGCAGCATGTAGTCCGGCATTTCATCCGGCAAGGCGTGCTGCGAGAACACCCGCTCAAATTCCGCCCGCGCCGCGGTGGCCGCGTCGCCACCGTGATACTGCGCGACGATCGTGCCGGCCAACGTTTTCTTGATCTCCATCGGATGCGCACTGCCGGCTCGCACCCCTGCCTGCCACGCGCTTACCTGCGTCAGCGGCACATTGGTCAACAACTCGAAATACTTCCACATGAGCGTATCGCTGAGCGACATCAATTTCCCAAACATGTCATGCGGGGCATCCGCGATACCGACACAATTGCCGTAACTTTTCGACATCTTGCGCACGCCGTCCAAACCTTCCAGCAGCGGCATCGTCAGGCACACCTGCGGCTCTTGTCCCGCGTCACGCTGCAAATCGCGCCCGACCATCAGGTTGAAGGTCTGGTCATTGCCGCCCAATTCAACATCGGCGTTGATCATGACCGAATCGTAGCCCTGCATCAACGGATAGATGAGCTCATGCAAATGGATGGCGGTGCCGGCCTGCATACGCTGGGCGAAATCCTCGCGTTCAAGGGTCCGTGCCACGGTCGTCTTGGCCAGCAGGCGGATCACGTCCATGAAGCCCATCCGGCTGAACCATTCGCCGTTGTAGCGTACTTCGAGCCGGTCGCGGTCGAGAATCCGGCAGGCCTGGTTGAGATACTGCTCGGCATTCGCCAGCACCTGCGCCTCGCTCAACTGCGGGCGGGCCTTGTCGCGCCCGGACGGGTCGCCCACTTGGGCGGTGTACGAGCCAATGATCAGGATGGCCTGATGGCCAAGATCCTGAAACTGGCGCAGTTTGCGCAGCACAACCGTGAAGCCAAGATGCAGATCGGCAGCGGTCGGGTCCACGCCCAATTTGACGCGCAGAGGTACCCCCCGCATCACTTTCTCACGCAGCTCGTTGCGCTCAATCAGCGCAACCATGCCGCGCTCCATCACGCTAAGTTGCTGGTCAACATTCATAATAAAGCATCAAGCTATTGCTAAAAACAAGAAAATAGTGTATCATAATCATGAAATTTATGCTCTGCCGAATGCGGACCAACTGGCCGCAGCGGCATCACCGATGCGGAGACCAGACAATGAAAACGAACCACATGCGCAGTCTAACAATGCTGCTGGGGATTATCATCTGCGCCGGCTTGGTCGGCTGCAGCGTGGTCGAGTCGCGCCAGCCTATGGGGCTCGAGCCGGCTGCGGATATCGCCGAGCAACTGCAAGGCACCTGGACGCAGGGCAAAGATGTCATCTGCATGACCCATACCGTCACCGGCGTCTGTTCGCTAGCCTACGTTGAAACGAGTAAGCACGCTTTGGATGCCAACGTGTATCAGTTGGTGCTTCGCCGCAGCCCGCAGCGCGTCTATGCCAATCTCACCAAGCCCCAAGACGATCCGGCCGCCACCAACCTGTATTGCATCTCACTCCTGCAGATCAGCGACAAAAATCACTGTACGGTGATCTTGCCGCGCGTGGCGGCCTTCGCCGCAGCCGTCGAGCAGGCCGCCTTGGTCGGCACGAACAGATCAAAGGATAGTGTGACGATTGACTGCACGCCCGCCCAGTTAGAAAAGTATCTCGACGGCGTGGTGCAGTCGAATGTCTGGCGCACCGAGGATCCCATCCACCTGATCCGCCTCGTCCCTGCCGCCGGCAAGTGACGTTGCGACTGCGAACCCGATAGTGCACTCCAAATGCGAACCACAACCAGCAGCGCAGCAGGCGCGGCACAAGTGGTGTCACACTGCTGCGGTGCTGCCGTCCCCCTTTGGAAAAGGGGGTTGGGGGATTTCTTGCCCCTATTCTTCCTCCACCGATTACTGATCACTGATCACTGATTACCAATCATGCCCGCCCCTTTTCTGATCGGCGCGCACATGTCCGTCGCCGGCGGGCTGCATTGCGCCATCGGCCATGCTGTGCGGCATCAGTTTACCTGTGTCCAGCTGTTCACCCATTCGCCGCGTGTCTGGACATTGCCGCCATTTGACAAAGTTGCGGCCGCGACCTTTCAAGCAGCCCGCCGCAACGCCGGCATCATCTGTGTCGTCGTCCATGCGCCGTACCTACCCAACTGCGCCAGCACGGATGCAGCTCTCTGGGCGCGCTCCTGCGCCGCAATTGCACACGACCTGCGCATCGCCGACGCCATTGGCGCCGACTATTTTGTTATGCACCCCGGCAGTGCCCGCGGCGCCGCGCCAGCCACCGCCATTCAGCGCGTCGCGGACGCACTCTTGCGGCTGCACGCCGTACACCCGTGGCACTGCACGTTCCTGCTCGAGAATACTGCCGGCGGCGGATCATTACTCGGCGCATCATTTGGCGAACTGCACGCCATCATCAACACCGTTTGGCAATCCGCGCCCACGGCCCGCCTGGGCATCTGCCTCGATACCGCGCACGCCCATGCTGCCGGCATGGATCTCTGCAGTGACGCCGGCCTGGCCAGCGTGTGCGCTTCGCTCGCCCATACACTGCGCACCGACGCCTTGCGCCTGATCCACTGCAACGACACGACCGTCATGCGCGGCGCGCGCCGTGACCTGCACGCGCACATCAGCAAAGGCCGCATCGGCGCGCACGGCTTTCAACTGCTGCTCGCGCAGCCGTTCTTGCGCACCCTCCCCTGGATTCTGGAAACGCCCAAAGATACTGCCCGCAGCGACACGCGCAATGCCAATCTTCTGCGCAAGTGGTTTGCACAGCATTGCAGCTGAGTTTTAGGTTTTACGTTTTAGGTTGCAGGGCTACTTGGAGCTGGCCTGGCTATTCTCACTATCGGCGCGGATGGCTGGAAGCCCCGCTCCCAGTTGCAGCATGTAGCCGAGGGCGTCGACCTCGGCCCGCCGCGAGTTCAGCAACAGACTACCAGCAGAAGGTGGCCAAGCCGCACGGTTTGGACTGTTTTCAAGTCCACTGCCGTGAACGACTTTACCCAGGCGCGCCGCGCCGCACCTTCACACCTTGCTACCTTGCTACCCTCTCCAGCCGCACCTCCGTCACCAATGCCGTGCGCGCGCCGCTTCTGCTGCTCAGTTCCACATACACCACCGCACCGCCGCTCACTGCATTCGTGAATACCACGTGCTGCCGCTCCCATTCGTTCGGCCGTACATAGTCCCAGGCCACGCCAACTTCTCTTCGATCGGGCGTGAACACCGCCAGACGCGCCCCCAGCACCTCCGGATATGCCGGCGCAACCATCTTGGCTACAGCGCTCAACCGATAGACGTTTCCGGCATCCAACCGTACAAGTTGTCGCACATGCAGCATCGGCCCGCGCAGGTGCTTCAGGCGCAGCGCCGTGCCGGCGCCGGGCGCATCCGCCGCCACCATTGCAATGGCCTGCGTCATGCGCGCATCCTGCGCTTCCCAACACTGCCATCCCCGCGCGAAACTGCCATCGCGCACAATGTCTTCACCGCACGCCGCCAATGTCGTGGCTGCTTGGCGCGCTGCTCCGCTGCCGGCGAAGCGGTAGACGTTCCAGCCAAAATGATACACGCCGCGCCTCAATTCCCAAAACGCCGGAATCCCCCACCACGCCTTATACTGCGGCACATTATATTCATCCCGCACATACAGCAAGGACGTGCGATACACAAATGCTGTCACTAGCACAAACCGCACATCGTTTCTGATCATCTGCCTGAACTTCGCGCTCGCACCGGCATGCACCGGCATGCGCGAATAATTGAACGCGAAATCCTTGAGGCTGGTGACGGCCACCAGTCCATTCTCCAGAAACGCCACCGGTGTCTGCGGAAAAGCGCAATAGATATCCGGACGATCGTAAAACAGCCGCATTCCGAGGCGTGCATTCTCGATTGGCTCGGCAAACTTGCTATTCATTATGAAATAGGCCGTGCCGTTACTGGGCGTCTGCGCCGCCACATACCGGAACATGTCATCGTAGGCACACGCAAACTTGTGGCTGACAAGACCACGTGACAATGGCCCGATGGCCAGTGTAAACAGTACATGCAACACCAGTAGCGTGCTTAGCAGCAGAAGCTGACTCATCGTCACAAGCTGCCACAGCGCATGAATGCGCATCCGCAGCACGACGCTCAAGGCGTATATCGTCAGCACCGTCGCCATGACCGCGCTGCTGCTGGACAGCAGCAAATAGCGTGTGTCAAACACCTGCCATGGCACATAGATCGCCGCCATGCCCACCGCAATCACAAAAAATATTCCCGCACCTGTCAGCGCCGCCCGCAGCGCCTGCCGCTCCTGTTCATTGTTCTTCCCCACCTCGTACATCAATACCACAAAAATCCATGCCGGCACCGCCAGCAACGCATGCGGTGCCGTGTCCACAAAATGCCGTGCAAACCGCCCCACTGACTCCTGTAGCAGCGTCAGCGCCAAACTATACCCGCCCGTCCCACTCGCGTCATACACCCCTTTGTTGGTCAAGAACACCACGATCACTAATACAGCCACCAACGTCGCCCCAACCGCCACCGGCCAGCAACGCTGCAATCCCGTTCGCCACCCCAGCCCCCCAAGCCGCACCAGCAGCAATCCCGCTGCAACGCACACGACATACGCCATCACGCCTGGTTCCTTCACACCTATCGCATACATGGCACACACAACCCCGACGCCATTGTACCACCACCACGCCCCGCGTGACAGTACCGGAGTGCCGGTCAGCCGCACCAACACGAACAACACGCCATACATGCCAAACAGCATGTAGGGCTCCATAGTCCATAATACATAGTAATTAGACGTGAACGATGCCGTCACTAGCGCACAAAAGACCGCCACCAGCGTCAGCCATTGATTGCCGATAAAGAAGGATATGATCCGAAACGCCATAACGCATGTCAAAAGCAAAAGCACTCCGTTCTGGAAAACATGATAGACAATCGGCAGCTTCGAAAAAAACGCGGGCAGAAATGCCAGAAACTGGAGCGGCCGCGCTTGATTTCCAAAACCCATGATATTCAGCAACTGAGCCGGTTCATGCCACGTGGTCGCGCGACATACGCTGCATATGATTGGCGCGTCCAGTATTCCGGGCCGCCCATCAACTAACACCGGCGACATCATTGCTACCACAACCAGCACCAGCACCAGCAATGGCGCCACCTTCTGAATACGTTGTTGCATTCCTTCCGTGGCCATGCTTACGCGCACGTTGTAGTTACATGATATGGCAATCGTCTCGCGTTTGAGACCTTTCTGCGATAGTCACCGATCGACCTTATGCAAGCGTTAGGCACTGCGCACCTCGCCTTGAAATCCACAACTGGACGTGACAATGCTGCGCGGGCGCGCTTTCACTTCATCGAAAATGCGGTCAATATATTCACCCAGAATACCAAGGCAAAGCAATTGTGTGCCGGACAGGAAAAGAATCACCAGGATCAGCGTGGTAAAGCCTTTGGCCGCGACCATGCCCGCAAAAAACAGGCCGAAATAAAACACAATGCCCACCAAGGCAACTGCCGACATAGCCAGACCCAACGCCGAGACAACTTTTAGGGGCACATGCGAAAACGAGGTGATTGCGTCCCAGCCCAAGCGCACATATGCCATGTAACTGAATTTTGATGCACCCTTGAGGCGGCGGCCGCGCTCATAAGGCACGCCGGCTTGGCGGAAACCAATGTAGGATGTCAGACCGCGAAGATACGGATTGCGTTCCAGAAATCGTTGGCACAGAATATCCACCACTGCCCGATCCAGCAAACGAAAATCACCGGCGCCGGGCACCAGACTGATGGCCGCAATCCGGTTCAGCAGGCCATAAAAGAGCCGCCGTTGCCATTGCATCCAGACCGACTCCTGCCGTTTGATCCGCACCCCATACACAACCTGGCACCCGTGCTGCCACTCTGCGACCAGCTGCACGATAACTTCCGGCGGGTCTTCCCCATCGGCATCCATTTGCACAACCGCATCACCACGGGCATTCATGTAGCCCGTCAGAATGTTGGCCTGATAGCCGAAATTCCGGCTCAATTGAAGCCCTTTGACCCGTGCATCGGCCGCATGCAAGCGTTCGATCCGCGCATACGTGTCATCCGTGCTGCAATTGTCCGAAAACACTATTTCGCAGTCATACCGAGACAATTCGCCGGCAAAGACCGCACTGACGCGCGCATACATGGTGTCAACATTTTCACCCTCGTTGTACACCGGAATGACAATCGAAATGAGTTTCATGGTGCGTGCTCCCCTTGCTGCAGATAGCGGCGGTACCAGGCAATCGTGTGGGTTAAGCCCTCCTCCAATGCTGTCTGCGCATGCCAGTGCAGCTGTTTGTGCGCGGCCGTCGCATTGCCGTAAAATCGCATGGTCTCGCCACGCCGGTAGGGCAAGGTGCCGATCTCCGGCACCCGACTGCTGTGGCATAGCCCATAGATCAAGCTGACCACATCGCGCACGTGCATTTCACTGCCCGTCGCCAGATTGAAAATATCGCCCTCAACATCCGGTGCCTCACCCACCGCAATCAGTCCGGCAACGATGTCATTAACGTAGTTGAAATCGCGGGTTTGCTCGCCCGGCGTCATCGGAAAATCGGCGCCCGTCAATGCAGCGCGGATTGCGGCCGGGACTAACATCGCGCTGAGTTGCAGCGGACCATACGTGAGAAAGGGACGCGCAACCACGACCGGCAGATCAAATAGCCGGGCATAGAGTTGGGCCAAATGGGTCGTGCAGATTTTCGACCAGGAATAGGGAGATACCGCACGCTCCCGTTGTTGTTCGGAAAACGGCACGTCACCGTCACCGTATTCTTCACATGTGCCGATTACCACACAACGACCAACTTTGTTGCGACAGGCATGCAAGAAGTTCTGCGTGCCCATAATATTGGCCGCAATCATGTCATCCAGCAACTCGACTGATCGCACGACATCGGTGTGCGCTGCGAGATGGTACACACAGTCAATGGGCTGATGATCCTCAATGAGCGCGGCCACGCCCGCCCGATCCAGCAAGTTCAAATGGACGCGTTGACAGACTACCTGCAACGCATCCAAGCGCCACCACGAGATACCCGGCATATCCAGCGCAATGACGCGATATCCACCGCGCCCTAAATGGTTACACAAATGGCTGCCGATGAATCCCGCCGCACCTGTCACTAACACACTGCGCGGGTGTTTGGCAACGCGGGTCATTCCGATGCCGCAAGATATTCGGCTATTTGCCGCAGACAGGTGGCGCGGACATCGGCGTGCTGCTGATAGTCCCGCGTCCATTCAAGGACGCGATCCAGCGCATCGGACAACCGCCAATGCGGCCGCCAGCCGAGACGTGCACGCGCTTTTGAACAATCCAATTTCAGATATTTTGCCTCGTGTGGCTGCACGCCGCTGACCACGGTCGCTGTCGCGCTTGCCCAGCGTCGGCAGACATAGTCGGCCAGCCACTGCACTGGTTGAACATCCTCGTCATAGGGCCCGAAATTCCATGCCTCGGCGTACGCCGGCCCATCTGCATACAGCAGCTCGGCCAGCCGGAGATAGCCGCTGAGCGGTTCAAGCACATGCTGCCATGGGCGCATGGCCCCCGGATTCCGCACACTGATGGGCAGGCCGGCAAGCAGGGCGCGCATGCAGTCCGGCACCAAGCGATCGTCCGCCCAGTCACCGCCGCCAATGACATTGCCCGCCCGTGCCGTCGCAATGCCGACGCCATGTCGCGCGTGGTCACGCGGGTGAAAAAACGACGTGCGGTAGGCACTGGTCACCAGTTCTGCGCACGCCTTGCTGCTAGAATAGGGATCGTAGCCGCCCAGCGCCTCATCCTCGCGATAGCCCCACCACCACTCCCGATTTTCATAACATTTGTCGGTCGTGACGACGACCACGGCACCTACACCCGGACAATGGCGAATGGCTTCCAGCACATGCACTGTCCCCAGCACATTGACTGCGTAGGTCTCCACCGGCGCCTTGTAGGACTCGCGTACCAGCGACTGGGCCGCCATGTGCAGCACCACTTCCGGTTGCGCAGCCTGCAGGGCAGTTGCCAAACCGGCAGCATCGCGCACATCGCCGCTATGCGATTCCAGCAACTCCGCCACGCGCGCCAGCGCAAACAAACTCGGCGACGTGGGCGGGTCGAGTGCATACCCAACCACGTGCGCGCCCAGCGCATGCAACCAGATACTGAGCCAGGCCCCCTTGAAACCCGTATGCCCGGTCAGAAACACACGCCGCCCGCGCCAAAACTCAGGATTGATTGAATGCGCATGCATGGTTGGCTCACCGGTCATGGCCACACCTTCCAGGGCGCCTGCCCACTTTGCCACAGCTCTTCCAGCAACTTCAAATCGCGGATCGTGTCCATACACTGCCAGAAACCACGGTGATGATACACCATCAACTGGCCATCGCGCGCCAAGCGTTCCATCGGTTCGCGCTCAAATGTGCAGGTGTCATCGTCACTGACATAGTCAAACACACGTTGATCCATGACAAAGAACCCGCCATTGATACAACTTGTCCCGACCGATGCTTTCTCAAGAAAGCGCTCCACGCGGTCTCCTTGTACCACCATGTCCCCAAAGCGCGACGGCGGATAGACGCCGGTGACGGTCGCGATTTTACCGTGCCGCTTGTGAAACGCCACGGCCGCTGCCACGTCCACATTGCTGACGCCGTCACCATAGGTCATCATGAAGAGGGCGCTGTCAATGTAGCGGCGCACTCGTGCCAGCCGTGCGCCGGTCATCGCCGCCAGCCCGGTGTCCGCCAAGGTCACCGTCCAGTTTTCCTCGCCGTGCGTGTCATTGATGGTCACATCGCGGTGCATCCCTCGCCCCAGCCGCACGGTGACATCCGCATTCAATATATCGAAATTCAGGAAGTAGTCCTTCAGCACGTGCCCCTTGTAGCCCAGACACACCACAAAATCATTAAAGCCATACTGCGCATACATCTTCATGATATGCCAGATGATCGGCCGTTCACCGATTGCGATCATTGGTTTGGGCTTAAACTCGGTTTCTTCGCGAATGCGCATGCCTTGGCCGCCTGCAAGTAGCACCACTTTCATATTATTCCCATGCATCAATGCGCAAGCGTTCACGGGCGATGCCATGCGCCTTGTGCATTTGTTCGGTGAAATACTGCAGCATTGCCGGCGGCCCGGAAAAATAAAACAATGCTTGCTGCGGATCACATGCGGCATTGAATGCCGCCTGACAGGAAAGCCGGCCACATGCAATAGTGTTACCGTCCGCCTCCGTTTCAGAATAATAATGAATCGCCAGTGCCGGGGCGGCAGCACGCCAGCCTTCGAGCAGATCACGACACACCAGCAAAGCCGGTATGCGCGCGCCGTAGAGCAAGGTTATTGGCGCCGCTGTTGCCAAGCCGGGCAGCGTGCCAAGGAAAGCAGTAAACGCCGACACGCCCGTGCCACCCGCCACCAAGACCGTCTCGCGCTGTGCGTTGATCACAAATTCACCATACGGCAATTTCAACCACACCGCTTTGCCGGGCTTCAATTCCTGCTCCATCCGCCGTGTGTAACGGCCAACGACAGAATACAGCAGCCGCACGGGCAACACGTCCGGCGGCGATGCAATGGAAAACACGCGTGAATCCGGCCAATGCCGTGAGGGATCATATGGATCCAGCGCCAAATGCAGGAACTGACCGGGTTTGAAGCGCGGCATGCGCTGCTGCGGCACGAGTAACACCGAGTAGGTTTCCGCGCCATGCGGGATGATCTCTGCAACCGTTGCCGGTATCTTGCTGGGGGTCGCCATGCTGTTTACTGCGCTGCAAAAAAAGCGGTGAATTGTTCGGCAACATAGTCACGCTGTGCCGGCGTTATGCCCGGATACACACCAATGAAAAAGGTGTTGTTCATGATGCTGTCCGTATTCGTCAGATCGCCAACGACCCGGTGCGGAATCTCCGCATAAGCCGGATGGCGCAGGAGATTGCCACAAAACAGATTGCGGGTTTCGATCTCCCGTTCTTCGAGAAAGCGCGTCAAATCATTGCGCCTGAAGCCTGCCTCTGCGCATACCGTGATCGGAAAACCAAACCAAGCCGGCTCACTGTTCTGCGTCGCCCGGGGCAGCAGCAAGCGATCCTGATAGGGCGCCAGCATCGCGTGCAGCGCCGCAACATTCTCCTGGCGCGCCGCCACAAAGGCTGCAAGCCGGTCTAACTGCGCACAACCAATCGCTGCTTGCATGTCGGTCACTTTCAAGTTGTAGCCAATGTGCGAGTAGACATATTTGTGGTCATAGCCCAACGGCAGCGTGCCAAATTGCTGACTGAAGCGTTTGCCACACGTGTTGGATTCGCCGCCGCTGCAATAGCAGTCGCGGCCCCAGTCGCGAAACGACCGCGCAATCCGCGCCAGATCCTCATCATGCGTCAACACCGCGCCACCTTCACCCAATGTAATGTGATGCGCCGGATAAAATGAGCACGTTGCCAAATGACCAAAACCACCCGTGAGTTTGCCGCCATAGCGACTGCCCAACGCGTCACAATTGTCCTCGATCAACCAGAGATCATGTTGCTGTGCCAGCGTAAGAATCGCCGTGACGTCAAACGGATTACCCAGCGTGTGCGCCATCATGATTGCCTTCGTCCGCGGGCCAATCGCTGCCGCCACCCGCTCTGGTATGGCCACATAATCGCCCAAGCTGACATCCACAAATACCGGCACTGCCTGCTGTTGCAAAATCGGGTTGACCGTGGTCGGAAACCCCGCCGCAACTGTAATGACTTCGTCGCCCGGCCTGATCCGCCGCGCCCCCAGTTTGGGCGAGGTCAACGTGCTGAACGCCACTAGATTCGCCGAGGAGCCCGAATTAACCAAGACGCAGTCTGCTACACCGACATACTCCGCCAGACGATTCTCAAACTCATCCGCATAGCGATTCGCCGTCAGCCAGAAATCCAAACTGGCATCCACCAATTTCACCATCTCTTCTGGCCCATACACCCGCCCGGCGTAGTGGACTGGCGTCACGTCCCGCCGTGCACGCTGACGCTCCTCGCCAAATGCGTGGACTAACGCCAGAATCTCTTGTCGCAGTGTCGCTTCATGCATCCTGCATCCTGTCGTTTCTTTCGCAACGAAAACAATTATAATATTAGGTGTTCCCTTTTCCGCTGGGACGTGTCACTGCTGGTCACCGGCAACTTTTTCAAGGCGGATTTCGGTAAACTCCCCCGTGCTGGCGGCATTGCCATAGCCCATGTGCACATACACTGTGCCGACGCCCGTCACCGTGTTAGTGAACTCCAGTGGACGCGCCCACCAGTTGGTATTCTCCGTCACCCACACAATCGCCTGCTCCGGCTGCGGCGGCAAGTAGAGCGCCACCCGCCCGCCGAAGATCACACTGCTGTCACTCGTCGCCGTCGAGCGCACCTTTGCGCTCAGCCGATATACCGCGCCGGATGACAGCGACACCGGCTGATGCACGCCCAGCATCTTCTTGCCCGGGTTCTCAATCCGCAGCACATAGGTCGTGCGGAATTTGTCGTCGTAGTGCACGACCTTGATCTGGTTCGTCAATGCGCGCCCGTCCTTCCAATAACTCCAGCCCTCCAATCCCTTGGCAAAACCGCCGTTCTTCACCAACGACGGCAGCGCGGGCTTTGCCACGGGCACGACCGGTTGTGCCGCCTTTGATGCGCGTGTGGGTGCGGACAGCGCTTGTGCCGCTTGTGGTTGCGGCTGCACGATCGGCGCAGGTGTCACCGGCACTGCCGGCGTTTGCACTTCTGTCGCCGCCGACATAAGCTGCTGCGTCTGCTGGCGCGGCTCATACCAGTAGCGCCAGACAAACAAGGCGATAATCGCAACAACGACTAGTACTTCTGTTTGAACTAGTAGCATCGTCTTCACAGTCATTGCAGTGGGGTGGTGGCAGTGTTACAGCAACTAATACCATGATATTCTGTGTAGCGAGGTAAATAGTAGCAAATCGCGGCCGCGAATGCAACCACGCTGCATTATTGCGCGGCGCAATAATTTCATGTGGGGCATTCGCTTGCTGGCTATCGAGGGAGAGGGCATATGCCCGCGTTGCTGAGAAAACCCGCGTGCCGTACATAGTGTGATTGTATTTTGTCGCCACGAATCGGCAAGCACCCCCATGCGCGCAAAGGCCATCGCACGGCCGCTCACATGGTTGGTGAAGACGCGCAATTCCTCGCGCTACTCTTCACGCTCTGTCAACCACAGCACACCATGCGCGAGTTGTGACGGTAGAAGTGAGACGCGTACCATCGCACATGGTAGTACAGCGCCCGGCCATGGTTATCTGATGTTGGATCCCCACCAACGCTTAGTTCAGCTTGAGCCTGGGCACATCGCCATCATGACCACTGCTGCGATTCGTGCACGTAGCGGTGGCAAGCCAACGACGCTGGTGCGTACAAGCAGCAAGCGCACCGGCATATTCAGCCCCATGACAAGCGTATGCTCACGCTTGTCTTGTGCACCCACCAAGTGGAAACCAATCGCTCACAGCAACCATTTCACGTATGGTTGCTTGGTCTCACTCATCCAAGGAGATGCTAGAGAGATGCGAGCAGGGGTAGCCGTCAGGCCACTTCAGGGTTACGCGATTTGTGCCTTCGTTCAGTGTGAGTTTTCCCAGAAGTACTTTCTCTTCATCACCAGGTCCGAGCCCCTTCGTGACTTTGTCACCCACATTAGCGAGCACAACTTCTTCATTCACGATGACCGAAAAGGGGCGTGGATTCTGTGCAGCAAATGTGGCCGACAGCGTGTACTCGCCTTCGTGCTCGATCACAGGCTCAAAGGTGACGTAATTAGGCACCGCGCCGCTGTTTATAACCACAGGGCGCTCCCTGGTGCCATACCCGCCTTCCATGAGTTTGAGATTCGTTTCTGCGGCATCACGCACGAACATCTCGAGCGCAATCGGCTCTGTTGGTTGTGGCGAACTATCCGCCGTGATTTCATCTGCTTGGGCAACGGCCACTTCGGCGATTGTCTCACTTTGTGAAATGGCGTTGGCATCGGCTGGCACGGCCTGCGGTTCCGCCACAGGTTTCTGCTCTACCGCCGTTGGCGCTTGTGTGTCGTTTTCGCTCGTAGTCGCTGTTCCTGCATTCGCAAGACTTGCCGTTGCTGCAGGAGATTGTGGTGTGGCAGGTTGGCTCGGTTTCTGCATCTCACAACCCAACAGCAGCAATGCGCTGGCAATGATGATAGTGTGGTTCACTGTCGGTCTCCTCGATCTGGTTAAGCATCGCATAGCCATTCTCTCATGCTACGTCAATGCATTAGGTCATATCATTATAGCACAACAACGCTTTTTTGGATGTTTACGAATTGACACTGCGCCAATCAGGGGATGACGCGCGGGTTTCCCAATGCGATTTCATCGTTGATCTCACTACCCAATGGCTCAAGTATGATCTCGATTTGGTTGATGTTCGTTACGCAGACAGAGAGTGTGAGTGGCGGCGTATTGCTCGTCAGTGTTCCGGCAGTAGCCAGTTCCCGACCATCGCCACGCACGCGCACAAGGATGTTTCCTTGCGGATTCGTCAAGGCAAGTGTCGTGAGAAAACGACCATATTTGCGACCAATAACAAACTTAACGCTGGCTTCAGCGCACATCGATGTCGGTCGGACAATGATAGCTCTCAGATACGGTGTTCCGGCGATGACCACGGGGCTGCCGTCTGACGTAACATTCTCCGTAACGACACAAAACTTCTCTTTGGGTGTGCATATCTGCATGATGCTCACCGCGTTGACTTCATTGCTAGGGAGCCGGTCAAGATGTACAATCATGTTGCGAAACTTGCTGCCGAAATAGTTGACGAGTTGTTCAATATGGTTTGTCGCGGGGGCCATTTCAGCGCCACGATAGATCCACATATCAATCGATGGATATCCATAGTCCACCGGACATTTCGCAAACAAAGCTTCGTTGCAGGGCGCCTTGTCACGATTTCGTAGTATGACAATGGTCGCTTCGCCCGCGAGTACCTCGGCTGCATGAGACTGCAGTTTCTCTTCGGCAATAAACACGACATTCGATAGTGGCCGAAAGTACGTGAAATACAGCCACGGACTATGATCGTATAGCACTGTGGATACAATGTATACCCGCGTTTGCGACGCAAGGTCACTGACTCGCTGCCTAACGAGCACCCAGGGCGCCTTGTCGTAATGTTTGCCGTAGGCAAACCTTGCCCCCGGCAATCCAGTCCATGCCATCAGTCCGATGCTGGCGGTGACCGTCAGTACTGCCGAGGCCCATGCAATCATGCTATGCTGACCAGGCGCCACGCGGCGTTCGGCTCGTCTTAGACGCAGCACCAACCACGCAATTCCTATGACGAGGTAGTCGGAAAGGCAGGCGATCACATAACTGCATCCGAGCAGGACAAAGGGGAGCGCGTAGATGACATAGCGCGATTTGAAGACCACGCCTGTCCGTTTTGAGAAGACCCATCCTTGCAGCACAATGCCCGCTATAAACAAGACAACAAGCCATTTCAGAAAATAATGCCGGCGGACGTTGAACATGAATAAACACGGCACCATCCCCAGCACTAAATACGCGATCCAGCGATCGTAGGTGAAATAGTAACGTATACAGAAGAAGTCCTGTAATGTATCTAGCAGAACATGATCGAGAGCAAACACACCCAGCGCGCCCTGAGAAGTGTAACTACTGTCGTTCATCTGGCCGATCAAGCCCAAATAACGATACCAGAAAAAAACGATCGCGAGACACAATCCCGCAACACAACCAAGCGAGGCGAGAGTTCCCCATCTCTTCAACTGAAATCCGTACGTAAGGCCAAGAGCAATACTGGCGAGGAACACCACGAACAAGAAAAACATATTGGTACTGAAACCAAGTAAAGTGGCCAAGAGCAGAAACACAATGTGGCTGACACTCAAGCGTGTCATACATACACGCACTGCCAGAAGATAGAGCAGTGTAGCAAAACACAGCATACTATACATGCGTACCTCAAGAGAGTACACAATATGAAAAGGACATAGTGCCAGCATTACAGCGGCGGCCATGCCTACCCGTCTGTTGACGAGCTGCCCACCCAAAATGCCTATGAGAACAACCGACAAGACACCCGCAGTGAGTTCGGGTAGTTTCACCGCCCACTCCACGATGCCGAACATCTTCATAACGGCGTGCAGCGCAAAAAACGACGCAGGCGGTTGGGAACAACGGGCCGCGAGTTCCATCACTTCCTTCCACGAACGGGTAGGCAGCGAATACCACACTTGCAGTGATTCGTCCATCCACAGGACATGTGCGTTAATAAGACAGATGCGAATAGTGGCAGCAACAATGCCAAGCGCGATGAGAAAGAAACCGAATCCCCAGTTGCGCGTACCTGGTTTCATTGCAGTCGGCGTGCTACCAGTTGAATTCATTGGGTTCATCATAATGATAGTACTACAAAAACCTTATTTATATGCAACTAGGCTTGCGTCTGTGTGCCGACGATGCGTGCTGGTTATGGCAGACACCGTCAGCGCAACCATAGTTCGCGCCAGAAGAGTTTCAGGAAGGCACAACCGGTGGGCAGCGATTTCGCGTAGCTTTCGCCGCCAATACGCGCGCCTTCGCGGGTCGGGAATTCCACAATGCGGAGGCGCTTCTTCATGGCCCGGATGCTCATCTGGTACTCAATCGTATAGCCAGGACCGTCGGGACTTAGTTGCGCGAAGGCCGCCGTGCGCACGGCGCGAAAGCCGTTGATTGTGTCGCTGACCCATGCCGCCTTGTTGAAAAACACGTTGGCCAACCAGCCAAAGGATAGGTTCGCCCATTTGCGCCAGCGCAGCAGGTGCTCATCTTCTTCATTGTAGGCACCTTTCATCATGCGCGACGCGATCACAATATCGTTGCCCTTTTCGAGCAGACCACGAAACTTCGGAATATCCGCGGGGTCTTCGTTGCCGTCGGGGCTGAAGCAGATGAGCGCGTCGGCATTGGTGTGCTTAAAGGCGATGCGAAACGCAGCGCCGCGGCCTTTATCAGCGCCCTGCCGCAAGACCGGTATGCCCTGTGCCTCCAAGTACTCGACCGTGCCGTCGGTTGAGCCGCCATCAACTGCAAATATGGCGTTGGCGTGGTCACGTGGTATGCGCGGCACAATGACGCGGCTCCCCTCGATTTCGTTATAGGTGAACAGTACGAGCTCGATCGTCATGCTTCTTGTTTGTCGCGGGTTTCAGGATGTTGGCGGTACCACGCGATGGTCTTGCGCAGGCCGCCGCGCAAGGACGTGCTGGCCGTATAGCCCACCGTAGCGCGCAGCTTGGTAACGTCGCAGCAGCGCCGCGGCTGACCGGTTGGCTTGCTGGTGTCGAACTGAATTTTCGTGGGTGTGCCGGCCAGTTCCACAATCGTCTCGATCAGCGCTTTGATCGTCACTTCTTCTTGGGCGCCGATGTTGACCGGATCGCATTGGGCATGTTTCTCCGCGACTTCCATCAGGCCGCGGGCAAAATCCTCGACGTAAAGGAATGAGCGGCTCTGGCTGCCATCGCCCCACACAATAAGCGGGTTTTGTCCTTCGACCACTTTGCGCACCAAGGCGGCGATGACATGCGACGTTTCCCAGCGGAAATCGTCGCGCGGCCCGTAGCAATTGTACGGACGCGCGATGGCCACCTGAATGGCATGTTGTTCCGCATAACATGCGCCGACAACTTCAGCGAAGCGTTTTGCCCAACCATAGCCAAGATTAGTCGGTTCGGGAATATCTTTGAATCCCTCGGTTTCTGGCGTTGGTATGGTGCAATAGCGCGGATAGACACAAGCTGAGCTGGTAATCAGCACCCGCCCGACTTTCTCACGCACGGCGGCGTCCATCACCTGCAGTGCCATCAGGCTGTTGTCGTAGAGCAGGTCCGCGGAGTGTTTGATGTTGTAGCCGACGCCGCCGACCACGGCCGCCAAGTGCATGACCAGGTCTTGCGCACGGCATGCCTGGCGCGCAAAGGCTGCGTCACGCAGGTCGCCGGCGCAGTACTCGAAGTCGGCTTGATGGGGCGCCAGAAACTGACGCCAGCCCTCAGGCTGCAGATCGGCGATGCGCACCCGCGCGCCGGCCTCAATCAGCATCTCCGTCAAGAACGACCCAACGAATCCGCAGCCACCGGTCACCAGCACTTTTTTGTTTTTCCAGAAGCTCATGTTGGCCGTGTCATGCCACTAGGTTCAGCGTTTGCGTCGCGTGAGACGGTATTCCTTGAACAAGACCCACAGCAAGCGCGCAGTACTCCGATAGGCCGCGCGCCGCTCCCGCGATGTTTGACTTGCATACTCGACGCTGGGTGCTTCGGCAACCCGCCAGTTGCAGCGCAGCGCATGCAGCGACATGCGGTACATGGCTGCCAGCAGGCGCGTTTCTGGCTGAACTTCCCGCAAGCGCGCGAGCCGAACCGCCCGCAGCGTGTGGAGTGCATCGCTGAGATTGCCTGGGAACACCATATTTGCCAAGAACGTAAAAAAGCGGTTGCCGGCGCTGCGCAGCGAAATGGTGCGCTGTGTGTCCCAGCGCGCCCCGCCAGCCATAAATCGCGAGCCAACCACAAGATCATAACCGCGCATCACTTGCATCAGAAGCCGCCCGATCTCGGCGGCGTTCTGCCGTCCGTCGGCAACGAAAAACACTGCATATTCACTGCCGATCGGCAGTGTGCCATCTATCACCCGGCGCACGACATCGTTGTACGGAACGGTCGCTTGCCGCACCGCAATGCCGTCGGCAAGCGCGGGGATAGTAACTGCTGCAGCGCTGCCGGCATTGATGACCACGACCTCCTCAAAGTATTCCAAGGGGATGTCATCAAAGACACGCGCGGGCGCCTGCCAGGCGGCATTGGTCACCAGCACCAGCGTGGCCGACGGCCGCGTCCGCACGCCCGCCGCGCGCTCCTTCCAAAACGCGCGAAATGTCTCCGCCATATACTCGATATCCCCGTCCGTCAAATCCTGGTGGCTTCCAATATAGAAGCCATTGGTGTTGATCCATTGCGCCACCGGGTACTCATCCTCACGCACGCCCAGCACACTATTGTAGACCGGCTGATTCGTCAGCGGCAGCATGTCGCGCGTCTCAATGCCACGCTGCTCCAGCCAGTTGACCAGATCGCTCTTGGGCATGTCGCGCAGCACAATCGGATACATCATAAACGAATGCTCGTTCCCCGCGCGGATGGCCGGGAGCTGCATACGCTCCTGCATATCCGCGAGCACTCTCGTGAGCGCGGCGGCATTCGCCCGCCGTTTCGCAATCATGGCTGTCCATTCTTCCAGTTGCGCCACACCCAGCGCCGCTTCCATTTCCGTGACGCGGAAGCTATGTCCGACGCTGACAAACGAGAAACGCCGCGCAATCACCATCTTCAGTTCTTCCGATGAAAGATTGTCGTCGTCATCAATCGAGATGTAGATCGAATCGCGCCCGTGGTTCACCAGCGAGCGCAGGCGCACGGCGTAGTCGGGATTATTCGTTGTGGTAAAGCCGCCCACACCGGTCGTAAGCAAGTGAGCAATATAGGTGGAGAAACAGCCCATGTCGCCCAGCCCACCCACGTAGGTCCCGCGGTAGCGCGCAAACATCGTCTCGGCCGAGTCTTCGATGATCTTCAGCCGGTGTCTCCGCGCGACATCCTGGATCGGCTGCATATCCGCCGGCTGACCAAACAAATGCACGGGAATAATCGCCCGTGTACGCGGCGTGATTTTCTGCTCGATCAAGGCCGGGTCCATTTCATAATACAGCGGATCTACATCAACCAACACCGGGGTCATGCGATTGTGCAAGACAATGTTCACCGTGGCCACAAACGTCACCGCAGGCACCAGCACCTCGTCGCCATCCGCCCAGCCGTGCATTTCCTTCATAACCGCCAAGGCCACATGCAGCGCGCTCGTCCCACTGTTGCTTAAGACAGCGTATTTTACCCCGTGTACCTTGGCGAATTCGCTCTCGAATTTTCGACAGTATGGACCGTAGGACAGGCGATTGTGCAACAGCGCATCCATGACCAGTTCGCGACCGCGGTCACTTATATTAAGTGTGCCAACACCAATCAGCGGACGTTCAGCAATAGTTTGAGCCATAGTTCTGTATCAGTTGCTCGGTGAATATGAGCGGATCATGACAGCATGGCAGGCGCGATTGCGTTGCTTCCCGCAGCCACGCGGTTGGGCAAGAGCATCCAGGACGGCGGTTGTTTCGGTCAATGGCATGGTGATTGGTAGTGACAATCAATAGTATAGAAAAGAATAGCAAAACAGTCGTGATTTTGCAAGCGGCATGCGGTACTTTGTGCGCGGCGAACAAATGTAAACTCCGGCCCCCCCACCGCCGGCGGGTACAACTATGGCAACAGCGGGCAGGCTGCGCACTCTAGTTTTCTCCCGCCGCAATCTGCAGCGGTTCTGGATAATCTACTGTGCGATTGCGCGCAAAGGCCGGGGAACGTATAATATATGCATGAGCAACCACTGTTGGCTAACCAGTTCGCAGGTTGCGCTGGCAACCAGCGTGGTGTGCGCGTATCCGCGCACGCCGCCATTTCATCCGCCCGAGCACTTTACCGAGCTGGCTTTTCTGCCGGCCTTTGCGCCAGACCCGACCAATGCCGCCTATCGCGCCGTGCGTGATGCGCTGGCGCTGCTGTTCGGTGCGCCGGATGTTCCGGCGTGGAATCCGCTGGCCGGGCTGGTGCAGCCCGGCGACACGGTCGTGCTCAAACCGAATTTCATCAAGGAACAGCACGAGACACGCCCGGCCGAGTGGCAGCAAGTCATCACGCACGGCGCGATTATCCGCGCGGCCTGTGATTACGTGCTGCTGGCGCTGCGCGGCCAAGGGCGGGTCATTGTTTGTGATGCGCCGCAAACAGACTCGTCATTCGACGAAATCTGTCGTGGGTCGGGCACGCACGCGGTAGTCTGTTGGTATAACACGTGGTCGCCCGTGCCGGTCGAGTTGCTCGACTTGCGCCGCGAGGAATGGGAGGCACGCGACGATGTCATCATCCGCCGCACCGCCTTGGCGGGCGACCCACGCGGTTATGTCGCCGTCAATCTCGGCGCGCACAGCCGGTTTCACGGCATCCACCCGCGCCACGGCTTTTACGGCGCCGATTACAACACCACCGTCACCCGGCTGCATCATCATGATGATATCCATGAATACTTGCTGTCGGGCACGGTGCTGCAGGCCGATGTGGTCATCAATCTGCCAAAGTTGAAGACGCACAAGAAGACCGGGCTGACCTGCGCGCTCAAGAATTTCGTCGGCATCAACGGCGACAAGAATTGGCTGCCGCATTACATGTTGGGCGCGCCCGAAGAAGGCGGCGATCAATTTTCTACGCACACTGGTAAGACGCATACCGAACGCGTCTTGATGACGCGCATCAAGCAGGCGCTGACGCACACGCCGGCGTGGGTTAATCACCTGTTTCGGCCGGTGAAACATTTGGGCAAGCGTGTTTTCGGCAGCACACAGCAGGTGGTGCGCAGCGGCAACTGGCACGGCAACGATACGACCTGGCGCATGACCTTGGATCTGAACACCTGTTTTTTCTACGGGCAGAGCGGGCAGCTCGATCCCCACGCGCGCCGGCGCTATCTCACGATTGTGGACGGTATCATCGCCGGCGAAGGCGATGGGCCGCTCGCGCCGGACGCCAAGCCCTGCGGCGTGATTCTGGCCGGCTGCAATCCGGTCGCGGTGGACCTGACCTGCGCCTGGCTGATGGGCTTTGACTGGCGCAAACTGCGACTGCTCACCGGCGCCTGTGCGTCGCACGAGCTGCCGCTCTGCGCGTTTCAGCCCGACGCCATCGAACTTCTTGCGACTAATCCCCTGTGGTGCGGCCAGTTGGCCGCGCTGCAACACATCATCCCCTATCGCTTCGCGCCGCATTTCGGCTGGCGCGGCGCGCTTGAACGCGACGGATGATGACGGATACGTGTGTTACGTTTTGGTTTTAGGTTTTAAGCAGGTAGAGCGGGAGCGGCCACCGCCCCACGAATCTGTGGTAGTGCTGCGCGCCGCGAAGGGAACGCCGATCGCCGGATCGGCTGAAGGTATGTGCGATCTCTTGATCGCATCTCGTGCGGGATATGAAAATCCCGCATACCTTCAGCGGCACCGGCCCCGCGGCAGCCGCAGCAATCGTTGCACGGAGGCGGCTCCCACATTGCAGCGGCTCCTGCTGTCCACGGCGAGCGCCGTGGCCATATCAGCAATGGCAGGCGGGGTAGCCTGCCATACTTCAGACTGTTGCGTGGACTTGAGCCGTGCGACTTGGCCACAACTGGCGCGCGTGTGTCGCCGGATTGCAGCAAGCACGGCCATGGCTGCATTCTAAATTGTCGCGCTGCGCGAGAATTTACAGCGGACTTTGCTGAACGGCACGACCGTGTCGAACACGCCGGCGCGCACGGTCAGGCGCTGTTGGGCGCGGTCGATGCGCTGCACGGTCGCCGCGCTGCGCAAGAGCGGCACATACACTTCATCACCGACGGCGAGCGCGTCCCACGCGGTGATCGCAACCGGCTCCGCGACCTCTTCTTCGGGTACTGGTTCAACTGCAGATGGCGGCGCGGTTTCGGGCGCGGCGGGCTTGGAACGCGGTGTCTGCGGCATGCTGAACGGCCGTTCGGCAATGCCACTGAACGGAACATCCGTCTCGACATTTTCCACCGCGATGCGCATAATCTGTTTCTTGCGCCGGATGGCGCGCACAATGCCAAAGCTCTGCAATGGCCGGACAAAGACCCGGTCGCCCAACTTGACCCGCTCGACGAAGTGGGCCTGCTGCTCGGCCAGGGGCGTGCCACGCGCCAGGTCGCGCAGGCGTTCACACAGCGTCCGTGCGCAATCGCCCCACGGCGCCGGCGCATTTGCGGTCGCGCGCTGGTATTCATCCAGCAACGCACACAGGTCGCGCATCGTGTCCTCGACCAGCGCATGCGCCTCATCCACAATGCGTGTGCGCGCCGATTCAACGTCGGCCATACGGGCGGTGGCATCGCGCTGCAGGGCGTCGGCGCGCGCGCGCCGCTCTTCGGCCTCGACCCGCATGGCTTGCACCTTATTTAGTAATTCGGTGGTATCCAGCGCACCTTCGTGCAATGCGGCGCGCGCCCTGTCAAGGACTTCGACTGGCATCCCCAAATGCTGCGCAATGACAATCGCATTGCTGGCGCCTGGCTGCCCGATGAGCAGACGAAAGGTTGGCCGCATGGTCTCGGCATTGAACTCGACGCACGCATTCTCGACCCGCGGCACACTTGACGCGTAGACTTTGAGCGCGCCCAGATGGGTGGTCGCCACCGCCTGCATGCCGCGCTGGCGCAGATGTTCCAGCAAGGCCGTTGCCAGCGCCGCGCCATCGGCCGGATCCGTGCCGGCGCCCAGTTCATCGAGCAAGACCAGCGCGCCGGCCGATGTCTGCGCCAGAATCGCCACGAGCGTGCGAATGTGCGCCGAAAAGGTGCTCAAACTCTGCTGCAAACTTTGTTCGTCACCAATGTCGGCATAGACGGCGCGCGTGACCGGCAGGCAACTGCCGGCGGCCGCCGGCACGTGCATGCCGCATTGCGCCATCAGCGTCAACAAGCCGATCGTCTTGAGTGCGACGGTTTTTCCGCCGGTGTTCGGGCCGGTAATGACGACAATGTCATATTCATCGCCGAGCCGCAGCGAGATGGGCACCACGGCTTCACTGCCGCCGGCCGTCGCAGTCGCATAGTGCAGTAACAGCGGATGGCGCGCGTCGCGCAAGACCATGCGCGTGTCGTCGCGCGGCTCCGCCGCGCACATGCGGCAGGCAATGCTGTGGCGCGCCTTGGCAAACGTGAGGTCAACATGGGTAAGCACAGCGCAGCCGGCCAGAATGTCGGTGCGGCGCGCATCGAGCAGGTGGGTTAAGACCCACAAAATGCGCTCGACTTCGCGGGCCTCCTCGAAGCGCAGCTCATCCAGTTGGTTGACCATGGCGGTCACTGCGTGCGGCTCGATGAACAGGGTTGCGCCACTCTGCGAACGATCCCAGACCGTGCCCGCCACCGCGTTGCGCATGCCGGATTTGATCACCAGGACCGGCCGGCCATTGCGCTCGGTGATGACGGTGTCCTCGAGCGCGCGCTGGGCCTCGGCGCTTTCCATGACGCGCCGCAAGCGCTCATGAATCTGCGCGCGCAGCGTGGCAATATGTCGGCGCAGATCATTTAGTTTCGGGGAAGCATGGGCATTGACGGTCTTGTCGCGATCAATGCAGCGATCGATCTCGACGCATTCCTTGGCAAAATCGCCGATGGGTTGAATGGCGTCCCAGAGGGTCGGGGCGAGCTCGCGATAGGAGACGCCAAAGGCGCGCACGGCTTGCATGGCCTGCAGTGTTTCGGCAATCGCCAGCAGGTCGTCCGGTTCAAGCGGCACGCGGGCCTGCGCCAGCCCGGCAATGACGTCGGCAATGTCGGCCACGCCCGACAAGGGCGGGCAATTGCCGGCGATCAGCAACTGCACCAGCTCGGTGGTCTCGCGCTGCAACCGGACAATAGACGCGAACTGGCGCGTCGGCATGAGTGCCGCCGCCGCGCGCCGCCCGGCCGGCGTGGCCGCATGGCCGGCCAGCACTTCGCGCAACGCGTCAAACTCCAGCACGCGCAGGGTATGTTCGCAGGGGTCAAGCATCGAGAGAGTATAGCATTTCGCAACACGCCTATCAAACCAAGCGCAGGCTTCTTCCGCCGGCGCGCGAGAATCTAGCAGACGCAGTGCACGGCGTCTTCACCAAGCAGTTCCGCCAGCGGGCGCAGCAGGTCTTCCGAGACCGCCACCCGCGTGCGGGCGGCGACAATCCGCGCCGGCGCTGCCGCGTCGCGGGCGGGCAACTGCAGCTCCACGGCAGTCTCGCCGGGATACTGTTTGACAATAATGGCGATGCGCTCCAGCATGGCCGGGGCTGCCTGCGCGGCGGACAGCGTCAAACGCAGCGCGCTGATCCAGGTGCGCACCAGCTCGTCCAGCGATGCCAAGGCCGTCACCGAGAGCGAAATCCGGCCAAACGACTCGCGCAACGTGCCGCGCAAAAACACAATCTGGTTGGCCGTCAGGCGCGGGCGCCATTGCTCAATCATGTCCGACCAGAGCAAGGCGTCAAACGCGCCGTAGAAATCTTCGAGAGCAATAACGCCATAGGCCTTGCCGCGCCTGCTCATCCGCCAATCGGTCGCAAGAATGAGCCCGCCCATGACCACCGCTGCCGGCGCCGCGTCGAGCAATTGTTCGGTGTGCGAATCGTCCTCGTCCACGGTCTGATAGCCCGTTCTGCGGGCGTCCGCGCTCACGCACGCGCGCCACAATTGGGCGCAGGCATCGAGCGGATGGCCGCTGACGTAGACGCCCAGGGCTTCTTTTTCAAAGGCTAATTTGGTGAGCAGATCCCATTCGGGCACCTCGCCGAGCTGCGCCCGCCCGCCATGCGCCGCGCTGGCCTGATCGTCATATGTTTCAAAGAACGAGCGCTGCAAGGCCGATTCCGCTGCGCGTTCCCAGCCGACGGTGATATCATCAACGAGCAAGGCCATGCGCTGGCGCGCCATGCCAAAGCCATCGCACGCGCCGGCCTTGACCAGTGCCTCAAGCGTTTTGCGCGTGACGGCGCGCGCCCGCCCGCGCCGGCACAGATCATCCAGCGACGTGAACGCGCCGCCGGCCGCGCGTTCCGCGCACAAACTCGCGGCAGCCGCCGGCCCGACATTACGCACCGCTTCGAGTCCATAGCGAATCACCGGCCGGGCTGCGCCTTCCTCGCGTTCGACCGTGAATGTCGCCGCACTGCACTGCACATCCGGGCCGCGCACCGTCACGCCCAGCGCGCGGCAGTTCGTCTGGCACGCCTGCACATGTGCCGCGGCGTCCGCGCGACTGTTCAACAGCGCCGCAAAAAACTCCTCAGGGTACTTCGCTTTGACATACGCCGTCCAGTAGGCCACCATCGCATAGGCCGTCGCGTGCGATTTGTTGAAGCCATAATTGGCGAAGCGCGCAATCAGCGCGAACAATTCTTCGGCCACGTTGGCAGCCATGCCCTTGTCCAGCGCGCGCGCCAGGAATTTTCCGCGTTCGGCATTGATGTGCTCGACCAGTTTCTTGGACATGATCTGGCGAAACGTGTCCGCGTCGGCCAGCGAATAGCCAGCCAGCTTGTGCAGGCACTGCATGACCTGCTCCTGGTAGATCATGATGCCGTACGTTTCCTTCAGGATCGGTTCGAGGGCCGGATGCGGATAGGTGACCGGCGCGCGGCCGTGCTTGCGCGCGACAAAGTCATCGGCGGCGTGCAGTGCGCCGGGGCGGTACAGGGCGATCACGGCGATGAGGTCATGAATGGTAGTGGGGTGCATGTCGCACAGCAGGCGGCGCATGCCGGCACTGGTCTCGAGTTGGAAGACGCCGAAGACATCGCCGCGCTGGAGCAGCGCAAAAGTGGGCGCATCATCCAGTGGCAGGGCCGTGAAGACCAGCTCAATGCCGCGCGCCGCGCGGACACTGGCACGCGCATGCTCGAGTATCGTCAGGGTCGTCAGCCCTAGAAAATCCATTTTAAGCAGGCCGAGGCGCTCGACGGCAAACATGTCAAGCTGGGTGACGACTTCATCGCCGGCGCCACGCGTCAGCGGCGTCAGGGTGCGCAGGGGCGTCGGCGATATGACCACGCCAGCCGCATGCGTTGAGAGATTGCGCGGCAAGTCTTCGATCATGACCGCCAGGTCGAGCGCGGTCTTGGCGTGGGCCTCGTGCAAGTACAGTTCGCGCAGCGGCTCGTGGTGCGCCAGCGCGGCACGGATCGCGCCCCCTTTACCCATGCCGTGCGCGCGTTCATGCGCGGTGATCAGCGCGCACATTTTCTCACACACGGCGTCGCCGATATTGAGCGCTTTGCACGTGTCCCGCAGCGCCGCTTTATAGCGCAGGGTGCTGAACGAGCCGATCTGGGCGACGAACTCGGCGCCGTAGCGCTGGCGCACATAGGCAATCACTTCGGTGCGGCGCTGCTCGCAGAAATCCATGTCAATATCCGGCAACTTTTTGCGCGACGGATTCAGGAAGCGTTCGAACAACAGGCCGTAGTCAAGCGGGTCCACATCGGTGATGCCGAGCAAGAAACTGACCAGGCTGCCGGCCGCCGAGCCGCGCCCAGGCCCGACCGGGATGCCGTGCCGGCGCGCAAAATTCACAAAATCGGCGACGATCAGAAAGTAGCTGACGAAACCCATCTGGGTGATGGTTTCAAGTTCGGTTTCGAGGCGCGTGCTGACGTCGCGCCGTTTCTTCTTGGTCAACGCCCGCGGCGCCGGCGCATCGGGCGTGTCCCACGCGGCATAGCGCGCGCGCAAGCCTTCGTCGCACAAGCGCTGCAAATACGCCCGGCCCGGGCTGCCATCCGGCGTCTCGAATTTTGGCAGCAAATGCCCGCTACCGAGCGGCAGCTCAACCGCGCAGCGTTCGGTGATCGCCATGGTATTGGCCAGGGCCTCGGGCGCAGTGCGAAAGACGGCCGCCATTTCCTCGTGGCTGCGCAGGTAATACTGCGACGACACGGGCGTCAGGTCTTCGAGCGATTGGATCGGCTGATTGGTCTCGATGCGCTGCAGCAGTTCGACCGCGCGCGCTTCCTCTTCGCGGGCGTAGGCACACTGATTGGTCGCCACAACCGGCACGTTCAGGTCGCGCGCCAGTCCCATCAGTTGCGGCAGGACGGCGCGTTCGTCCTGCGTCTGATGCCACTGCAGCTCCAGGTAAAAGCGGCCCGGGCCGGCGAAGTGTGCCATGGTTTCCGCAACAGTGCGCGCGCTGCGGGCATTGCCGGCCAGCAGCGCTTGGGCAATTTCACCTTGCATGCCGCCGGACAAGACAATCCAGTGGCCGGCCAGTTCCTCGAGCCATTCGGCGCGCGCATACAGCGTGGCAGCGCTGCCCTGCAGGTGGATGCGGGTCAACAATTCACACAAGCGGGCATAGCCGGTCAGGTCTTCGGCCAACAGCACCAGGTCGAAGGTGGGCGGTCGGTACGGATCAACGGTGGCCAGCGGCGCGAGCGGCGCGACGGCAATTTCAGCACCGATGAGCGGTTTGATGCCGTGACGAGAGCAGGCGTCATAGAAGGCGACGACCCCGTGCAAGTTCATGCGATCGGTCAAGGCGACGGCCGGCATGTGCAGCTCGGCTGCCAGGCGCGCAACGTCGCGCACGCGCAGAGTGCTGCGCAAGAACGAATACTCGGAGCGCACATGCAGATGCACAAAAGGAACATGAGCCATGCACTATTATAGCAAAGACAAAAAAAAGCGCCGCAGTTGCCCGCGGCGCTTGCAGATACCTGAAGAAACTACAGGTCAGTCTTCAATGGCCCATTCGCGACAGAGCGTGCCTTGGATCGCACTGAATTCCTGGTCGTCCGGGAGGAGTGTCGACGCAACGCCGCCGACGATTTTGCGCTGTTCTTGCTTGCTGATCACTTGCACTTTTTTGACTTCTTCGAGCTTCTTCATTGGGGCCTCTCTGAGTGGATGTTGTCCACGCTGGTTAAAAATGTCGCAAACAGTGTAACATATTGTTTCCATTTTGTCAAGTATTTCGTGCATGATTATGCATTACAAATATATACATTTGCATTGCAATGCTTTACGAATACACATACCTTGCTTTACAGTGTATTTATTCATGCTACGATGTGTGTTTTGGGGTTTGTCAGGCATTTTTCCGGGGCGCGCGGCGAGGGTGATTGTCAAAACACAGACGAGTGTGTATAATAGGTCACTTGCACGAACCTTACATGACCCCGTACCAGATAGATGCGCTCAATGCCGAGGCGTGGCAGTTGTGTACCAGCAATCGCCACAGCGCGCGGCGCATTGCCGAGCGTGCCCGCGACTGCGCGCGCGATTCCGGCTATCTGGTGGGCGTGGCGCGCAGCAATTTGTGTCTGGCACAGATCGCGCTTGAAGACGGCGATCTGGACAATGCGTTGGCCTTCAGCGCGCACGCGCAGCAATTCGCCGAGGCGCAGCAGCAGCAGGCGTTGCAGCTCGACACGCAGGTGGTCTTGGCGCGCATTGCCCAGCAGCGCGGCACCCTTGACACGGCGGTACAGCACTATCACACGGCCGCGGCGCTGGCCGTGGCGCTGCAGCAGTGCGACCAAGCGGCGACGCTGTTCAAGCGCATCGGTCGCCTGCGCATGCACAGCGGCATGTTGCGTGAAGCATTAGAGGCCTACCGCGAGAGTTTGCGCCTGGTCGCGCACGCGCCCAATCAGCGTGACGAGGCCTCGCTGCTGAACAACATGGGCTCGTTGTGCAGTCGCTTGGGCGACACAACCGCCGCGCTCGAGTATCTGCGGCGCAGCATGGCGATCCGGCGCTCCTTGTCGGACAAGCAGGGCTTGGTCAACACGGTCAACAATCTCGGCTTGGTCTACGAAAACACGGGCATGTATTCGGATGCGCTGGTGTGTTATGGCGAGTGCCTGCAGTTGGCGCACGAGCTGGGCGACGCCCACAGTGAAGCGCGCGCCCACTCCAACATGGGTGTCGTCTACCAGCAGATGAGCGACTACCCGCGCGCGCTCGAGTGTTTTTTCAAGAGCCTGACGATCGCGCAGGCTGACAACAACCAGGAAAGTGAAGCGAATTGCCTGAACAACATCGCGCAGGTCTTTGTCGAGACCAACGACTTTGACAGTGCGCGTGAGCATCTCAAGAAGAGCCTCAGTTTGCGCCAGACCCTCGGTGACAAGCCGGGCGAGGCGATTGCCTTGGGCAACATCGGCGGCGTGTATCATCGTGCGCGCGACTACCACATGGCGCTCACCTACTTGCTGGAAAGTCTTGCTATTTCGCGCACGCTGGCCGACGAGCACACCACCGCCAACACATTGTGTGACATCGGCAGCGTGCATTTGGCGCTGGAGGATTGCGCGAACGCGATTGCGGCGTACCAGCAGAGTCTTGATCTGGCGCGCGCATTGCACGCGCGGCGGCGTGAAGCCGAGGCCTTGTTGGGCATCGGCACGGCGCATGTCTACCACGGCGCGCTGGACGAGGCCCTGCCGGTGCTGGAAGAGGCGCTGGCCTGCGCCACCCAGCTGGGTGCCAAGGATGTTCTGTACAAGACCCACGCGCGCCTCTCGCAGGTGTATGAAGCGCAAGGGCACCTGGCCGAGGCGCTGCACCACCAGCGCGTGTTTCACGACATCAAAGAGGAAGTGTTTAATGCCAAGTCGGATGAGACCCTGCACAAGCTGCAGGCCATTCACGGTGTTGAAAACGCGCGGCGCGAGGCCGAGATCTACCGGCTGAAGAACGTTGAGCTGGCGCAACTCAACACCACGTTGAGCAGACTGATCAATGAAAAAAACGAGTTGCTCAGCATTGCCGCCCACGATCTGCGCAATCCGCTCACGGTCATCAGTTCCATTGCCGGGCTGATTGAGTTTGACCCGGCCCACATCGCGCCGGTCGAGCTCGACGATCACATGAAGACGATTGCCAAGACCGTCGATCGCATGCTGGAAATCATCACCAACCTGCTTACCAGTGACGCCATTGAACAGGGCGTGATGACGTTACGCAACGATGTTATCGATCTTGGCCAGGTGGCGTGCGATGCCGTGACCGACTTCACCGAACGGGCACACCGCAAGGCCATTGCGCTGGAGTATCAGCAGACGACGGTACGCGCGCTGATCGTGGCCGACACCAGCGCCACGCGCCAGATTCTCGACAATTTGATTTCGAATGCGGTCAAGTATTCGCCGTTGCAGACCTGCGTGACGGTGCGGGTGTGCGATGCCGAGGCCTTTGTGCGCTTCGAGGTGCGCGACCAGGGCCCGGGTTTGACCGAGGGCGACAAGCAGCGTGTCTTCGGCAAATTTGCGCGTCTGAGCGCCAAGCCGACCGGCGGCGAACACACGACCGGCCTGGGTCTTTCGATTGTCAAGAGTCTGGCGGAGCGCATGGGCGCGCGCGTCATCTGCCAGAGCGAAGCCGGGCATGGCGCCACGTTTGCCGTCGAGTTCGCGCGGGCGCATGCGCCAGAACCGTCCGCCGCGGCGGTGCCCGCATGAGCACGCGCGTTCTACTGGTGGATGAGCACACCGTGGTCCGCGAAGCGTTGCGCTGCGCGCTTGAAAAACGCGCCGACATTGTGGTCGTCGGCGAGGCAGCCGATGGCCACACCGCCCTGCAATTATGTGCCGAACACGCGCCGGCCATCGTGATTGCGGACATCAACGTGGCGGGCGTGGACGGCGTCGAAATGACCCGCCGCATGACCGAGAAGGGCGTCAAAGTCGTGATTCTCTCGGCCAGCACGCGGGTGCGCCATATTCGCCGCGTGCTGAAAGCCGGCGCCATGGCCTATCTCAGCAAGACGTGCACATTCGATGATCTGCTGGCCGCCCTGCGAGCCGCGCTCGACGGCCGCAAATATCTCAGCAGCGCCGCCACGCAGGTCGTGCTGCACGATTACACCACGCAGTTCAGCGCGGATGACGCCGACCCACTGGCGCAACTGAGCGCGCGCGAACGCGAGCTGGTGCAACTGCTGGCCGAGGGCGCGACCGCGCAGGCAATTGCGCGCCGCTTGGGCGTCAATGTCCGCAGCGTTGCCACGTATCGCTACAACGTGCTGCAGAAACTCGGGCTGCGCACCACCGCCGATGTGATCAAATTTGCCATTCGCGAAAACTTGACGCCGCTTGACGCCGTATGAGAATCCCCTGCTATCGCCAGAGTGACGCCAACGACTGCGGGCCGACCTGCCTGCGCATCGTCGCGCGCGCCCACGGCAAGAGCGTGGCGGCCGCCATGGTGCGTGAGCGCTGCGGCGTCACGCGCGAAGGCGTTACCATGGCCGGCATCAGCGACGCGGCCGAAAGTCTGGGCATGCGCACGTTGGCGGCGCGCATCACCTACGCGGCGCTGGTGCGCGAGGCGCCCCTGCCGTGCATCGCGCACTGGCGCCAGAATCATTTCGTCGTCATTTGGAAAGCGCACCGCCGGCATGTGCATGTGGTCGATCCCGCCGCCGGGTATGTGACCTATTCGCGCGATGAATTCCTGCGCGAATGGGCTTGCGCGGGAACACCGGAGGGCATAGTCCTGTTGCTGGAACCGACCCCCGCGTTTGTGCATGACGACACCGACACGGCCACGCGCCGGCGCGGCATGCTCTACGTGCTGTCCTACCTGACGGGGTACCGCCGCTTGCTGACACAGCTCGTGCTGGGTGTCCTGATCGGCAGTGTCCTGACGCTGCTCTTCCCGTTCCTGACACAAGCCATCGTCGACATTGGCATCACCAATCAAGATCTCGGTTTTATCTACACCGTGCTGCTGGCGCAACTGATGTTGTTTCTCAGCCAGACGGCGGTCGAGTTCATTCGCGGCTGGATTCTGCTGCACATCGGCGCGCGCGTCAACATTGCCATTGTCGCTGATTTTCTGACCAAGCTGATGCGCCTGCCGATGTCGTTCTTCGATGCGCGCACGATCGGCGACATGTTGCAGCGCATTGGCGATCATCGCCGCATTGAACGTTTTCTGACGTCATCATCCTTGCTGACCGCGTTCTCCTCCGTCAATCTGCTGGTCTTCGCCGCCGTGCTGGCGCTCTACAGCCCCCTGATTCTGGCGGTGTATGCGGTGGCAATGATTGCGGCCCTGGCGTGGATGCTGTTGTTCATGCCGCGCCGACGCGCGCTGGATGTCGCCCGCTTCGCACGCCAGGCCGAGACGCACAACGCGCTGGTGCAAATGATCCAAGGCGTCGCCGAACTCAAATTGACCAACAGCGAACGCACCAAACGCTGGGAGTGGGAGCACGTGCAGGCCACCTTGTTCAAACTGAACATCAAGAGTCTGGCGCTCAGTCAGTATCAGCAAGCCGGCATGATGCTGCTGCTGACCGGCAAGGATATTATCATCTCCTTTCTGGCGGCGCGCGAAGTCATTGAGGGCCGCATGACGCTCGGCATGATGCTGGCCGTGCAATACATGATCGGGCAGATGAACAGCCCGGTCGCGCGCCTGATCGAGTTCATTCACGGCTGGCAGGATGCGTCGTTGAGTGCCGAGCGCCTGGCGGAAGTGCATGCGCTGCCGGATGAAGCCAGCGGCACCGCCACCGCCCTGTTGGCCGAGCCGGGTGCACTCGCCATCAATGTGCATGACCTGCAATTCACCTATCCCGGCGCGGCCACCCCGGCGCTGGATGACGTGTCGCTGACCTTTCCCGCGCGCGCCGTCACCGCCATTGTCGGCGCCAGCGGCAGCGGCAAGACCACCTTGTTGAAGCTGCTCCTGCGTTTCTACGAGCCGGCGCGCGGCGGCATTGTGATCGGTGATGCGCCCTTGCAGCATCTCGACAGCGCCGCCTGGCGTCGGCGCTGCGGCGTTGTCATGCAAGACGGCTATCTCTTCAGCGACACGTTGCTGCGCAATGTCACCTTGGGCGACGAGACGCCCGATCGCGATCGTTTTCTGCAGGCCGTGCGGCTTGCGCGCGTGGATGAATTTGTCCGCGAACTGCCGCTTGGTTATGCCACGCGCGTCGGCGCCGACGGCCTCGGCCTCAGCCAGGGCCAGAAGCAGCGTATTCTGATCGCCCGCGCCGTCTACCGCACGCCCGATTTCGTCTTCCTCGACGAGGCGACCAGCGCGCTGGATGCCTGCAACGAACGCCTGATCATGCACGAATTGCAGCAGTTCTTCGCCGCCCGCACGGTCCTGATCATTGCGCATCGCCTCAGCACCGTCATGAATGCCGGGCATATCCTCGTGCTCGACCGCGGCCGCATTTGCGAACAGGGCACGCACACCGCACTGGTCGCGCAACGCGGCGCGTATTTCGCCCTCGTGCGCGACCAACTCGACCTGGGCGCCTGATGACCGATCCGCAACCCTATCTTCCCAGCGACGAGGTCGATGACATCATGACCTTCGTGCCCGGCTGGATTGTGCACTGGGGCATCACCGTCATTGTGCTGACCGTGCTGATGCTGGGCGGGGTGTCCTGGCTGATCCGCTATCCGGATGTCATTCACGCGCGCATCACGATTGTCGCCGCCAATCCGCCGATCCCCGTCATTGCGCGCGCCAGCGGCCGGGTCCATTTGCTGGTGGCCGACAAGGCGGCGGTGACGGCCGGCACGTTCCTGGCGGTGCTGGAAACATCCGCCCGGCTGGCCGATGTTTTGGCGCTGCGCCGTAATCTGCAGGCCTTCCTGCCCTTCCTGGCGGATGCGACCAACACGCCGCTGGTGCCGTTCGACCGCGCCGCCGCGCTCGGCGAACTGCAGTCGGCCTACAATGATTTCATTCAGAACCTCGACACCTACGAGACCTTGCGCGCCCACGTGACTACCGGCAGCAATCTGGTCGGCAGCATCCAATACGGCGATCATCTCAGCAAGCTCATGCATCAGCAAGTCGTCACGGCCAAAGAACTCGAAGTGATCGAGATGAAATACCGCAGCAGTCGCGTGCTGTTTGAAAAGGGCGTGCTGTCGGAAATGGAAATGGCCGACATCGAGCGGCAACGGCACGAAACGCGCGCCACCCTCGACTACGTCAACGGCGATATCGAGTATGTCACGCGCAATTTGATCATCACCGTGCAACTCGCCTGCAAGCGCCTGGAAAGCCAGGTGCGCGAATGGGAGCAGCAATATTTGTTGGTGGCGCCGATGGACGGCACGGTCGCCCTGTTTGATTATTGGAGCGACAATCAATTCGTCAACGCCAACAGCGAGGTGCTCACGATCGTCCCGCCGGTCGCCGGCATCACCGGCAAAGTCTTTTTGCCGCTGGCCGGCGCCGGCAAGGTGCAACGCGGGCAGCACGTCGTCATTCGCTGCGATAATTATCCCTTCCGTGAATATGGTTTCCTGCGCGGAGTGGTGCAGTCCATGTCGCTGATGCCCAAAGACCAGCAGTACTTGGTGCAAGTGTCATTGCCCGATGGCTTGCTGACGACCTATCACAAGTCGCTGGTGTTTCAGCAAGAGATGCACGGCAGTGCCGGCATCATCACGCAGAATTTGCGGTTGGTCGAACGCATCTTCGCGCGTTTGCGCGCCGCCTTCGAAAGCGTACAGTAGCGCTTTTCAGTTTGGCACATACGTGCCGTTTCATCTCGCCGTGCAACCATGCCTGTTGCCGCAAACTATTATTCTACCAATAGTTATGCATTGGCATTGATTTTGATGGCACGTTAGCGCGGTGGCCAACACGAGCAGCCATCCGCGCCGAGCGCTGCGACTGCATCAGCAATCTTGTTAACGATAACCCGTGCCATCTGCGGATGACGACACCGTGCGACGCGCCGGAACCGCATGCAGGCAGTGCGATTGTCAGGCGCTGGCGGAAACGCTACAATAGTACCGCATGGACACCCGGCCGACAGACCCGCTCGTGGCGTTGCGCGACGTGCGCAAGATTTACCGCATGGATTCCGTACAGGTTGCGGCATTGGACGGCGTCAGTTTCGCAGTGCATGCCGGCGAGCTGATTGCGATCACCGGCCCGTCCGGCTCAGGCAAGTCCACCCTGATGCACTTGCTGGGCTGCCTTGATCGGCCGACGACGGGAACGCTGGTGCTCGAAGGTCGCGATATCAGTCGCGCCAGCCAGAATGAACGGGCGCACCTGCGCAACCAGCGGATTGGTTTTGTGTTTCAGTCCTTCAATCTGCTGCCGCGCTTCAACGTGCTGCAGAATGTCGAATTACCGTTGACCTACGCCGGCAATGATCACCACACCCGGCGCCGCAAAGCATTGGCGATGGTCGAGCTGGTCGGCTTGACGGATCGCGCCCATCATCTGCCACAGCAGCTTTCCGGCGGGCAACGCCAGCGCGCCGCCATTGCGCGCGCCTTGGTGAATGACCCGGCCATTATTCTGGCTGATGAGCCGACCGGCAACCTGGACACCAAGACGGGCGAACAGATTCTGCGCTTGTTTGAGGAGTTGCACCGTCAGGGCCGCACGATTTTGATTGTGACGCACGAACACGACATTGCCGCCCGGACCCAGCGCCGGATTGCCTTGCGCGACGGGTTGATTGTCGAGGACACGGGCACGCCAAGTTCATCGTTCATCGTTCATCGTTCATAGTTTCTCATATGGGCTTGCTGCAAGGTATAATCGTTGGCTTCAAAGAAATCCTGGCGCACAAGCTGCGCTCATTGCTGACGATGTTGGGCGTGATCCTGGGGGTGGCCGCGCTGTCGACCATGTTTGCCTTTGTGGAAGGCATGTTTTCGGGCTGGAAGCAAGCCATTGAAGAACAGGGCGGGATTGAGAAGCTGTCGGTTGAAAACGACCAGATCCCCGAGGCGCAGCGCGCGTTCCAACATCTGGCGCGCAAACGGCGGCGCGCGGATGCGACCGCCGTCATGCTGTCGGTGGCGGGCGTGTCGGCGGTGTCGCCGGAAGTCATGTTGCAAGACAGTTTTGTCGAATACCGCGGCAAGCGCCAGTGGTGTGCGCTGATCGGCGCCACTGACGGGATTGTGCCGATTGGCAATCACGAGCTGGCCGACGGCCGTTTCATCTGCGACATGGACCGCAAGACCGGCGCGCGCGTGGTGGTGCTGGGCGCGTCTGTCGCCGAGGAGTTGTTTGGCGCGCGCGCGCCGGCGCTCATGCGGCGGGTGTACATTAAGGGGGTGCCGTTTCGGGTCATCGGCGTGATGCGCAATTACGCGTTGAGTGGCATGGGCGGCGGCCACTTCATGCAATGGAAAAACCGTTTCACGTTTGTGCCACTCGAGACGGCGATCAAGCGCCTCGGCACCGGCGAAGATTTGTCCAGCTTGAATTTCGAGGTGAAAGACAGCGCGCGCCTGGCCAGGGTTGCGGAGGCGATCCGCAACACGCTGTTTTTCCTCAACCGGCGGATCATCAGTTTCAGCGTGCGCACCAACGAGGAAATGCTGGATCGCTTCTCGGAAATCTCCGGCGCCTTCAGCATCTCACTCGGCATCATTGCCGGCATTTCATTGCTGGTCGGCGGGATCGGCATCATGAACATCATGCTGGCTTCGATCAACGAGCGCATCCGCGAGATCGGCATCCGCAAAGCGATTGGCGCGCGGGAACGCGACATCATGATTCAGGTGCTGGTCGAGGCCGTCGTGCTCAGTCTCGTCGGCGGCCTGTTGGGCGTCTGCATGAGCCTGTTCCTGACGCAAACCATCGGCGCGATCATTCGCACGACGTTCAGCAAACCGATCGTGCGCGTGGGCCCGCTCGTGTTCTCATTTTGTGTCTCGGTCGTGATCGGCATTGCCTTTGGATTGTACCCTGCTTTCAAGGCTGCCAAGTTAGATCCGATCGACGCCTTGCGCTACGAATAATCGCGCAAACGCAAAGCGGCCATTGCGTTAGCGCGAATCCTCTTGTGCAACATGCCAAAACACGCTTGCAACACCTATTTGGTGTGTTCATTTGGAGTGGCTTATGTAACGCCGTCTGATCTGGTATGTTTAATGCTCTTTAATTAATGATTATGAGAGCAGACACGCCAATGCACATCCAAGAAAAGGCAGTCAACGCGCGACAGGGCGCGTTGTGCTATCTGGTGTGCAGTGTGATGTTGCTGGCGTCAGTGGCCGTGCGGATGCCCGCCGCGCAATTGGGCTTTGATGCGCCGCGCGATACCGTGCGGCTGGCAGAGCCCTTCGCGGTCAGCGTCATCGCCCAGTTTCAGCCGGATGAGCCGGCCACGTGGCAACCAGGCGCACGCCCGTCCCTGAGCATCCTGGCGGGCTGGCCTGCCGGCATTCAGGTGCTCAGTTGCACGTGGAACACGGCCGCCTGGCAGTTTGACACCACTGGCTGGGAGCAGAGCGCGGACAACGCCGCAGTCTGGGCACGTGGTCAGGCGCGTGAGCCGTACCAATTGACTGGCGTGGTGGCGATCGCCACCCTCGTTTGCATTGCGCGGGAGCCGAATGATGAGACGTTTTATTTCGAGATCGATCCGGATCCAGAGATCGGTTCAAGCATGACGGTACTGGAAGGCGGCACGCTGGTTGACATTCTCGGCGATCCGGAAGATGCCTACGACGGCGGCGATGAAATCGCGCTGACGGTTGTCAACACGCCCGGCTACATTCTGAGCCTGACTCCGGCCAGCCGCATCATTCCGCTGGCCGCCACCTCCGTGGCGGTCACCGCGGCCATCCGACCGGCCAGCGGGGCCGCGCCGTACGACCATGTGCGGCTCGAACTCGCCTATGAACCGACCGTGTTTGCGTTGACGAATCTAACGGCCTTGCGCGCCAGTATCCCCGCCTTCTTCAACACCGTTGAAATTAGCTGCCCAGCCGGCGGCGAACTGCCGCCACCGCAGCCGGGTTGCGTCATCATCACCAATCGCGATGAGGGCGAATTGTTTGTGGAGCTGTGGTGTGCCCCGACCAACTACGCCGGCGCCCTGTGTGTGTGGCAACTGTTGCCGCAGAACATTGAAGACAACAGCGAGTTGTCCCTTGGCTTCTCAGACTCGGACCTGTATTCAACCGTGGACCGCTATGGGGTTGACTTGCTGGGCATGTGGGATGACGCGGAAGATGGCGTTGAGCCGACGGACATTACGGTACGCTATGTGGACGGCGTGCGCATGTTCCTGGAGCCTGCCACGCCCTATGGCTATGTTGGCAGCACGACGTTTGCCCGCGTGATGCTGGCCAAATCCGTGCCGGCGCCGGTGCAGTTTGATTCCCTGGACGTGGAGATGTTCTTTGATCCCGCCCTGATTGCGTGTGGCAGCAATGCCTTCCGCATCAATCCTGCGCTGGCCGTCAGCGGACAACACCAGACTGTGTCCTTTGCCACGAACACCTTCATGCCCGATCCCGAACGGCCGGATTCCTTGTGGTATCCGTGGACATCCGCCGCCGTGCGCATCCAGATAGATCTGCCGTCTGGTGTGCTCTTGACCCAAGCCGTGTTGTGTGTCGGCACTCTGGCCTTCACGCCGATGACGACCGGTCTGGTTGGCTTTGTGCGCGGCGACATTTGGGTCGCGCTTGATCTCAATGATCTTCAAGACGAAAGCGCCTGTGGCGGCGGCTGGCCTTGTGTGCTGGGCGTTGCCAGTGGCAGCAGCACGCTCCGCAGCGTGACCATCGCCCTCACACGTGATGGCGCGGACAGCGCCCCAGTCAAACCGGGTGAGCGCGTGAGCTACAACATCGTCTCGTACGGCGACGCACTGATCGATGCCACCTATGATTTGCGTTGGATTTTTGACGAGACTGGCATGACGCTCCAGACCGGCACCGGCGTCTCCCTCGAAACGCTGGCGGTCAACGCAACGACGAACACCGTTTTGCGCGCGTTTGGCACGGCCAGCACGACCGCAACTACCTGCCTCGCGCGCATCCAGTTCACCGCCTTGAAACCCGGCACGATGCTCCTCACGCCGGTGAGTTATGCACTCTCCGCCAGCAACTATTGCCGCGTCGTTGAAGCCGGCATTGATGTCCTGGGCGCGCCGGGTGTGCCGGGTGATGGTGTGTCCGGCATCAGTATCACGGTTGCCAAGCCCGAACCGGTCGCGCTTGTGTTCGAGCCGCGCCGCACGTTGTTTGCCGGCGTGCAAGCTCCGGTGGCTTTGTCGTTAGTCAATCCGCATGCTACCTATTGGGATGCGCTGGCAGCCCGAATTCTGCTGGATGCCGACAGCGCCATTCTGCCGGCTGGCACATGGGATACGCCGTTGCAGGATGGGCAGCCATTGGCGTTTAGCAGCGCGATTACGCTAGTCTCGAATGCGCAAGACATGTGCTATTACGACGCGACGCTGGCCTTGCAGGTGGCCGCCACCACCGGCGCGGCCGTGATCGCCACCCTGCCGTTGATCCCCACCTTGGACGAAGTGTTCTGGATGTATGACACCACGACGAACACCAGCGGCCAAGCCGTCACGGATGTGCGCTTTGGCGACATGTCGGTCATGGATGCGAACGCCGCCGGCAACATCAATGTCAGCAAATGGGCGGTGTATCCGCATGGCGCCTACATCTGGATCAGCGACAGCGCACTGCCGCCCGTACTCGGCACGAATTATGTCTTGACGGTGCGCGTCAGCAATCCGAATGGCGTCGCGCTGCAGCGCGTCACGTTTGCCTACGCCTTCGATGCCACGGTCATGCAAGTCTCGGCACCGGTGCTCCCGTCCGGCTTTTCGACCAACGCCGGCGGTATCTGGATCAGCAACAATTCCATGGACGGCTACCTCTGCGGCGACATCTGGTGCAACACCATCACCACCGCGCGCGATGTCGCCGTGCTGCGCGTGACCATCCGGCCGAAGTTGAATCAGACCCTCGAACTGCTGCCGGAATCCATGACGATCGGGGATGATCGCGAGATCGGCATGGGCCTCTGGACCGCGCAGCAGTTCAATGCCCTCGAATTGTTCGATGAGTTTCCCGAGGATCTCTGCCCGGCCTGGCATCGCGGCGTGATCTGGCTCGATATCCCGCAACTGGCCCTTGACGATCAGGACCTGTTGGCCTTCGAATCGTCGGTCTTGGATCTTAATGACATTCTCCAGAATGGCAGCACCAACAAGACCTACAAATGGTGGATCGAGGGCGCCCAAGACCATGTCAGCGCCCTGTTCTCGCTGCCCAACCACACCCTGACCCTGAGTTCGCTCGACAATTGGAGCGGCAGCGTCCCGTTGCGCCTGTGCTGCCAGGAGCTTGGCTCGCCGTACGTGGGCGACGTACTTTTCAGCGTGAATGTCGAAGGTGATGGCGCCGGCACTTTGCTTGATATCCAGTTGCCGCGCGATGAGTTTGTCGCCGCCATCGGCAGCCCGTTTGACGCGGGCGCCTTTACCATTCTGAACGCGACCGGCGCGGTGATTGTCACCGCCGACATCACCAGGCCCGGCCTGACCAATGCTATCCTGGTGCGCGACGACCTGTCCGGCGCGAGTGGCGCTGCCATGGATATCCGCGGCAACGGCCGCGTTGTCTGGAACACGCAAGGCTATGCGCCCGGTCTGTATCGCGGCCGCGTTTCCGTGCGCTACAGTCCGACTGCGCCCGCCGTCACCGTGGCCTTCATCGTCGATCTGTTCCAACCCGGCCAGGATGATGACGGCGACACCTACTTCCTGCAATATAAGGGGCCCAACCGCCGGCGGGGAATATTTACCGGGCGCGCGGTTGACATTAAGAATGGCACCGACCGTGATGTCTTGACCATGAAGGTTACCCGCGGGCCGCACGGCGATGGCTTGGTGGCGCTCGATTCGATTGTGTCAGACCACGGCCTGAAGAAGATGCAGTTGGTCGGCATGGTCAATACCATCACTTTGGCCGGCCCGCTCGGCACACTCGCCATAAACGGCGGCAGCATCGGCCAGTTGACCGTCACGCGCGGCGGCATTGGCACCATCCTGATTCATACCTGCTGGCTCAAGCGAGACCTCGTCTTCGCTGAAAATGTCGGCATCGTGCGCGGCATCGCGGCCGAAAGAACCATCAAGACCATCATGATCGTGGGGGGCACCATCGGTGACCCCGATGCGCCCGCCCTGATTCGCTCGGCCTGGGGCAGCATCGGCAGTGTCAGCACGCTGCTCAAGCAACGCTCCTACGCGGATACGGGTGATCGTTACATCGAGGCCTCGTGCGCGGATGGCGCCAACATCTATGCCACGCTCGAAGCCCCGCGCGGCTCGATCGGTAAAGTTTTCGCCAAGGGCGGCTCGATTGGCACACCCGACGGTTATCCACCCTGCATCCTGCGCGCCGCCGGCGACATTCGGATTGTGCGCGCCATGGCGGATGTCTATGACGGCACGCCGCTGGGTGGTTCGCTCTTTGCCGCGATTGACGCGGGCGGCGCGGTCGGTTGTCTCGATGCCATTGGCGGTGACATCACCCGCTCGGAAATCATGGAGCCCGACGACATCAGCGACAGCGAGCATCTGCCCGTGCGCATTACCGCGCGCCGCATCAAGTCGCTCAAGGCACTGCTGCAACTCAGCAACTACGACGGCTCGAAAATCGCTTATGGCGGCACGGTCCACGCCGTCCTCGACGTGCAACATGGCATTGAAACCATCACGGTCGTGGGCGGGCACGCCTGTCTCTTGACCTCGGCCGCGCGAGCGCCCAGCCGGATCAAGTCGCTGCTGGTCCGCCGTGCGATCTATAAAGAGTATCCGGACGACACAGAATTGACCCGCCGTGGCGGCGACCTGATTGCCTCAGCCATTTCCACCGCCAACAGTCAGGCGTACAAGTCGACCTCACCGGGTGACTATCATGGCCCGCTGCTGAAACTCGAGGTTGACGGCGCCATTCGCGACTCGTGGATCGGCTTTGCCGGCAAGCCCAACGCATCCACACTGCTCACCACTGCGTTTCACTATGGTCTGTTGGTCAACAGCGAGTTCTGGGAAACATACAATGGCCGCATCTTCGTGAACGGCAAGTAAGCATCCTCGTGCTGATACGAACCATGCGCGGCGCATGGTTTTGCAATACGGTATTCGTCGCCGCGAACAAATGGGGGGTGTCAGTCGTCGCCCGCGCTGCGCATCACGTCGGCCATCTGCGCGCGATGCGTCGCGCTCAGCGGCACCAGCGGCAAGCGCAGATTCTCTCGGATTTTGCCCAGCATCGCCAACGCCGCTTTCACCGGAATCGGATTCGTCTCGACAAACAGCGCCTTGCACAACGGGTACAACTCGCGATGCAGCCGCTCGGCATTCGCCAGATCACCTTTTAACACTGCGCGGGTCATTGCCACCATCTTCTTGGGGGCGACATTGGCCACTACCGAAATGACGCCACAGCCGCCCACCGCCATGATCGGCAGGGTCAAGCCATCGTCACCCGACAACACATCAATCTTGCACAACTGCAGAATGGACGAGACCTGATCGAGCGAACCGCTGGCCTCTTTGATGCCGATGATGTTCGGCGTCTGCGCCAAGAGCGCTACCGTCTCGGGCATTAGATTGATGCCGGTCCGCCCGGGCACATTGTACATCACGATCGGCAAGCGCGTCGCCGCCGCGACGGCGTGATAATGCGCAATCAGGCCGGCGGGCGTCGGCTTGTTGTAATAGGGCGTGATCACCAGGGCGCCATCCGCGCCGACCTGCTCGGCAAACCGCACCAGCCGCAGTGACTCGGCCGTGCTGTTCGAACCCGCGCCCGCCAGCACCGGAATGCGCTTGCGCACCGCCGTGACGACCGCCGCCACCACCGCCTCGTGCTCTGCGTGCGACAAGGTCGGGCTTTCACCAGTCGTGCCGCACGGCACAATCCCGTCCGTCCCGCTCTCAATCTGCCATTCCACCAACCGCGCTAACGTCGCAAAATCAATGCTGCCGTCATCAGCAAACGGCGTCACCAATGCCACGATCGATCCCTTGAATGTACCGCGCATAGTCTAGTTCTCCGGCTGTTTCACTACACCCAGCGGAAACTGGGTCATCATAGTACCCGCAATCGTTTTCACGGCCTCAACCGGGGTCATACCCCATCCCACCGGACACGCCGACAACAACTCCACAATCGCCAATCCTTGCCCGGCCAATTGCACTTCGAATGCCTTCTTAATCGCCGCGCGCGCCGCGCGAATGTTCTTGGGCGTGTCCAGCGCGCAACGCACCGCATAGGCCGTCCCCTCCAGCTGCGCCAGCATTTCCACCACTTTCATCGGCCAGCCTTCGGCCCGTGCCTCGCGCCCGCGCGGCGACGTCGTCGTGCGCTGGTGCAGCATGGTCGTCGGCGCCATTTGCCCGCCGGTCATGCCATAGGTGGCGTTGTTGATGAAAAACACCGAGATCAATTCGCCGCGGTTAGCCGCATTGACAATTTCACCCGCGCCAATCGCCGCCAAGTCGCCATCGCCTTGGTAGGTGAACACCACCTTGTCCGGATTGCAGCGCCGCATCCCGGTCGCCACCGCCGGCGCGCGCCCGTGCGCTGCTTCCGTCACATCGAAATTCCAATAGTCATACGCCAACACCGCGCAGCCCACCGGCGCCACGGCCAGCGTCCGTTCGCGGATGCCCAATTCATCCACCACTTCCGCAATCAAGCGATGCGCCACACCGTGGCCACAGCCCGCGCAATAGTGCGTGGCTACATCCTGCAATGCTGTCGGTCGTGTATACTGCATTACTGCTCCTGCGTAAAAACCCGCCGCGCCTCTGCGCATAACTCGTCAACGGTCATGACGCCGCCACCGCTGCGGCCATAGAATGCGACGCGCGTCGCATCGCCCACGGCCAGCCGCACATCCTCAACCATTTGCCCGCAACTCAATTCCACCGCCATGATGTGCCGCACGCGCGGCGCCTGCGCACGCAGCCACGCGGTCGGAAACGGCCACAAACTGATCGGACGCAACAAGCCGACCCGCAGCCCCTCGCCGCGCAAGCGCGCCAGTGCGCCATGACAAATCCGCGCACAAATGCCGTAGGCGACAAATATATGTTCCGCATCGTCGGTCTGCAGCGCTTCGTAGCGCACCTGCGCGCACATCTGTTGATACTTGGCCTGCAGTTTCTGGTTGTGCGCTTCCAGCACCCCATCACCCAGCAACAGCGACTTGATACTGCGCGGCGGCCGGCCCTTGGCGCCGGTCAGCGCCCAACTGCTGGCGTCATAATTGGCAGCGGCAATCCGCAGATGCAGCGGCGCGCGAAACACGACCGGCTCCATCATCTGGCCGATCAGGCCATCGCTCAAAATCATCGCCGGATTGCGATACGCAAATGCCGCATCAAAGGCCAAATACGCAAAATCATACATCTCCTGCACCGACGCCGGCGCGATGACAAACAAACGGTAATCGCCGTGCCCGCCGCCTTTCACCGCCTGAAAATAATCGCTTTGCGCCGCCGCAATGTTGCCCAGCCCCGGCCCGCCGCGGACCACATTGGCAATCACGGCCGGCAGCTCGCAGCCGCATAGATACGAAATGCCTTCCTGCATCAAGCTGATGCCGGGACTCGATGACGTCGTCATCGCCCGCGCACCCGTCAGGGCCGCGCCCATCACCATGCTGATCGCCGCCAATTCGCTCTCCGACTGCACAAACACGCGCCCTTCCTCCGGCATCCGCCGCGCCATGTATTCCGGTATCTCGTTTTGCGGCGTGATTGGATAGCCAAAGTACGCGTCGCAGCCGGCCTGGATCGCGCCTTCCGCCAACGCTTCGTTGCCGCTCATCAACTGGCGTGCTGCGTGTCTTTCCGCACTCATACTGGCCCCTGCTCCATGGCACGCACGTCTGCGTCCGTAACCGTGATCGCCACATCCGGGCACACCAGCACACATTGCAGGCACCCAATGCACGCATCCGCATCGGTGGTCTCACACGGATATAATCCGCGTTCGTTCAAGCGCGCCGACGACCGCAGTATTTTTTTCGGGCAGACCTGCATGCACAAACAACAGCCTTTGCAGCGCTGCAGATCAATAATTACATGGGCCATGTGTTCCTGTTATTCGCGTGAGCGGTCCACCCGCAGATCACCGCGCCAGTGCAGCTTCTCGCGCAGCACATCACCAAAACCATGGCGGTTGGAATGCACAAACCGGGTGACGCGCGTGTCCAGTTGCATCTGCACCAACTCGCCCGGCGCCAGCTGATGCGCCACCTGGCCGTCCACTGCCACGCCGACTTCGCGATGCGGCTCACCCATCCGCACGTCGACGCGATACCCACGCGGTAAAATGATCGGCCGGTTTGACAACGTGTGCGGGCAGATCGGCGTCAACACCAACGCCGCCGTGTCCGGAAATAAAATCGGCCCGCCGGCCGACATTGCGTGCGCGGTCGAGCCCGTTGCCGTCGCGAGCACCAGCCCATCAGCCGCATAGGTCGTGAAAAATTCACCGTTGACCAGCACATTCAACACAATCAGCTGGGCGTGTGCGCCATGAATGAAGACCACATCGTTGAGCGCCGGCGGCAACAATGTCGTGACCCCGTCCGCACGGCATACCGCGGCGCGCAACATGCCGCGCTCCAGCAGGGTGAAATTCCCCGCCCGCATGTCGGTCAACGTCGCGATCACATCCTGCACCCGCGTGTCGGTCATGAACCCAAGCGAGTGCCCGGGGTTGACGCCGAGAATCGGCACGGGATGATCCACCAGCGCCCGCGCTGTCTGCAAGATCGTGCCGTCGCCGCCGATCACAATCATCCATGTCACCACCCGCGCAAGCTCGGCCAGCGGCGCGCCGGGCTGCCCGCCGCCCAGCGCCGCGGCCGTCGCCGCCTCCAGCTTCCACGCCAGACCACACCGGTCCAGCGCCAGCAGCACCGCGCGGGTCGCTTCGGTCGCGTGCGCCTTGCTGACATTCGCCACAATACCCGCACTGCCGTCCAGAAATCCTTGCATTCGCGGGCTCACATGCGCGCCCCGACCAGATACTCGATGTTGCCGGCCGGCCCGCGCAAAGGGCTCTCGATCGTGCCCATAATCTGCCAGCCCGCGGCTTCCATTGCCGCGCGCACGGCCTGCACGGTTGCCTGCCGCACCGCCGCATCGCGCACTACGCCGCCGCGCTGCACCAGCGCCGGGCCTGCTTCAAATTGTGGTTTCACCAGCATAATCACTATTGTACCACTTCCGCCAAGTTTTGCCACGACCGGTATGATCAAGCGCAAGGAAATGAATGAAACATCCGCCACGACCAGCGCCGGCGTCTCCGGCACCTGTGCGCGCGTCAAGTAGCGCGCGTTGGTTTGTTCCATGCAGATCACGCGCGCATCCGCCCGTAAACGCGCATGCAACTGCCCCGTGCCGCAATCCACCGCATACACTTTGCGCGCCCCGCGCTGCAACAAGCAATCCGTAAAGCCACCCGTCGACGCGCCAATGTCGAGCACCAGCATCTCGCGCGGCTCAACGCCAAACGCGTCCAGCGCCGCCGCCATCTTCTGCCCGCCGCGACTGACATACTGTGCCTTCTCGCGCTGCGTGATGGCCAACTCTTTCCGGCCATTCCTGACGTGCGCAACGCCATCCACCCGTGCCAGCGTCACGCGCATGCCCGGTTTCGCATCGCGCCGGCCGCCCACGTCGATCTCACCGGCCAACAACGCCCGCTGGGCCTGCTCGCCCGACGGGTATAGCCCCAGCTCGACCAGCGCCGCATCCAACCGCAACGTGTGTTTCTCGCCTGCGTTTACCAAAACTTGCTTTTGCTCCGCCCCGCACTTCCAAAGACGCTACGGATGCATCTGGGTGAATCTGCGCATAGCAGTGGCCGAACTATCTGTGCCGTTGCAGCCATCTTCAGTCCGGAAAGAGCTGCGCCAGCAGTGCGCGCGCAACCGCCGTGTCGTGCGCCCCGCGCACCACATACGCGCCTGTCGCACCCACCTGCATCAGCACATGGGCGCCGGCGCCCGTCTCCCTGACCAGCGTGGTGACATCCCCTTGTGAGACAATGATCGCGGTCAGCCCCTGCTGCTCGAGCCAGGCGCGATAGGCCTGCAATTCGCGCATGCCGTCGGCGCGCGTCGCCGGCAGCAGCTGCACAACCGTAATCTCGGCCGCTTCCGTCGCCAGGGCGCACACCAGCCCGGGCCCGGAGCTGCCGGTGCCCAGCGCATCGGCGGTGACAAACGCGATGGTGCTTCCGACCGGCGCTTGCGCCTGCAGTATCAGCGCACGCTGCAGCAGTCGCTGCAATTCTTCGATGCTCAAGGCCGGCGCCGGCATGCCCGGCGCGGGCGCCGGCGCGAGCGCACCAGCCGCGGGCGCATTTGACGCAGCCAGCGGCGGCAGTGCCGGCCTCCGCGGCTGACAGCCGCACAGCAGCCCGGCCGCCATCGTGGCTGCCAAAGCGCGCAGTATTGTTTGTTTGGTCTTCAATCTCAAATCTCAAATTCCAAATCTCAAATCTCAGAGCTCCAGTCCGCCGGCGTTTTCCATCGAGACTAGCGTGAGGCCGCATTGTTGCGCCACGCGCAAACTTTTTTCATCGCGGTAAAATTCACCGTAGAAAATGCGGGTGATGCCGCTGTTAACGATCAGCTTGAAGCAATACCAGCACGGGCTGGCCGTCACATAAATGTCGGCGCCATTGATGCCGACGCCGTTGCGCGCCGCTTGAATGATCGCATTCGCTTCGGCATGCACGGTGGCGACGCAATGACCGTTCTCCAGATCGCAGCCGGCCTCGGTGCAGTGCGGCATGCCGCGCACGCTGCCGTTGTAGCCGGTCGAGAGAATTGTGCGCTCGCGCACTATGACCGCGCCAACCGCTTTGCGTGGGCAAGTCGAGCGCGTCGCGACCGCGCGTGCGATGTTCATGAAATACGTGTCCCAGTCTACACGGGTAGTGCTCATCCCCATAGTATAGGCAAGCCGCGCGCGCCTGTCAACTGCACCGGTCTGCCTCCCCACCGGCCTTGCGCCGGTGGAAGGAAAGATAAAACGTGCACCGGCGCGTGTTCCTTCAATCTCATTCACCCACGACGCAAGGTCGTCGGGGTCTCTGCGCAATAACCCTTGCCGCGCGAACGTCAATGCCTCTTGTCAGTCTTTGTGCTATAATTAATTTATGCTTAGAACACTGCACATCGTATTGCCGGCACTCCTTGTGCCGCTAGTCCTCCCGGCCCGCGCCGCCGCCATGCCCACCGCGGCGCGCACGGAAGATACGGTGGTTACTTGCGCGTTTACGGTCACCACCTTGCGTGGCACCATCAATCGCGCGGTCTACCCCTATCGCGGTACGCTGGCATTGCGGGGGAAGGTCGCCCTGCCCGGCCTGCTCACGTTACAGGCATTCACCAATACCGCCCAGACATCCTTGCTGACGCTCAACGATGGCAAGACGCTTGGCAGTGGTGCGTTTGTCCGCAGCAATAAAGCCGGCACCGTGCTGACCTTCCGCTCACGCATTAGACAAGACAAATGGCTCCTTACCACGACCCTGCGCTTAAAGAAAAGGGTGTTGCAGGTGAGCATGACCGTGCGCAACGAGCCGGATCTCGATCACGGCCTCGGCACGGCCAATCAAGACACGGATGGCTGGCTGCCGCACACCGTGGCGGCAAGCGTGTGTCTGCACGACGACGACCTGACGCTGTTCTGCGTCGGCACATTTCCACTGCGCGAGAAATCGCAGATGGACAAGAAGACCGTCTATAAATAGTCATGGCCTTCACCTGGCTTCACTACGCCCTTGCGTTGGCGGCCGGTGCTGCGGCCGGGCTGGTTGATGCGATTGCCGGTGGCGGTGGCATGATCACTGTCCCGACCCTCCTTGCGCTGGGCTTGCCGCCGCACCTCGCCTTGGGCACCAACAAACTGCAAAGCACGTTTGGGAGCGCGACGGCCGCGCTGCGCTATCGCGGTCACGGCTTGGTACGGGTGCGCGAGGTCTGGTTTGGCGTGCTGATGACCGCGTGTGGCGCCGCCGTCGGCACGATTGCCGTGCAATTTCTTGACGCGCAGGTGCTGCGGCGGATTGTGCCGGTGCTGCTCTGCGCTGTTTTTGTGTACTTCCTGGTGATGCCGCGGCCGCGTGCGCAGGCGCAGCACGCGCGACTCCCCCACTACCTCTTCTACAGCATGTGCGGCTTGGCGATTGGTTTCTACGACGGCTTTTTCGGGCCGGGCACCGGCTCGTTTTGGGCGCTGGCGCTGGTGAGTCTGGCGAGCGTGCCCTTGCTGCAGGCGACCGCCATCACCAAAGTCATGAACTGCACCAGCAATGCCGTGGCGCTGCTGGCGTTCATGCTCGGCGGCAATGTCGTCTGGGGCATCGGTCTGGTGATGGGTGTCGGTGAAATCTGCGGCGCATGGTTGGGCACACATCTGGCGCTGCGGCGCGGCGCGCGCTTCATCCGCATAGTCCTGCTGGTCGTCGTCGCCGCGACGATCGCCTATCTCGTGCAGCAACAACTTGGCCAGCGCTGACAGGCGCAAGTCCGGCATCGCTTAGACTGACTTTGCTGCGCGCGTCTACGTCATGCGCCAATCCCAAAGTGGCGCAGTTTCGCCGCCAGCAGACGATCCAAGGCCGACAGATCCGGCGGATACACGGAAATCAGCCGCTTGCCCTCCTGCTGATATACTATTTGTTTCTTGTACATGCTCATCTTGTACTGCGGCGTGTCCATGCCCCACTATTCAATGTACACATCAACTTCCGGCAGGTAGAAATCCGGCCGTATCTGGCACTCACCGATGATGCGAAATTTGGCATCGTAGCGATACGCAAGGCCATGCGCGGTCAGCCATTCGGCAATGCGCCGCTCGCCTTCGGACTGCACCAGCGTGCCGTCGCGCGCTTCGATGGTCTTGTTGATCTCGACTTGCATCTCGAAGTTGCGCCGTTCGAGAAACACCTCGTCAAAGCAGCGGTCACAAAACGATCGTTGGAATGCCTGTTGTGATCGCGCATATTCACCCGCCGTAACCAGCGCGTTGCAACGCTGGCAATGCTGTTCGGCAGCCGATGTGGCAATCTGCACCGCCGCCGTGATGAATGCTGCCGCGGCCGCGGCATCCCGTTGCAGGTACTCCGGCAACGACGTGTTCCGCGCCATGTCGTGCAAATCGTGCAGGCAGCCCTGCGCCGCCGCGCCGTAGGCCTTCAGTGCCTTGACCACATATTGCCGCGTCTGTGTATGCGGGTCGCGGCGCATGACCGGCGCAAGCGCGCCCACTGCGGCCGCCTGATCCACGCCCATCCACGCCAGCTTGCCCAGTGCCGACGCCGCCAAGCGCCGCACATTCGCCGATGAGGAACTCAGCAGCGTCAGCAGTTCACCAAATGCCGCCACCTCACCCGCACGCCCGATCGCGACCGCCCGGCTCGAAAGCTGCTTCTCCAACTGCCTGTCCATGGGATTCTTCATGCATTCTCCCGCACTGCCTTGACGCGCGCCAGCAAAGTCAGCCAGCGCCGATGCTGCTCTGCGCTATGCCACAGATTCTACACGATTTTCTTACACACATCAAGTTGCGCCGGCATTTCTGCTATAATCTTTCTCATGAGAATCCTGCTGACCAATGATGATGGCATTGACGCGCCGGGGTTGGCCGCGTTGGCCGACGCCGTGCAGCCGCATGCCGAGGTGCTGATCGTCGCGCCGGCCACCGAGCAAAGCGCGGTCGGCCACGCGATCACCATTCACGACCCACTCAAAGTCAGCGAGCGCTATCATGGTAGTGAACTGTTCGGCTATGCCGTCCACGGCACACCGGCCGACTGTGTCAAGCTGGCCTTGTGCTCGCTCATGCCACAGCATCCCGACCTGATCATTTCAGGCGTCAATAACGGCGCCAATCTCGGCACCGACATTATTTACTCGGGCACGGTTTCGGCCGCCACAGAAGGCACCCTGCTGGGGATCCCTTCCTTTGCGGTTTCGATCAATTCCTTTGACCGGCGCGCGCATTTTGACACCGCCGCGCGCGCCGCCTGCCATTTGTTGGCGCGCGTCCCGCACTTGTGCGTGCCAGCCGGCACGCTCTTGAATGTCAATGTGCCGGACCTGCCGTGGGAGCAACTCAAGGGCTGGAAACTCACGGTGCAGGGCCGCACAAAATATGTCGAGCAGTACGAGCGGCGCACCGACCCGCGCGGCAATGCCTACTATTGGATCGCCGGCACCCTGGTGGAATCCGACGAAAATCCCGACGCCGATTATCGCGCCGTGAAGAACGGCTACATTTCCCTGACACCACTGCATTTCGACGTCACGCATTATGACTATTTCAGGACTGCGCGCACGCGCCTCGAGACATTCTTGAATCAGCCGGACGAGGCGGCGCGTGGCTAAACTGCGCGTCCTGGCCGCGTTGATCGGGGGCCTCGCCCTGGCGGGCTGTGTGCACTATCGCGAAGACTGGCAGTTTGCGCGCGACGGCTCCGGCGTGGTGCTCATCTCCTGCCGGCAGCTCACTGCCGGCCAGCTGCGCGATGATAGCGATGCTACGTCACCGCATGTTCAACCATTTTTCGACGCCATCAGCCAGCAATGCGCACAAGCCGGCCTGCGCTTTGAACATGGCACGGCGCTGCTGGAACGCCACGGCACCTGGCAGTATCGTGCACGGATCTGGTTCCCCTCTTTGCGCGCGGTAGCGCAGTGCCCATTGTTCCGCGGCCGTGTCCTGCAGTGGAGCGCGCAGCGCGGCCGCGTGCGGGTTTTGCATGTCATTCGCGAATGGCCCGCCTGCGTCGTTGGCATTACGCCCGGCATCGAACTGTTTGCGCAATCCGCACCCGTGTTTGAGTGGCGCATGCGCTTCCCCGGCCGGGTCATTTCCGCCACGGGTTGCCGGGCGCGCGGCCGCAGCACTCAGCTAGTGGTGCCCTGTGAGCGCATCACCAGCGCGCCGCAGATTTCGATGCTGGTCGTCGCCCACACCCGGATAACGTGGTGGGAATGGTTGCTGTGGGGCGCCGCGGCGCTTGCACTAATTGCCGCCGGCACAGTGATCGTGTGTCTGCTCCTGCACCGCTGCCGCCGTGTGCCGCCCGTCGCGCCGGTCACCATCACGTACGTCTGACATGCCACTGCCCCCTGCCGTTCATTCGCTGGTTGATCTGCTTGAACGCGCACAGCAGGCCTATCCAGACAACTGCGCGCTGCGCGACCGCGCCGGAGCCGGCTACGTCGCCTGGAACTATCGCGACTATGCCGCCCACGTCCATCGTCTGACGCACCATCTGGCCGCCATTGCGCCCGACGCCACGGTCGTTGGTATTCTCATGCCGAACTGCCGCTGGTGGGGTGCCGCGTTTCTGGCCATTCTGGCCCGCGACGCCGTCGCCGTGCCACTGGATGTGCGCTTGCACGCGGACGAACTGGCCGCCATTGTGCAACATGCGCACATGACCGTGTTAGTGCATGCGGACACCCTGGCCGCACCTGCCACCGCCGTGCAGCAGCGCTGCGCTTGTCTGGCCACGTTGCTGGCCATCGACGTCGCCGGCAGCAGTCCCACCATCACACACACGATCAGCGCGTATCCCGCCGCGCGCCGGCCGCACGCCCACCTGCGCTGCGACACGGCCGTTATCATTTACACCTCCGGCACAACCGGCCAGCCCAAAGGCGTGCCGCTCTCGCATGCAAATCTGTTGATGGACGTGTTTGATTTGCTCGACATGCTGGCCATTACCCACGGCGAGCATTTTGTCTCGATTCTGCCGCTCAATCATGTCTATGAGATTCTGGGTGGGTTTATCGCGCCGCTCGCCCTGGGCGCCTCAATCACCTACGCGGCCACGTTGCGTCCGGATGTGATCATGCAAACCATTCGCGATGCGCAGATGACCGTCATGATGGTCGTGCCGGCCTTCCTGCGCGTGTTCATGGAACGCATCAAGCAGCGCGGCCGCGCCCGCCGCGGCCCGTGGTTCGATCGTCTGCTCTGGCTGTGTCGCACGGCGCATGCGCAGCACGTGCCACTCGGCCGCTTTGTCTTTCGCAGCGTGCGCACGACGATCAGCCCGGCGATGAAGTGTTTCATCTGCGGCGGCGCGCCCGTCGATCCGGCCTTGCTGAAAGACTTTGCCGCGCTCGGCCTGACGGTCTTGCAGGGCTATGGCCTGACCGAGACCGCGCCGGTTGTCGCCATCAACACTTTTTCTCACAATCGCCTCGGCACGGTCGGCAAGCCGGTTGCCTCGGTCGAGGTCAAGGTGGTGCCCTATCCCGGCGCGGCGCAGCACTCCGGCGAGCTGTGGGTGCGCGGCAGTATCGTCTTCCGCGGCTATTACGGTGATCCGGCAACAAACGCGCAGGCTTTTCATAACGACTGGTTTCGCACCGGCGACGTGGCCCGGATTGACCGTGCCGGCTATCTGCATATCTGCGGCCGGATCAAGAATGTGATCGTCACCGAGGGCGGCAAGAATATCTATCCTGAGGATATCGAGCTGCTCTTGTTGCGTTCGCCGTGGATCCAAGATGCGGCGGTGATCGCGTGGCCCGCGGCCGGCAAGGGCGAAGAGCCGGTCGCCGCCGTCGTCCCCAGCGACAGTTTTGTCGCCCAGCATGCCACCAACATTGCGCCGGCCTTGCGCGCCCATGTGCTGGCATTGACCAGCGGGCTGGCCGATTTCAAACGACCCAAACAGGTGTTTGTCCTCGAACAGCTGCCCAAGACCGCCAGTATGAAAGTGAAGCGTCACGAACTGCGCGCGCAATTGGCCCAGGCCACGCCGGCGCCGTAATCACCCCGCCGCAAATTTGGCGCGGATCACGGCGACGGCGCAGGCGGGGACAAACTGTTCGAAACGCCCGCCCAGCAGCGCCACTTGCTTGATCATCGTCGAGCTGATGCAGGCGCATTCCTCACTCGCCATCAAAAAGACCGTCTCGACTTCGGGCTGCAATTTGCGATTGGCGAGCGCCATCTGGAATTCATAGTCGAAATCGCTCAGCGCGCGCAAGCCGCGCACAATCACGCCCGTGCCGTTCCGCACCGCCCAGTCAACCAACAGTTTTTCGAACACTTCAACGCGCACATTCGGATAGGGCGCGCACACTCGTTGCATCAACATCAAGCGCTCGTCGACACTGAATGTCGTCTGCTTGGGCGTGCTGGTTGCGACGCCCACGATCAGCTCGTCAAACATGCGCGTCGCGCGCCCGATGACATCGGTGTGACCATTGGTGACCGGGTCAAACGCACCGGGATAGACCGCGCGTCGGGCATTGAGCGGCATCATGCGGGTACCTCGCACAGGGTGAAAAAGGTCAGACTGGTAATGCCATATGCCGCGCAGCGATACGCCTTCCAGCCGTGCAGCACGGCCTGTTCATCAAGGCCGGCGCTGCGTGCGTGTTCGATGACCAAGATCGTCTCCGCGTGGGCAATACCCGCGGCCTGCAACGTCTGCAGCAGCTTGGGCAGATTCGCGCTACGATACGGCGGGTCGGCAAAGATGAAGTCAAAGTGCTGGGACGCCAGCAACGGCAAGGCATGCCCAATACTGCTGTTGAAAATTCGCAGCTGGCGTTCGGCCTGCAGCATCGCCGCGTTGGCGTGCAACACCCGCACCGCGCCGGCATCTTGTTCGACAAAGGTCACATGGCGCGCGCCGCGACTAAGGCATTCGAAGCCGATGCTGCCGGCCCCGGCATACACATCCAGCACCGTCTTGCCGTTCAGCCAGACGCCTAGAATGTTAAACAAGGCCGTACGCACGCGGTCTGAGGTTGGCCGTGTGTCCGTGCCGGCGGGTGTCTGCAAACGACGCCCGCGATATGTGCCACTGATAATGCGGACCATAGCATCCCAAATGCAGTTGTACCATTATACTGATTTTGGAGAAAACCGGTTGGCGGCCAACCCTTTTGTGCACAATGCATGCGTGGCACATTCGGTTTTTCATGCCGCGCGCCGGGCGGCGGCATCCAGCGGCACGCGCGGATGGGTGTTCGCAAAAAACTCACCGGCCCGCCGCTGGCGGGACCTGCGGGAAGGCACATCTATGCGCGACTCGCCGGTTCTGGCGGGGGGCACCTTCGCATGTTGACATATTACAACGAAGTTCTTATACTAGGGTCACTATGGTGCATGTGCTGGTTGCTGATGACGAAGACGCAGTCCGCAGTGTCATTGTTGGCGCATTGCGGCGCGCCGGTTATGATGTTGCCGAGGCGCGCAACGGACGCGAAGCCGTCGAACACTTCAAGGCCGCGTCGGCCGACATCGTGCTCATGGATCTGCTCATGCCCATCAAAGATGGCATTGAAGCCCTCATGGAAATACGGCGTGTCGCGCCCACGGCAAAAATCATCGCCATGTCCGGCGGCGGTCGCATCGCGGCATCCGACTACCTGGTTTGGGCGCAGGCGATCGGTGTCAATCGCACGCTGGAGAAGCCCTTCAGTCTGACCGACCTTATCGCGGTTATTGAGGAACTGGCGCACACATGAGCACACGGCAGACCGGCAAACGTGCCGCGCGTGTCCCCGCCAAACCGGCCAAGCGCTGCAAACGCGCCGCGCATCTGCGCACCCCGCGCACGTCTAAGCAATTCTTGCATGAGACCCCGTGCGAAGCCAAAGCGGTCACCCGCGACAAGACCCGCTTTCTCGCCGTCATCAGCCATGAAATTCGCACACCGCTGAACGCCATCATTGGTATGGCCGATTTGCTGTGGGAGACGGAACTCGCGCCGAACCAACGCCAGTACGTTAAGATGTTTCGCAATGCGGGCGAGGACTTATTGCGGTTGATCAACGACATTCTCGATGTCACGCACATGGACAGCGGCCGTTTCGAGCTCGAGAACATCCCGTTTGATCTGGCCGGTGTCCTTGGAGACGCCTGCGAGGTCATGGCGCTGCCCGCCCATCGCAAGCAATTGGAATTCACCTACCGCATCGCCCCAGATGTTCCCACCAGTCTGACGGGCGACCCGGCCCGCCTCAGGCAGGTGCTGATCATCTTCATCAACAACGCCATCAAGTTCACCGAACACGGCATGGCGACGATCGAGGTGACCTGCGCCGCGCCGGCGCGCGCCGCCAATACCACTGACTTGCTCTTTACCATTGCGGATACCGGCATCGGCATCCCCGCTGATCGACTTCGCGATGTCTTTGAACGCTTTACGCAGGTCGATCCCAGTTCCACCCGCAAGTACGGTGGCGTCGGTTTGGGCCTCGCAATCGCCCGCAACCTGGTACGGCACATGCACGGCCGCATTCAGGTGAAAAGTACGGTCGGCGCCGGCACCACATTCTCCTTTACCGCGCGCTTCGGGCGCTGCGCCGCCGTGAGCCAGCCGCGCACTATGCCGGTGCCGTTGCTCGCGGGCATGCGTGTGCTGGTTACCGACGACAACGACGTCAACCGCATGATCCTGCGCGAAATGCTCACACGCATCGGCCTCACCGTCACAGAAGCAGCCAGCGGCGATGAGACACTGGCCGCGATTGCAAGCGCGCACGCGGCAGCACAACCGTTCGATGTGCTGCTGCTGGACTATCACATGCCCGGGATGGACGGCCATGCCGTCCTTGAAGCCGTGCGCCGGCACTGGGGTGCCACGCAAATGGTCGTCATGATGCTCACCTCGGAAGACCAGTATGCGTGTAACCAAGGCTGCCATGCGTTGGGCGCCTTATGCGTGACGAAGCCGGTGAGACAGGGCGTGTTGATCGACACACTGGCCCGCGCCCTGGCAAATACACCGGCGCCGCAACCCACAGAGGGCACGCCGCCGCGCGCTGCGCCCATCCTGGCGCCCTTGCGCATTCTGCTGGCCGATGATGCCGCCGACAACCGCCTCCTGGTCGAACACCATCTCAAAGGACATAGTATCGACACGGTTGCCGACGGCGCTGCCGCCGTGGCACGGGCAACAACCGCGCGCTATGATGTGATTTTGATGGACATGAGCATGCCGGTGATGGATGGTTTGACCGCCACCAAACACATCCGCGAGTGGGAGCGCGCCAGCGGCACATCCCCGACCCTCATCATCGCCCTGACGGCGCATGCCTACCAACACGAGATCCGCGCCAGCATTGCCGCGGGCTGCAATGCGCATCTGACCAAGCCGTTTAGAAAGGAAGACCTGCAGCAGGCCTTGGCCGCGTGCATCGCGGCAAAGGCGGCCGGACACGCTGCCAGCACACGCAGCGTCGCGGCCGACACCGCTGCATCGGTGTCGCTGCGTGTTCCGGATGAAGTGCGCGACCTTGCGCCCGCCTTTCTGGAACGTCGGCGCCAGGACCTGGTGGTACTGCGTGATGCACTGGCACACAGCCAGTTCGATGTCATCGAGCGCGTCGGCCACATGCTGAAAGGCTCGGGTGGCAGCTATGGCTTTGATCTGATCACCACCATCGGCGCACGGCTCGAGTGCGCGGCACGCGACGCCGATGTGACGGTGATTACGTCCGAAATCGAGAAACTGACCGAGTATCTGGCGCAGGTGTCGGTGGCCAATGAGTGAAAACCGCGAACGGCCGCTGATTCTGTGTGTCGATGACGATGAGGACATTCAGGTGCTCGTGAGTCGTCTGCTTAGCCATGCCGGCTTTGAGGTAACCGGCGCCAACGATGCGAATCAGGCGTTGCTGGCCATCAGCACGGTGAATCCTGACCTGATTCTGCTGGATGTGCGCATGCCCGGCATGGATGGTTATGCCTTGTGCGTGCGCTTGCAGAGCGACCCTGTCACCGCGCATATTCCGATCATCTTCGAAACCTCGCTGAGCGACGAGCGCAGCAAAGCGCGCGCCTTTGCCGCCGGCGGCGTTGACTATCTGGTCAAACCCATCAAGAAAGATGTGTTGCTGGACATGGTGCAAAAGCACCTGACCAACACCGCGCGCTGGAGCGAATTGCTGGCGCTGCGTCCCACCTGGTCCGCGAAGGACCAGCCGCATGCCTTCATGGAGTTCAAAGAATTTATCACGAAGGCCCTCGATCTCACCGGCAAGGCGCGCGAGCAGTGTCTGGGCATCGCACCGGGCGATGTGTACACGATCGCCACCGTCGCGACCATTGCCACAAATCGGCTGAGCCAGTACATCGCCGAATTTATGGGCCTGACGTATGTCTTCGACATTGATCCGGAAGACCCCGAACTGGGCGTCCTGCCGCGTGTGTTCTCGCTGGCCAATCATGTGTTGACGATGCGCGAGGCCGATGGCAACCGCACTTTCGTGCTCAGCAATCCCTTTGACTGGAACATGCTCGACATGCTCAAGCAGTTCGCCGGCTTGACCCCCTCCTCGCACCTGTGCATCGCCGGTCCCGGCGCCATCGAGCTAGCCTTCACCTATGACGAGGCGGCCCGCGCCAAACGCAAAGCGGAGGCCGCCGCGCTGGCTGCTGCCGAGGAACAGCAGCCTGCCGACGCCGCCATGCGCATCGGCGCCGACGACACCGCCGGCACACACATTGTGGCCATGACCACCAACATTTTTGAAGTGGCCGTTTCTGAGCGCGCCAGCGATATTCACATCGAGCCGCATGAGACCAACACCGTTGCGCGCTTACGCGTGGACGGCGATCTGCACGAATACTTCCGCATGCCCAAGGATACCGGTGCTCGCGTGGTCTCGCGCATCAAAGTGCTGGCCGAACTTGACATCTCCGAAAAGCGTCTGCCACAGGACGGCGCCTTTGCCGTCTCCATTAATAACCGTGACTTTAATTTGCGCGTCGCCACCACGGCCACCCCCTATGGCGAGGCGGCCACCATGCGACTGCTTGAACCGTATTCGAAACCGCGCTCCTTGTGTGACCTTGGCTTTACCGAGCGACAGTCCGCCACGCTCACCGAGCTGGCCAGTCGCATGAACGGTATGATTCTCGCCGTCGGCGGCACGGGCTCCGGCAAAACCACCACCATTCACAGCGTGCTGCACCGCGTCGACACCAGCGCGCGGTGCGTCATATCGGTCGAAGATCCGATCGAGTACCGTCTCCCGTTCGCCACCCAACAACAGGTGAACGAGAAAGCCGACATGACCTTCGCGCGCATGCTCAAAGCCATCGTGCGCCAGGACCCGGATATTCTCTTCATCGGCGAAATCCGCGACCGCGAGTCGGCCCAGATCGCCTTCGACTTCGCCAGCACCGGCCGCTTTACCATCGCCAGCCTGCACACGGTCAACGCCACCACCGCCTTCTTCCGCCTCGAGCGCCTGGGCCTTTCGCGCGGCATCATGGCCGACGCCATTGTCGCCATTGTCGCCCAAAAATTGCTGAAACTGCTCTGCCCACACTGCAAACATATCGAGCCAATCAGCGACGAAGAACGTGACATGCTTGCGCCTTTCACCAACGATATGCCGCGTGAAGTAGCCCATCCCATCGGCTGCTCGAAGTGTCGCAACATCGGCTACCACGGCCGGCAGGTCGTCGCTGAAATCCTGCCGATTGATGCCGCCATCGCCGAGCTGATGCGCGCCGGCACGGCCGGCACCGACATCCGCCGTTTTCTCCAGCGCCGCGGCGAATACCTCATTGCAGACCACGCCATCGACAAGGTCCGGGCGCTGAGCATGCCGCCTGCGGATATCTATCAGGCCGTCTTGCGGGACGAGCTGACGCAGCGTACGGATGATGCGGCGGCCGGCAGCACGGACGATGCGGCGGCCGGCAACATGGATGATGCGGCGGCCGGCAGCACGGATGATGCGGCGGCCGGCAGCACGGATGACGCGGCGGCCGGCAACACGGTTGCAGTGGCGAACGACAGCGGCGTCACCGATGCCTGATCACGCCGCACCGGTGTGGCACGCCACGTGAGAAATAGTCGCCTGCAGCAGCGGCACGAGCATCACCTGGATGCCGCCCAGTAGGTCGCAACGCCGCCGGCAGCGCTGGACGTCAATTGTGTTGCAGACCACAGCCTTGCCGTCATTGCGTCCGCTTGCGTGCAGTCATTGATGAGGTGCTGCGTCCTGGAGGTGCTGCAACAGAAGGCGGCGCACTTCGCGGATCGCGCTGAGATTCTCTTGGACACTGTGGCCAGACTTGACGATCAACTCGGATTGCGCGCCCTCCAAATGCGAGCTGGTGTAGGGCACGATGCCATCCGTGCCGCCCGGCACGCCAGCTTGACGGTCGTTGCCAATGATCGAGTGGTAGGGCACGCAGATAGGCAACTGGCACAGCGCAGCCAGGGCGGCATTCTCCGGCGACAGACTGTCAAGGCCGGTGTTGATTTTATCGAGCCGGATGGCCGCTGCGGATGGCGCCTGCACGCGGCGTTCCGCCAGTTTCTCGACGACGGCGTCACCCGGCGTCGACAGTGCGTCCGGCAGACTGGTGACATATGAACCCAGCCGGGCAATCGGGCGGTCTGCCATGCTGGCACCACGATGCGGCGTGGCCAGGAACATCACGCGCGCAATGTACGGTTGCGCCTCGAAGAAGAAGGTTTTCTCCACTAGCGCCCGCTCTTCGTCCGTGAATCCCATTTGCGTCGGTGACGCGTCGGCAACCAGTTGCCAGAGCTGCGTGCCGCTCGTTTGCACCAGGGTCTTGCTGAGCAGACCACCCATGCTGTGACTGACCACGACCATGCGGTTGAAGGCCTGGTTCGTGCCGGCCGGGTCGTATTGCTGCCGCACGCCATTCAGCGACGCACGCAAGTTGGCCGCCGAGTACAGAACCGGATTGCCGGTCGGGTACCAGAAGAACCAGAACTGGTAGTGGCGGCGCAAGACCGGATCGCCCATGATGTCGTTTAACATCTGCAGCCAGGTGCGCGGCGACGACATCAGGCCGTGCACAAAGACGACCGGAATCTTGTCCGGCTGATAGGGTTGCAGCATGTAGAGCCCTTGCTGGCGTTCATACGAGCTTGGATTGAGCATGCCGTAGAACCCGCCCTGGGTGGGCGCATGTTCAATCATGTAGGCCAGCGGGGTCGTCAGGTCCGTCGCCAGCGGCACTTGGCGCGCACCGAGTGCAACCGTGGTCGTCCGCGCCGGGTCGTAGACATCCATTTCCGCTTTCCACACGTGCTGGCCGTCCGCCGCGACCGTCAACGGTGCATCCAGCCGTATAACAACCGTGGCAGCATAGGTCAGCTCGTTCTGTGGCAGGTAGCGCTCGGCCGGCAACAACGGCTCCTTCGCCGGCGGCCGGCGAATGGCAATCATCGGCACGCCCAAGCCTTGCGTCACATGGTACACCTCCATGCCCTCGGCTTGATATTCGTAGGCTACCTTGTACTCGTCGAGTTGCTCGGGTTGCCAGATCAATTCATAGGCACGCTTGTCCAACTCGACATAGCCCTGCAGCACCGGCAGGCGCAGGCCTTGGGTGTAGCGCAGCTTGGCCCGCGACGCCAGCATCATATAGCGGCCCAGCGTATAATTGTAGTAGGCAATCGCGTTGCGCGCCGTCTGTTCCGCAGGCAATCCCGGTTGGGTTGGTGGCAAGCCTGCCAGGTACTGATAACTGTAGACAACGCAGGACAACAGCAGGGGCGGCGCCGCCGCCGTGTCCAACTTGTCCCGGGCACGCAAATACGTCAGCTCGGCCAAGGCATAGAGGACCTGCGGGTCGCGCGTGGTGGCGTAGACGTCGTCAAGGTTGCGCAGCACGGTATCCGGTTTGCTCGCCCATGCCGTGGCCAGACCACGGCTGCGCAGAACGGCTTGCGCCTGCGCGCCCGGCTCCGTCACACTCAGCGCCAGCCGCTCCGGCTCTGGAATCCGTTCGTCGAACGCCACCTTGCGGACTCCCACACTCGCGCAGCCGGACAGCAGCATGAGTGCGCAGAGTGCCGCCCAGATGAAACTGCGGGTGCGCACGGCGGGGTGCATCCGCGGCCTTGGCTGAGTATCGGTCGTCTTCATGTTGTGCGCGGGTGGGTGGTTATCCGGAAGATGATCGTGTAGAGCACCGGCACCAGAATCATGGTCAGGATCGTGGCAAAGGTCAGGCCGGCCATGATCGCCACCGCCATGGCGATGAAGAAGGCGTCCTGCAGCAACGGCGCCATGCCCAGCACGGTCGTGGCCGCCGCCATGCTGACCGGGCGGATGCGGCTGACGGCGGCGTCAACCACGCCTTGGTACGGCGGCAGGCCTTGCGCAATCTGGGTGTTGATTTCGTCAATCAAGACGATCGCGTTCTTGATCAGCATGCCGGAAAGACTGAGCAGGCCGAGCAGCGACATGAAGCCAAACGGCTGGTTCGCGCCAAGCAAGCCAAAGGTCACGCCGATAATGGCGCACGGCACGGTCAGCCAGATGATCAGCGGATGGCGCAACGAGTTGAACAGGATAATCGTCGTGAGAATCATGATCAGGACGAAGAGCGGCGTGGTCTTGGCCAAGCCGGCCTGCGCATCGATCGAATTTTCATATTCGCCGCCCCATTCACGCAAGTAACCCGGCGGCACGGGCAAAGCCGCGATGGCGGGTCTGAGTTTCTCAAACAGGGTGCTGGCATTGCCGCTGCGCTGGTCGCAATGCACCGTGATGGTCGGTTGGCGATGGCGGCGCCAGATGGACCAATCCTCGAATCCGCCCCAGAATGACGCGACGACTTGGCGCACGGGAATGGTCTTGCCCGCGACCGGGCTGTAGATTTGGAGATTGCCCAGGTTGGCGGCGTTCAAGCGCTCACTGGCTGGCGGCCGCGCAATGATGGGCAGCAAGATGTCCTTGTCACGATAGATGCCGATGGTCAGCCCGTCGAAGGCGCGCTTGAGCGTGTTGCAGATCTGCGGGCGGGTCAGCCCCGCCCGCTCGGCCGCATCGGGGATGACCGCCGGGAGAATGTCCGGCACGCGCTCGCGCCAGTCGCTGTGGACGCTGCGCGCACCCGCATCGGCGCGCATGATATCCATGGTCTGCTCGGCCAGGCTGCGCAACACATCCCCGCGCGGCCCGCTGAAGCGCACTTGAATACGCCCGCCGTCGTTCGGGCCCAGCAGAAACTTCTTGACACACACAATCGCGTCCGGCTGGGCCTGCTCCAGCGCGGCCTGCAGTTGCGGCAGCAGCGTGTTGATCACGCGGTAGTCGTCGACGGAGACAATGAAGAGGGCATAGGCCGAATCGCGCTTTTCCGGCGCGTAGGTAAGAATGAAGCGCATGGTGCCCTGGCCGATCGTGGCATTGACCGCGGTCACATGTTCCTGTTGTTTCAAAAACTGTTCGACGGTGGCCGCGCGGGCAGCGGTGGCGCGAATGTCGGTGCCGGCCGGCAGCCAAAAATCCACCATGAATTGCGGGCGGGTCGACGGCGGAAAGAAGCTCATTTCAAGCGAACTGAAACTGAGTGCGGCCGCCGCCAACAGCGCCAAGATAATCGCGACGCAGATCCAGCGAAACCGCAGGCAGATGCAGAGAAACCTGCGATAGATGCGGAACAACGCGCCTTGATAGGCATCCTGGGTCTGGCCCGCCGTCTGCGGTTTCGGATTGAACAACACCACGCACAGCAGCGGCGTGACCGTGATTGCCGTGATCCAACTCGTGAAGAGCGAAATTGACAGCACTTGGAACAGCGAGCGGCAGTATTCACCGGTGTTGTCCTGCGACAGGCCGATCGGGCCGAAGGCCATAATGGCCACGATCGTCGCGCCCAGCAGCGGAAATTGATTTTGCGCCACCACATCGCGCGCGCTCCGCAGTTTGTCATCGCCGCGCTCAATCCGGATCAGCATGCCTTCGCACACCACAATGGCGTTGTCCACCAGCATGCCCAAGGCGATGATCAGCGCGCCCAGCGAAATGCGCTGTAGCACCACGCCAATCAAATTCATCACAATGAACGAGCCGGCGATCGTCACCACCAGCACCACGCCGATAATCAGGCCGCTGCGCGCGCCCATAAACAGCAGCAGCACGACGATCACGATCGCCACCGCTTCAATCAAATTGATGACAAAGCCGTTGACCGACTCAACCACCGTGTCGCTTTGCATCGAGATGATACCCACGTGAATACCGGCCGGAATTTGGGCGGTAAGCTGCGCCATCCGCTGCTTGAGCGCCTGGCCCATACTGACCACATTACCGCCGTCAACGGTGGAAATGGCCAAGCCGATCGCCGGCTGCCCGTCAAAATGAAAAATCACGTCCGGCGGCTCTTGGTAGCCGCGGCTGACCGTGGCCACGTCACGCAAATAAACCAGGCGATCGTTGGTCTTGCTGATCAAAATGCCGCCCAGACGCGCGACCGACGTGATTTCGCCGCTCGGCCGCAGGGTGACGCGTTGCGGGCCGACATCAACGCTGCCGGCATCGATCACCAGATTCTCTGCCTTCAGTTTGGCATAAATGTCCGCCTCGGTAATGCCCAGTTGCGCCATCTTGTCGCGCGCCATCTCCACATACACCACTTCCGGTAGCACGCCGAACAACGTGACGCGCTTCACGTCTTGGGCCAGCAGCAAGTCGCGCCGCAACAATTTGCCGACGCGTTCCAGTTCCGCCATTGAAAACCCCTCGCCGTACAGCGCCAGATAGATGCCGTACACGTCGCCAAAATCATCATTGACTAACGACGGCCCCGCCCCGGGCGGCAAATTGCGCTGGACGTCGCCCACCTTGCGGCGCAATTCATCCCAAACCTGCGGCAGGATCGCTTTGCCGTATTTGTCCTTGATTGTCACCGTAACCGTGGACAACCCGCGCTCCGATTTGGAGGTGACGCGCTTGACTTGCCCCAGCGCCTGGGCCGCCCGCTCGATCAAGTCCGTGACTTCCTCCTCCACTTCCCGCGCCGTCGCGCCCGGATAGGTCGTCGTAATCTGCGCGTCCTTAATCGTGAATTCCGGGTCTTCCAACCGGCCGATTTTCATGTAGGCACTCAAGCCACCGACCAGCAACAGCATCGTCAGCACGTAGGTAATGGTCCGTTTCTGGATCGCGTACTCAGCAATGTTCATGGCATGCCTCAGTTGCGTTACGAATGGCGCACTGCACCCTACTCACCATACGGGCGAATCAATTGGCCATCCGCCAGCTGGTTGACGCCCGCCACGACGATCGTGTCGCCCGGCGCCAGCCCGGCGCGGAGATCAACTGTACTGCCCTTCATATCGCCCAGCGTGACCACGCACGGCTGCACCCGCATGGTCTGGGTGTTCACGACCCAGACGCAGGAAGTGCCGGCCGGATTTGCCCAGATGGCCGTGAGCGGTACGCTCACGGCGGTTGCGCCCGTCACTACATCAATGCGGGTCGGCGCGGTGACCGTCGCCGTCATGCCGGGCATGATCAACGCGTTCGTGGGTACGGCCATGGCAAAGGTGATTGCATACGTGCGGGTGGCCGGGTCCGCCGCCGTGCTGAATTCATGCAGGGTCAAGTCAAAGGTGCGGCCCGGCAGGGACGGAAATGTCGCCGTGCAGCGCACGCGTTTGACCGCCTCTTCCAGTATTGTAGACGTGCCGCGCACCACGTTCTGCTCCGGCACATTGATCGTCAGTTTCAGCCGCGAAATGTCCTGCAACAGCACCACTGCCTGCTTGGCTTGGACGTTCTGGCCCTGCTCGACGTAGCGCCGCGCCAAGCTGCCGGCGAAGGAGGTCTTCAGCACCGTGTCCTCAAGGTTCTTCGTCGCGGTTTCCAATTCTGCCGTGGCGACATCGCTGTTGCGCGTCTGCAGGTCGAACTCATCTTTTGAGATGACGCCCTTGTCGTACAGCTGCTGTGAGCTCGCCATGCGCGTTTTCTGCAGCTTGTCCTGCGAGCGCGCCGCGTCCACCGCGCTCTTGAATTCGCGGTCGTCCAGGCGGCCAATCAGCGCGCCGTTGGCCAGGTGCTGGCCTTCCTTGACGGGTAACTCAACAATGCGGCCGGGCACCACAAAGGACAATTCCGCCTCATCAAACGCCCGCACGTTGCCGGGATATTCATGCGTCGCCGTCGCCGCTGCCGCGGGCACCAGCATGGTTTTCACCAGTTTGGGCGCCTCAACAGGCTGGACGACAGGCTTCTTGCACGAGGTCAGCGCGCCGGTCAGCAAGATCAGGGCGCCAATGGTTAGCGCGCAGGCACTGCGCTTGTTCAAACACTGGGTGGTCATGTGGTTCTCCTTGTGTTCCCGCCCGTGACGGGGTAAAATGTAGCCGCGCCTAAGTCTCCGGCGCAGCTGGCAGCAGTTGGGCGTGCTCGCGCAGAATCCGACGGACCTCGCGAATGGCCAGCGGATGCGCGTGGGCGCCGTGGTCGGATTTCACAATCACTTCGCTGACCGCCGGGGCAAAGTGCGCACTGGCATAGGCGACCGTGCCGTCGCTGCCGCCCGCCTCACCGCCTGCGCGCTGATTGCCGATGATTGAATGACAGGTGACACGCGGCGCCAGCGGCAAGTGCTGGGTGGCGTGTAACATTGGATTGCTCGGCAGCAATCCGTCGATGCCGGTCGGCATGCGCCGCGTGATGATCTTCCGGAATGTTGGATCAACGGACGCGCCGGCCTGCGCCATGATTTTTCGTATGGCCGCGCTGCTGGCGTGTTCCCATTCCTCGTTCATGCGCGCCACCACCGCACCCAGCCGGGCATACCACGACTCGGCAAAGATCGAACCACTGTGCGGCGTGGCGATGAACACCACCCGCGTGATCCACGGCAAGGCCTCAAACACCAGCGCGGTCTCAATCAGTGTGCGCTCGGCATCCGTCAGCCGCAGACTCTCCGGCTCGACATTAGCAAAGGCGCGCCAGATATGGTCGCCGCTATTGACCACCTGCAATTTCGAGATCAAACCGCCCATGCTGTGCCCGACCAACACCATTTGATTGAAATTCGGGTTTGTGCCGGTCGGATCGTAGCGTTGCTGCATATCGCGCAGCGACTGCCGCAGAATCTGGGCGGAATACACAATCGGGTTGCCGGTCGGATACATGTAAAACCAGAGCTGGTATTTCGCGCTGATCGTGCGATCGGCCATCAACGTGATCAGCATCCGCAGCCAGGTGAACGGCGACGACATCAAGCCGTGCACAAACACAATCGGAATGCGGTCCGGCTGATACGGCTGCATCATGTGCAGCCCGGTCTCGTGGCGCCATTCTTCGGCATCCAGCATGGCGACGAACGAGACCGGGTCCGGCGTGCGCGTCATCATGTAGGCCAGCGGCGTCGCGAAATCGGCTTTGAGCGGCAGGGTGACACCCGCCTCCGTCAGGGTCTCCTCGCGGACGGCATCATACAGCGCACCCTCGCCGCGGTACACGGGCACATTGCCCGCGCCGTCATCGAACGGGCCGGTTACTTTCAGCAGCGCAGTGGCCGCGCAGGTTTGGCGAATGCCCGGCAGGAACGACTCACCCGTCGCCGCCTGGCCGGACACATCCCGGATCACGACCAGCGGCACGCCAATCCCCTCGATCGCATAATGGCCCTCGAGACCGCTCACTTCCAGTTCGGATGCCAATTCAAAACCGCTGATGTCCTCGAAGGACCACATCAGGAAACTGTCTTTGCGCTGCAACTCGAGCACGCCGTGCAGCAGCGGCAGGCGTTGCCCGGCACAAATGCGCTGTTTGCGCCGGCGCAGGGCGCACAGATGGCCCTCCAACGCTTGATTGTATAGTTCGCAGGCAAAACGCGTGTAGGGATGAAACGCGCTCAACGGCGCGCCATAGCGCGGATCGAATAAAAACTGATAGCTGTACACCACGCACGACAGCAGCAGCCGCGCCGTCAGTTCTTCATCCCGGCGCACGCGCCGGACTGCTGCATAGCACAATTCCATCAACGCAAACACCGTTTCGCGGTCGGGCGCGCTGGTGTTCAGGCGATCCAGTTCACCCAGCACATCGAGCGGCGCCTTTTGCCACGCTTGGTGCAGATCATGAATTTTGAGAATCAACATCGTTTCATCACTGGGCGTGCGCGACGCGAGAATCGTACGCGGCTGCCGCGCGCGATCTGCGCGGCGGCGCACCCGCCGCACGGCAATCCGGCGCACGAAGCGCGCCGGCAAGGTTGGCTGCAGCAGCCGATACAGCGCGGCTTGCAGCCGTTTGGTCTGCCGCACAACGAACACCGCCACGACCCGGATGGCGGTGGTCGTGGCGTGGAACCCGGCGCGTTTCGCGTTGGCCATAGTCGGGCGGGGCGTCGTCATCACAGCATCAGCGGTGGCTGCCGCGTGGCTGACAATACGCTGCTCCACAATTGACTGTCGGGCGTGACGCGCTGCCGCTGCTCCGTCGCCAGCGCCAGCGGCACGTGGATGAATTGGTTCCAGTACGAAATCAGGACCTCGGTCTTGCCGGCCATGGCGGCGTGCACGGCGCAGCGCGCGTACCGATCGCACAGGGCCGCGTCCTCGGCGCCCGCCGGCAGACTGCGGATGATGTAGCTTGGATCAATGTACTTCATCGCGACCGCGATCCCCCGCTCCCTGAAATACGCCGCAATACGGTCGCGTAGAAAGATGCCAATGTCCTGGTGGACAACGTTGCCTGAGACATCCACGCGGCGCTGATGATCGGGGAAGAGATCCTGGCCGGCGCCTTCCGCCACCACAATCAGGGCGTGGCGCTTGCGCTCCAAGCGCCGGCGCAGCGCTGCGAGCAGCCCGTTGTCGCCCTCCAGCCGGAAGGGCATCTCGGGGATCAACGTGAAATTGACTTCCTGACTGACGACCGTCGCCATCGCCGCAATGAAGCCTGAGTCGCGCCCCATCAGGCGCACAATCGCAATGCCATTGGGGTAATCGTGCGCTTCGTTGTGGGCGCAGGCCAGCACCTCGCGTGCTTTGTCCACCGCGGTAGTAAAGCCAAACGAGCGCTGCACGTAGGAAATATCATTGTCAATCGTCTTGGGCACACCCACCACCGCAATCGGCGCCAGGCGCCGGCGTGCCTCCGCGCTGATCGCACACGCGCCGCGCTGCGTGCCGTCACCGCCAATGGCGATCAACACCTGAATGCCGTTCTGCTGCAAGTAATCCACAATCACCGCGATCGGCTGCTCTCCGCGCGACGAGCCCAGCATGGTCCCGCCCTCTTTGTGTATATCCTCGACGACGTCATCCGTGAGCCGGATGGGCGTCAAACCGGCGGCCGGGTTCATGCCCAAGTACCCATACCGAATGCCAAGGATTTCAGTCACGCCATAGCCGCACAATTCGCGATAGGCTGACCGAATGACGTTGTTCAGCCCGGGGCACAGGCCGCCGCAAGTGACGATCGCGACGCGCAGCTTGGCTGGCTCAAAGTAGATTTTTTCACGCGGCCCGGCCTTCTCGAACAGTAACTCGGGTGTGGTGTCCGTCTCGTCCACCGTGGTGTTGTGGCGCACCCAAACGTTGTCCGCCACAAAATTGCCGATGCTGTCGCCGGTAATCGTGTTCAAATTCAAGGGCGACGGCACCTGACACGGACCCAACGACTGTGTCATGATTCTCTGTAGTTCCATGCTGCTATTATAATGACCGCGCGCACTTCTGTCAATCGACGCGGCTACTTGTCCGTGCGGAAGGGCGCTGCCGGCAGACCGCCTTTGTTATACAGATTGCCAACCGGATTGTTGGCCCAATTGTAGCGCAGCGCGACTGGGTGCGCCACGGATGGCGCAGCAGCGCTTACCGTCGCCCCGCGAATCACCGCCGTGGCCCAGACCCAGTTGCTGTCCGCGCCGCACACGGCGAAGCCTTTCAGCGCGCCGCCTTTGGCAACCAAGCCACCGCCCACATGGGTGAAACGTACGACCACATTGCTGCCGGCGATGCGCAGGTCACGGAACAGCGGGCCCGCGTACACCAGCTTCTCGCCGTCGCCGAGCGCGCGCGCCGCCAGTGCCAGGCGCCGCCCGACTTCCTGCTTGTTCTGCGGGTGAATGTCATCGGACGCGCCAATGTCAATCGCGCTGGCCATGCCCGTGTTGGTCACACGTAGCGTCATGGTCTGGGCCTCGCGCAGATACGGCCAGCTGGCGTTCGTTTGCACGGGCGAAGTTTGCACCTCCATGAAATTTGCCAGTTGCACAAAAAGGAACGGAAAATCACCGCACCCCCACTGCGCGCGCCAATCCTCAATCATGGCCGGAAACAAGCTCTGATACTGCGCCGCTTTGTCGGCGTTGGCCTCGCCTTGATACCAAATCACGCCGCGCAGCGCAAACGGCAGCAGCGGCGCAATCATCGCATTGTACAAGCTGCACGGCTGCCACGGACTGGGGTTGTCGTTGGCCACGGCATCATCCGCGGCCTGCAGGTCATTGGTCATGAACGGGAAGGTATCCAGCACGCCGCGCCGGGTCCAGCTTTCAATCGGGGTGCCGCTCCATGTACTCTTGATCAGGCCAATGGGCACGCCGCGCCGGGCAATCAACTCGCGCGCAAAAAATGTCGCGACGGCAGAAAAGTCTGCGGCAGTTTCCGGTCGTGACGCCTGCCACGTGCCACCCAGGTTTGTCTGTGGCGTCAACGCCGTTGCGTGCGCAACGGTGAACAACCGCAAGGTTGGATACTGTGCTGCTGCCGCGATTTCCGCAGCCGCATTGCTGCTGCCGGCCAGCGGCCATTCCATGTTCGACTGGCCCGCGCAGACCCAGACATCGCCAATCAATATGTTGGTCAGCTCGATCCGGCTGCTGCCCGCAATGATCATGGATTGCGGTGTCGTACTGACCCGCTGCGGCGTGAGGCGCACACGCCACACACCCTGCGTGCCGGCCACGCCGCGCACGCGTTGCCTGGCAAACGCGACCGTGACGGTCTCGCCCGGCAGGGCCGTGCCCCAGACCGGCAGCGCGCAGCGCCGCTGCAACACCATGTTGTGCTGAAACAGCAGATGCGGCTGCACCGCAGCACGCGTCAGCACCGCACAATACAAAACCGCACCCGCTACCATCAGGGTGCTGCGCGCGCTCGTCATCATTGTCTTCGCCTCAAGCAACGGTTATACCAACGTACTTAGTATACACAAATGCCCGCGCCCCGCGCTGGACTGCGCGCCGCGCATATGTTATACTTCAGCATTTGCCCACGGTGATCTTGCAGTGAATGTGGTGACCATGCTACGCGCACAGGCGCGGCTGATTGGCCGGGCCTTCGAATCACGCAACTATCGTCTGTACTTCAGCGGCATGCTGGTCTCCATGACCGGTTCGTGGATGCAGGCAGTCGCGATGAGTTGGCTGGTGTATCGTCTGACCGATTCCGCCGTCTTGCTGGGCTTGGTCGCGTTCTTGACCCAATTTCCCTCGTTGCTGTTCGGCCCGTTTGCCGGCGTGCTGGCGGACCGCATTCCGCGCCGGCGCATCATTATTGTCACGCAAACAGCCGGGCTGGCGCAGGCAGTTGTCCTGGCGGTGCTGACCGGCACCGGCGTCATCACCACCTGGCATCTGCTCGTGCTGGCCAGCATTAGCGGTATTATTACCGCCTTCGATGCGCCGGCGCGCCAGTCGTTCATCATTCATATCGTCACCCGGCGCGAACATTTGCAGAACGCCATTGCCCTAAATTCCCTGCTGTTTAACGGCGCGCGCTTCCTCGGTCCGGCGGTGGCCGGCTTGTTGATTAACGCCGCCGGCGAATATGTCTGCTTTTTGCTGAATGCCGCAAGTTATGCGGTGTCGGTCGCGACCTTGCTGTTAATGCACCTCCACGAACCAGTTCAGACGCGGCGGCAACATCCGTTGCAGGAACTGCGCGAAGGCATGCGCTATGCCTATACGTTTCGCCCCACGCGCGCTTTGCTGCTGCTGACCGTCTTCAGCTCATTGGTCGCCTTGCCGTACGGCGTAGTCCTGCCGATTTTTGCGCGGGTGGTGCTGCAGGGCGACGCGCGCACGCTTGGCTTTCTGAATTCCGCCATTGCCGCAGGCGCATTAGTAGGAGCCGTCTACATGGCCGCGCGGCTGCGCATCGCCGGGTTGCACCGCATTATCACCGGGGCCGCGGGCCTGTTCGGGGCCGGCCTGCTGCTCTTGTCCTTCACCCGCGCCATGCCGGCCGCACTAGCCGCATCGGCGTTGATTGGATTGGGCATCCTCCTGCAACTGGTCTCCACCAACACCTTGCTGCAAACCATTATTGCCGAGCATGTGCGCGGTCGTGTCGTGAGCTTGTACACTACCGCGCACTTGGGGATTGTGCCGTTCGGCGCATTACTGGTCGGCGCCGCGGCCGGCAGGTTGGGCGCGCCACTGGTGCTGTTGCTGTGCGGTGTGTGCAGTGTCGGCGCCGCGCTCATCTTCGCGTGGGCAATGCAGGACTACACCCCGACCGACCACACGCCCACACCACCCGCGCCGACTGTAACAGTCGCGGTTGAACCGGTGGTGATCCGGGTTGCATGAGCACGCGCGGCGTCAGGCCGGTCGTGTCACCGTGTTGCCCCGCTCATCCGGCGGCGGATTGCTCGAGGTCCACAATCTGGTGTGACGGTCCGTACGGCTTGGTTTTGTAGCGCACGATGTTGCCCAACTTTCGGGTGACTTCCGCCATCCGCTGCACTTG